>Ga0163144_10007837_pt1 | contig 23320 bp, 13 predicted proteins | sample OliLak19BULKMAT1_FD_123175 | JGI IMG/M metagenome (GOLD analysis project Ga0163144, IMG submission 123175) | Freshwater microbial mat bacterial communities from Lake Vanda, McMurdo Dry Valleys, Antarctica - Oligotrophic Lake LV.19.BULKMAT1 | ecosystem: Environmental > Aquatic > Freshwater >...
TCTCACGACGTTCTGAACCCAGCTCGCGTGCCACTTTAATCGGCGAACAGCCGAACCCTTGGGACCTTCTCCAGCCCCAGGATGTGACGAGCCGACATCGAGGTGCCAAACCCCCCCGTCGATATGAGCTCTTGGGAGGGATCAGCCTGTTATCCCCAGCGTACCTTTTATCCTATGAGCGATGGCCCTTCCATGCGGAACCACCGGATCACTATATCCTACTTTCGTACCTGCTTGGCTTGTCGGCCTCACAGTCAAGCTCGCTTATGCTATTGCACTCTACGTACGGTTACCAAGCGTACTGAGCGAACCTTTGAAAGCCTCCGATACCCTTTCGGAGGCGACCACCCCAGTCAAACTACCCATCAAACAATGTCCTCTTTGCAGAGTTAGACTCCAAGTAAATAAAGGGTGGTATTTCAACGTTGGCTCCACAATGGCTAGCGCCACTGCTTCAAAGCCTCCCACCTATCCTACACATCATTTACCCGAAATCAATGTTAAACTATAGTAAAGGTGCATGGGGTCTTTCCGTCCCGTTGCGGGTAATCAGCGTCTTCACTGATACCACAATTTCACCGAGCTCGTGGCTGAGACAGAGCGGAGATCGTTACACCATTCGTGCAGGTCGGAACTTACCCGACAAGGAATTTCGCTACCTTAGGACCGTTATAGTTACGGCCGCCGTTTACTGGGGCTTCAATTCAAAGCTTCTCTTGCGATGACCTCTCCTCTTAACCTTCCAGCACCGGGCAGGTGTCAGGCCTTATACTTCAACTTTCGTTTTTGCAAAGCCCTGTGTTTTTGTTAAACAGTCGCCACCGCCATTTCTCTGCGGCCAGCATTGCTGCTGGCACCCCTTCTCCCGAAGTTACGGGGTTAATTTGCCTAGTTCCTTAGCCACGGATCACTCGAGCGCCTTAGTATATTCTACTCGACTACCTGTGTCGGTTTCCGGTACGAGTAATACTCACCTGAAGCTTAGAAGTTTTTCTTGGAAGTATGTTTGGGTACAATCCTCTTGTCTGACGACTCAAGGTACTTTCATGTTTCAGAAGAGATGCGGATTTGCCTACACCCCCTAAACCTACGCACTTAAACGAACTATTCCGTCAGTTCGCTGTACTTACACGCCTTCGTCCCTCCATCGCAGTGGTATTAGTACTGGAATATTAACCAGTTGTCCATCGATTACGCCCTTCGGCTTCATCTTAGGTCCCGACTAACCCTGAACCGATTATCGTTGTTCAGGAAACCTTAGTCTATCGGCGAATAGGTTTCTCGCCTATTTTATCGTTACTTATGCCTACATTTGCTTTTCTAACCGCTCCAGTAGCGCTCACGCAACTCCTTCAACGCAATTAGAATGCTCCCCTACCAGATACATATAAATATGTAAATCCAAAGCTTCGGTACTAGTCTTGATGCCCGAGTATCATCCACGCCCAACCGCTCGACCAGTGAGCTGTTACGCACTCTTTAAATGAATGGCTGCTTCCAAGCAAACATCCTGGCTGTCAATGCAGTCGGACCACGTTATATCAACTTAGACTAGATTTTGGGACCTTAGCTGTTGGTCTGAGTTCTCCCTCTCTCGTCGCTGGACCTTAGCACCCAGCGGCTCACTGCAGAGTATATTTAATAGCATTCGGAGTTTGTCAGGACTTGGTAGGAATCGCTTCCCCCGCATCCAATCAGTAGCTCTACCTCTATTAAACTTAACCTCTACGCTGTCCCTAAAGACATTTCGGGGAGTACGAGCTATTTCCCAGTTTGATTAGCCTTTCACCCCTACCCACAGTTCATCCGGAAGCTTTTCAACGCTTATCGGTTCGGACCTCCATTGACGGTTAAGTCAACTTCATCCTGACCATGGGTAGATCACAAGGTTTCGCGTCTGCCTCTACTGACTCATTCGCCCTATTCAGACTCGCTTTCGCTTCGGTTCACGAACCTTAAGTTCTTAACCTTGCCAGTAAAGAGCAACTCGTAGGCTCATTATGCAAAAGGCACGCTGTCACCCCAAAAAGGGCTCCAACCGCTTGTAAGCGCACGGTTTCAGGTTCTATTTCACTCCGCTGTTCGCGGTTCTTTTCACCTTTCCTTCACAGTACTAGTTCACTATCGGTGTCTTAGGAGTATTTAGCCTTACCGGATGGTGCCGGCAAATTCCTACAGGGCGTCTCCGACCCCGCAGTACTCAGGATACTACTAGGTATAAATCTTATTTCAAATACGGGACTATCACCCTCTTTGGTCGGCCTTTCCAAACCTGTTCTTTTATAAAACTTAAGTCCACATTGTAGTCCTACAACCCCAAAGTAACCGTAATTACTCTGGTTTGGGCTCTTCCGCGTTCGCTCGCCACTACTTGCGGAATCATATGTTATTTTCTTCTCCTCTGCTTACTTAGATGTTTCAGTTCAGCAGGTTTGCTCCCTTGCGGGTACCCTTGCGGGTGGGTTGCCCCATTCGGAAATCTTGGGATTAATTCGTATTTGCCAATACCCCAAGCTTATCGCAGCTTATCACGTCCTTCTTCGCCTCTAAGACCCAAGGCATCCTCCATGCGCCCTTAATTACTTTCTTCGTTTAAGCTGTATTTCTTTAGATACATTATAAATGATACAAGTACCATTTACAGAAAATCTTCCGTTTATACAGCTAGATGGTATGCAACTTTTGCTTCGCATACCAAAGATGTTTGTTTTTTTAAATGGTTTCTATCCATCATTATTTAGCTCTCTTCAATTTATAATTTTTAAATTAAAATTTATAATTTCTGAAAGTCTATCTGTTGTACAACATTTTAAACTTTACAGTTTAAAACATTGACGTTTCGTGTCTTTTTATCAATATGTCAATGAACGTTTTGAAATGCAAAATTTTAAATAATTAATTTTAAATGTATTTCAATTTAAAATTTTTAATTTATCATTCAACATTTCAACCTGTGGAGAATAACGGATTCGAACCGTTGACCCCCTGCGTGCAAGGCAGGTGCTCTAGCCAGCTGAGCTAATCCCCCAAATTAAAAGCTTTGCTTTTTAATGTTAAATGTTGAATGATAAATGTTGAATGTGGCCATTTAACATTTAAAATTTTTAATTTAGCATTTCCAGCTCTGTAGTCCCGAGCGGATTTGAACCGCTGACCCCTACATTATCAGTGTAGTGCTCTAACCAACTGAGCTACGGGACTGTAATCAGTGTTTAGTGATGAGTGATTAGTGTTTAATAATTAATATCACTATTAAAAACTAATAACTAAAAACTGACAACTAAAAACTATCCTTGCCTTCAGTGGCTTTAAGCCTTACCCTGGCTCTTTTTTTTGGGTGTAATATTATATATCAGCATCTGATTTAAAACTCTACATACAAACTCGCTCTTTTTAATTTAAACTTCTTCAAAAAATAATTTCGTAGTACTAAATACTATGCAATTATTTTTTTTACCGTCTAAATAAAAAATTACTTCGTTTCTATGATAGATTATAAAACAAAAACTGATATAGATTAATAAATTAAAATGATAACAAATGAATACGAATTTTAAATACTAGATTTTAAATATTAAATTTAAAATTAGACTTAAATAAGTTTTTTTTAGAACATCAAAACCCTTGTAATGAGGGATGGCTCCAGAAAGGAGGTGTTCCAGCCGCACCTTCCGGTACGGCTACCTTGTTACGACTTAGCCCCAATTATCGGTTTTACTCTAGGCGGCGCCTTGCGGCTACCGACTTTAAATACCCCCAACTTTCATGGCTTGACGGGCGGTGTGTACAAGGCCCGGGAACGTATTCACCGCGCCATTGCTGATGCGCGATTACTAGCGAATCCAGCTTCATGGGGTCGAGTTGCAGACCCCAATCCGAACTGAGACTATTTTTGAAGATTTGCATCACATTGCTGTGTAGCGACCCTCTGTAATAGCCATTGTAGCACGTGTGTAGCCCAGGACGTAAGGGCCGTGATGACTTGACGTCATCCCCACCTTCCTCACCGTTTGCACGGGCAGTTCCACTAGAGTCCCCGACTTGACTCGCTGGCAACTAATGGTAGGGGTTGCGCTCGTTGCGGGACTTAACCCAACACCTCACGGCACGAGCTGACGACAGCCATGCAGCACCTAGTTTTAGGTCATTGCTGACTGACTGCTTTCACAATCATTCCTTAACTTTCAAGCCCTGGTAAGGTTCCTCGCGTATCATCGAATTAAACCACATGCTCCTCCGCTTGTGCGGGCCCCCGTCAATTCCTTTGAGTTTCACCGTTGCCGGCGTACTCCCCAGGTGGATTACTTATCGCTTTCGCTAAGCCACTAAAGGTTGCCCCCTAGCAGCGAGTAATCATCGTTTACGGTGCGGACTACCAGGGTATCTAATCCTGTTTGATCCCCGCACTTTCGAGCCTCAGTGTCAGTTACAGCTTTGTGAGCTGCCTTCGCAATCGGTGTTCTATGACATCTCTATGTATTTCACCACTACATGTCATATTCCGCCCACAGCAACTGTACTCAAGACAAACAGTATCAATGGCAATTTCCGAGTTAAGCTCGGAGATTTCACCACTGACTTATCTGTCCACCTACGCTCCCTTTAAACCCAATGAATCCGGATAACGCTTGCATCCTTCGTCTTACCGCGGCTGCTGGCACGAAGTTAGCCGATGCTTATTCTAACTATACTATCAGCCTCCTACACGTAGGAGGGTTTTCTCTAGTTCAAAAGCAGTTTACGACCCATAGGGCTGTCTTCCTGCACGCGGCATGGCTGGATCACTCTTGCGAGCATTGTCCAATATTCCTTACTGCTGCCTCCCGTAGGAGTCTGGTCCGTGTCTCAGTACCAGTGTGGGGGGTAGTCCTCTCAGATCCCCTATTGATCGTAGCCTAGGTGAGCCGTTACCTCACCTACTAGCTAATCAACCGCATACTCATCTCAAACCGCCGGAGCTTTTAAATAAACTAGATGCCTAGCTCACTATTATGGGGTATTAATCCGAATTTCTTCGGGCTATCCCCCTGTTTAAGGTAGATTGTATACGTGTTACGCACCCGTGCGCCGGTCGCCACCAATATTGCTATCGTGCTGCCCCTCGACTTGCATGTATTAAGCCTGCCGCTAGCGTTCATCCTGAGCCAGGATCAAACTCTCCATTGTAAAAAAAGTTTGATTCCCTTAAAATTATCCTGTATTGCTACAGGGTAAAATTTGCTATTTAGCTCATTTCATTTTTTATATCATTTTAGGAAATCTTTTGTTATGTCTTTTGCGACATCCCTCAAGGGCTAATTTTTAATAATGTTAAATTTTAAATGTTAAATGAAAAATTTAAATTACCAAAATTTAAGTTTTGTGATATTCTTTGTTTACTTCTATATTTAATCATTGCTGACGAAATATAGCGATTCACTTGCTATCATTTTAATCTATCAATCTGTCAATGAACGTGTTTATTTTATTATGCTAAATTTTAAATGTTGAACCTTAAATTTAACTAATTTAATATTTTTAATCTCTTATTTAGAACGTTTTCCCTTACAACTCTTTTCAATCTCTCCGTTTAGGGGGGGCAAAAGTAATTATTCTTTTCTACTCCTCCAAATTTATTTTAATCTTTTTTTAAAATAAATTTTTACCTAAACTAATTAATTAACGGGCGACAAAAATACTAATTTTTTTAATTATAAACATAAATTATAAATAAAAATCATTTTATTTTTTTAAATAGCTATTAACAATATTATTATCAGGGCATTGCAAAGCTAATTGTTTAATAGTTTTTTTTAAGATAGGATGAAAAATAGTCTCATTTATTTCAGCTAAAGGCTTTAATACAAAGTTGCGTAAATGTAAACGAGGGTGTGGGATTTGAAGATTTGGCGTTATAATTACATCGTCATTAAAAAATATAATGTCAATATCAATGGTTCTATCTGCATATTGGTTTTGGGTGCGTGCTCTACCTAAAGTCGCTTCTATTAATAAAAGGGCAGATAGGAGGTTATTTGCAGATAAATTAGTTTCAATTTTTATAACTTGATTTAAATATTTTAACGTTGAACTAGTGCCCCAAGCATTTGTTTCGTAAACAGATGATTGCGCCAATAAATTACCGCAAAATTGCGTAATTTTTAAAATAGCAGTAGTTAGATTAACCTCTCGGTTGCCTAAATTTCCGCCCAAACATAAATAAACAACATTCATATAAACTTTGCGAAAGGTAATTTTAAAATGTATTACTTTGTAATAAATAAATAAAAAACTATGAAGCAATTTTTTGGAGCATTTTTTGGGTCGGTTGTAGGTATTATTATTGCTACTATTATAGCAGTACTTATTGTTGTTGGGGTTGTAAAATCGAGTTTTAGCGGAACTTTTAAAAAAGATGAAGAAACAAGTGTAACAAAAACAAATTCTATTTTAAAAATAGTTTTAGATGGCGCAATTGTTGATAGAGAAAAGGAAGACCCTTTGGCACAGCTTAAAAACCTTGCACCTGTAGGTAAAGGCAAAGAAAGTATAGGCCTAAACAGTATGCTAAAAAAGCTTGAAAGCGCAAAAGATGACGCAAATATAAAAGGTATTTATTTATATTGTAAAGATATTGATGGAGGTTTTGCAAGTGTAGAAGAGCTTAGAAATGCTTTATTGGATTTTAAAAAATCGGGTAAATTTATTTATGCTTACAGCGAAGCATACGGAGAAAAAGAATATTATTTAGCAAGCACGGCTACTAAAGTATTTTTAAATCCACAGGGGGCTATGCAATGGAAAGGTTTAAGTATGAGCCTATTATTTTTTAAAGGTGCTTTTGATAAATTAGGATTAGATATACAAGTGTTTAGACATGGTAAATTTAAAAGTGCTGTAGAACCTTTTATTGTTGATAAAATGAGCGAAGCCAACCGTTTACAATCAGAAACATTTTTAAATAGTATTTGGAACTCAATGTTAATAGGCATTAGCGAGAGTAGAAAAATAAGTATTGATCAATTAAATACTTTAGCTAATAATTTAACTATTCAGTTTCCTGAAGATGCAGTAACTGCAAAACTTGTAGATGCAGCGGTTTATGAAGATGAAGTTTTATTAGAATTAAAAAAGAAAACCAGTATTGCCGAAAAAGATAAATTAAGTTTTGTTTCTATTGATAACTATGATTTTAAACCAAAAAAAGAAGGAACAACTAAATTAGATAAGATTGCGGTGATTTATGCTGAAGGAAGTATTGAAAGTGGCGAAGGAGATGATGAAAAAATTGGGAGCGATAAAATTGCGAAGACTATTAAAGAAGCGCGTTTGGATGATAAAATTAAAGCTATTGTATTGCGTGTAAATTCGCCAGGTGGCAGTGCGCTTGCCAGCGATGTTATTTGGCGCGAAGTTTTATTAGCAAAAAAGGCAAAGCCAATTATAGTAAGTATGGGTAATTTAGCTGCAAGTGGTGGTTATTATATTAGTTGCGCTGCGGATCGAATTTTTGCACAACCTAACACCATTACAGGCTCGATAGGAGTGTTTGGTATGATACCAAATATGCAAAAAGCTTTAAAAGAAAAATTAGGAATTACGGTAGATACTATAAATACCAATAAACACAGCGATGTAGGTAGTACATTACGCGCCGTAAGTAAAGAAGAATACAATTACATACAAACCAGTGTTGAAAAAGTGTATGATGTGTTTACAAAACGTGTTGCCGAAGGGCGCAAAATGACACAAGCTAATGTAGATAGTATTGGACAAGGACGTGTTTGGAGCGGTGCCGATGCTATTAAAATTAATTTAGTAGATGAGTTAGGTGGTTTAAACGATGCTATTGCTTTCGCTGCTAAAAAAGCAAATTTAAAAAATTATAAATTAACAGAATTACCAAAACAAAGTAATGCATTTGATAAGTGGTTAAGTAAAATAGAGAATGATGCCGAAACTCGCATTATGCAACGTAATTTAGGCATTACCTACCCTTTTTATAAACAATTGCAGAGCGTTGTACAGGTAAAGGGCATACAAGCTAGAATGCCATTTGAAATGGTAATTGAGTAGTTTTAACGGTTTGCAACTTGACACAAAATTAATTATTTAATTTTGATTTAGTATTTTTCTTGTTTACAGAAATGGAACAGAATAATTGCATTGAATTACATATTATTAAGTATAAATTTTAATTACACATTTAATTTAATTTTTAATTAATTTTATTAAATTAATTAGGTGTATTATTTAATAAAAATACAATTCAAATTGTTTGGCAAAAAACTATCCAAGATATATTTAAAAAAACGACCTTGATAAATTTTAACTTTGAATCATTTTTTTTATTAACTTTATAAATATTATATATACTTAACAAAATTTATCTAACACAAATTAAAACCTTTATGAAAATAAAAATTATTATAATTTATGCGTTAACAACCATCTCTTTATTTGGTGCGTTAGGCTGTAAGAAAAAAACGACATCTACTCCACAAACGCCAACTGTAACACCTGTGGTAACTGATCCTACGTCGGTTACAGATGTTGATGGGAATGTTTATCCAGTTTTAAGAATTTGTGGAAAACTATGGATGACTCAAAATTTAAAAACAACACGTTATAACGATAGTACTTTTATTACTACGGGACTTAGCAATACTTTATGGACATCTGCTATAACTGGTGCATATTCTATTTATAACTCATTGCCTGTAAATGATACAATTTATGGTAAACTTTATAATTGGTTTGCGGCTAATAATTTGAAATTAGCACCTAAGGGTTGGCATGTTGCATCAGAAACCGAGTGGACAGAACTTGTAAATTGCTTAGGTGGTTTTGCAGTGGCTGGTGGTAAAATGAAATCTACATCAACTTTATGGAACAGCCCAAACACTGGCGCAAATAATAGCAGTGGATTTAATGGATTACCCGGAGGATATAGAGGCACTTCAGGTAACTATAATGTATTAGGAAACACAGGTTATTGGTGGGCATCAAATCAAAGAAACGCTACTCAAGGCGAATATATAAACTTAGATAACGCAATGGTTCAAACCGCACAAAACGGTGCCACAAAGCAATTTGGCTATTCTATTAGATGTATTCGAGATTAGCAATATTTTTAAAGTACAACGAAAAACGTTGATTTAATTAAAATATAGTTGAAGTAACAAAAAATAAAGTTTTAAAAATAAAACTATCCTTTATTAATAAATTTTTAAAAGTAAAGTTTGGTTTAAGTTGTTATATAACTCTACCATATTTTTACTTTTTTCGTTAGTTACATTTTAAATTTTATTTTAAATTAATTTTATTAAATTAGCTTTGTATTTTATTTTATAAAAATGGGACGGATATTTCAAACCAGAAAAGCCACAATGTTTAAACGTTATGCTAAAATGGCAAAACAGTTTACTAAAATTGGTCGCGAAATTGTAATGGCTGTTAAAACCGGTGGGGCCAATCCAGATGGTAACCCACGTTTGCGAATGATTATGCAAAATGCAAAGGCCGTTAATATGCCAAAAGTAAATGTAGAAAGCGCTATAAAACGCGCCAGTGATAAAGATACCAGCAATTATGAAGAAGTTATTTACGAAGGCTACGCACCTCACGGAGTACCAGTTTTAGTAGAGTGCACAACAAATAATCCAACACGCACAGTAGCAAGCGTGCGATTATATTTTAATAGAGCAAATGGGGCATTAGGAACAAATGGCTCGGTTAGTTTTATGTTTGAGCACAAAGCACTTTTTAAAATAGATGTAGCTAATTTTAATAGCGAAGATTTAGAATTAGAATTAATTGATTTTGGTTTAGAAGAAATTAGTTTAGACGAGGAAACAAATCAATTTATTATTCAAATTTCATTTACCGATTATGGCAAAATGCAATCGGCTTTAGAAGAGCGAAAAATAAATGTAGTAGAAACTACTAAAACCTATATTCCAACCACTGCAAAAGAATTAACAGAAGAGCAAGAAGTAGAAGTAATGGCGATGATTGAGAAAATGGAAGAGGACGATGATATTGAAAACGTTTATCATAACATAGCTTAATTTATTTGGAAAAAAGGTGGCAAATACTTACTGATAAAAATACTACGTTAACTACTAATTTGCAAAATGAATTAGCAGTTGATAAAATAGTTGCACACCTTTTAAGTTTAAGAAATATAACAACTTTTGAAGAAGCAAAAACTTTTTTTCGTCCCGAATTAAGTCAAATACATGATCCTTTTTTAATGAAAGGTATGGATTTTGCTATTTCTCGCATAGAGCAAGCACTCGCTAAAAATGAAAAACTATTAGTTTTTGGCGATTATGATGTTGATGGAACTACGGCTGTGAGCGTTGTTTATAGCTTCTTTAAAAATTACTTTAAACAAATAGAATATTATATTCCTGATAGATACAAAGAAGGTTATGGCATATCGATAGCAACAATAGATTACGCAGCAGAAAATGATTTTAAACTAATTGTAGCTTTAGATTGCGGTATAAAAGCCAACGATAAAATTGATTATGCAAACTCTAAAAATATTGATTTTATTATTTGCGACCATCACTTACCCGGCGAAACTATTCCCAATGCATTTGCTGTTTTAGACCCTAAGCAATTAGATTGCCCATATCCTTATAAAGAATTAAGTGGATGCGGCATTGGTTTTAAATTAATACAAGCATATTCAATTAAAAATAAAATTGATTTAAATATTTGTTATAATTATTTAGATTTAGTGGCTACAAGCATTGCAGCTGATATTGTACCTATTAATAATGAAAATAGAGTGTTGGCAAATTTTGGTTTAGAAATAATAAATAAAAATCCACGCCCTGCAATAAAAGCATTATTAAACTTAGCACAATTAAAAGGCGAGGTAACAATTAGTAATTTAGTGTTTAGTTTAAGTCCGCGAATAAACGCTGCCGGACGAATAGAACATGGTAGTAAAGCGGTTGAATTGTTAGTATGCCAAGATGAAGATGAAGCCATCGAATTAACCAAAGCAATTAACGAAACCAATACACAAAGAAAAGATTTAGATTTAGGTACAACTATAGAAGCCTTAGAAATTTTAGATAAAAATTTACTCACCTCAACAAAAAAATCTACCGTAGTATTTAATGCGGGTTGGCATAAAGGCGTGGTAGGTATAGTAGCTTCGCGCTTAATTGAAAAATATTACAAACCTACTATTGTTTTAACAGAAGCTGATGGTAAAGTTACCGGTAGTGCTCGTAGCGTAAAGGAATATGATGTATACAGCGCCATTGAAAAATGTAGCCATTTATTAGAACAATTTGGCGGCCATAAATTTGCTGCTGGCTTAACGCTAAAGCGCGAAAACGTTGAGCCATTTATATTAATGTTTGAGGAAATTGTGGCATCTACAATTACCAATGAGCAATTAATTCCAAAAATAGATATAGATACTGAACTTAATTTATTTGATATTAACGATAAACTTATTCGTATTTTAAAACAATTTGCGCCTCACGGACCAGAAAATATGACACCAACCTTTTGCTGCCGCAATGTGTTTGATACTGGCTGGGGTAGGGTAGTGGGTAATAATCATTTAAAGCTTGATGTGTTTCAAAAATCAAATCCTAATATCCGCTTTGCCGCTATGGCTTTTGATAAAGGCGATTATATTAATTTTTTTCAGCGCAAAACTCCTATGGATATTGTATTTAAAATTCAGGAAAATGAATACAAAGGTGTATTAAGCGTGCAATTAATTATTGAAGATTTAAAAATAAGTGAAAGTTAAGTAAAATAGTTTTTAATTTTAAACTTCTTCTTTCTTCATCAAAGCAACCATATATCTAATTTCTGTATAAGAAACATCTTGCGGTAATGAATTTTTTATAGATGAAATACCAATAAATTTATCAAAGTTTTTTAAAGCTTCGTTAATTATTATTTGTTTTTTAGGTTCCACTAAATTATTAATTTTAATTTCTCCGTTAGAAATATAGGGGATTAAATGACCTTCGATAGTGCCAATTGTCATGTTACGTTGTTTAGCAATATCGGGTAGGGGAGTGCCTTGTTTATAAAGTAAGTAAGTAACTTCTTTAGTGTTTGGTTTTGATGTTGAAGATTTTTTTTCGTCGCTAGTTTTGGTAGAAGGTGCTTTTTTAGTTTTTACCAAAGCATCAATGTTTGATGTTAAATCGTTAGCGAACATATATTCTTTAATAATTTTTAAAAATTTACCGCCATAGGTATCTACTTTATTTTGTCCAAAACCAGTAATTTTTAAAAGATGTTCGGTATTAGTTGGTAAATAGTTTGTTAATTCAATTAATGTTTTATTACTAGCTACTATAAAAATTGGCTTTTGTGTATCGTTACAAATTTCGTCACGTAGTAATAATAATTCGCGGTGTAATTTTGGATGAATAACTTCAGCACTAACTTTGGTGTTTTTTGCACTTGCGTAAATGTTTACTTTTGTTTCGGCAAAATTTATACTAAGTTTTGTTTTTATAAATTCTTTAAAAATAAAACCGTTTATACAATTAAACGTCAGTACTTTTTTTACATAAATACCGTCAATTAATTGTTGTAAAGTATTATTTAAATCATCTGCGGTTTCTTTACTTTCGGTAATAAGAGGCGTATTTTTTATAAGGGCAAAAAGTGTTTGTAGTTCAGTTTCAAAATACACGGCTGCTTGTTTTAGTCTAGTATTAAAGGAGTTGTCATTTTCAATATCATTAGCATTATCAATTAAATTAGCTAATTGATTTTTAAATTTATTTGCTATTTCGTTTAAAGTATCAACTTTTGTAAATAGCTGTATTGCCCATTCGTTACCATCTGTATTTATATGTTTTTGGTGTAATTGAATTAAACCTGCAAGGTTTTTTCTAATTTCTGTTGCATCTGTAAAGTCAAATAAATCTGTAAGTAATAATTTAATATATTTTTTTTGAGAGTCGAAAAACAGGTTGTTTACTTGTTCTTCGGGCTGTTTGGTGTTTGCAAAGTTTACAATTTTAGCATCGTTTAACAAGCTGTTTTTATCAATTTTGCTACTTAATGTTAAACCTTGTAAATTGCTACAACGGCTCAAAGCAACATATACTTGTCCAGCACTAAAGGCTTCGGCAGCATCTATAATTAATTTACTAAAAGTTAAGCCCTGACTTTTATGAATCGTTATTGCCCAAGCCAATCGCAAAGGATATTGAGTAAAAGTTCCAACAACTTCTTCATTAATGTGCTTGCTTGTTTTATCAACTTGAAACATTACATTTTGCCAAGTTTCTTTACCTACTTCAATTTCAAAGGCATCGTCTTCACACTTTACTTTTATTTTTTCGTCGTTAATAAATGTAATGATGCCAATTTTACCATTATAATAATTTTTTTCGTTATTGTTTTTTAAAAACATAACTCGTGTCCCTTTTTTTAAAATAAGAGTTTCATCGGCAGGATAATTTTTTTCGTTAAAGCTTCCATCTACTTTACATTTAAATTTGTAAGCTTTATCGGTTAAGGCATCTAAAGCAGTTGCATTAATTTGATCGGCTTTTTTGTTGTGCGTTGTAAGTGTAATATTTTTTTGATAATCGTGTTGTGTTATGTTTGAATTAAAATGAGAATTTAATTTTTCTAAACTTTCTAAATCTAAATTATTGTTACGTACTTTATTTAATAAATCAACAAATGTTTGTTCTTTTTGGCGATAAATTTTATCTAACTCAATATAAACAGGGTAATTGTTTTTAATAACTAGGCTATCAAAAAAGTATGGACTGTTATACAATTCGCTTAAAATTTTCCATTCTTCGTTTTGCACTACTGGGGGCAACTGGTACATATCGCCAATTAATAATACCTGCACACCACCAAAAGGTAAATGTGTTTTTTTACGCACTTGGCGAAGGGTTAAATCAATTTGGTCGAGCATATCAGCCCGCACCATACTAATTTCGTCGATAACTAACAATTCTAAATTTTTTAAAATGGCAAGTCGCTGACTGTTATATTTTAAAGTAGGAAGATTTGATTTACTAAAATTTATTTCGCCGGTTTCTTTTAACACAGCTAAAAATGGCGTAAACGGAAATTGAAAAAACGAATGAATAGTGCTTCCGCCTGCATTAATAGCTGCAACACCAGTGGGTGCAATAATTGCTAATTGCTTAAAGGTATTTTGTTTTATATATTTTAATAATGTGGTTTTGCCTGTGCCAGCTTTACCAGTTAAAAAAATGCTTTGGTTAGTTTGGTTTACAAAATTTAAAACTTGTGTAAATTGTGGGTTTATTTCGATGTTATTCATTATTAAACAAAGTAAAAAAATATTTTGTTGCTAAAAAATTTTAATGATAAAAAATTTAAAATAATTGTAACAATTATTACTTATTTTTATCGTTATAGCGTATAATGAAATTTAGTTTAAAACTAATATCAATTAGTTGTTTATTTTTTTTGCAAATAGCTTTGTTTTCGCAATGCGCAATTAATGGTATTTTGAATGATACCCTTAAAAATACCATTCCATTTACTGCCGTTGGATTATTAAATTGTAATGATAGCACTATTTATAAAGGTGTTATTACAAATATTGAGGGTAATTTTTGTTTTGAAAACATTAATAAAGGAAATTATTTTATAAAAATAACGGCTGCGGGTTTTAATACTTTTTGTTCTGAAAAAATTAGTTATGATAGCATTAAACCGATTTCTATATCCCCAATTACTTTAAATACAAGAGGCATCAATTTAAACGAAGTATCGGTTATAACTCAAAAAAAAGTTGTTGAATTTAAAAACGGAAACATTACTGTAAACATTGAGGGTACCGCTTTGGCTGCTGGCAATACAGCTTACGATTTATTAATACGCTTACCTGGCGTAAGTGTAAATGATGGTATCATTTCGATACAAGGCAAAGCCGGTGTTAGAATTTTAATTGATAGCAGGCTTCAACAATTATCGGGAAGCCAATTATTAAATTTATTAAAAAGTATTAATGCTTCACAAATTGAAAAAATAGAAGTTTTAAAAAAGCCTCCTGTAAAATACGATGCAACAGGCACTGGTGGTTTAATAAATATCGTAACCACTAAAATAAAATTAGTAGGTTTTAGCGGGGGTATTTTCAGCAGTTATTCTCAAGGCTTTTATGGTAATCCAAGCGGCGGATTTAACTTAAATTACAAGGGTAAAAAATTTAATTTTTTTTCAGGAGTAAGCGCAACAAAAGAGGATGTTCACAAAAGTCTTCTTGAAAAACGAATTATTAGTTATGATACATTAGTTACAGAAGTTAATCAGCGGTACACTCAAAAAGAATACGGACATTATGAAACTTATAATATTGGTGCGGATTGGTTTATAAATAAAAAAAATTCGTTTGGTATAAAAGTTAATGGTGCTTTAGGTGTTGGTAATGAGGATAGAATATCTACAACCTTTTTAAGTAATAATAGTAATGGTTACCGAACATTAATGTATTCTTCTAAAACACCAAACCCTTGGATTTACCCCGATTTTAATATTAATGCTGAACATTTATTTGATACCGCTGGTACTTCATTACGTTTTTCAGTTGATTATAATCCATATTACGATTTATATTCTACTGATTTTAATCATCAGTTTTTTGATATAAACGCTAAAGAAATATTAAGCCCTACCATATTTAGAAGTGCTAATACACTTAATTTTTCAATATTATCATCTAAATTAGATTTTGAAAAGCAATTTAAAAAATCGTTAAAATTAGAAGCTGGTTTAAAGTTAGCTTATCAAACAATGCTAAGCGATTTTACTTTTGAAAATTATAATATTGTCAATAATCTTTTTGAAAATAACGCCACTTTTACCAATTTATTTTCATACATCGAAAACATAAGTGCAGGTTATATTAATGTAAATAAAGATTATAAAAAGTTGTTTATCCAAGCAGGGTTAAGAGGTGAAAACACCTTTATTAATGCCAACAGCCGAACAAATAGCGTAAATTTTATTAGGCAGTATTTTAATTTGTTTCCAATGTTAAGCTTAGAATATAAAAAGTCTGAACTACACAATTTTCAATTATCAGCTAATAGACGAATTAATAGGCCCGACTATAATACGTTTAATCCTTTTCAACAATTTAAAAGCATTTTATTTAGTTTTGTAGGTAATCCGTTTTTAAACCCAGAATACATTAGTTCGGTTGATTTTACCCATTCCTACAAATCAATATTACATAACACTGTTTCATTTTCGAGAATAAATAATGTATTTATTGGTTTTTCTTTGCAAAACGATACAACAAAAGTATCAATTGGTAAAAGGGGTAATTTAAAATATGCCGATGTAATTAGCTACAATTTATTTTTTCAAAAAGAAATTAAAAAATGGTGGCTCTTAAATATTGGTGCTAATGTTTATGCAATTGAAGCTAAGGGGATTGTAAACGATTTACCTTACAAAATATCTACGCTTGGCTTTAATCCGAGTATTTACAGCCGATTTGTGATGCCTAAAAAATATACTATCGAATTAAACTTTTTTTATTTAGCGCCAGTTTTAGAGGGTGTTATAAATGTTAAAAGTCGTTCGTCGTTAGATATTGCAATAAAAAAATCAATTTTAAATGACAAATTAGCTTTATCGTTAGCTTTTAACGATATATTTTTTACAAATGTTTTCAACTCTAATTCTTTATATCAAAATCAAAATACTGTAGGTAGTTTTAAATTTGATACGCGAAGAATAAACATTAGTATAAATTACAATTTTGGTAAATTAAAGGTACAACAACGCGAAATTAAAAGTAATAATGACGAAAAAGGCAGGGTAAACCATTAAAAATCAAATATTTAAAATATACATAATTAACATTATGTTAAATAGATATTATAGAATTTAATGCATCAACTTTAGATACATTAAATTAATTAAAGAGATTTTTTTGCTTTACTATCTGCTTTACCATAAGCAGGACATTTTTCGTGACTTTTGCACGAAGTGAATGATATAGCAACAATTAAGGCAATAATTGAAAAGGAAATAAATTTTTTCATAGATTTTAAATAATGTTTAAATTTACATAAATATATTTTAACATAAAAGTTAAATAAGTTTACTTAACTATTATTTAATAACATAATTAATGATTGTTGATAACTTAAGTATTTCTTGGCAACAATTATTAGAGTTCGAATTTAAGAAACCATATTTTAAAAACTTAATTAAGTTAGTTAATTTATCTTACTCAAATTCAGTAGTTTACCCACCTAAAAATTTAATATTTAGTGCCTTTAATTTAACGTCTTTTAATGCCATTAAAGTAGTTATTATTGGGCAAGATCCTTACCATAAAAAAGGACAAGCTAATGGTTTATCATTTTCGGTAAATGATGAAATTAAAATTCCGCCCAGCTTAAAAAATGTTTTTAAAGAAATGAAAAACGATATTCCAAATTTTGAAATTCCACAAACTGGAACTTTAAAAAATTGGGCAAAAAACGGAATATTTTTACTAAACGCTATTTTAACTGTTGAAGAAGCAAAACCCAGTAGCCACAAACATTTTGGTTGGGAACTATTTACCGACGCTGTTATTAAATTAATAAGTGATAATAAACAAAACGTAGTATTTTTATTGTGGGGCAATTATGCCATTAATAAAAAGCATTTAATTGATACTACAAAACATTTGGTGTTGGAAGCAGCCCACCCCTCCCCTCTGGCTCGTGGCAAATTTTTTGGTTGCAAACATTTTAGTAAGGCAAATGCTTATTTGAAGGAGGAAGTGTTTTTTAAAAAAATAATTAGTTTATATTAATTACTTTTTTCATTTTAAAAATTAATAGTTACAACCCAGTTAAATTAATTAAGCGGATTAACAGTTAAATTTATTTTTTTATCGTACAATTTGTTTTTTATTATATATCTCAATGTATATGCACCTTGATATTTTACTAAAGTATCAACACTAAAAACATAAAGTTTAATATAATTATTTTCACTATCATTTTGAAGCCACTCTAAGTAGGCGATTTTGAAGCACTAAACTGTTTGCCACCAAAATACTTAATGTGTAAAACAAAGCTTCATTTAGTGACTGAACCGTAAATTTTTTGCAGGTGCTGTTAAAGGTTGGGTTTTTCTATCACCCTAAAAAATTCTTTGTCAAAAATCGCAAAGTATGTCTTAGCGTCAAATTCTTCATAATAAGGAATAAATTTGCGTAGATTTTTCCTTACATCTTCGTCATAAGTTCTAAGGTAGTTCATCTTTGTTTCAGCAACTTCTGTTATATTGATTTGTACGGTTGGTTCAGGCATTCCTTTTATCCCGTACATTTTATTGGTTATATCACTTACATGAGGATAACCCAATTTTTTCATTCGTTCTTTCAACCATTTATCTACAATTTCTTTTTCCATATGGGGAGTATAAACAGACTGATATAATTTTTGAATTTCAATCTTCCCTTCTTCGAAAAGGTCTTTTACTAATTGGCTTATAAAAATATGTTCTGGATGACCATATCCACCTTTTTCGTTATCAAGTGTAAAAATTATTGAAGGCTTAAAGTCATTAACTTTTTTGATGATTTGAACAGCAACTTTGTCTGTAAGAAACTGTTCTTTTATTTTTTTGTACGGAATAGGTAAATAGGGACTTTTCATTGTGTCTAAACCTACACGGTAATAACCATCTTTTAATATAAGTTCATTGCCTTGGCAAATAATATTCGCTGGGTTCTTACCTGTTTTTGCAATAATATGACTTTGTAAACTTAGCTGCATAATACTCCAACCTTTTGCTGTTAGCTTAGCTATAGTACCTGACATGGCACAGTCATCGTCATCGTGTGCTACAATTATAAAAGCTCTTTTATTACTCACCGAATCCAAAAAAACATCATCAAGATAGGTTTCTGTCGCTACAAATATTTTCAGGTTTTCAACAGTTCTCTTTTCTTGACAGCCCCAAAAATTTAACACTGTAAATGATATTAGAAATATTTGTATTTGTTTCATATTTTAAAATATTTTATTTTTTATCTAATTCACTGCTAACATTAATATTTGTTTCAAACAATGTAGCTATTTATCTACATATAAATTTTGGCTTTTTTGTAATATCTATTTTACTTTGTAATATTCATTAAATATATTTGTATAATGTTTAATAGAACTACCAATTTTTTTGTTTATCCTTTCATAACGACTATATTCAGAGATAAAATTAACTTTACTTTTGTAAATTATCTCAATATTTTCGTGCTAACTACCACAAGTAGAAAAAATAAATATTATTAAAGCTAATATTAATTTTATTTTCACATTATAAATCAGTACTCACAGTCTAGATTATACTAATCCACCAACGTAACTTTATCTTTCCCTTCAATTTCTTTCCATTCAACTTTTACGTTTTGGGTTTCAATACTATCAATGGTTATGCCAACATATTTTGCTTGTATCGGCACGTGGCGCGCAAAACGACGGTCAACCAAAACCAAAAGTTCAACGTCTTTTGGTCGGCCAAAGGCTAACATGGCATCTAAACCAGCGCGAATGGTGCGTCCGGTAAATAATACGTCGTCAATTAAAATAACGTTTTTGTCTTCAATAATAAAATCAATATTGGTTTTGTTAGGTATTAATTCTTTTTGTCTAAAATCATCTCTGTGAAAGGTAATATCTAAAACGCCACAATTTATTTTTTTTACATTTAAAATTTTCTCTAATTCGTTTTTTATTCTCTCAGCTAAAAAAATGCCACGCGGCTGTAAACCAATAATTACTGTATTGTTAAAATTATTGTGCTCTTCAATTAATTGGTGGCACAAACGTTTTAATGTAACATCAAATTGTTGTTTTTCTAATAAAATTTTCGATTGCACAACTGTTCTTTTATTATAAAGATACAAATATATTGTTGAAATGCAATCTAAATTGTACATTATAAATTAATGCATTCTTTGTTAAAATTGTTAATAAACGTACACCGAATTTCAAAATTAGTAATATCATTTACAAGTAAAATCATGTCGAAAATTTTGTATATTTGTTAATAAAATAAAATAATAATGAAAAACATTTTAATGGCTTCTGTAATTTTATTTGCTTTAGTATCATGTAAAAAGAAAGATTCAGTAACCGATGACGCGCTTGCTACAACAACTACAACAGGTTCAGTTTGCCCTACATGTAATTTTCCAGATACGGCGTACATTAGTACAGCAACTGGGCCAAAACTAATTTTTAAATTTAAGTTTGATAGTACACAAGCTCGTTTAAATAATTTTGGTCAGCCTACGGTTGTAGCCTCTGGTAATTCGGCACAATCCCCACGATTTAATGGTATGAGTGCGCATTATATTGAATTAGCCAAGGGCGATAGTACACAAGTTGGAGCTGGTGCAGTGTTATACCGAGCCGAGGAAACTAATTGTGCAGGAAGCAATGCTATTGTATTTTGTAAATCGATAGTAACAAAAGAGGGTGATGTATTTTTTTCAGTACCCATAAGTCAAGTAACGGCGGGCACTTACAAATGGTTACGTATTTCGTTAGCATACCAAAATTACGATATTAAAATTAGAACTACTTCGGCAGGCATTATTGATGGCACTATTGCATCGTTTGTAGGTTTTAATACATACGTTACAAAATATAAAATGAAAAATGCCGTTATGACCCCAACTGCTGGCGGCGGCCCAGGCAATCACCCTCAAGGTTACTGGGGTTTATATACAAAAGTATTTAGTACAGATGTGATGTATGATGGGCAAGCGGCTAAAACTACAGTTGTAAATCCTAATCCGTTATCACCAATACCGCCAGGAAGTTGTTTAGTAACTGGACAGTTTTATAATACAGGTATAGGTGCTAACCAGCCTTTAGTAATCACAGGCACAGAAACTTCGGACATTGTTATTACCATTTCGTTAAGCACTAACAAAAGTTTTGAGTGGATGGAGGTTGGCATATCAGATGGCTTATTTCATCCTGAAGCAGGAGAAACTGTTGTTGATATGGGTTTAAGAGGGGTTATTGCTAAGTATTAGTTTTTTATTTTTTAGTAAATTTTAACTATTACTCATTTTAAAAACTAAACTCCTATTTGCAGGTATATTTACTACATATTCATTTTCAGTTTGTAAAAATGTTTGTTACAACATTATATTAGATTAACTTAAAATTTTAAAATTTCAAGTTTGAATCAAAAACTTAGCAAAACTTTAAAATTATGGAAACAAAACAAGTAATTAATTTTTATGATGAATTCGTTAATCATCAAACTGACTCAGGTGTAAATGATAGAATTTATGGTGTTTATAAACGTTTATTAAAACTTGGCTTAAATTCAAAATCATCTATCTTAGAATTAGGATGTGGTATTGGTACGAATACGTATTTATTTTCTAAAACTATTACAAATGGTCAAATTGAAGCAGTTGATATTAGTCCTGATTCAATAGCTTATTGTAAATTTAAGATAAAAAAACAAAATATTAAGTTTTTTGCAGGTGATATTGTTGCCTATAAGCCTCAAATAAATAATATAAATTTTATTACTTTAATAGATGTGATAGAGCATATACCGATGGAGCAGCATTTGGCATTATTTAAAAATATAGCTACGTACATAAATGATGAAACTCGACTTGTAATAAATATCCCCAATCCTGAAGATGTTGTTTATGACATAAATCACAATCCAAGCGCCTTACAAATTATTGACCAACCAGTGCCTTTAGCATTTATTATTGAAAATTTAAATAAATGTGGTTTGCAATTACATTTTTTTGAAAACTACAGTGTTTGGGTAAAAAATGATTATCAATTTTTTGTTGTCAAAAAACAAATACCTTTTACTCAAACAAAATTAAGTGATAGCAGAAATTTTTTGAGCAAATTGCTAAAAAAAATATTCAGAATATACTTAAAGATAAGATTTAAGTATTGATTTAAGACAAAGATAAGTTTAATGTATGAAATTAAATTATAAAAACCTTTTATGTTTTAAGTTATTTTGGCGTAATAGACATTTGTGGTGTTATTTTATAGATGTTTAGTTTAAGTGGACATTTGTGGAGCTGTTTATTTTTTCACATTTGCATAAATTATACTTAATAACATCAATATTTACCAATATAAAATATTCTATAAATTTTGATAATATCTTAAATAATTGTTTCGCCATGTTTTATTGGCCTGTGCGTTGTATTTTTCTAATAAAGGAAAATTATCGGTATTAATTAGATTGCACTTTGTAAGAGTTTCGTTTAAATTATAACGTAAATATTTTGTTTTTTGTAAAGTTGCAACAAAAATTATATTTCTATAATTTTCATCTTTATTCATAGAATTTAATCCTACATTATAACCAGCTTTAGTTAAAGTGTTAAATAGTATTGATGTTCCAAGCCCTTTATTTCCAGATAAATAACCATGCCAATTTATTAATATTATTGCATCTGTATTTAGGTTATTTTTTAATTTCTCTAAACTTTGTAATGTTAAAACATGGCTAGGTTGTTCTTCAGCTTTAAATACATCAAATAAAATTAAATCATATTTTTTAGTACAATGGTTTAAAAAATAACGCGCATCTGCACAAACGGTATTTACGTTTTTATATAAATAAAAATAATTTTTTGCAACATCAATTATTCTGTTATCAAACTCAACCCCATCAACTTCGTATTTTTTATCTGAGAATAAATTTGCTACCAAACCACCTCCCAAACCTAATATTAAAGCTTTTTTAGTTTTATTGTTATGTTGAGCGTCGTCAAAATCTGATACTAATGTGTCTATTAACCTTACATATTCTGAAACAGATTGCTTGGTATTTAAATCCATTTCGGTTTGTACAATATTATTTATGGTTAATAATTTTATTGAGTCTAAATTTTTTAATACGATAGTTTTAACTTCTAAATGTCCTAAAACACTATCACCTTTAAAGTCATTAGTTTTTTTGTTTAAGCAAAATTGAAGATTTAAATAAATAAACCCAATAAAAAGCAATAATTGTATTGGTTTAAATAGTTTAAAAATTACAAGTGTTATTAAAAAAAGTAATACCGCAAAACTTATTAAACAAGTATTTAAACCAACAGCAGGTATTAAATAAAAGCCGCATAAAAAGGTAGATAAAATGCCGCCAGCAGTGCTTATAGCATAAACTGTTCCGCTTGCTTTACCAGCAGAATTGATTACATTTGTTTGTAACAAAATAAACAAAGGCGAAGTAGCACCCAAAAAAAATACTGGTAAAAATAAAAGTGTTAAAGTGCTAAAAACTACCCCTGTTAAAAACGGCAAATACGAAATGCGAGGAA
>Ga0163144_10007840_pt1 | contig 23309 bp, 18 predicted proteins | sample OliLak19BULKMAT1_FD_123175 | JGI IMG/M metagenome (GOLD analysis project Ga0163144, IMG submission 123175) | Freshwater microbial mat bacterial communities from Lake Vanda, McMurdo Dry Valleys, Antarctica - Oligotrophic Lake LV.19.BULKMAT1 | ecosystem: Environmental > Aquatic > Freshwater >...
GATGGCTTCGCCATCGTATCCGCCCACCGCCTCTCGGCGCCCGACCCATCGCGATGCGATGGGGCCCCTGCTCAGGGGCTTCGCCCCCGCGGCCCTGCGGGCCTGCCCCCACGGGCTTGGTCGCGGCTCGGCTTCGTCGGCTGCGCCTCCTCAACCGTGGGCGGATGGCTTCGCCATTTTATCCGCCCACCGCCACTCGGCGCCCGCTCTTTGCTCAGGGGCTTCGCCCAATGCTGTGAAGCTAAAGCTCAGACGCGTGTGAACGTCGGCCTGGGACCGCGCGCGGCCCGCGCGCATCGTCGCCTTTCCGCTGGCTTCCAGCGCCGTCTGGCGCTGGAAGCCAGCGGCGCGTGTCCACGGCGAGCGCCGGCCGGGCCACCGAGCCTTAGCTTCATAGCCTTGGGCTTCGCCCCCGCGGCCCTGCCCCCACGGGCTTGGTCGCGGCTCGGGTTCGTCGGCTGCGCCTCCTCACCCGTGGGCGGATGGCTTCGCCATCGTATCCGCCCACCGCCACTCGGCGCCCGCCCCAGGCCCGAGCAATTACGTCCCGCATTCAGCGGCTTAAGCGATCAGCGTGCCGTCGGGGTATCCGCGGGCGCCGCCGCCGGGTATTCGCTGGCGCGCGTCAGCTTGAAGGCGACGTGGCGGCGGAAGGCCGGAGCGGTGATCACCAAGGCCCCACCGGCATGCTGGACGCGCTCGACACCAAGGCTGGTGCCGAGGTCGGCGTCCCACCAGTCCACCACCATGGTGCCGGCAGCGATCTGGCTGCCGACATCGATGGTGACGCGTTCGTGGCGGGTTTCATCCCGGCCGCTGCCGCCCCACTGCTGGTCGAGACAGTAGCCGAGCATGCGCCCGGGCCGCGTCCACGCCCGGCACCACAGGGCGCTGCCTGACGAGGTGCCGAGCAGCACGCAGCGCGCCTTGGGCGAGCGCAGATCCTCACCGATGAGAAAGCGCGCGATGGCCCCATAGGATGCCCACATCTCGCGTTGATCGACCCACTCGAACCACCACAACATGGGCGCGCCGGCGTGACCGCTCACCAGCGCCGCCCAGGCACCGCACGCGTGCTCGGCACGCACCTGCGCCTCGGGTGCAGCGTTCCAGTTGCCGCCGAACTCGGTTACCAGCACCGGCTTGGTGAAGCGGCCAAGCCCACGGTTGGGATGGTGCAGGCTGGCGAAGAGCAGTTCCGCCAGCAGCCAGCCGCCTTGTTCGGCGGGGGTGTGGTAGGCGTCGATGCACACGTAGTCGAGCCCGGGCAGCGCCACCACCGCCGGGTCGGCGATGCGGAAGTCACCCGACCAGTGGGTGGTGACCCCGTGCTGGTAGGTATCGAGGTCGTGCCAGCGCGCGCAGGCCTGTTCGTGCCAGCGCACCACCGCCTCGCCCTGGCCGGCGGTGAGGTTGACCTCGCTGAACAGCTTCCAGCCGAGCAGCGCGGGATGATCGGCGTAGCGCGCGACCAGATAGCGGCGCAGGTCGTCCTGGCCGCTGAGCGCGGCCGGGTCGGTGAACCAGGCGGCGGCGCCGGTGAGGCGGCCGCCCTGCCGGGTGTTGTAGGGGTTCGATTCCCACTCCGCATCGACGCGCTCGGAGACCATGCCGTGGTTGGTGATCACCAAGTTGACGTGCACGCCGAGTTCCTGGCAACGGTCGAGGATGCGATCGAGCCGCCAGGCGTTGACTTGGTTGTAGTTGCCCTGGCCGCGGAATCCCGGCCAGTCGGCGCGCCATTCCAGGGCGAGATTCCACGACGACAGCCAGATCTCGACGGCGCTGCCGCCAGCGGCGGCGAAGCGGGTGAGATAGGCGTCGTAGGCCAGGGCGCCGCGGTTGGGGGTGAGCGCGGTGCCCAGGCATTCGACGCTGCGCACATCCCACACCGAGCGCAGGTTCAGCCCGATCGGCCAGTACGGCCGGCCGCCGAGCGAGAAGAAGCGCGGATCCTCGCGATCGACACGGACGTAGTCGTCCCAGAGCGCCCCGCCCACCGCCAGCGCCGGCAGCGCGCTGCGCTGCGTGCGCATGGCGCCGTCGGCCGCTTGCCAGCGTGTCTCCAGCGTCAGCCGATGGAGCCCGGGCTGGCGCGGACGGAAGCGCGCGCAGAAGGCGCCGGCGGTGCTGGGCAGGACCTCCTCGGCGTCGCCACGGTCACGATTACGCATGGGTTGGTCAAAGAAGGCCGGTATGCGGCTCTCGCCGCCGCCGGGCAGGGTGACCACCAGATCAACGGCGAAGGCGCGCTGATCGAATGGATTGGACGGAAACGGCTCCGGGCGCCAACGCACCGACCACCTGCTGCCGGTGTTGGCATGCGCCTGGCCGTCGTCCCCCATGCCGTCGATGACCAGGTCGCACAGCCGCAGCACCGCCGCGGATGCCGGACGTGACGCCGCGACCACCGCCAGACGTGGCACGCTGATCACCGCGCGGCTGCTGTGCGACGACCAGAAGAACAGACCGCCCTGATCGACGGCCAGCGCCTCGCTGGCATCGAAGCGGGCGGCGTGGCCTTCGCCGACCACGGCGGCGGCCTCGTGGAAATCGAAGCGCAGGTCGTGGCGGCCGGGGGCGAGGGTGCCGGGACGGCAGCTCTGGAACCAGCGGCCGTGATGATCGCTGAGGAAGGCGCCGACACCGAGGTCGCGCGGCGCGTCGGCGGGAACCTCGATCACCGCTTCGAGGACGCGGGCGGCGCCACGGTCGGGGGCGGGCACCTTGATCACCGTGGTCAGCGGCGCGCGCAGCGGCACCTCGATGGTGGCGGCGGCGACCCCGGTGGCGATCAGGACGAGACCGGCAAGGCGCAGGGCGGTGAGAGCGACGCGTACGCCGGGCATGATGGAGGAGTAGCCGCGGGCATGACGTCGCGCCAGCGGCGGTCGGGCGAACCATCGCCGCTGACCGCCTTGCGCCGACGGCCACGACCGGAAGCTGCCGCGATGTCCCACCGCACACCGTCCCGGCTGCCCAAGTGGCTGCGTCATCGCGGCCTGATTGCCGCCGAGGCGGTGCTGCTGGTGGGCGTCCTCAAGGACATGCTCGGCGTCCAGCTCAAGGCCTCGGCACTGCCGGGCTGGGCCAAGGTGCTGCTGGTGATGGGGCTGACGCTGGGCCTCCTCGGCGGGCTGTTCCTGGCCGTGCAGAAGCTGACCACCCGCGGGGTGGCGAAGACCCATGAGGTCATGCAGGCCCTGCCCCTGCCCGTGCCCCTGCTCGCCATCCATATCGCCGTGCTCGCCGGGCTGTTCGTGCTCTATGCCCGCCTGCTGGAGATCCCGTTGGTGATCTGGGGTTGGCAGGTGCTGTGAAGAGACGGGATGCGACAAGGGAGTTAGGAACGGTTGAGCGGTTGAGCGGTTGAGCGGTTGAGCGGTAGACGAGATGAGGTGCGCGTGGTGCGTGCGGCAGTGGACGGCGGTGCGAACTCGTACGTGCGTCGGCACGCTCCGCTGCCGCTCAGCCTCTCAGCCCCGTCACCGCTCACCTGTGGCAATCACCCTCATCATCGCCGCAGCTTGACCCACAGGCTGCGACCATCCTTGAGCACCTGGAGGACCACCTCGCGGTTGCGCTGGAGCTTGTCCAGGTCCTCGACGCGACGGATCTCGCCGAAGTCGCGTTCGCGCAGGATGCGATCGCCCACCGCCAGACCGGCCTGCTCGGCGAGGCCACCCGCGACCACCTTGGTGATGACCAGGCCGGGTTTGCCGTCATGAGCCGCGACCACGCCGAAGCCGCCGGCTTCGGGCTCCTTGGGCCGGTTGCGCGCCGCCGCCTCCAGCCGTGCCGACAGCTCGTCCTCGGCCGCCGGCGTGACCTTGAGCACCAGTTCCTGGTCAGCGCGGCGCACGCGCATCTCCAGGGGGACGGCGATGCGGCAACTGGCGACGCGGGCGCGGAACTGCTGGACGCTGTTGATGGGCATCTGGTTGATGGCCAGGATGATGTCCCCGGGCGCGGCGCCGGCGCCTTCGGCCGGGGCGCCGGGGATGAGCGCGTTGATGCGCACCACCTGCACCGCCGGCAATCCGAGTCCCTTGGCATCGTCGGGGGCGAGTTCGTCGAGATAGACGCCGATCATCGGTCGCGTCACCTTGCCCTTGCCGAGCAGATCCTCGGTCACCCGTCGCGCCAGATTGGAGGGGATGGCGAAGCCGATGCCGATCGAGGTGCCGGTGCGGCTGACGATGTTCGAATTCACCCCGATCACCTTGCCCTCGATGTTGAACAGCGGACCGCCGCTGTTGCCGGGGTTGATCGACGCGTCGGTCTGGATGAACGACTCGAAGCCGCCCACCGCCTCGTAGACGCCGGTCGAACGGTCGGTAGCCGAGATGATGCCGGAGGTGGCACTGTAGCCGACCCGGAAAGGGAAGCCGAGCGCGAGCACGAAATCGCCGACCTTGGCACGGTCGCTGTCGCCCCAGTCGACCGGCGGCAGGCGCGGCACCTTGACCTTGAGCAGCGCGAGATCGGTGAGCACGTCGTAGCCGACGTAGTCGGCCTCGTAGCGTCGAGTGTCGTTGGTGACCACGGTCACCTTGTCGTAGCCCATGGCCTGGCCGCTGCGATCGCGCACGAAGCCCTGACGCTCGTTGGCCTGGAGGACGACGTGGGCGTTGGTCAGGATGAAGCTGGTCTGATCGTCGGAGTGGACCACGAAGCCGGAGCCCTCGCCGACCTCGATCTCGTTGGTCTCCTCACGCACCTCGAAGCGGTTGAGCATGCGGTACTGGCGCACCTGCTTGCTGGTGTGGATGGACACCACCGAGGGGCCGGCGATCTCATGGATCAGGGTGAAGGCGCGGGACAGCGCGGTGGCCTGCGCCGCCACCTGGACCAGTTCCGCCTTGGCGCGTGCGGCCGACGCGGCATCAGCCGCGCTGACGGGATGACCGCTGACGATCGCCGATACCAGGCACAGCAGACCCAGGAGCGGGGAACGGGACATGGTGACCTCGCAGTACAAGACGCCGACCAGGCGACCGGGCTTTCACCCGACGTCGCGGCAGTCTCGACGGGATGGGCGGGGAGCAATCCCCCCAGCGACTGCGATCACCCGTCTGCGCTTCCGCGATTGCACTCGCTGGTTCGCTGCGAAGGTGGCCCCGCCTCGCCCCCATGCCTCGTCGGTTATGCATCCTTGCCTGCGCGCTCATCGTCGTCCTGGCCGCCAGCGGCGCCGACCCGGCCGCGTCGTCGGCGCCTGCGGCGACGTCGACCACAACGCTGGTGGTGCCCGAACCGCCGATCCCTTCGGCAAGTTCGGTACCGTCAGCAGCCGCACCGGCGCCACCGGCGCAGCCGCCGGCGTTCTTGAACCGGATGCTGCGCGACTATGGCTACCTGGCCATCGTCATCGGCACGTTCTTCGAAGGCGAGACCATCGTCATCCTCGCCGGCATCGCCGCCCAGCAGGGCATCGGCGGGCTCAACGTGTGGTGGGTGGCGCTGGCCGCCTTCGCCGGCGGCCTGAGCGGCGACACCTGCTGGTTCATGATCGGCCGACGCTGGGGTGCGCGCCTGCTCGCCCGCAAGCCGAAGTGGAAGGAGCGCGCCGACAAGGTGCTGCATCACGTCTACCGCCACCGCGTGCTGTTCGTGCTGTCCTTCCGGTTTTTCTACGGCCTGCGCAACGTCACCCCGTTCGCGCTCGCCACCACGCCCATGCCGATGTGGTACTTCAGCGTGCTCAACGCCCTCGGCGCGGCGGTGTGGGCGCTGTCCTTCGCCTGGGGCGGCTACGTCATCGGCCACGCCGCCGAAACCTACCTGCATACCGGCGGATTCGTCCTGCTCGGCCTGCTGGTGGTGGCGGTGCTGGCGGCGGTGTGGTGGCGACGCCGGGCGCGCCCGGCCGCGGTGACGTCCATCCCCACCCCTGCCGTCCCGCAGGATGAACCGCCACCAGTGGCCTGAACTGCGACCGGGCAGCGCAGACAACCTTCGGCAGAGCGCCGACCGCGCGTTGACACCAAGACGCAGGCGGGCTAGAAGCGCCCTGCTTCTCCACCGCTACATGATGGGCGGATATGACGACGGGCACGGACGCGCATACCATCGCGCTGCTCAGGCGACTCGGGCTGAACTGCCTGCGCGCCCTGCGCGTACGCCACAGCGATTGGACCAGCACCGAGGCACGAGCGGCCCTCGACCTGCCCGAGTCGACGCTGACCGACGCGCTGCTGGCCGAGGCCGGCTTCCCGGCGCCCAGCGAACCATCGCCCCAGGACACCGCGGCGGTGCTCATGCGCTGCGCCTTCGGAGTCTGGTCGGCCGAGGTCATCGCCGCCGAGACCGGACTGTCGCTGGCCACCGTCCGCCGCGTCTTCGTGCGCTGCTCGATCGACGCCGCCCAGCGCGCCTACGCCGAGCGCCTGGTCGAAGGCCATCGCCAGCTTGGCAACGGCAACCGGGCGGTACCCCGGCGGGTGACCGCGGTCGGACAGATCTCCTACCGCGGGCAGCTCTACACGCTCGGTGTCGCCTACCGCGGTCGCGTCGCGCTGGTCATCGAACAGGGCCGCGAGCTGCACCTGCGCTTCGTCGACCGCCCACCGGTGGTGCTGGCGCTGCGCACGCCGGTGGCGGACACCGCGCGCACGCTGGGTGCGAAAGGCTGAACCGCGCCCCTGGCGGCGCTTGCAGCCCGGCCCAGCGTCCAACGATGTCGCGCCGCCCATGGCCACTCCGCGCCGCATCTTCCGCATCTACCACCGTCTGCATGCGACTGCCGAGCTGGTGCGCGATTTCGCTGTCGCCAAAGGCGATGGCATTCCCGGAACCGTCGAACGCCTGATCGCCAATGACCGCGCCAAGCTGCTGCTGCGCTACGGCGAGGAGATGGGCGAACTGTGCGGCGTCCTCGACGGCAGCCACGCCGATTCGTATCTGATGGAGGCGACGCAGTGCTGGTATTGGCTGTCGCTCTACGCCGTCACCGGCGGTGCCGGTTGGGACGATCTCGCGTTCACCGACGCCATGCGCGCCGCCCCGATCTGCGGCATCTCGACCATTCCCGAGCTGCGCGCCGCCGTCCGCCGGCTGGTCGATCTCGGCCCTGACGCCGCCAAGCCGGCCAAACTGGCGCTGCTGTGGGCGGTGGGCGACCACCTCTACCGCGCGCAGACGCCGGCAGAGAAGCAGTGGTCGATCGCCCAGCTCATGGAGGCCGATCTGCAGGACATGAAGAAACGGCCTTATCTCGAACCGCTCCTGCGCGAGATCACCGACTGAGTGGCTGGGCACGAATCGCCCGACGCGCGGTGTGGGCTACGGCCCAGCCACGGGAAGGGCTTCCCGTGGATCACCGCCAACGGTTGGCACGAGGGTGGCGCCGCGCTATCCCCGCCGCCCGCCAGGGGCTAATCTCCTGCCATGCCTGCTGTCGACCTGCTGGTGCTCGCTCCGCATCCCGATGACGCCGAGATCAGTTGCGGCGGGACCATCGCCCGTCACGTCCGCCTGGGCGCGACGGTGGCGCTGATCGACGCCACCCGCGGCGAGCTGGGCAGCCGCGGCTCGGGCGACGAGCGCGCCGGCGAGGCGGCAGCGGCGGCGCGGGTGCTCGGCTTGGCGGTGCGCGAGAATCTCGGCCTGCCCGATGGCTTCCTGCTCGACCAGGGTGCGGCGATTCGGCTGGCGGTGGTCGACTGCCTGCGCCGCCACCGGCCGCGGACCGTGCTGTGCATGTCCGGCCATGCCCGGCATCCCGACCACGTCGCGCTCGCCGCCGTGGTGGCGCCGGCGATCAAGGCTGCCGCCTTCCACCGTCTGCCGACCGCGAGCGGTGCAGCGGCGCACAGTGGCATGCGGCTGTGGTTCTACGAAGCCGAACTGCGCGCCACGCCCGATCTGCTGGTGCCGCTGACCGCCGACGACTGGCGGCTGAAGATGGCGTCGATCGCCTGCTACCGCAGCCAACTGCACGATCCCGGCCGTGACGGCCCGGCCACCACCATCGCCACGCCCGGTTTCCTGCCCGCGATCGAGGAACGCGGCCGCGCCTGGGGCCGCGAAGCCGGGGCGCCCTACGCCGAGGCGTTCACCCGCGCCCACGATCTGCCGCGCGTCGGCGACCTGCGCGAAGCCTGAACGCTGCGGATGGCTCCAGTGCCGGGTCAGTCGCCGCGCAGCGGTGCGGGCAGCGCCGCCGGCGTCTCCGCCGTCTGTACCACGCTGAGGTCGTCGAGCACGCAGTCGCTGCCGTAGCTGCGCATCACGGTCAAGGTGTGCTGCGGGCGCAGGGCGGTGAACACCAGCTTGAAGGGCAGCCAGCCGGTGGCGGCGCCCAGGCGCGAGACGGCGCTCTCGATGGCTCCGACGCTGGTGGCATCGACGCTGAGATCGATGCCGTAGTAGCCGCCGCTCTGCCAGCGGACGAAGCCGCTGAAGATGTAGGTAGTGCCGGGTTTCAGGTCGCCCACGGTCTGGCGCAGGCTGGTGGCGGTGTAGGTGCTCATGCCCAGGCAGGTGGTGCCGCTGCGCGGGAGTTCGTTGAGCAGACGCACGCGTCCGGCGGCGCGCCAACCGTTGAGGCCGTCCTCGAAGCCGCCGTTCATCAGCAGTTCGACCACCTGCGCCTTGGCCACCCGATCGGCCAGCGCGGCGATGGCGTCGCGTTGGGAGGAGGCGAAGGCGGTGGCGCCGTGCTTGCTCTTCCAGGTCTCCAGGCGGGTGGCCACCGACCTCGCTTCGTCGGGCCGGGTCGGCGCCGCCTTGGCCAGCGCCGCCCATGCCTCGCTGGCTGCCGACTCGGCCTGGGTGACGCGGCGCGTCTGCAGACCGGCGCGGTAGTGCACGGCTAGGGGATGGTCGCCGGCGCCGATGAGCAGCGCTTCGATCATGGCGAGGTCGCCACCGTCGCCACGCATGCGCAGCGCCGCTTCAGCGACCTTTGCGGCCGGGGACGTCGCCGGCGCAGCCGGCGCCACGCTGGCGACCAGGGCGCGACGGGTGGCGTCATCGAGGTCGGCGAGCTTGACCTTCTTCACCGCTGAGCCACCGGCGAATTTCATCTCCACGCTGAGTACGCCATTGGCGACGCCGACGATGGTGCCGCCATCCTTGCCCGGAAAGGCCCGGCCGGTGAGCGCGCCGAGCGCGCCCTGCTGGCGCTGGATCTCGGCGGTGCAGGCCGCCGCGACGTCGACCAGCGCCTGGGCGCGACCGCCCAGCGATGCCAGCGCCGGGTCCGCAGCGGCAGCGGCGGCGACGGCCTGGGCGGCGGCGATGTCGCCTTTCACGATCAGCGCCTCATCGAAATTCTTGAGGTGCTCGTTCCAACGTGGATCGGCGGCGACCAGCGTGCGCCGCGCCTGCAAGGCGCCGGCGTCGGCCTGCTCGGCGACCAGGCGTTTGCGCAGCTTGGCCAGGCGCGCGTTGTACGGCGTGTAGTGCACCGACTCGATCGCGACCAGGGCGGCGAGGCCCTCGGCCGGTTCGGCGCGCTTGGAGGCGGCTTCGGCCGTGGCCATGGCGGCATCGAGCCGGGTGCTCGCCACCTCGCGCAGCGTGCGTTCGAGCTCGCTGGCCAGCGGACGCAGGCTGGTGGCGAATTCCTTCGGCGGCACCAGGGCGATGAGCGCGGCGTCGTAATCGCCGGTGTCGGCGGCGGCCTGGACGCGCGCCGCCACCGGCAGCCAGGCGGCATCGGCGGCACCGCGCTCGCGTTCGCGCACGCCCTGCACAGCGGCGGCGACGAGATCCTGGATCTCAAGCTCCAGCGGCGTGCCCTCGGCCTGCTTGGCGACCTTGCCGTAGCGTTGCAGCGCCTCGGCATAGGCCTGCGGATTCCTGCGCTCCCAATCCTGGACATAGGTGAGCATCTTGCGCAGATCGCCGCTGGCGGCCGGTTCCGGCGTCGCCGCCGCCACCGGCGGTTCGGCATCAGGTTCCGGCCGGCGCCGTGGCGGCGCGACCACGTCGGCGGTGGCCGCGGGCTCCGCCACATCCGTCGGCACGACCACCTTCGGCGGGTCGCCGCGCGACAGCAGCATGATCAGCGCCACCACTCCGCCGACGGCGCCGCCGACGATCAGGGCGAGGCGCGGCGAGGGCCGCAGCCAGCCTGCCGCCGGGGCCTCCTGGATCGGCGCTTCGGCGCGCACCCGTGGACCGGCCGCACGCGGCGACGGGCGGGCGGCGGGGCGGGCGGCCGGACGCGGTGCCGGACGCGGTGCGCTGGTAGCGCCGGCCAGGATGTCGTCGATCTCGGCGATCAGCATGGCCGCCGAGGCTGGGCGGTCCTCGGGTTCCTTGGCCATCAGGCGTTCGATCAGGCCAGCGGTGGCGGAACTGATCGTGGGAAGCAGATCGTCAGCGCGCGGCGGCGCCTCGCTCAGGTGCTTGGCCATGACCACCGCGCTGGTCTCGCCGCGGAAGGGCGGCTTGCCGGTGAGCAGGTGGAACAGGGTGGCGCCGAGGGCGTAGAGATCGGTGCGCGGATCGATGCGGTCGATCTGGCCGCGGATCTGCTCCGGCGCCATGTACAGCGGCGTGCCCAGCGACTGGCCGGCCTGGGTCAGGGCGGAATCGTCCTGATCCTGCTTGGCCAGGCCGAGGTCGGCCAGCTTGGTCGTGCCCGAAGGCGCGATCAGGATGTTGTCGGGCTTGATGTCGCGGTGGACGATGCCCTGGCGCGCCGCCTCGGCGAGGCCGAGGGCGACCTCGCGGGCCATGCCGAGCGCGCGCTTCTCGGCCAGCGGCCCTTCCTCGGCCAACACCTCCTTGAGCGTCGGTCCGTCGATCAGCTCCATGGCGAAATACCACAGCTTGCTGACCGGATCCTGGCCGACGTCGATGCCCTGCACGATGTTGGGATGGCTGATCCGCGCCGACGCGCGCGCCTCGCGTACGAAGCGCTCGATGAACTTGGGATTGCGGGCGATCGCCGGCGCCAGCACCTTGAGCGCGACTTCGCGATCCATCGACCGCTGGCGGGCTTTGAAGACCGCTCCCATGCCGCCCTGGCCGAGCTTGGAGATCAGCTCATAGCCGGCGATCTCGCGCGGGAGACGGCCGGCGTCGCCCGCCGGACGCTCGGAGGAGGATTCGCTCATGGTTCAACCAGACGGGGCACACGACCCCAGTTGCGGCAATGTGCCGCGCCGAGGTGGTGAGGCAATCATCGACTGGACATCGCATCATTCGACCCATTCGCCTGCGCTGGCGCTAAAGGCGGTCGGCGCTGGTGCAGAGGCGACATCAGCAAGGCCGCCAGCCTCAGCCGTCGTCGACGTGCGCTGCCGAAAACCAGCGCGGCGCCGGGCCGAGCGCGGCGATGACCGCAGCGACGCAGCCGTCAACGGCCGCTGCCACTGCCGCCGCCACCTGGGCGAGCGCGGCGGCGTTGGCGCCGGCCACGGTCAGGTGGTCGCAGCCACCCAGCGGGATGGCCAGCGGATCGGCGAGAGCGGGATGGCACAGTCGCAGGACCAGGCTCCAGGCACCGCCGGCCAGAGGCGCACCAGCCAGTTCGAGCACGGCGCCGCCGATGGTGGCCTGGCGTAGGCGACAACCGCGGGCGAGCAGATGGAAACCCAGTCTGCCCAAGGCTCCGGCCAGGGCCGCGCGCAGCACCCCTTCGGCATTGGTGATGGCGCCCAGCGTGGTCGGCCGGCCGCTGGGCCCGCCTGCCAACGCCGCGCTGCCACGATGACGGCGGACGATGACCTCGACCCGGGCGCGTCGTTGCCGCCATGCCGCCTGCTCGGCGGGATCGGGAAGCGTGAGCAGCGCGGCGTGGTCGATCCGGCCGAAGGCGCTCAGCCAGCGCCGCGTTTCGGCGGGAGGCGGCTCCACCGTCTCCGCATCGGCGTCCGGCGTCGGCAGCAGCAAGCCGACGCGCAGCAGCGGACGGCGGAGGGCGGGCGCCGCGGACGCTGGCAGCAGCAGGTGGAGGCCGCCGTCGTGGACCAGGCCGGGCGCACGCGGCGCCGGTATCGGACCGAGCTGCCAGGGATCGAGCGGCGGCAGGTGCTCAAAGATGAAGGCGGCCTCGGTGAAGGCGAAGCGCGCGGGGATGCCGCGCGCCAGCGCCGCCAGCCGCGCCGGCGACAACTCGCCGTGGGCGCCCTGGGGATTGGGCTCGGCCCAGGTGTCGTCGAGGTTGGACAGGACATGGCGCGGCCCGTCCGCCTGATCGGGCACCGTCCAGGCGAAGGGCGCCAGCGCCGGACAATCGACCAGCGCCCGCCGCAGCGCCGGCGCCACCCGACGTCGGCCACTGGGCCGGTCGACCAGACGAAAGCGCACGGCGCAATCGGACAGGCCGCAGCCCAGCAGCACGCGGGAGACGCGGGCAAAAGTCTCACCGAGCGCTTCGGCCGGCGGCACCAGAACAGCGAAGGCACGGACCAGGCGCATGGCCTCAGCCGGCAACCACGGGTTGACGCGACCAGCGGGCGCTGGGCAACCGCCCGCTCACGCAACCGGCCGGCGCACGCCCAGACGCCACAACCACACCAACGCGATGATCAGCGCCACCGCCGACAGCGCGGCGACCGCGAGCTGCACCGGCAGTTTCGCCGGCGGCGACTTGGCCGGCGGCGCCGACACCGGCGTCTGCGACCACTGGCCCAGCCACTGCCAGAACTCGGCGCGGGCGTAGACCGCCGCTGGCGCCTCGACGCCAAGCGCGAGGTAGTCGACGCGCGGCGGTGGCGCCAGGTCCTTGAGCGCGTTCTTCATGCGGTTGGCGCACTCGGTGGCGAAGCCGTCCTTCCAGCCCGTGCTGATCAGGATGGGCGTGCCGGCGAGGTGCTGGACCAGGGCGGCTTCGCGCACCTCGTGGCCGTTGATCGGCGCCAGCGCCGCGAACACCCGCGGCGGCAGGGCCAGCACGAGATGCCAGAGCAGCGTACCGCCGCTGCCATGACCGCTGGCGTAGAGCCGACCAGGATCGAACGGGATGGCCTGCGCCACCTGGTCGAGCGCGGCGGCGACAGCGGCGATCAGCGAGCGCTGCGTCCAGCGTCGGCCTTCGGGGCAGCGCGGTGCGAACACCGCCCAGCCCCGCGCCTTGGCCGATTCCAGCACCAGCGTCGCCACATCGGGGCCGCCGGCCTGGTCGGGGGCCAGGTAGACCAGCAGCGGCACCGGCGCGGTGGCCGCCTGCGGCGGCAGCAGCAACGTCACCGGCAACGTGAAGCGCTCGGCGCGGACCTCGATCAGGAACTCGATGGCGTGCTCGCCCGGTACCGTCGGCACGCTGGCGGTGGCGCGCGCCGGCGCGGGCGGGGCCGCCGCCACCGGCGACAGCCGGCTGCCCGGAATGGGCGCCTCGGTGACGCCGTCGGGACGCACCCAGCCCACGCACAGGTGGTTGTCACCGCCACCGTCCTTATGGCGCACTTCCAGGTAGGCCGGCCGCGCCGCGGTCAGCGCCACCGCCGACGAACGCTGACCGGGATGCATGGTGAAGTCGCGTGCCAGCGACCATTCCGGCACCTCGGCGACCTTGACGGCGTGGGCGGGATCACCGTCCGCGGCCAGCCACAGTTCGCTCTGCTCGTCGCTGGCGATCAGCAGGGTGTAGGCGCCGTCGGCCGGCGCGTGCAGCCGGCAGCGGATGCGGGTGGCGAATTCAGGCGGCTGGTTCTCCGGCAGTTCGAGGCGGTCGATCAGGATCTGTTCATCGGGCTGCGCCGGCCAGGCGGCGGCGTCGGTGAGCTGCTTGACCGTCGCGCCCGGAAGTTCGCGCCAGGTTTCCAGCAGGGCCGAGCCGATCGGCGCCTCGCCGGCGGCGAGGACGACCACGGCGGCAGCGACGATCAGGGCGCGGCGGAACATGGGCAGGCAACGGCCGTCCGTGGATGCCGTGACGGCGACCGGCCTGGCTTGCGGACCACGGCGTTCGTCTACGGTGGCCGCGGAGATCGTCATGACATCCCTCATGCGCTGGATCATCGCCGGCACCATCGCGCTGGCTCTGCCCGCCTGCAATGGCCGGCCGACCGTGACCTTCCCGACCCTGAAGGCCGACCCGATCGCATTCAGCAGCACCCGGGCGGGCGAGACCTTCACCGCCAAGGTGGTCGCGCCCGACGGCTGGGAGGTGCTCGACGGCGGCGTCTACCTGGCACGCACCGATGGCGTGAACCGACCGACCGAGGGACGCTTCATGCGTCCGTTCTCCGCCACCGTCACCGAGCGGACCCTCCGCATCACGCTGTCGGCGGCGGAGGACAACCTCGCTGCCAACCAGGAGGTGGTGGTGGACTGGTTCGCGCGCGTGCGGCTGCGCGGCGGCACCGATGTGGTCGAACTGTCGGCTCCGCGCCAGATCGTGCGCGTCGACGGTTGGACACCGGCCATCCGTGACGCCGCCCTGATCGCGGATCAAGCCAGTGTGCTGCGCGATTTCCCGATCTCCTTCAATGGCCAGCCGAGCACGCCTCCTCCTGGCTTCGTCAGTCCACCCAGCCCGCTGGTGCCTACGCACGGGATGACCTGCCTGACCGGACAGGGCTTCGGCGTCGCGGTGGTGGTCAACAAGGGTCGGACGCCATCCCTGGGTCGGCCCATGCTGCTGCTCTATGCGCCCAACCGCACCACCGGCGATTTCACCAATCTGCTCCCGGACATGACCTACACGCTGGTCGGCTGGGCCTACGCCACCGATTTCAATCCGGGCAGTCAACCGACACTGCCCGGAATCCCCTGGGAAGCCTGGTTCGTGCACGAGGCCGGCTTCCATCTGCTCAACGGCAACATGACCCTGGTGCCGCCAGTCGAGTCGAAGTCCGGCGCCGCCCCCCAGAGCGAGCGCGCGGTCGGCCATCCCAACCCCTTAAAGCGCGAGGTCGCCGCGCATGGCCGGCTGTGGGATCTTCACATCTGGCGCACCACCGGTGGCACGCCGGTGCTGAGCATCAATGCCCCGCCCGACGTGCTCCGCCCGCTGCCCGTCAACCGGCCGCCAGGCACCACCACGGTGACCCTCCCGACCGGCGCCATGTTCGTACAGGATCGCAGCCTGATGACGCCGTAACGTCACGGCCGAGGGTTGCTCCGCCGCCCACCCCGGCCAGCCTCGCGCCGGGGAAGCGCACGCGCATGAGCACCTGGATCGCCATCGACCGTGGTTACGAGGATATCCTCTACCACCACCAGCAACGCCGGCACGGCATCGTCGCCAAGCTGACCATCAACCGGCCGCAGGTGCACAACGCCTTCACCCCGAAGACCGTGCAAGAACTGCGCGACGCGCTCCAGCACGCCCGCGACCACGATCAGGTCGGCGCCATCCTCCTCACCGGCGCTGGCGACCAGGCCTTCTGCTCCGGCGGCGATCAGCGCGTGCGCGGTCATGGCGGCTACGTCGGCGGCAAGGATGGCGACCAGGTGCCGCGGCTGAACGTGCTCGATCTCCAGCGTGAGATCCGCACCTGCCCCAAGCCGGTGGTGGCGATGGTGGCGGGCTGGGCGATCGGTGGCGGCCAGGTGCTGCACCTGGTCTGCGATCTGACGGTGTGCGCCGACAACGCCCGCTTCGGCCAGACCGGGCCCAAGGTCGGATCGTTCGATGGCGGTTACGGCGCCGGCTACCTGGCGCGCTGCATCGGCCAGAAGCGCGCGCGCGAGTTCTGGTTCACCTGCCGCCAGTACGACGCCGCGCGCGCCTACGAGATGGGACTGGTCAACGCTGTGGTCGCGCTCGCCGAGCTGGAAGCGCGCACGCTGGACCTGTGCGACGAGATGCTCCAGCACAGCCCGCTCGCCCTGCGCTGCCTGAAGTCGGCCTTCAACGCCGACTGCGACGGCCAGGCCGGATTGCAGGAATTGGCCGGCAACGCCACCCTGCTCTTCTACATGACCGAGGAAGGCAAGGAGGGCCACCGCGCCTATCTGGAGAAGCGGGCGCCGGACTTCGGGAAATTCCCGCGCCGGCCGTAGACGGCCAGCGTGCAGCCCAACCCGCGTTGGTGACTCAGACGCGCCGGGAACACAGCCCACGGTGCCTCTGTACGGGGACTCCTGGTGCGAAACGTGTGATCATCCGGAACCACTGATGCCAACTGTCACCCACGTCGCCACCGTCGCCACTGCCGTCCTCGTCGCCCTGCTGCTGCCGGCACTGCTCGCCGCGGAGGAGATCACCTTCCCGGTCGATCCCACCATCATCGATGTGCGCCGCGACTGCGGCGCCAAGGGCGATGGTGTCGCCGACGACACCCAGGCGCTGCAGGACGCCATCGAACGGCCGCAGGACCAGCACAGCCACATCATCTACCTTCCCAACGGCACCTACCGCATCACCCGGCCGCTGGTGTTCAAGCCGCGCGGCGACGGCAAGGAAGGCGCCATGGTCGGGCCGCGCATCTACGGCCAGCACCGAGAGCGCACCATCATCCGCCTCGCCGACCGCAGCGATGGCTTCACCGACCCGGCCAAACCCAAGGAGGCCATCCGCGGAGTGTCGCGCCCGGACGGCGCGCGCATGAACGCCGACTTTTTCGACCGCACCCTGGTCAACCTCACCATCGACACCGGCGACAATCCCGGCGCCGTGGGCATCAAGTTCTACAGCAACAACACCGGCCTGATGCGCGAGGTGACCATCACCGGCAACGGCGCCTGCGGCATCGACCTCGGCTTCAACGATCAGAACGGCCCGCACCTCATCCAGGACGTCGCCATCAGCGGCTTCGCCATCGGCGTGCGCACCGACAAGATCATCAACAGCCAGGCGCTGAGCCGGATCACCGTGCGCGGCGCGCGCATCGGGCTGCACCACCGCGGTCAGGTGCTCGCGGTCGAAGGATTGCACGTCATCGGCGCCGCCACCGCCGTCGACACCGAGGGCGTGCTCGCCCTGGTCGATGCGACCTTCGAGGCGCCACCCGGCGCCGCCGCCGAGGCGCCGGCGATCGTGCTCGGGGCCAAGGGCTTCCTGCACGTCCAGCGCCTGGCCACGCCCGGCTTCGCCATCGCCATCGCCGCCCCCGGTGCCGTCACCGTCAAAGGCCCGACCGTGGCGGAGTATTCCGCGCACGAGACGGTGCGCCTCGATCCCGCCGGGCCGACCGCGGCGCTGGCGATGAAACCGCAGCCGGAACCGCTGGTGGCCTGGGAGAACGATCTCACGAAATGGGTGTGCGCCAACGACCACGGCGCCGATGCCGGCGATGAGGACGACGACGGACCGGCGATCCAGAAAGCCATCGATGCCGCCGCCGCCAGCGGCGCCACCACGGTCTACCTGCGCGGCGGCCGCGGCCGCGATCCCAACTGGTACTACCTGAAGAGCGACGTGCGCGTGCACGGCAGCGTGCGCCGGATCATCGGCCTGGGCTTCATCCGCCTGCTCGGCGGCGCGCTGGCTGATCCACGCTTTCCCGAGAACCTCGCCAAGTTCACCGTCGCCGACGACCCCACCGGCGCGCCGGTGGTCGCCTTCGAGCACCTCCAGGTGTTCTCGCCTTGGCCCAGTTTCGGCGTCGAGAACCGCTCGCGCGAGCGCACCGTGGTCTGCCGCACCTTCGGCGGAACGCTGATCGCACGGCCGGGCAGCCGCTCGTTCATGACCAACGCCGTCGGCCATCTCTTCCTGGAGAAGGACGCCCAGGTCTTCGCCCGGCACTACAACACCGAGAACCCGCCCAAGGTGGTCAACGTCAACACCCGCAACGACGGCGGCCGGCTGTGGGTGCTGGGCCTGAAGACCGAAGCGGCGGGCACCAAGGTGCTGACGCGAAACGGCGGCGTCAGCGAACTGCTCGGCGTGCTGATCTACAACACCGCCGGCGTCAAGGACGACGTCCCCTGCCTGGCGGTCGAGGACGCCAGCCTGAGCTGCGCCGCCTTCCGCGAGGTCTGCTTCACCGGCGCCTGGTGGCGGGTGCCGGTGCTCGAACGCCTGGCCGGGCAGGAGCGCAAGCTGCCCAAGAAGGATTGGCTGACCTGGTCGCTGCTGCGCGCGGGGAAGTGACGCCGCCGTCGAGCGCGGCGCATTGACCACCGCGGCTGCACGCCAGCATGCCGGCCCGTGCCACCGTGACCGACCTGACCGCCGCACCCTCGCCGTTCGCCGCCTGGCTCTCCGCCACCCGGCCCAAGACCCTGGCCGCGGGGCTGGCTCCGGTGGCGGTGGGAACCGCGCTGGCCGCCACCGTCGGCCCGGTGCAGTGGCTGCCGGCGGTGCTGTGCCTGGTCGGCGCGCTGCTCATCCAGGTCGGGGTCAACTTCGCCAACGACGCCCTCGACGCCGCCCGCGGCGCCGATGGTCCCGACCGCCTCGGTCCGCGCCGGGCGGTGGCCAGCGGGCTGATCAGCGCGCGCGCCATGCTCACCGCCACCGCCATCGTGCTCGGCCTGGCATTCGCCGTCGGACTGTGGCTGTGCGCCTGGGGCGGCTGGCCGATCCTGGTGCTCGGAGTGGTCAGCCTGGTCTGCGCCATCGCCTACACCGGCGGCCCGTGGCCGTTGGCCTACCACGGCCTCGGCGACTGCTTCGTGCTGCTGTTCTTCGGCCTGTTCGCCGTGCTCGGCTCGGCCTGGGTGCAGGTCGCGGCCAGCACCGCGGCGCTGCCGGCGTGGTGGTGGGCGGTGGCGGCGGCGGTGGGCTGCCAGGCCACCGCCATCCTCTGCGTCAACAACCTGCGCGACATCGTCGGCGACGCCCGCGTCGGCAAGCGCACCCTGGCCGTGCGCCTGGGCGAGGATGCCACCCGCTGGTACTACGCCGGCCTGCACGCCGCCGCCGTCGCGCTCATCGCCACCGCCGCCTGGGCGGCGCCGGCGCACGGCCGCGACCTGGCGGTGGCGGCCGTGGTCGCCGGAGCCGCCGGAGCCGTGCTCAGCCTGCACGTGATGCGCATCCGCGGCGCCGAATTGAACGCCGCGCTGGCGCGCACCGCCGCCTGTGAACTGATCACCGCCCTCGCCCTGGTCGCGGGACTGATGAGCTAAGCCTCAACGCGGCAGTTGGGCCACGCTGCGGCGTTGGCTCCGTCGGTCGTTCCACCAGGAATCTCCCTCCGTCGCCGCCTTGCATCGTGGCCCAACTGCCGCGTTGAGGGTGCGCCATTGGGGCCACGCTGAGGCGACCACCAGGGCGCTGGTGTCCGGAGCGTCAGCCACGCCAGCCAGGCAGCGCAGGGCGCCTAAAGATCGACGCAAAGGCAGGAACAACCAACCGCAGATCACGCAGATTTCGCAGCTGCGACGTGACGACCCTGCGTTCATCTGCGTGATCTGCGGCTAGTTGTTCTTCCCGTCCGACGGCAACGGCTTGCGCTCATCTCTGGGGCGCCCTGCCAGGCAGCGATCGGCCGATTGCCGGACCGCCCTGCCCGCGCAGCATGGGCCGGCCCATGCCCGCCTCCTCTGTCGCACGCAGCGCACGCTGCACCGCGCACGCCATCCTCCGATGAAGGTCACCCTCCAGGAACACGTCCTGCCGTTCACCAGCGCGGTGGCGACCGCCGCCGGGTCGCTGGCGCGGCGGCTGGTGTGGACGGTGGCGATCGCTGACGAGGCCGGCCGCGTCGGCCTGGGCGAGGCGGCGCCGCATCCCTACTTCGGCGGCGAGGATCCGCTGACCTGCGCCGAAGTGCTGGCCCAGGCGATCCCGCTGATCACCGAGGACTTCCTGCTGTCGTGGATGACCCGGGCGCGTCCCGACGCCGCGCTCGGCCGCCTGGAGACCATGCTGGCGGCCACCCCGTGCGCGCGCTCGGCGGTCGAAGGCGCCCTGGTGGATCTGCTGGCGCAGCGCAATGCGGAGCCCCTGGCGCGCACCCTGGCCGGTCGCGACACCGCCGTGGTGGTGCCGGTCAACGCGCTGATCGGCGGCGATGCCGAAGACGCCCTGGTCGAACGCGCCCGCGCCCTGATCGACGACGGCTTCCTCACCATCAAGCTCAAGGTCGGCGGCGATCCCGACGGCGACGCCGTCCGCGTCGCCATGCTGCGCGGCGTGGTCGGCAGCGCGGTCGCGCTGCGCGTCGACGCCAACGCCGGCTGGGACTTCGCCGCCGCCCATGCCTTCCTCACCGCCGCGGGTGATTCCCGGCTGGAGTTCTGCGAACAGCCACTCGACCCCGATGACCTCGCCGGCATGGCCAAGCTGCGCAAGCTCACCGGCTGCAAGCTCGCCGCCGACGAGAGCGTCCGCCGGCCGGTCGACGTCGGCCGCATCGCCGCCGCCCAGGCCGCCGACCTGATCGTGCTCAAGCCGATGTTCCTGGGCGGCTGGCGGCCGACCCTGCAGGCGGCGCAGTTGGCGCGTTCGCAGGGTCTGGAAGTGGTGATCACCTCCGCCCTCGATGGCGCCATCGGTCGCGCCCACGCCACCCACATCGCCGCCGCGCTCGGCTGCATCACCCGCGCCCAGGGCCTGGCCACCGGCAGCTACCTGGCCCGCGATCTCACCGCCAGCCCGCTGCTGCCGGTGCGTGGCGAGCTGCGCCTGGGCGAGGCGGCCGGCCTGGGAATCGGGGCGCTGCTGGCTCCGGGATGACCAGCGCGCCGCGGCGGTGGATGCTGCGCGCCACGCCGTCGCCGTGGCCGGGGACGCCGCCCTTCCTGGTCGACGGCACCGTCGACGCGCTCGGCTGGCTGCGCGCCGCCGGTTTCGTGCCCGGAAACCGCATCGGCGTGATCAGCCCCAACCGGCCAGCGCTGGCGGCGCTGATCGGCGCCGCCGGCCTGGCCGGCTGCACGCTGGTGCTGATCAACCATCGTCTCGCACCCGGTGAGCGCGCCGCCCTGCATGCGCGCCTGGCGCTCACCGCCGTGCTCGCCGGCGACGCGGCCGGCCTCGCCCTGCCGGGGGCGCAGGCGCTACCCGGGATTTTTCCACCCGTTGGCGCCACGCCGGCACCGACGCCGCTGGCCGACGACGCGCCCGCCCTGGTGGTCGCCACCTCGGGCAGCAGCGCGGCGCCCAAGCTGGTGCGGCTGTCGGCGGGCGCGCTGCGCGCTGCGGCGACGGCGGCGGTGGCGCGGCTCGGCCTCGACCGCGCTTGCACCTGGCTGACCTGCTTGCCGCTCGATCACATCGGCGGTGCCATGACCGTGCTGCGCGCGGCATGGTCGGGCTGCGCGCTGGCGCTGCATGAACGCTTCGCGGTCGACGCCGTCGACGCCGATGTGGCCGTCGGCGCCAGCGGACTGGGCCTGGTGCCGACCATGCTCCACCGTCTGGTCGTGGCGCGCGGGACACGACCCTGGCCGGCGACGCTGCGCCTGATCCTGGTCGGCGGGGCGCCGCTGGCCGACGATCTCGCCACGGCCTGCGCTCGACTGGGTCTGGCGGCGTCAGCCAGCTACGGCCTGAGCGAGGCGGGCAGCCAGGTGTGCACGCTGCTGCCGCACCAGGCGCGCGGCGGTGTCGGCTGGCCGTTGCCCGGCATCGACGTGCGCGTGTGCGCGACCACCGGGGTCATCGCCGTGCGCGGTGCCGGCCTGTTCAGCGGCTACGAGGAGCACGGTGAGGTGGTGGCACCGCATGCGTCTGGCGCCTGGTTCGTCACTGGCGACCTCGGGCGGATCGACGCCGACGGCCGCGTGCACGTGCTCGGGCGCGCCGACGAGGTGCTGATCAGCGGCGGCGAGAAGGTCAGCCCGAGCGAGGTCGAAAGCGTCCTGCTCGGCCATCCCGCCATCGCCGAGGCCGCCGTCTGCGGGCTGCCCGACGCGCAGTGGGGTGCGCTGGTGGGGGCGCTGCTGGTCGCCGCCGGCGAGCCGCCCGACGACGTCGACTTCGCGGACTGGCTGGCCCGGCATCTCAGCGCATTCAAGCGCCCGCGCCGTTGGCGCTGGGTGGCAGCGCTGCCACGCGGCGCCCTGGGCAAACTCCAGCGCGGCGCCCTGCCGGCCCTGCTGGCGGGCACATCGCCCTGATCCACCGACGACGACCTTGGAACCGCTGATCCGGTGACGCCGTCCCGCCGACCACGTCGAGCGCTCCAGGCGCGCCAGATGATGCGGAAGTCCCGGTGGAACGTGTAAGAGGCAGTGCGATCGAGAGCGGCGAATCCGATTGCGCGTGTCCGGGCCGCCGAACACACTTCCCCGCCATTCCGGCGTCCCCACGAGAGCCCACGTGAGCCTGTACACCAAGGACCTGCTCCATCACTGCGACGACGGCGTGCACGTCATCGCCTTCCACCGCGATCCCCAGGGCCAGGCCAACACCGATCTGGCGCGGGGCTTCTTCGCCCTCGATTTCCTGACCTTCGCCAGCGGCATGGACGCCCTGGTGATCGACCTCGAAGGCGTGCAGACCCTGGACTCGGGCGCGCTCGGGCCGCTGGTTCAAAAGCTGCGCGATGTGCAGGAGCGCAACGGCCAGATGGCGCTGACCGGGGTGACCTCGCCGGCGCTGCGCGAGATCTTCGCGCTGACCCGCTTCGACCGCGTGTTCTCGCTGCATGCGACCCTGGCCGAGGCGGTGAAGGCGGTTCGCGAGCGGCAGTAGGACGGCGGGGCGCGAAGGGCGCGGGCGCGAAGGGCGGGGCGCGAAGGGCGGAGCGCGATCCCGATCCCTTCGAGCCCCCTCGCCAGCCCAAGTTGTTTCCAGTTGCAGGACGGGCCTCCGGTCTAGGATGCCCCGCCCGTTCGTAGCCCGCGTCCAGGAATCCCCCGCATGGCCGTCCACATCCGTCTGTCCCGCTTCGGCCGCATCCACCGGCCCTTTTTCCGGGTGGTCGCCACCGACCAGCGTCGGGCCCGCGACAGCGGAACGGCGCTCGACGTGCTCGGCTCCTACGATCCGCTGAAGCCCAGCAAGAACCTCGAAGTCGACCTCGACCGCATCGCTGCCTGGCTGAACCGTGGTGCGGTGATCAGCACTGCCCTGGTCAACCTGCTCAAGGCCAATGGCTACGCGGTGCCGGCCAATCCGGCCGCCGCGCGCACCACCCCCAAGAAGGTCAAGCCCGGTCCCAAGAAGAAGCCGGGCAACGTCTGGAAGGCGCCCACCCGTCGCGCCCGCCTCAAGCACGAGGCCAAACTGAAGGCCGCGCGCAAGGCCGCCGCTGCCGCCGCCGCGCCCGCCCCCGCCGCAGAGGCGCCGGCTGCCGAGGCCCCGACCGCCTGAAGGCCGGCATCAACGCGCGCTTCACCGACCCGCCGGGATGACCCGGCGGGTTGTTCGTTGGTGGGCGGCGCGCAGTCGCGAGCCTGGGACCGCGCGCCGCCGGCGCGCTGCGCACGCGGATTGCGCGCTAGCAGGCTGATGAAAAACTCCGTTCTCCATCAGCCTGCTGCCTTCGCGCTCCCCGGGGGCGACCTGCGGTCGCTATTGTCCCCGGGAAACGCGAAGGGAGCTTTTTATCCAGGGGGGCAGA
>Ga0163144_10007843_pt1 | contig 23307 bp, 14 predicted proteins | sample OliLak19BULKMAT1_FD_123175 | JGI IMG/M metagenome (GOLD analysis project Ga0163144, IMG submission 123175) | Freshwater microbial mat bacterial communities from Lake Vanda, McMurdo Dry Valleys, Antarctica - Oligotrophic Lake LV.19.BULKMAT1 | ecosystem: Environmental > Aquatic > Freshwater >...
CGGCAATGACCGCGGCAATGACCGCGGCAATGACCGCGCGCGTTGACACTGCGCCTCGACCCGCCTACGCTGCTGACGCTGCGGGAGTGGCGGAACTGGTAGACGCGCTGGATTCAGAGTCCAGTGAGGGTTCCCTCGTAGGGGTTCGACTCCCCTCTTCCGCACATTCAATTCCGCCCTCCCGATCGATCCCTGCCGCGCTCACCTGCGCTCACAGGCGCCGCCGTTCGAACTCTGGGGCATTCTGACCCGATCCGCGCGCCAATCAACGCCCGATCGGCCGAGCGACGCCATATTCTTCTGCTCCGTTCGCGCGCGGACCGAGTGCGGCGTTGACCGTCCGTCGCCGCGCCTCCTACCATGGTCTGGCGCTTATCCAGTAGCGCCTCCTGCCATCCGAACTACTGACTGGCCGTGAAATTCACGCGGGAGCTGGGCGCCGGGGCGCCCTGGAGCCAACGAGTGGAACGTTTTCGCATCAATTCCCGCGCGCGTCGTTTCCGTCGGATGCTCGGCATCGCGCTCGGCAAGTCCCTCGTCGGCCCGCAGGTGGTGAGTCTCGAGACGACCCACCACTGCAACCTCCGCTGTTCATTCTGCGAGTCGCACGGCGCGCTGCTGCCCGCGCCGATCACGCGCACGCGAGAGTACGTCGGCGGCCGCGTGACGATGAGCCTCGACACGATCCGCCGCGTCGCCGGGGAGATGGCGGAACTCGGCGTCGACTTGGTCGAACTCTCGGGCAAGGGCGACCCGATCGCGCATCCGCAGTTGACGGAGATCGTGCGCGCGATCTGTGACGCCGGATTGGGCTGCTCGATCGTGACCAACGGAACCCTGGCCAAGCCCGATCTCGCCGCCACGCTCGTCGAACGGGGCATCGACCGCATCAGCGTCTCGCTCAACGCGGGCAACCGCGAAGACTATCTGAACTCGAACAAGCGCGATCTCTGGGAGAAGGCGCTCGGCTTCCTCCGCGAGGTGCTGTCGGCGCGAGCGGGGCGCGGACGACGCCCTTGGGTGAGGATCACGCATGTCGTCTCGAAGGAGAACGTCGCCTCCTTCGCCGGCATGTCCCAGATCTGCATCGATCTCGGAGTGGACGAGGTTGCGTTCTACGTGATGGGCGAGCTCGAGGGAACGCATCACCTGCAGCTGGAGCCGGCGGAGGTCGCCGCGGTGCAGGCCCAGATCCCGGAACTGTCAGCCAGGCTGGAGGCGGCGCGCATCGTGCATGACCTCGGAGTCTTCGGCGCGCAACTCGGCGCACGCGCCGTGCACGGCAGCCAGTCGCAGAACAATGCGCTCCAACGGACCATCCCCTGCTACGAAGGCTGGATGTTCTGCGTGATCGGTCCCGACGGCGTGGTCGTTCCCTGCTGCTATTGCGAGGAAGAGAAGCTCGGCAACGTCAACGACCAGAGCTTCGTCGACATCTGGCATGGAGTGCTCTACCGCAAGTACCGCGAGAAGTCGCTCGCGATGCCCGCCACCGGGCGGTGGATCTGCAGCGAGTGCTTCACGAGTTGCAACCGAGCGGTCGAGAACCGGCGCATCTACAACAAGCTGCATCCCTGGGCGCCGCGCCCGCTGGTTGCGGGTTGACCTGACCGAAGAGGAGTCGGCTGATGTCGAGGTTTTCCGCATCCAGTCCCTTCGTAGCGTGTTTGTTGATCACCGCCGCCGCCCAGTTCGCCGCGGCCGTGCCGGTGACCCTGAACATTCGCAATGGACAGTTCGAGTCCATCCCGGCGCGGGTGCACATCGTTGATGCGAACAACACCAGTTTTCCGGGCGCGCCCGATTCGCTCCTGCTCTCCCACTACGGCGGCGCGTTCAACCGCGGCTTCTACTACTCGGACGGCCAGGACTCGCTCGACCTGCCCGTCGGGTTGACGACGTTCACCGTGGGGCGCGGCTTCGAGTACCGCCCGGTCACGGTGCAACGGAACGTCTTCCCAGGCGCCTCGATCCACATCACGTTGGAGCGCCCGTACGACCTGCGGGCCGAGGGCTGGTCCTCGGGCGACGATCATGTCCACGCCAAGCATCCCCCGAGCGAGTATCAGATCTCACCGCAGGAGATGCTCCGCATCGCCCAAGGCGAAGACCTGCAGATGACTTGGTGTCTCGACAATGGGTATCAGTTCACCGGCGGGCCGCACGCGGTGAGCACCCAGCAGAACTCGATCTATTTCGCAACGGAGTACCGCAACCAGGCCTACGGACATGTCGAGGTTCTGGGGCTGACGCAGGCCATTCCCACCGGATGCTGTCTGCCGCCGACCGCCGCCTATCCCATGCTCTCGGACTTCAACGACATCTGGATTCCGCAATACGGACAGGCGCTGGTCCTCGCGCATCCGTGCACGCCGGCTGACTATTTCTATGACGGTGGATGGCCCGGTTGGGGGCTGGGCCGAGAATTCCCGTTGCTCGCGTTGAACAGTCGCATCGACGCGTACGACATCGTCTCGTTCAACAACCAAGGGCACATCGCACTCCCGCAGTGGTACGACGCGCTCAGTTGCGGCTCGCGGATCCCCGCCGGGGCCGGCTCCGACGCGGCGGCCGACCGGTACTACAACCAATTCCCCGGCGGCTACCGGGTCTATGTCTACGAGGGACCAGGAACGCACACGCCCGCGCGGTACGTCCAGGCGCTCAAGTCCGGACGCACCTTCGTGACGAACTATCCGCTTCTCCCCGAGTTCACCGTCAACGGCGCGTCCGCCGGCACGACCCTGCTCCTGCCCGGCGGTCAATCGAGCCTGACGGTGAAGTTCCGAGTCGAGTCGGTGCTGCCGGTCTCCGTTGCCTCGATCGTGCAAGACGGAAAGATCGTGGAGGCATTCGCTCTCACGCAGCTTCCGAGCGGCACGAGCCAGGCTTGCAGCACTTCGGTGCCGGTCACCGAGAGCGGTTGGATCGCGATCCGCGTCGACGGGGTCACCGCCACGCCCCACGCCGCCCAGCCCGCTCTCTTCGCCCACACGAGTGCCGTCTACTACCGCGTCTTCGGCGACCAGACGAAGAACACTCTCGCCGCCGGCCGCATGGCCGATCGCTGCGATTCGCTGGAGCAGTTCGTAGAGGCTCGCGGAGGATGGGCGTTACCGAGCCATCGGACGCAGGTACTCGACAAGATCCACGCGGGGCGCAATCAGTACAACGCGTTCTTCCGCGTCCCCCCAGACTCCTTCGCGCTCCTCACGCCTTACGAAGGCGACACCGTGGAGCTCGGCGGTCCCGTCGTTGTGACTTGGGAAGCGGCGTCCGATCCCGAACCCGGAGACCGCGTCGAGTACCTCGTCTCGCTCTCGCCAGACAGTCTCTTCCTCTTGGCCGGAGCCCCGATTCCGACCCGGGAGACTTCGCTCGACCTCGCCGCGAACATCACCCCCAAGTCCACGTGGTGGTGGCGCGTCGTTGCGCGCGACCGCAACGGCAACGCGCGCCCGAGTACTCCGGTCCAGGCCCGATTCCATTACTTCCTCGTATCCACCGATGTGGATCGAGCGAACGCTCTGGTGGATCCGGGCGAACTGCGCCTCTCCGCCAGCCCCAATCCGTGCAGCGGCCCGCTCGTCGTCCGCCTCTCGCGCCCGTTGCGCGACGAAGGTGAGATCGGCGTCTACTCCGTCGACGGCCGCCTCGTCACCCACTCCAGCCTGTCGGCCCCTCGCCGCGGATGGACCACCATCACCCGCAGCCTCTTCCGTTGGGACGGCCGCGGGGAAAGCGGTCAGCCGCTCCCCGGCGGCGCGTACTGGCTGAGAGCGCGAGAAGAGACGCGTCACGTCGCGGCGACGCGGGTGATCTTGGTGCGGTAGAGGGGTCGGGCTCACAACAACCCCGCCTCCCGCATAGAGAACGGCGCCCCCTGGCCGAGGATCAGGTGATCGAGCACCTCGATCCCCAGCATCTCCCCCACCCGCCGCAGCCGTTGCGTGATCTCGAGGTCGTCTTCGCTCGGCGTCGGATCGCCCGACGGATGGTTGTGCGCAAGGATCACGCTGGCGGCGGAGCCGAGGATGGCGGGGCGGAAGACTTCGCGGGGATGCACGATGCTTGCGTTGAGAGAGCCGACCGAGACCAGCTCCACGCCGATCGGCAAGTGCCGCGTGTTGAGCAACACCGCCAGGAAGTGTTCTTTCGGCGCCCGCGCGTAGTGCTGGATCAACGGCACGACATCCTGCGGCCGACGGATCGGCTGATCCAGCCCCCCTGCCCGTGCGTAGACGCGACGCCCGATCTCGAAGGTGGCGAGAAGTTGACAGGCGCGCGCGAGCCCGAGGCCGCGCAGACGCCGCAACTCCGCCAACGGGAGCCGCGCGAGCGCGTCGAGTGAGCCGTCCTTGAGCACACGTTCCGCCACGTCTTTCACCGGAGTCCCGGTGCAGCCGGTCCCGAGCACCGCGGCGAGCAGTTCCCGATCGGTCAATGTCTCGACGCCCGCCGCCGCGATCTGCTCACGAGGGCCTGACTCACCCTCTCGCACCACGGTGAGCGTGCGGTCATATCGAACCCCGGCCCGGCGCATGGAAGCCCCGTTTCCCCTGGAGTCATCTAGTCGTGTAGTCACGCGTGCTGTGGACAACGCATCGCCGCAAGATCTTCGACGGCGACAAGGTGAACAGAAGCCAGGGGCGTGCCACGACGGCGGTTGACGAGTGGCGGACTGGGGCCGCAGGGTTCGCGGCCATGAGTCTGACTCTTCGCACCGTTCCGATTTCGCTCTGGGTCTTCCTCGCCGCGCTCGCGGTCTATGCCGTCACGCTGCTGGCGGGCGGGATGCTGCGGCAGACGGGGGTGGTCTATTTTGACGAGTTGGCGGCGGCCTTTCTTCGGGGAGAGCTGCACTTGGCGACGCCGTCGCAGAGGCACGATCTGTCGTCGTTCGGTGGACGGTGGTATGTGCCGTTTCCGCCGTTGCCGGCGTTGCTCTTGTTGCCGTGGGTGGCGACCGGCGGCGTGTCCGCGGTCAACTCGGTGGTCTTCTCGGTGCTGTGCGGCGCGGTGTCGATCGCGGCGGTGGATGCGATGTTGGCGGCGTTGGCGGGGCGGGGGCTGGCGCCGCGTCGCTGGCGGGACAGAGTGTGGCTCACGGCGCTCTTCGGATTCGGGTCGGTGCACTGGACGGTGTCGATCCTCGGCTCGGTTTGGTATCTCGGGCAGACGTGCAGCGTGATGTGTCTGGCGGTAGCGGGCTGGTTGGCGGCGTCGGGGCGTCCGGGCTGGCAGGTCGGGGCGGCGTTGGGGCTGGCCATGCTAGGGCGGCCGAATCTGATGCTGGCCTGGCCTTTCCTGTGGGGATGTGCGCACCTAGCGCGGGCCGGAGGGGATGAGATCGCCCGCTCTCGTGCCTGGGTTCTCGGCTCCGTCGGGGCGGTCGGCTCCGCCGGATGTCTACTCGCGATGTACAACTTCGCGCGCTTCGGGAGTCCGTTCGACTTCGGGTACACGCATGCGCTGGTGCCGCCGCGGCTGGCGGATGACTTGGCGCAGCATGGGCAGTTCGACGTCGCGTATCTGCCGCGCAATCTGGAGATCTTCTTCGCGCGGCTTCCGCAGTGGCGCGCGGGGGCGGGACTCACGACTGACTTCGAGGGGATGAGTGTCTTCGTGACCACGCCGGCGCTGTTGTTTCTCGCGTTGGCGCTGCGGGCGCTGCGGGGGCTGCGGGGGCTGAGGGCGCGGGGGCCGCGGGCGCGGGAGGCTGAGCCGGTGCGCGAGTTCGTCGTCGCGACTTGGGTTTCGCTCGGGCTGCTGCTGTTGCCGATCGTGAGCTACTACAACACGGGATGGATGCAGTTCGGGGCGCGGTTCTCGCTGGATCTGATGGTTCCGGCGGTGGCGTTGCTCGGGGTGGTGACGCGGGAGCGGATGGGGTGGTTGTTCCAGGCGGTGGTTGGCGTCGGGGTGTTGGTGAATGCTTGGGGTGTGATCCTGTGGTTGCGGGTGTTGCGGGGGTGAGAGCTCCAGCCTGATCCGGAGTCGTCTCGAGACGAGTTGCGAACCGTAGCGCGAACACGTTTCAAAACGTGTTGCCAGACGCTAGGTGAACACGTTTCGAAACGTGTTCATGCGCTGAGGCATCGATCCACCCTCGGCGAAACGCCTCGGGTTCTACAGACCAACCAACCCCTCCGCGAAGAGCTTCGCGTCGAAGTCGACCAGGTCTTCGACTCCCTCCCCCACGCCGACGTAGCGCACGGGCAGCGCGAGATCGTGGGCGATCGAGAGGACGATACCGCCCTTGCTCGTGCCGTCGAGTTTGGCCAGCAGCAGACCGGTGATGGGGATCGCTTCGGAGAAAAGGCGCGCTTGCGAGAGTGCGTTCTGTCCGATGGTGGCGTCGAGGACGAGGAGCGTCTCATGCGGCGCGCCGGGGAGCGCTTTGCCGATCACCCGGTGGATCTTGCGCAGCTCCTCCATCAGGTTGCCCTTCGTCTGGAGGCGACCGGCGGTGTCGACGAAGATGACGTCGGCGCCGCGGGCGACGCCGGCTTGGATACCGTCGAAGGCGACGGCGCTGGGATCGGCGCCATGTTGGCTGCGGACCATCTGCACGCCGAGGCGATCGGCCCAGACCTGGAGTTGTTCCGAGGCCGCCGCGCGGAAGGTGTCGGAGGCGACGATGAGCGGCGTCTGACCGGCGCTCTGTGCGCGGTGCGCGAGCTTGGCGAGGGACGTCGTCTTGCCGACGCCGTTGACGCCGACCATGAGGACTACCTTCGGCTTCGGCGCCGAGCCGTCCGGCTCGGGAGAGCGATTGCCACGCAGGATCTCTTCGCACAACTCGCGCAGAACCGGGCCGAGTTGACCGGCGTCTTCGATCGAATCCCGACGCACGCGCGCTTGCAGCCCTTCGATCAGCGCGGTGGTCGTGGCGGGACCGACATCACCGCGCAGGAGCACCGCCTCGAGGTCATCGTAGAGCTCGCGGTCGATCGGCTTCAGGGGACGGAGGACCTGCTGGATCCCCTCGGTCACGACCTCGCGGGTCTTCTTGAATCCGTCGGCGATCTTCTGGAAGAACGACTTCATCGCGCTGATGCGTTCCTTTCGTCTCGCAGCAATTCGCCGCCGCGCATCGCGCGCACTCCGTGGGTCGTTTCGAGGATCAGCTCGCCCAGCGGTCCCAGATCGATTGCGACGCCCTCGACCACCGCGTCTCCCTCGCGCACGCGCACATGACGGCCGATGGTGTGCGAGCGGGCGAGGAGTCCGGAGCGTAGCCAATCGCGGTCACCGCGGCCGAACGCGTCGTAGCCTCGAGCGAAGCGATCGTCGAACGCGAGGAGAAGTTCGCGCAGACTCGGGAGCGGTGAGAATCCCTCCAGGCGCAGCGACGAAACCGAGCCTTGCAGTTCGGGCGGAAAGTCCTCGGAGCTGTGTCCGATGTCGAGGCCGAGTCCGAGGATGACCGCATGTCCCGTGGTTTCGGCGAGGACTCCTCCCAGTTTGCCGCGGCGTCCGAACAGGTCATTCGGCCACTTCAGTTCGGCCAACCAGCCGGGGGGCGCGCCGATCGACAACGCTTCGGCGGCGGCGATGGCGGCCAGCGAAGTCAACGCCGGCCACGCTTCCTGTTCGAACTCGGGGCGCAGGATCAGACTCACCCACAGACCGAGGCCCGATGCCGAGTGCCAGGTGTGGTCGCTGCGCCCGCGACCGGCCGACTGTGCGAGCGACCAGACGATCGTTCCCTCGGGCGCGCCGGCCTCCGCCGCTCGGCGCGCGAGATCTTGCGTGGACGTGCATTCGGCGATCGGACTCGCCGGGAGGGAGAGCAACCGGGACTCGGCGGTCACGCGGGGCGTCCGGCGGGCGGGGCGATCTCGACCTCGAGATCGCCGTCGAGATCGAGATCGAGCGCCAGGTCGAGCGCGGGCGCGGAGTGCGTGAGGGCGCCGATCGAGATCCAATCGACGCCGGGGAGGGCCTTCGAGCGGACGGTCTCGAGGGTGACGCCGCCGGAGACTTCGATGCGGATCGCGGGACGGCTGGCGGGACGGCTCGGGGCGGACGTCTCGGCCGCGCGGATGGCGACGACGGCTTCGGTGATCTGTGCCGGGGACATGTTGTCCAGGAGGATCTGGTCGACGGCCAGGGTCGCGGCTTCCAGCGCCTCGGCGACAGTCTGCGCTTCGACGGTGAGCCACAGAGCGGAGTCGGTCGCTCGTGCCCGCGCGACCGCCGACAGGATCCCTCCCGCGGCGATGATGTGGTTGTCCTTCACCATGAAGGCGTCGTAGAGACCGATGCGGTGGTTGACGCCGCCGCCGTGCCGCACGGCCTGTTTCTGCAAGAGGCGCAGGCCGGGCGTGGTCTTGCGCGTGTCGGCGATGGCGACGCCGGTTCCGGCCACGGCGTCGACGTAGCGCCGGGTCAGGGTCGCTACGCCCGAGAGCTGTTGCAAGAAATTGAGCAGCGTGCGCTCGAGCGTGAGGATCGAGCGGGCGCGGCCGGAGATGTGCGCGACGGTCTGGCCGGTCGAGAGTGCGTCTCCATCGACGCAGGACTCCATGAATTCGACCTCGGGGTCGACCACGGCGATGACGGCGCGCGCCGTGGCCAGGCCGGAGAGCACGCCGGGGCTGCGGGCGACCACACGTCCAGTGGCCCTTTGTAGCTCGGGGATGGTGGCAAGCGCGGTGACATCGCCGGGGCCGACATCTTCCGCCAGCGCCGCGGTCACGAGGCGGGAGATCGCCGCGTCGAGCGCGGGAACACCGGCGGGGGAACCGGCCGGGAAACCGGTGGCGGACCTGGACGACATGATCAGATCGCTCCCTTCAACTCGAGGATGCGATCGCGCAGGGTGGCGGCCAGCTCGTACTCCATGCGGTCGGCCGCCATCTTCATCTCTTGGATCAGCATCTCGACATACTGGTCGGTGGTGAGATCGCCGGGCGCCGACGGTATGAGGATCGGCGCCTTCTCCTCGGTCTTCATCGCGTCGGCCACCGCCGTCACCGCCATGATCTCGGCCACCGTCTTGTAGATCGTCTCGGGCGTGATCCCGTTCGCTTCGTTGTAGCGAATCTGCTTCTCGCGTCGCCGCCGCGACTCGCCCAGCGCGCGCTGCATGCTGCCGGTCTCGCGATCGGCATAGAGGATGACGGACCCGCGCGCGTTGCGGGCGGCGCGACCCGCCGTCTGGATGAGGCTGCGATCGCTGCGGAGGAACCCCTCCTTGTCGGCGTCCAAGATCGCGACGAGCGAGACCTCGGGCAGGTCGAGCCCCTCGCGCAGTAGGTTGATGCCGACCAACACGTCGAAGCGCCCCAGGCGCAGACCGCGGAGCACGTCCATGCGCTCGATCGCGTCCATGTCGGAGTGCAGATAGCGCACCTTGACGCCGGCTTCCGAGAGATAGTCGCTCAGGTCCTCCGCCATCCGTTTGGTCAGGGTGGTGACCAGAACCCGCTCGCCGCGGACGGCGCGCGCGCGGATCTCGTTCAAGAGATCATCGATCTGGTTGGTCGTGGGGCGAACGTCGATCTCCGGGTCGACCAGACCGGTCGGGCGGATGACCTGCTCGACCACGACGCCGTTGGTCTTCCGGAGTTCGTAGTCGGCGGGAGTGGCCGAGACGTAGATCCGCTGGCGGCCCATCGCTTCGAACTCGGCGAAGCTGAGCGGTCGGTTGTCGAGCGCGGACGGCAGGCGGAATCCGTGCGCGACGAGCGTCTGCTTGCGGCTGCGATCGCCGAAGTACATCCCCCCGACCTGCGGAATGCTGACGTGACTCTCGTCGATGATGAAGAGCGCATCGTCCGGGAAGAAGTCGATCAGACAACTCGGTCGATCTCCGGCCGGGCGCAGGGCCAGATGGCGGGAATAGTTCTCGATTCCCGGGCAGAAGCCGGCCTCGCGCATCATCTCGAGGTCATAGCGCGTGCGCATCTTGAGGCGCTGGGCCTCGAGCAGCTTGTTCTCTTTCTCCAACTCCGCTAGCCGCTCGTGCAGCTCCGCCTCGATCGCGTCGCAGGCCAGCAGCAATCGATCCCGCGGCGTCGAGTAGTAGGTCGTGGCGAAGGCCGACATCCGATCGCACTCGCGTTTCACCGCGCCGGTGAGCGGATCGATCACACGGATCCGCTCGACCTCGTCGCCGAAGAGCTCGACGCGATACGCCTCTTCGGCTTGGTGCGAGGGGAAGATGTCGACGACGTCTCCGCGCACGCGAAAGGCGCCGCGTTGGAAGGCCAGGTCATCGCGTTTGTACTGGATCGAGACGAGTCGCTTCAGGATCGCCTCGCGCGAGATCTCCTGCCCCACCTCGAGCCGCAGGAGCTGCGTGCGGAAGTCTTCGGGGCTGCCGAGGCCGTAGATGCATGAGACCGACGCGACGATGATGACGTCGCGCCGCTCCGAGAGCAGCGTGGCCGCCTCGATCCGCAGTCGGTCGAGGTTGTCGTTGATCGAGGCGTCTTTCTCGATATAGGTGTCGGTCTGCGGGACGTACGCCTCCGGCTGGTAGTAGTCGTAGTACGAGACGAAGTAGCCGACGCCGTTCTCCGGGAAGAAGCTCTTGAACTCGCCGTAGAGTTGCGCCGCGAGCGTCTTGTTGTGCGAGAGGACGAGCGTCGGGCGCTGCAGTCGCTGGATGACGTTGGCCATCGTGAACGTCTTGCCCGAACCGGTCACGCCCAATAGCACCTGATGGGGATCGCCGCGTTCGAGGCCTCGGGTCAGCTCTTCAATCGCCTGCGGTTGATCGCCGCGCGGGTCGTACTTCGAGACGAGATGGAACTGCATGGGGCGGCAGTCTAGCAGGCGAGTTCGCCGCATCCTTCTTAGGTCGAACGCCGTAGAATGCGCCGGCCGGCGGAGGGAGGAGGAGGCGCGACCTCTCCGCCGGATTGGCCGCACGCGCTCTCGGGGGATTCAAGATGTTGGTATGTAAAGGCCGCGCCGTCCTCGGCGCGGCCCTTCTCCGCCTGACTTTCTACCTCTGCCTCACCGTCTCTCTTCTCACGTTGGCCTACGCGACCCCAGCCTTGCATCCCCCGACCCCACTTCCTACCTGCCCCCTCGACTGCCTGGACCACTTGGACCACCTGGACGATGCCGGCGCCCCTGGCGACACCTCGTCAACGCCTCCGACCGCCAAGGCCGACTCCGCCAGCGCCGCGTGGCGCGTCAACATGGCGCACGGCCCGGTCGACACGGTCCGCTTCGAGACCGACGAGAGCACCTGGACCTCGGTCGACGTGCACCGAGACGGCGAGACGCTCTTGATCGACGTCCTCGGCGATCTCTACACGCTGCCGATCGGCGGCGGACGCGCGACGAGACTGACGAGCGGGCCGGCCTACGACTTCCAGGCGCGGTGGTCGCCGGACGGCACTCGCATCCTCTTCACCAGCGACCGCGGCGGGAACGACAACCTCTGGGTCATCGATCGCGACGGAACGCGCGCGCGCCCGGTCTCCGAGGAGAAGGACAAGGCGGTCAACTGCGGATCTTGGTCGCCCGATGGAACCGAGGTGATCGCGCGCAAGCGGCTGACCGACCACAGTTCGCTCGGCACGACCGAACTCTGGCTCTACCGACTCGACGGCGGGAGCGGGATCCAGATCACGAAGAAGGCCGACCTGCCCGAGGCGAACGAACCGATCTTCTCGCAGGACGGTCGCTACATCTTCTACAGCGCCCGCGGCAGTCGCTATGAATACGACCGCGACCCGCTCGACGGCATCTTCCAGATCCAGCGCTTCGATCGAGTCACGGGCAAGACCACCGGGATCACCGACGGCCCCGGCGGCGCGGCGCGGCCGATCCTCTCCCCCGACGGGAAGTTCCTCGCCTTCGTGCGACGCGATCGCTTGAAGACCTGCCTCGGTCTGTTCGACTTGGAGCGACTGACGGAACGGGTCGTCTGGAACGGGCTGAATCACGATCAGTTCGAGGGCTTCGCGTTCACCGGCGTCTATCCCTCCTATGCCTTCACTCCCGACGGGAAGAGCGTCGTCGTGTGGGCGAAGAGCAAGCTGTGGCGCGTCTCGATCTCGGATGGCTCCGCGCGTGAGATTCCGTTCGTCGCCTCGGTCGAACAGATCGTGGCCGAGGCGGTCCGGTTTCCGCGGGATATCTCCCCCGATGAGTTCCTCGTTCGCCAGATCGCGCGACCCGAGGTCTCGCCGGACGGAGCGCGACTCTCGTTCTCCGCGCTCGGTCGGCTCTACGAACTCGAGCTTCCCGCGGCGCGGCCCGCCGGGGGCCGCCGGACGAGCGCGACGCCGCGTCGGCTCGAGACGCCGATGGCGCGCGCCTACTGTCCCACCTATTCGCCCGATGGCAAGTGGCTCGCCTACGTCTCGTGGAGCGACTCCACCGCCGGCGACCTCTGGAGGATGCCGGCGCGCGGCGGCGCGTCCGAACGACTGACTCGCATCCCTTCGCAGTTCGCGAACCCCGCCTACTCGCCCGACGGCTCGAAGATCGCGTTGGTGCGCGGCAACGGAGCGCCGCAGCGCGGGCACGACCTGGGAGACGAGGGGTACGCCGAAGTGATCTGGCTCCCCTCCGGCGGCGGTGCGGCGGAGGCGGTGGTCGCGTTGCCGAGCCGAGGCTCGTCTCGCCCCATGCCGCGCCCGAGTTGGAACGCGCGCGGCGATCGCGTCTATGTCATCGAGTCGGACGATTCCAGTCCGAGCGAAGAGAAGACGCTGCTCGCTTCGTATCGGCTAGACGGAACCGATCGTCGCGAGCACGCCAAGGTCCATTTCGCCGAGGAGATGGTCCCCTCGCCCGACGAGAAGTGGGTCGCGATCCGCCAACTGCACGACGCCTACGTCGCGCCGCTCCCCGTCGTCGGAACCGAGGCGATCGAGATCGATGTGAACGGCGGCGTCGTGCCGGTGCATCGCCTGACCAAAGACGGCGCGCAGTGGTTGGGCTGGACTCGCGGCCGTTCGCTCACCTGGTCGTTCGGGCCGGACTTCTACCGGTTGCCGCTCGACTCGTTGGTCGGACGCTGGGAGCGGGGACGGTTGGAGGCTGGGAAAGATTTCCAGACGACGGGTGAGTTGCGCCAGGCGGTGAAGGCGGCGGAGACGGCGGAGACGGCGGACGCTGCGAAGCAGGCGGCCGACGCCTCCAAGAAGGCGGCCGACGGGTCTGGGTTGCCGATCGATACGCTTTCGATCTCGCTGCGAGTTCCCACGGCGCGACCGCGGGGCGTGGTCGCGTTCACGGGCGCGAAGCTCCTCACGATGCGCGCGCCGGAGGGAACTCCCGCCGGCGGTGACGGGCTGGCTCGCGTCGGCGTGATCGAGAACGGAACGTTGGTCGTCCGTGACGGGCGGATCGAGGCGGTCGGGCCCTCCGCGTCGGTGCAGGTCCCCGCGGGCGCGACCGTCTTCGATGCAAGCGGCACGACCATCCTTCCCGGTCTCATCGATACGCACGCGCACTATCACTACTCGACGCTCGATCTCCTGCCAGAGCGATCGGCGGCCGCGTGGTGCAACCTCGCGTATGGCGTGACGACGACGCACGACCCCTCGGCGGCGACCAACTCCGTTTTCACCGAGCGCGAGATGATCGAAGCGGGTGAGATGGTCGGGCCACGCACCTTCTCGACCGGGTACATCCTCTACGGCGCGACTTCCCCGCAGCACGCGCCGATCAGCTCTCGCGACGACGCGCTCCACCATGTGCGGCGACTGAAGCGCCTCGGCGGTTTCAGCGTGAAGTCGTACATGCAACCCCGCCGCGAGCAACGTCAGTGGGTCATCGATGCCGCGCGGGCCGAGTCGATGCTCGTCATGCCCGAAGGGGGCGGCCAGTTGGAGATGAATCTCTCTTGCGTGCTCGATGGCCACACGACGATCGAGCACAGCCTTCCGATCACGCCGCTCGGGCAGGATGTCGTGCAGCTCTTCGCGCACTGCGCAACGGCGGAAACCCCGACGCTTCTCGTGGCGTACGGCGGGCTCGCCGGCGAGCACTGGTTCTACCAACACTCCGAGGCATGGAAAAATCAGAAGCTGCTCCGTTTCACGCCGCGTCGGAACCTCGACGCGCGCTCGATCCGGCGTCCCGTCATGTCGATCGACGGCGACTGGCATCACATGGAAGTCGCGCGCGGGGTGAAGGCGCTCGTCGAAGCGGGCGCTCTCGTCACCCTCGGCGCGCACGGGCAGTTGCAGGGGCTGGGGCCCCATTGGGAGTTGCAGGCGTTGACCCAGGGCGGGATGTCGAACGCCAACGCGCTGCGCTGCGCGACTTGGAACGGCGCCCGCGCGCTCGGACTCGACGCACAGATCGGAAGTCTCGAGGCTGGGAAGTTGGCCGACTTCATCGTCTGTACTCGGGATCCGCTGCAGTCGATCGAGAACTCCAACTCGCTGCGTTGGGTCGTGAAGAACGGCGAGGTGTGGGACGCGGAAACGATGGCGCAACTGTGGCCGACGCGGCGGGCGGCGCCGAAGTTCGGGTTCCAGTTCTGGGGGGCGAGTCCGGCGCCGTTGGAGTAGGGGGGCGGGGCGCGGGGCGGTGTGAGGCGCGGGGTGCGGCGGTGCGGGGCGCGGGCCATCGGCGCGGAGTGTGGCGCGTGCGGGTGCGAGGCGCGACCCGAGCACGGAGAGCGGTTCCGCGCGGGCGCTGGGCGCTGGGCGCTGGCACGCGTCACGGGCGAACACGTTTTGAAACGAGTTCGCGACAGGGAGGCGAAGGGGGCGCAGGGCGACGCGGCCCGGCGTGGCTGTACGGTCGGCGGGAGGGTCGCGGGACGTGGGGGCTCGGTGGATTGACGGATTGGTGGATTGGCGGATTGGCTTCGGCGGATTGGCTTCGGCGCGCGCCGAGCGAAACCGTGCCAGCTTGCACAGTTAGAGTTCGCCGAACAAATATATAGTTCTTGACGACTTTTTGATTTGTGCATTCCGACGGTCGGAGGTGTGCCCACGGCAGATACGCTGTGGCGCCGATGCGAGCCGCAAGAGCAACGACTTAAGCGCTCTTGCCAAACGTTCCGAATGCACGGACGATGTCCGTGTCAGCACCTCCCAGAAACGTCGGAAAACGCCGTGATATAAGAGTGTCATGAACACTCACATTGCTTCGAATCCTGCGCCCGTCGATCTGTCTCCCCGTGTTCCGCGCCTCGATTTCCTCGCAGTTGTCCCCGACGACCTGCTTCTCGATCGTCTCCATGAACTGGTCGCAAGGGAGCGGTCGGTCACGGCGGAGCTCGTCGCTCACATCGCCGAAGCGGAGCTGCGGCGGCTGTATCTGGGTAGAGGCTGCTCCTCGATGTTCAGTTATTGCACGGAGGTCCTTCACCTTTCGGAGTCGGCAGCCTACGCACGGATCGAGGTGGCTCGAGCCGTCCGACGCACGCCTCGGCTCCTCCCCTGCCTCGCGGACGGCTCGCTGTCGCTCACGACGATCCGCCGCCTCGCGCCGGTGCTCACACCCGACAACTGCGATCGACTCATCGCGGAAGCGCGGCACAAGACGTCGCGCGAAGTGGAAGCGCTGGTCGCGCGCGAGCGGCCGAGACCGGATGCGCCGCCGACCATCCGTCGGTGTCCGGAACGGACTGAACACGTCGCGAAACGTGTTGCGGGAGAGATGGAGGTTCCGGCTGACGGTCTCGCGCTCGGACACGGGGTCGGACACACGCTCGGAGAATGGCTCGGAGAAGGGCTCGGACTCGCTCCTGTTGCGTCCGGATCGAACCGCGACCGAGCCCGCCCGTCCATCCAACCGCTCGCGCCGGAGCGACATCGCGTCCAGTTCACTGCGAGCGGCGAGATGCGCGAGCGGATCGAGCGTCTGCAGGATCTCCTACGTCATCGCATCCCGGACGGTGATCTCGCTGCGGTGATCGATACGGCGCTGATCGAACTGCTCCAGAAGCTGGAGCGGCACAAGTGCGGCGCGCCTTCTCCGCGTGGAGCGCGTCGTGCGCGACAGGAGGCGGGCTTGGCGCGACATGCGGAAACGGTGACCGCGATGGCAACGCCCGCGACGGCGCCACGCAATGACATCGCTCCCGCCCCTTCGCATCGTGCCCAACGGCCGAGAACCATCCCGTGCGCGGTCCGTCGCGTGGTTTGGCGTCGGGATGAAGGACGGTGTGCCTTCGTTTCCGAGGGAGGGAAGCGCTGTTCCGCGACCGGATTCGTCGAGTTCCACCATGTCGACCCGTTCGCGCGGGGAGGAGGGAGCGCGGTCACGAACATCGCGCTGCGATGTCGGGCTCACAACGGCTACGAGGCGGATCGAGCGGGGCTTGGGCGTCGAGTCCATTGAACCGGCCGGCGCGTCGAGCTCGGGCCGCGGGCGTGCTCACGGCATCCCCAACTCGAGACCGAACGCGCGCTCCAGGAACCAGCCGAGACCGATCAAGGCGACCACCAGAGAGAGGCCGCGACGGATGACGTCCCCGCGTGAGATCCGGCCGATCAGGAGAATGAGCGGCCAGAGGAGCGCGACGATCGACACCTGTCCGATCTCGACGCCCAGATTGAAGAGAAGGAGCGCCGAGACGAATCCCTGGGTGGGCAGGGACAGCTCGCGCAGCACATTGGCGAAGCCGAATCCGTGGACGAGCCCGAAGAGCGCGGTGATGACCCAACGGTGCTCGATTTTCTTGCGCGCGATGTTCTCGACCGCGACGTAGACGATGCTGAGTGCGATGACGGACTCGATGAAGGCCGAAGGCGGCGTGATGACCCGGGTCGCGGCCAGGGCGAGCGTAACGCTGTGGGCGAGCGTGAACGCGGTGACGATCTTCAGGAGATCCAGGAAGCGTCCGCCGACCAAGAGGAGCGCGACCAGGAACAGGATGTGGTCGATGCCGATCCAGATGTGCTCGACCCCCAACTTCAGGAAGCCGCCGGCGCTGCGGCTGCCGCCGACGCGTTCGGCGTCGAGCACGAGATCGGTCGACGGCGCGCCGCTGGTCAGCACCTGTTCTCGCGACTCGATTCCCGCGGTCAGCCGCACGAGGACTTTGAAACCGGACCCGAAGCTCTCGAACGCGGAGCTGCGCACGGCGATGACTGCGGGGCCGTCCGAAGGCTGCTCGCCGGGATGCGGGCCGCGCGCGGTCACGCGCACGAGCAGGTGTCCGGTGGGGTCGGTCGCGTAGTCGAAGGCGCGTGGAGTGACGCGCAGGTCCACTCCGTCGAAGCTGGCGGTGGCCGTCTCCAGCGCGAAACGTTCGATCGCGGCGCGGCCTGACTCGATCTCGGAGGCATCGACCTCGCCGTTGCGGTCGCGATCGAGGCCGAGCGCCCGATCCAGGTCGACGACGTCGAAGGTCACCGCGAGTTGGGCCGAGTCGGCCTCCGCCTCGACGGTGACGTAGCCGGTGTCGATTTCATGCCCCTTCGCAACGCTCGCCGCGAGCGCTGCGAAGGTCAGGGCGAGCCAGCACACGCGGGAGACGCCCCGGCGGGTCATGACACTGCCGGGCATGTCACCGCCGGGCATGACCCTGCCGGGCATGTCACCGCCGGGCGCGCCGTCGAACACTCTCACGCCGGAGCACCCTCCTTCGCGCCGAGCTCACCCTCCGGCGCCCCTCTCTCGCGAATCCACGTGCGCACCCACGGCAACAGCAGATAGGCCGGGAACGCCAACAAGAACGTCAGCGCGAAATACGGCGCATACCCGAGACGCTCGGTCGCCCATCCGCTGGCGCCGCCGGCGAGCGAGCGGGTGAAGCCGAAGAGCGCGGAGAGGAGCGCGTACTGCACGGCGGCGTGTTGCTTGTCGCAGACGTTCATGAGGAACGAGAGGAACGCGGAGGTGCCCATCCCTCCGGTGAAGCTCTCGAAGATCGACGCGGCGTAGATCGCTTCACGCGGCGCGCCGAAGTGCGCGGCGGCGGCGTAGCCGAGGTTCGAGAGCGCCTGCAACAGCCCGAGCGCCCAGAGGCCGTGGAAGATGCCGAAGCGCATCGAGAAGATCCCGCCCACGATCGAACCGGCGACGGTGGCGAAGACGCCCAGCGTCGTGGAGATGAGTCCGATCTCGGCCGGCGTCAGGCCGCGATCCAACCAGAACGGCTTCACCATCGGGCCCATGCTGCTGTCGCCGAGCTTGTAGGTGAGGATGAAGGCGAAGACCGCCACGGCGGTCGGACGTCGGAACCAGACCATGAGCGGCTGATAGCCCGAGAAGAACTGCCGCCACGATTCGCGACCGGGACGCTTCCAGAGAGCAGAGAGCGACGGCCGACTCTGCGGCGGAAGATCGAGATTCGGCGTGCGCCATGCCGCGATGGCGAGCGCGAAGAAGACCGCCGAGCCGATCCAGAAGAGCACGCTCCACGGGATGATGCCGGCCAAGGCGACCAGCCCGCCTCCGGCCACGATGAGCGCCGCGCGGTAGGCCGAAACACGCAGCGAGTTCGCGGCGCCTTCCTCTCCTTTGTCCATCAGTCCGATGGTGAACGCGTCGATGGCGATGTCCTGCGTCGCGGCGCAGATCGTGAAGAGCAGCAGCAGCGCCCAGAGAAGTTGCGGCGGCTCGCCGGTCGGGAAGAACGGCACGCACGCGAGCACGACGCCCATCGTCGCTAGACAGGCCGTCATCCAATGACGTCGCTCGCCCAGAGCGTCGACCAGGGGCGACCAGAAGACCTTCAAACTCCAGGGCATGCCGAGCAGGCTCAGGAGCCCGATCGTCTTGAGGTCGACGCCGAAGCTGCGGAAGTAGACCGGGAGCAGATCGTAGATCACGCCGAAGGGGAACCCCTCGGCGAAGTAGAGCAACCCGACCCAGAAGAGTTTGCGGCGGAGAGTCACGCGCGCGACCGCGGGGCCCTGAGCGAACCGCGAGGCATCAGAAGCGCGTCCGTACGGTGTAGGTCAGCACCGCCTCTTGATCGGCGCCGACGTCGACCAAGAACTCCGCCGTGTTCGCGTCCTTCTTCTTCGACGGGATCGACGAGCGCAGGATCTCCCAATCGCCCCAGAGCTGTTCGGTCACCACCACCTGGATCGCCTCGGTCTTGCGATTGCGGATGCGGACCTCGACATCGGCCTCGTTCACTCGGTCGCTGATGCGGCGCTGCGCCAGGTCGGTACGCTCGCCGACCACATCGAAGGCGTTGCCCATCGTCAGGCGGATCTTCTCGTTGCGTGGCGTGTGCTCGATCGCATCCTCGCCGATGAACTGCAGGAGCCCGCGCGAATCGCGTTTGAACGTGCGCACGCGTCCCTTCGGCAGCGGCATGCCGAGTCCGCGCTCTTCGCGGTTCTCGGTCTCGATCACCACCGCCACCTTCTTGGGGTCGCGCTGGCCGTTGTACTCGAACAGCTTCTTGACCGGCGCGGTCGTGCCGGGGAAGAGCGAAACCTGCTTGGTCTCCTGGTCGGCCAAGGTGGTGCGCCGATCGAGCGTGTAGAGGTGGTACTCGAAGATCCCCTCTTCTTCGAAGCCGCGCGACTCGGCGCCGTCCATCGCCATCGTCGCGATTGCGCCCTTCCCGCGCTGCAACATCGGCGGCTGCGCCCGATGGACCTCGCCGGCGACCAACTGCAGCGTGGCGTTCTCGTAGGCGCCGCCGGATCGATTGTCGATCGAGACCCACGCGGAGAGATCCATCTCGGTGTCCTTCTCATCGACCACCGCCACGTACTCGGCGTGCCAGGACATGCCGCTCGTCGTATAGGTCAGCTCGACCGGGGTCGCGCCGCTGTTGTCGGACTGGACCTTCCAGACCAACGTCGGGCGGGTGCGCAGCCCTTCCGGCAACGCGGGCAGTCGAAGGTCGACGACCGACTCGCGCGTGATGAGATCGACGGCCGCGCCGTCGCCGCGCAGGACGAGCGTGCCGCCGTCGAACGACAGCAGCTCGCCGCCGCGTACATCCCCTTCCTTCAAGACCGCTTCGACGCGAGAGTCGACGTAGCGCTGCAAGATGCGATCGGGGCTGGCCAGGTCGAACTGGAAATTCTGCTCCAGCACCTCGACCCCGCCTTTCACGCCCTTCAAGTGCACGGAGGTCGGATCGAGCAGCGCCGGCACATCGCTGATCTCGATCGTCGCCTGCCCCTTGCTCAGGTCGAGCTCACGCGTCTCGCTGACCAGTCCGAGGTCGTCGTTGTAGACGGTGAGGCGAACCTCCCGCTCCGCTCCCTGCGCGCGACCGGCCAGCGCCGCCAGCGCCAACGCGCCCGCCGCGGCCAGCGCCCACTCACTCCCGAAACTCTGTCCCATCCAGCTCGACATGGTGTGCCTCCCTCCCTGTTCTCCGCCGTCTGCTCACACGTGTGTCAGACGTCGACGGCCGCGACTGCCCTCTCGAGCTTCGCCAATGACTCCTCCAGCAGGACGAGCTTCTCGCGCTCCTTGCTGACGACTTCGGGCCGCGCCTTGGCGAGGAAGTCTGCGTTCTCCAGCTTCTTGCGCGCCGACAGCACGAGCCCCGCCATCCGCTCACGCTCCTTGTTCAGCCGCTCGCGCTCCGCGCCCAGGTCGATCAATCCCTCGAGATCGACGAACACCTCGACCCCTCGCGCGACGTCGGCGGCCGCCTGCTTCGGCTTGACCACATCGGGCCCGATCTCGAGCGTGCTCGCCCGCGTCAACAACTTGAACGCGGGCGCGAGCGCTCGCAATCCCGCTTCGACGCCCGGAGGGGTCCGCAGCAGGACCGGCGCTTCCCGCGCAGGCTGGACGTTCATGACGCTGCGCAGGTTCCGCACCGCCGTCACCGTGTCGACGAAGGTCGCCATGACCGCGCGCGCCTCTTCATCGGGCGGGAACGCCGCCGGATCAGGCCACTCCGCCGCGATCAACTCCCCTTCGGATCCCGGCAGCGAGGCCCAGATCTCCGAGGTGATGAACGGCATCATCGGGTGCAGCATTCGCAAGATCATCTGCAACCCCTCGAGGACGCCGCGCCGCGCCGCCAAGGCGTCCGGGCCGCCGGCCTGAATGCGCACCTTGGCCATCTCGAGGTACCAGTCGCAGTACTCCTTCCAGACGAAGTCGTAGAGACTGCGCGCCGCGTCGTTGAAGCGGAACTCATCGGTCTGCCGCTGGACTTCGCTCGCCACTTCGCCGATGCGCGTGCGCAGCCACCGGTCCGACAGTTCGGTCGAGCCCGCGGTCCCCGCCGTGAGCTGCTCGGCCGGCGTCCCTTCGAGCTGCATGAGCGCGAAGCGCGCGGCGTTCCAGAGCTTGTTGGCGAAGTTGCGCCCCGTCTCGATCCGCTTCTCGCCGAAGAGGACGTCGTTTCCCTGCGGCGTCAACAACAGCAGCGTGAAGCGGATGGCGTCGGCCCCGTACTTGTCGATCAGATCGAGCGGATCGGGCGAGTTGCCGAGCGTCTTCGACATCTTGCGGCCCTGCTCATCGCGCACGATGCCATGCAGATGGACGCGTGAGAACGGCTTCTTGCCGGTGAACTCGTAGCCGGCCATGACCATGCGCGCGACCCAGAAGAAGATGATGTCAGGCCCGGTGATCAGGTCGTGGGTCGGGTAGTAGGTCTTCAGATCCTCGGTCTCTTCGGGCCAGCCCAGAGTAGAAAACGGCCAGAGCCACGAAGAGAACCAAGTGTCGAGCACGTCGGGATCGAGCGTCGCCTGCGTCGAGCCGCACTTCGGGCAGGGCGTGTCGCTGTCGCTCTTCAGTCGGTCGTGCCCGTTCTCGCAGTACGCGATCGGGATCGAGTGTCCCCACCAGAGCTGGCGGCTGATGCACCAGTCACGGATGTTGTCCATCCAGTGCAGGTAGGTCTTCTCCCAACGCGCGGGGACGAAGGTGACCTCGCCGCTGCGCGCCGCCTCGGCCGCCGGCTGGGCGAGATCCTTCATGCGGACGAACCACTGCTTCGAGAGGAACGGCTCGATCACCGTGCCCGAGCGATGACAGACGCCGACCGAGTGCGTGTAGGGCTCGGTCTTTTCCAGCAAGCCATCCGCCTCGAGCCGCGCCACGAAACTCTTTCGCGCCGCTTCACGCGTCTGACCCGCGAATTCACCCGCGTGCGCGTTGAGGATCCCGTGCTGATCCAGCATCGAGATCGTCGGCAACTCATGTCGTCGCCCGATCTCGAAGTCCACCGGGTCATGCCCCGGCGTCACCTTCAAGGCGCCGGTCCCGAACTCCTTGTCCACCGCGGTATCGAAAACGATCGGTATCCGCCGCCCGACCACCGGCACGAGCGCAAACGCCCCTTTCAGATCGGCGTAGCGCTCATCCTCCGGATTCACTGCGATCGCCACGTCGGCCAGGATCGTCTCCGGCCGCGTCGTCGCAATCGTGATGACGCGCGACGTACCTTCGATCGGATACCGCACGTGATAGAGGTGATCGTGCCGCTCTTCGTGCTCGACCTCGTCGTCCGAGATCGCCGTCTGACAATCGATGCACCAATTGACCAGGTACTCGCCGCGGTAGATCAGGCCCTTGCGATAGAGATGCTCGAAGCAGACCTCGACCGCGTGCGAGAGCCCCTCGTCGAAGGTGAACCGCTCGTGCTCCCAGTCGCACGAGACGCCGAGCCGGCGGAGCTGCTTCAAGATCTTCCCGCCGGACTGCTCCTTCCAGGCCCAGACCTCCGCAATGAACGCCTCGCGCCCCATCGCGACGATGTCCCGCCCCTGCTTCTCCAGTTCGCGCCGCACCACCATCTGCGTCGCGATCCCCGCGTGGTCCATCCCCGGAACCCACAGCGTCTCGTCCCCCCGCATCCGATGCGAGCGAGTCAGCACGTCTTGGATGGTGTGATTGAGCAGATGCCCCACATGGAGCGACCCCGTGACATTCGGCGGCGGCATCGAGATGACATACTTCGCGCCCGTGCGCGACGCCCGAGGCCTGAACGCCCCCGCGCTCTCCCACCTCTCGTACCACCGCGCCTCGAACCCACTCGGGTCGTAGGCCTTCGCCAGCTCCGTCATCCACCCTCCTCCTACCCCGAGCGGGGAGCGCGAAGGATGCCGGAGCTTGTGGCCGGCGACAAGGGGCGGACGTGGGTTGTCAGGCGTCGACGGTCAGCGGATCGTTGCGCCCAAGGCAGCCCAAGTGGTCGCGGTAGGGGCGCCGGTCGCCCGGCGTCCCTACCGCGACTGCTACCGGAACAGCGACTTGATCCGTCCTCATCGAATCGCCGTCTGGCGAGGGGTGCGAGTCGTACTTGGGCCACTTGGGCCACTGACGCCGACCGCACGCCATCAGGTCGCCATCCTCGCGGGCGCCTACGCTCGGCAACGTGTTTGTGAAAAATGGTGCAACTCGTTTCGCGACGAGTTGCACCGATTTTTCACAAGGCTCTGCGGCATCGCGCGCCACATCGCGCGCCACATCGCGCGCCAC
>Ga0163144_10007844_pt1 | contig 23304 bp, 16 predicted proteins | sample OliLak19BULKMAT1_FD_123175 | JGI IMG/M metagenome (GOLD analysis project Ga0163144, IMG submission 123175) | Freshwater microbial mat bacterial communities from Lake Vanda, McMurdo Dry Valleys, Antarctica - Oligotrophic Lake LV.19.BULKMAT1 | ecosystem: Environmental > Aquatic > Freshwater >...
CAATGCTGATGACAATGCTGATAAGGCGACCCTCAGACTCGAAAACTTCGCAACCAGCAGCACCTGCTCCTCGAACGACTACCGCAAGGTGTCTATAAGCCTGTAGTTACGCTCTAGTTACTCTCTCCGGGGCCGGGTCTTCCGGCTCCCAGCAGTTCCCCGCTGCAAGCCTGCTGACATTTCACAAAATTGAAACACAACTATCACGATTTTGTCATGCGGGACAATTAGCATGCCTCCTTCGAAGGGGAGAGGTATGCGCGTCACAGTCGGGGATCTGTAGGGTGCTCGAGTGTATACCCCAAAAACACGAACAGTTTCCAAGTTAAGGCGAAAACTCATTATGAAAAGACTTGCGGCATCTGCGGGGCTAGCGCTCTCTCTTCTCTCTCACCAGGCACTTGCCTCTGACCTGTTCCTGATGGTCTTTCTCGATGATGCACCCTTGAGCGGGGCCACGGTAATGCTGGACGAGCGCAATTTGGGGAGGACCAATAGTCAAGGCAGCGCCAGCGCCGCACTGGAGGCAGGCAGCCATGTAGTGACGCTGGCAGACGACCAAATCGAATTTCCTATTGAGTTCAGCTCCACTGCTGAGGAGGACGTTGAAATCAAGGTTACCTTTACATCTGCCGCGGGCGACAAGCCAGACGTCAGTATTCGGAAATTTGGCGTCGGTGACGAAAGCGGTAAGGGATTCATCACCGGGAAGGTACTCGACCCCAGCGGTAATGCCATTGAGGGAGCAACCGTTGCCATTCCAGGCTCGAGCTACACGGCCACTACTGATCAGTCTGGCGTGTATGTACTGAACATTCCTCGTGGCGAACATAAAATTGTAGTCAGCGCTGCCGGATTTCAGGAAGCCGCGGCAGGAAACGTTCGCGTGATGGCAGATCTGGGCGTCAATGCGACTGTAACCCTGCAGCCTGAAGGTGCTGCACCTGTGGCTGGAGTTGGGGCCGGGGGGGACGTTGAGGAAGTCTTCGTCATGGGCGTATTCAACCCTAAAGATGATGCGGTCAGTATCGAGCGCAATGCTGAATCCATCACCAGCGCTATCGACATTGCGCAGATTGAACGGTTCGGCGACAGCGATGTAGGTGCAGCCCTGAATCGCGTCGCCGGTGTCGCGGTAGTGGATCGCAAGTATGCCACCGTGCGCGGACTTGATGGCCGCTACATCTCCAGCACGCTCAATGGCCTGTTAATGCCCAGTACCGATAGCCAACGCCGGGAAGTGGAACTCGACCTGTTCCCCACCGTCATCGTCGGCGGGATAGAGATTCAAAAGTCGTTCACTGCTGACCAGCTGGCCACGACCACTGGCGGCGCCATCATGATCAACACCAGAGGCATTCCCGATGAGCGCATCCTGCAAGTCAGCGGATCGCTGGGGTACAACCCGGGAACGACAGGCAGTGACATCCTCAGTTACGCCAGCAGCAACGGGGACTGGGCCGGTTTTGACAGTGGTCTGAGAGAACTGCCCAATGGCGTGCTGGGCGCAACCGATGAAGGTCGTTCGTTAACCATATGCGACCCGGAAATTGATCCAGTACGCTGCACTTCGCCCGCTGCGGCGGCGCAACTTGGCGTGCAATTTCAGGATGACTACAGAGTCGGGGATAAAACAGCGCTGCCCAACGGCGAAGTTTCGGTGGTCTATGGCGATAGCTTACCAGCGGGCGATAACGAGTGGGGCTACTATCTGGCAGCCGACCTGGATCGCGGCACGACAGATCGCGGTAACGCGGAATTGTCCAATCCTCTGGGCATTGATGGCAATTACATGCGCTCCCAGGAAACAACCGCGATCACCGGCTACGCCGCCGCAGGCTATGAATACGGCGATGCCAACAACGTAATGTCGAAAACACTCTACCTGCACAATACCGACGACATCACGCGGGTGGAAGAGGGTATTGATAACCAGGAGGACAACCAGACTAATAAATATCTTCTCGATTGGGTAGAACGTCAGTTCATGTCGCAATCGTTCACCGGCCACAACGACATAGAACGCGATAATCTTGTCCACCAGTTCGACTGGCGCGCTGCGTATTCAGAGACTCAACGGGACGAGCCGGATCGTCGGACTTACACCTATTTCAACAATCAATTTTCCAGCTCTGCTTTTGAACGACGCTGGTCTGACCTTAACGAAACCAGCACGGACCTTGGAGCGGATTACTCTCTCTCCCTGGATTGGGGTAGCGTGAGCGCTACTGAATTGCAGGTCGGCACAATGTGGTCTGACAAGGACAGAAACCTGGATCAATACCGCTTTGGTGTTGGGTTCACTGATGCCGGACAGGACATTGACCTGAGCATAGATCAGAACCTCGAGACCGAGATTCTGCCCTATACCAACTTCGCGCTCAATAAAGTGGTATTAAAGGCCAACACCACCGACACCGATTCCTATGATTCCCTGGAAGAGATCAAGGCTTTCTATCTCAATACCAATACTGACTTTGGTGAAGATTGGAGCCTGGTGGTGGGCGCGCGCTACGAAAAGTTCGACCAGCAGCTTGATTATCCCAACGCACCGAGGGCCTCAAACGAGCTTACCTACGACGACTGGTATCCGGCGCTAAACCTGACCTGGCGCCTGACCGATGAGACACAGTTGCGCTTCGGTTATTCCGAGACTGTGTCGTATCCGGGAATCATTGAGCGGTCTGAGGCGCAGTCATTCGACCCGGATACTGACGACCCGATATTCGGCAACCCGGATCTGGAAGTTTCCACCATCGACAACGTGGATCTGCGCGCCGAGTACTACTTCTCCGAGAGTGAGAGCGTGTCCCTCGCGCTGTTTTACAAAGCGATCGACAACCCAGTGGAACGCGCTATCCCGGACGCCTCCGGTTCCGCCGCGAGCGGCACCACATTCGTAAACCAGGCGAGCGCGGACCTTACCGGTGTCGAGGTCGATGGTACAAAAAATGTTATGGAACGTGATGACTATCTGGTGTTTGTAAGCGGCAACCTTTCATATATCGATTCCGAGGTGGATCTTTCGGAAGACTCGCTACGCCTGGAAGGTGCATCCGCTGACGGCCGTCAATTGCAGGGACAATCTGAATGGCTGTCCAATGTGCAGATTGGAATGGATCACTATCCGACGGAGCAAAAGTTCACCCTGCTATTTAACTACTTTGACGAGCGCATTTTTCGGGTCGCACGGGGCACCAACACCGGCCCCGAGTATGAAGATGGCCGTGTACTCGTCGACTTTACCTACGAGAAAGTATGGAGCGACGAGTTAGTAATCGAAGCATCCATAAAAAATCTGCTGAACGAAAAAGTCGAGTACTCACAAAATGACAACACTATCGAGAGCTACAACGTGGGTACTTTTTTCAAAGCGGGTGTGACCTACAAATTCTGATCCTGTGTTGTGCACACGACCAGGAATGGAGAGATTGGCATTTTTTAGCAAGAAGTAGAACGTGCAGTCGATCTGCACTGAATTTTAACCTGATCAGGAAGTGAACCATGTTTAAGCAAACGTTGTTTATAGCATTACTTCTACCGTTAATTGCTACTCTGTCCGGCTGTGGCGGCAGCGATGGCGATAACGTTAATATCACTATCAACGAACCCGTTGAGCCACCCCCACCCCCACCCCCACCCCCGCCCCCACCCGGCTGTGACAGGGTTGTCACAGCGGATTTTGTCAGCTTCAATGATGACTGTTCAGTGGGAACCCTGTCCGGCACAGTCAGCGTGGACTATACCCTGCTCAGCGAAGTCCAATGGCGCCTGAGTGGGACAGTGACGGTAGGTGATGGCAACCAAACAGTTAACGATGCTGCCGGCGTTCAGGCCCTGCGCGACAATGGCGTTACTCTCACTATTCAACCGGGCACCGACGTACGTGCTTTCGACACCGGTTCGCTGCTGGTGACTCGCGGTTCCATGTTGATGGCCGATGGCACCGCAGCGGAACCCATCACCTTCAGTAGCCTTGATGAAAACTTCGATGGATTGGGCGAATGGGGCGGCGTGATCATCCAGGGCTTTGCCCCCCAGTATGGGCAGGGTGGCACCGGCCCATGCTTCGGAAGTGGCGAGGTCTGTAACGTCGAGGGCGAAGGCGGTACGGATATCTCCGTTTACGGCGGTAATGACCCCGCAGACAATTCCGGCTCGCTGCGTTATGTTCGTATTGCTGAGGGCGGCCTGGTTGCCGGCCCCAACAATGAAATCAATGGCTTGACCCTGCAGGGCGTCGGTCACGGCACTACCATCGAGTACATACAAGTGCACAGCAACCTCGACGATGGTATCGAGTGGTTCGGTGGCACAGTGAATGTGCGCTACGCCGTACTCACCAGCAATGATGACGACGACATCGATTACGATGAAGGCTACATGGGCAATATTCAGTATGCCCTGATCGAGAAAAACCAGGTGGCCACTGCGCCCCAGGGCAGTAATGATCCGCGCGGCATCGAAGCCAATTCCAGCGACGCCGATTTTGTTCCGGAGACTGAAGCCGTGCTGGCGAATATCACCATCATTGGCGGACCGGTTAACAACAATGCGGCCGCCACAGCAGGCCCACAACCTGGTATGCGTCTGCGCGGAGCGGTCAAGACCGCCATCTACAACAGCTCCGTCAGCAATTTCGACACAGGCTGTGTCCGCATTGACGATGCAGACGTTAATGGCGATGGTTCGCTAACCGTAGAATCATTCATTGCTTTGGAAAACGTTCTCGGTGATTGTGAGGATGGCTTTTATGACAAGCGCCCGGCCAATGCCGCAGCCAATGTCGAAGAACTCATCCTGACCTACAGTGACACCTTAGCGATCCAGCAAAGTGCCGCACAACTGGCCACTGCACCGGTTATCAATGCGATGAACAATGGTTCCGGCTTTGTGTTTGACCAGACCGACTACGTGGGTGCGGTTGATCCCAATGGCGCTGCCTGGTGGCAGGGCTGGACACTGCCTGGCACACTGACGGGCGGTCAAGACCCCGTGCAGGACCCAGTAGTGCCTGCGAGCTTTGTGAGCTGCAATGCGGGAAACACGGTTTGTACCATTACTGGCACCATCGCCCAGAATTATACCCTGGTAGCAGGAGTTGAGTGGCGCCTGGACGGTGAGGTGGTCGTCGGTACTGGCAACGAAACCGTGGCCAGTGACGCAGATGTAGCAGCGGTGCGCGCGGCAGGAGCCACATTGACGATTCGTCCGGGGGTTCAGGTTCGCGCCTTTGACACCGGTTCCCTGATCGTCACTCGCGGCTCCAAGCTGATCGCCGAAGGAACAGCAGCGCAACCCATTACGTTCAGCAGCCTCGATGATAACTTCGACGGACTGGGCGAATGGGGCGGCGTTGTCATCCAGGGCTTTGCTCCACAGTACGGGCAGGGCGGCACCGGCGCCTGCTTTGGCGCCGGCACCGTGTGCAACGTACTCGGCGAGGGCGGCACCATCGTGGGCAACTACGGCGGCAACGATCCGGCCGACAACAGCGGTAGCCTGCGTTATGTGCGCATTGCCGAGGGCGGTCTCGTAGCCGGTCCCAATAATGAAATCAACGGGTTGACGCTACAAGGTGTTGGCTACGGAACCCGCATCGACTATATCCAGGTACACGGCAATCTCGACGATGCCATCGAATGGTTCGGCGGCACCGTCAACGTGACGCATGTCGTACTGACCAACAATGACGACGATGACATCGACTTCGACGAGGGTTACATGGGCAATATCCAGTATGCGATTGCGCGCAAGGATCCCAACAAGTCCCTTCCGAATGGTAGCAATGATCCGCGTGGTATCGAGGCCAACTCCAGCGACGCCGATTATGTTCCAGAGACGGAGGCGGTGCTGTCCAATATCCTGATCCTCGGCGGTCCTATGGTCAACTCTACGATATCGACCGCCGGTCAACAGCCCGGCATGCGATTGCGCGGGGCCGTTAACACCACTATCTACAACACCGCAGTCGAGGGCTACGATACCGGTTGTATCCGTATCGATGATGCCAATGTCAATGGCGATGGTTCGGTTATCGTTCCCTCTTTCGTCTCGCTGGTAAACGTACTGGGTGACTGTACGCCGGGTGGTTTCTACGACAAGCGCCCTGCGGACGAGTTTCTGAACTCTGGTGGCAACAGTGTGACGATCGACGACGCATACGCCCTGACGGATGCAGCAGCCACCGTTACGGCACCTGACATCGTGGCCGTGGATAATGGCTCAGGATTCACGTTTGAGAACAACGGCTACGTAGGCGCGGTGCAACCGGGTACCACTGCCGGAAGTGCCTGGTGGGCTGGCTGGATCATCGAGGGCTCTCTCGACTAGGCCACTCATTCCCTGGTCCAGGGATGTTGCAAGCCGCGCCTCAACAGCGCGGCTTTTTTTTGGCGTTTTTATACTTGACGAATCCATAGCGAGTAATACGCAGTAAGATCAGGCTGCTTCTTCTCGGTCGATTCAGGTCTGATGGTCATAATTTATTAATAGCTTGTTAGCACGGCTGAAACATCCTCGGTGCATTGTTCCCCACACACCCTCAGGGAGACATCACGATGCGAGCCACAGAGAATTTTGCTAACGCTTTTTCAAAACAGCGGTTGCGCGTTGAGCTCAACAACCACATTGAAGACTTCCTGCACAAGGGCGGGAGAATCGAAGTACTGAGCGGGCTTGCGGAACTCTCCGCCAGCCCCAGACTTGGCCGGTGGCCAGCCGCGGCCAAAGTCGTCAGCCTGCCGAGCTCGGACACGGACTGATCCTGAAGGTGCAGGCGCTGCGAACTACAGGTGCGTGTTACCATGGAATCGGGCTGGCTATTTTGAGACCCTGATTCCATTCCTCACCGGGAAAAATATGCGCAATGACAGGTTGATATCACTCGCGGCTGGCGTCGTTCAGGAGTTTCCCCCGGAGGATGTGGTTTATGCTGCGGCTGGCGCAGGCTTTAACGCGACAGGCATCTGGTGCGACCTGCCGTCGTGGTGCAGTCGCCGCAGCGACAGGGTCAAAGAGGCGTTGGCAGACACCGGATTGTGCGCCCTAGACATTGAAGTAGTATGGCTCAAGCCCGGTGAAGCTATCGACACACACGATGCGATGATAGAGATCGGTCTGGCGCTCGGTGTGCGCAATATACTGTGCGTATCCTCTGAGCCTGACATTGCCCGCACCAAACAGCGCTTCGAACATCTATGCAAAAAAGCCGAGGGCGGCAGCCTGCGGGTGGTGCTGGAGTTCCTGGCGTTTACTGCAATAAAGTCACTACACCAGTCCCTGGAGGTTGTACAGGACGTCGCCCACCCGGCCGGCGGGATTCTGGTGGACGCGCTGCACCTGCAGCGTACCGGCGCGACTGTGCAAGACCTGCGTGACATTGACCCGAACCTGATGCCTTACATCCAGTTATGCGATGCCCGTGCGCAACCGCAGGACAGCAGCCCCGAGGGTCTGCTGGAAGACGCGCTGTATCTGCGCCTTCTGCCGGGCGATGGTGACCTGCCCCTTAACGACCTACTGACCCGGTTCGATCCGCAGTTACCCCTCAGCCTGGAAATTCGCTCACGCGCCCTGCTGGAAAAATACCCCGATGATCCGCGAGCACGTGCAGCCCATGTCTTTGCGGCAACTGAGCGATTTCTGCGAAGCGTTGCAGTTACGCGGCCTTGAACGTGACCGGCAAGCTATCCGGACCACGGAATGAAAAACCGATGATGCGGGAGGGCCTGCCCGGATCCGGCTGCAGGTCCTGCAATCGATCAAGCAGGGAGTTTAATGCCACTTCCGCTTCCAGCTTGGCCAGGTGCGACCCGGCGCAGTAATGTCGACCGTAGCCAAAACCGATATGCTCATTGTCCAGGCGATCGACATCAAACAGGTCCGGATCCCTGAACTGCCTTTCATCGCGATTGGCAGCGCCAATATGGCAAAGAATGGACGAGCCCTTGGGTATGACCACTCCGCCAATCTCTGTAGCGGCAGTGGCTTCGCGCATTAAGGTCCCTATGGGTGACTCCCAGCGCATCCCCTCATGAAATAACGCCGGTATCAACGTGCGGTCATTTCTGACCCTCTCCATCAAACCAGGATCATGCAGCAATACGTAACAGACTGTGCCCAGCAGATGGTTGGTAGTCTCCGCCCCTGCCAGTACCAGTAAGCGCAGGAATGAAACCACCTCAAAATCGGACAGCTTCGCACCGTTGATTTCAGCTTCTACCAGCATACTGATCATGTCCGAATCGGGCTTTTTGCGCTTGGCCTCAACGACGGGTGTCAGATAATTCAGTAGTTTTTCGGATGCGCTGATCCCTTTTTCCGGATCATGAGCGACCAGACAGAGATCGATACCCCAGTGGTGCACCTGGTCCAGGTCATCGGACGGCAACCCCAGCAGCGAGACAAATACCGCCAGCGGATATTTGAAACAAAAATCGTGATGCAGGTCAGCAACGCCTTTTCGCACAAAGGCGTCAATCGTATCGTCTGCGGTTTTCTGCACCACCTCGTGGAAGTTATCCCCCTTCAAAACACGTGGCGTCATGGAAGGGGTAATCAGCGTGCGGTGCTTCAAATGCTCTTTGCCATCCATACCGACGACAGTTGGCCCCATGACGATGCCCATGGTGCGTTGGTTGATATCACTGGCGAAGCGCTTGTCGTCTTTAAGTACGCCTAATACATCGGCATAGCGTGTGATCAAAAATGACCTGTTGCCGTCCATGGACGGCGCACCTGCCCTGCCAGTCATTTCAAATACGGGGTTATCCCTGCGCAGCGACGCGTATATGGCATGGGTATTCGTAACGGGTGCCATTGGCCCCATTCTGATGAGCGTGTCTATATCGAGGGTGTCCTCATTGATTGCTGCCGTTGCGTTATGCACTACTTTCTCCCTCAATTCAAAACTATTCCGCCGCCGTACTCCAGACCCAGTCATGTAACTCACGCAGTGAATCCGCGCGCGAAAACAACTCACGCTTCTCGGCCGTGCTCAACGAGTGTAGCCCCTCCTCCATGGCCTTGTACATGAGTCCCTGGGCATAGTGCTGCTGGCGTCGACTGAACAACTCATCCGGGGGCAGCAAGGCCAGGTGCAGGGCCTGTGAATGCGGCTCGTGCAGGGCGTCGTGCGCACTCACGGGTCTGGACTGGACAGCAGCCATGGCCTGGTCAAATTCAAGCAGCACTTCGGGGCGCTTGCGTTCTTCCGGTGTCATAAACAGACCCAGATCGCGAGTGATATGTCCCAGATGTACGCTGCTGGAGAGCATGGACAGGGGTATAGAGAGAAGTACGCCGCTGAGAACAGGCACAAACCACCAGAAATAATCAGGCAGGTAGATGTAGGACAGTACGCCAGCCGCAACACCGAGCAGTGTTTGTACACCGTGCATCGAAACTGCCTCACGGATACTCGTGCTGTGGTCAGCACGCTGCTGGCTGGGCCAGCCAATGGTGCGACGCAGGAGAATCGCCCACACGAACTTGGTCTGAAAGAGCATGAGGACAGGTGCTACAAGAATCGAAAACAGCGTCTCCAGCAACGCACTCACCGCAGCGCGAAAAATGCCACCAAACGCTCGCCGCTGGGTTTTATCGAGCACTATCAGCAGCAGTGACATCAGCTTTGGCAGAAAAAGCATTGCGAGCGTAAAGAAAAAGACCACTTTCAGCTCAACTGTGAAAGACGTTGGCCATACCGGTCCGAGGTGATTGCCGAAGAAATAATCCGGTACGTCCTGACTCTGCACATAGGCTTCCAGGCCTGTCAGCAGAAGGAATATCAACCACAGTGGCGACGAGAGATACGACATCACACCCATGGCGAAATGCAGGCGGCTGACCGGATGCCAACCCTTTGCCCCGATCAGTCGAAGATGTTGCAAGTTGCCTTGGCACCATCTCCGGTCACGCTTTGCGAAGTCGATCAGCGTCGGCGGCAACTCCTCGTAACTGCCCCGCAACTCATAGGCTAGCCACACGCGCCAACCGGCCCGGCGCAGCAGCGCGGCCTCGACGAAATCATGGCTCAGTATCTCGCCACCGAAGGGTTCGCGCCCCGGCAACTGCGGCAGGCCGCAATGCGCCGCGAACGGGGCTACCCGTATGATCGCGTTGTGTCCCCAGAAGTTGCTGTCGCCGAGCTGCCAGAAACTGGCACCGGCGGTGAACAGTGGGCCATAGGCGGTGCTGGCGAACTGCAGGATACGCGCAAACAGCGTCTCCCGGTTGACGGGTAGCGGTGGGGCCTGGACCAGGGCGGTATCCGGGTTAGCTTCCATCAGGCGCACCATCTTCACGAGCGTGTCGCCTGCCATCAGGCTGTCTGCATCAAGCACTATCATGTAACGATAATCGGCACCCCAGCGCTGTACAAAGTCGGCAATATTGCCGCTCTTTCTGGCGCTGTTGTCCTTGCGATTGCGGTAAAAAATGCGCCCCTGGGCACCCAACTCCGTACACATACGGTACCACTCGCATTCTTCGCGCACCCATGTATCGACATCGCGAGTATCACTGAGTATAAATAAATCAAACGTGCCTGCCTTGCCGGTTTTCTCCAGCGACCGCCACATTGCCCGCACGCCAGCGAAGACCCGATCAGGGTCCTCACTGTAGATGGGCATCAGAATGGCGATGCGGACGTCAACGGGCAATGTATTTGTATCGTCCGCCAGCACGGCTCGCCGACGACTGGCGAAATAGTCAAACCGGGTAAGCAGCACCCAAAATCCCAGTGTCGCAGCCCAGAACGACCCTGCAATCCACAGTATGAGAATGGCATAGAGGAATAGCAGTAACAGCTTCAGTATGCTCAGTCCCCCGCTCGCATATGCAGAGTGCAACAGGACCATGGCACCCAGGGTGGTAAGCCAAACCAGCAACAGGTAGATGGCGCGACGAATCGCATAGCGGGTACTGTCCAGTTTCTGGTACCAACCAGCCTGTAGTGGTCCCCGATTCACCGCAATGCCCGCAACAGTCGCCGCAACGGATTGATGGAGCGCAGCTCGATAGTTTGCACCGGCATCTCTACCCGCGCATCCTGCCGCACTGGTCGGGGCAGGTCAGCGGCAACTGCACTGCGCAGTTGCTCGCGCAGGCGGGGATCAACCGGTCCCTCGCAGTCCTCGAACAGCGTGTGCACGAGGTCAGCATGTTTTTCGTCCTGCAGGACCACCAGCACACCGGCAACCTCACTGCGCTCGCGTAGCGGATCGAGGTTGGCTATCCTCGCCAGCCGGGTATCGATGGCGCCCCGCAGACGTTCCACGGCCTGTTCCACGATATCATCTGCAGCATATTTTTCGATGTGCATCTGTATTTGGTAGAGCACATGTGCGACCCAGCGTGCGCGAATGTCAGGGGATGCGATCCCGACTTTGCGCAAATAGCTGTCGAGCACGGGTTGCGCCTTGCTCTGCCACGTCAGGTCGGCACCGGGTGTATTCAATATTTCTCTTTCCAGGACTGATAGGTCCAGGTCTCGCTGATCACCTGGTCACCAGAGCGCAGCACGCAGCGCAGCTCGGCCAGCGGCGCATCGCCAGGCGTAAATTCAAAGAAGACCCGGTAACCGTCAGTGTGTGGATTGCGTTCAACAACGGATGGTCGCAGCGTGCCACCTGAGGCGGATACCTCGGCAGCCACCACAGTCGTCTCGGGCAGGAGATCCAGCGCGCCACCGGCAAAGTCCACGACAAATAGCCGCTCACCGCCTTTTCGGTCCTTACCGTGGCCTATGCCCATAAAAACAGCGCGCCCCTCGAGCGTATCCGGCTCAATATCTCCGAAACTCAGGGTGTACTCAAAGGCACGCGTGGACCCGGCGGTCACTGCTCCTGCGGGCACCCAGAAGGTCACGATATTGTCGTCGAACTCACCCTCACTGGGGATTTCAACCAGTTCTACCCGGCCCATTCCCCAGTTGCCAACGGGGGTGATCCAGGCGCTGGGACGGCGCTCGTATTTCGCTTCGAGGTCCTGGTACCACTCGAATGCGCGCTCGCGTTGCAACAGACCGAAGCCGCGCGGATTTTTGACCTGGAAATTGCTGAAGGCGAGGCGCTGCGGATTGTTCAGTGGGCGCCAGAGGTGCTCACCATTGCCGGCCTCTATCAGCAGGCCGTCGGAGTCATGGACCTCCGGCCGAAAATCATCCACATGATGCTGGGTGGTCTTGCCGTGGTAGAACATGGAGGTCAGCGGCGCGACGCCGAGTTTCTCCACATCGCGACGAAAATACAGGTGCAGCTTCACCGCGATGTCCGTGGTGGCGCCGGGCGTGATCACAAATTGGTAGGCGCCAGCCACGCTGGGCGAATCCAGCAGGGCGTACAAGGTGATTTGTCGTGCGTCCGCGGCTGGTTTCTCCAGCCAGAATTCACGGAATACCGGAAACTCCTCACCCCGCGGCAGGCCGGTATCCACTGCCAGACCGCGTGCCGACAAACCATAGACCTGCCGACGACCCACCGCCCGGAAGTAACTGGCGCCCAGAAACGCAGCCACCTCATCGAAATACTGGTGTGTATTGATCGGATGATGCAGCCGGAAACCGGCAAAGCCAAGATCTTTTGGAACCTCCATCGGCACCGGCAGGCGGCCAAAATCAAACATGCCCGGTTCAAAATTAACAAGTGCCTGCTCGCCCTTTTCTATTACATGGAATAGTACCCGATCACGAAAAATTGAGCCGCGGGAAAAAAACTGCGTCTCAAACGGCAGGTTCTGGTCGCGCCACAGGCTATGGTCCGCACGAAAGCGGATATCCCGATACTGGTCATAGTTCAGGTCCGAGAGAAAGGGCGGCAGTTCGGCCTTATTTCCAGAGTAGTCTTTCTTGCCCAGTGCGGCCGCTTTTGCCTTCACCTGTTCAAAGATGGGTACTACTTTGGCGGGGGCAGGGGCTACCTTCTGCGCGGCGTAAACGGGCGTTGCCAGCAGCGTGGCCAACAGTACGCATACCTGCCAAAAGGGGTAGATTGATCGGTTTTGGCCTTCCTTTTTCATGTCGCAGTCGTATCCTGACCAAGTATTTGGCGGCCATAATAGTCGTTGCCCTACCCGGTGAAAAGCGCGGTCAAGGGTAGTTTTACGCGTACCGGGTAATAATTGTGTCCGGACTACCAAAATCGGGTATCCAGAATCCGATCACGGCCACCGACCCCACCATTGAATCATCTGTAACAGCAGAACTACGCCAGGATGACCTATTGGGAAACGCTGCTGTAAGTGTTTCCATACCGGCCGCAGGCTCTTATTGTCGCTCCTGCAGTCTATCAGCTTAGCCATTTAGTGGCATAGCGGCAGGTAGCACGTTAACGCAGGGCAACGGCAAGCAGCTTATCGTCATCGCCAGACCTACCGGCAGCTTTGAGTACACCTACGCCGAACTTGGTCTTGGCACCACCACGGTCAATGGCGAAATGGCCATGCGGCTCGATGCGAGCTACGGCCAGTTCTGCACGATTCACTTCAATCAGCAGGGCTTGGTTCGCGCTGCTTGAAGCACGCAGCCCTGCGCCCATGGACGACCGTGGACTTCATCATGATGTTCCTGCTGTGGATACTGGCGATCAGTGTGTTTGTCTGCGCCGAAAAACTGCTGCCGCCGTCGCGGCGCAGTACTCACCTGAGCGGTGGGATTATGATAGTGGCAGGCATCGCCTATTTCGCTGCACAGTAAGCCCAGGTTTTTTGGCGCGGGCTTTCGCGACCATGGATAGCCATATGCTCTGTCTCTAACGACTCGTTAGGGGTATGCTGGGAACATAATGAAATAACAGCCAAGGCGAGAAGATGACCCTCAAGAAGAAGACACTGGCGCTTATTCACACCGCTCTCTGCGCGAGCTTACTGCCAGTTCCCGGCCTGGGACAGGAGCCTGTCACCGGTGATCGACCCATTCTGGAAGAGCTGATCGTAACCGCCCAAAAACGCGAACAGAATTTGCAGGATGTCCCGGTGGGCGTGTCGTTGTTATCCGGCCAGGCCATGCAGGAGGCGCAAATCAAGAATGCCAGTGAATTGGCCACCCTGCTACCGACGCTCAATGTCCAGGCCAGTTCCGGACCTTCAACCTCGTCCTTCAATATTCGCGGCATTGGTACGCAGGCCTTCAGCCCTGGCGTAGACCCCAGTGTTTCGACCATGCTCGATGGCGTGGTGATGGGACGCTCCGGCATGGCATTTCTGGATCTGGTTGATATTGAGCGGGTTGAAGTATTGCGCGGACCCCAAGGCACACTCTACGGCAAGAATGCATCCGGTGGTGTGGTACACATTATCACCCGGGACCCGACCCCCGAACTGAGCGGCACCGCGGCGGCCACGGCGATTGAGGATGACGAGTACCGCCTTGATGGCAGCATATCCGGCCCGATCACGGACAGTCTCGGCTACCGACTGACCGGCTCCGGGGTGAATGCCGATGGTTATGCCGAGAATGTCTATAACGGCGACTCGATTAACGACACACAGAGCTACAACATTCGCGGTAAATTGCTGTGGCAGGCGAGCGATGATCTGGAATTTATGCTGGCCAGTGATTACAGCAAGAGCGATTGCGACTGTACGGCGCTCAGTGTGCGGGCCATCCTGGAGGGTCCCAATCAACAGGAATTACTAGAGCAGCAGCTGCCTGTAGTGCCCTCGAAACACAATCAGGATGTCAATAATGATCAGGCGGCCTTCACCCATATCCGCAGCAGCGGGCACTCAGTCACAGCAAACTGGGACCTCGACGAGTATGTCCTCACCGCCATCACTGCCTACCGCGACTGGGAAAGTGAAAGCATTGTGGATTTTGACAACTCACCCGCGAATCCACTGGCACTGAGCTTTCCCTCGCCACCCAAAACCGACCAGAACCAATTTTCCCAGGAGCTGCGGCTGGCATCGGCACCCGCGGAGTGGGGCTCCTATGTGATCGGCGCGTTTTACTTCGAGCAGGATCTCGATACCAGCAACACCACCACCACGGCCCTGTTCGAACCGTTTGTGCCCGCTACCACCAGGGCATCGAAAACCGCAGTCGACAGCAAGAACGCAGCCGTGTTTGGCGAGGTAAATTTCAACGTCTGGCACGACTGGCAACTCATACTCGGCGGGCGCTACACGTATGATGATCTCAAATACCATACGATGGCGGACCGTACCGATAACTTCATTTTCGGGCCACCCGGCGAGGCCAGCGACTCCCAGAACGAAAGTGATTTTTCACCCAAGGTAGCCTTGCAATGGGACGTGAGCGACGCCGCCATGGCGTATGTCAGTTACGTCAGCGGCTATAAAGGTCCTGCGTTTGATACCGGCCTGATTACGGGAGGATCGTCGGTCAAACCTGAAACCAGCGATTCCTGGGAGACGGGACTGAAGTCGCGCTGGCTCGACAATCGCCTGATACTCAATGTCGCTGTCTTCTACGCCGAGTACCATGACTTCCAGGCGGAAACCTCGATTGATGAAGGCCCCCTCGGGACGATTGTACTGACCAACGCGGGCGAGGTGTCCACCCAGGGTGTAGAAGTCGAATTCCTGTCCCAGCCGATGGACGACTGGACCGTTAGCGGCGGCATCACCTACACGGATGCCACCATTGACGACTACCCAAATGGCAATTGCAGCGGCGGACAAAAATTTCGCGGTGAGTGTCCCAATAATTTCCAGGATCTTTCTGGGGGCGATTTGCCCTACATACCGAAATGGAAGCTGAATCTCAGCACTGACTATACGATCCAGCTGGCAGACGCACCCTTCGACGTTATTCTCGGCGCCAACCTGCGCTCCCAGGATGATGTGCTCTATGAACTCTCGCAGGACGACTATACAAGGCAGGACGCCTATACCATTGTTGATATCCGCACTGTGCTGGCAGGCAAGCGTGAGGGCTATCGCATTACGGCATTCGTGAAAAACCTGCTGGATAAAAACTATGCGTCTTTGATTTACGCCAATCCCTCACCGCTACTCGCAAACGGCTATATCCAGCTGGTTCCCAAATACGCGAATCGTACGGCAGGCATAGAAGTCAGATATGACTTTTAAGTAGCGCTCGTGGTGACAATGACACCCGGCAGCTACGCCTGCGCCCTGCACGACGAATTGGGACTGGCGGCGATCCCACAACTCGCCAGCTCAGATACACGCGAAGCATCCACCCTGTGGGCGTTGTCGGGAGCCCAGTACCTGACCGGGGCAGCGCACGGTCCGGCGCTGCCCTGCCCCGCCCCGCTGGCGAGCTGCGCACAGGGTGCCTGGCTGGCGCTGGCAGCACTGGGTGCAGGCGCCCTGGACCACACGTTTCCCGCCTACCAGTTGCTGGGCGAACGCGCAGCGACGCACGGCCTACAGCGGCGGGGTGCGGTGGCCGCGGGGGGCGCCTGTCGCCTGCTCGACTGTGCCGATGGACAGCTCGCGGTGAACCTCCCCCGTGTCGACGACTGGCAGTTGCTGCCGGCCTGGCTCGAATGCCCCGCTGATAGTTGGGCGACGGTCGCGCAGGCGCTGCTCGAACGCTCCTGCGCGCCGCTGGTGGCCCGCGCGCGCCTGCTCGGCCTTGCGGTGGCGCCATCGGCACCACCGACGGCACTGCGCGATTGGTTCAAGGCTGTGCGTCTGGCACGCGCTGCCACACCCCCACGCCGCCCGCCGCTGGTCATTGACCTGTCCACCCTGTGGGCCGGCCCACTGAGCGCGCACCTGCTCGGCCAGTTGGGTGCGCGCGTCATCAAGGTTGAGAGCGCCGCGCGACCGGATGGCGCCAGGGCCGGCCCGCCACCATTTTTCGACCTGCTCAACGCCAACAAACAGAGTGTGGTACTGGACCTTGGAAGTACCAGCGGCCAGCACCAGCTCCAACAATTGCTGGCCGATGCCGACATTGTTATTGAGTCGGCACGGCCACGGGCGCTGGAGCACATGGGTATCCAGGCCACTGACATGGTACGGGCGGGCAGTGGTCGCGTGTGGCTCTCGATCACCGGTTATGGGCGTGACGCGCCAATGCGCGAGTGGGTCGCGTTCGGCGACGACGCCGGGGTCGCCGCCGGTCTCAGTTGGCTGCTGCGTGAAGCGAGTGGCTACACTGTATTCTGCGGTGATGCGATCGCCGACCCGCTGACGGGATTACACGCCGCCCTGCTGGCCTGGGCCGCATGGACACAGGGTGGCGGTGTGCTGCTGGACGTGTCATTGTACGGCGTGCTGGCACGTTGTATCGCAGCCGGCAGCAGAAAGGGCCAAGCGGTGCCGGTACCGGAAATCCTGCCGCCATACGCACGGCCCGCTGCCGGGTCGGCTGCAGCCCTGGGCATTCATACAGCAGAGGTTTTACTGGAATTTGGAATCAGGTAGAAATGTTATGCCACCGGTGCAGGATTTTCTGACATTATGGTTTTCTGACATTATAGTAAGGTGCGCCCTTCACCGGGTCCCACTGTCCGGCTAATAGCAGTAGATAAATACTCAATATAAAAAATGCGAGGTATTTATTGTGAAAGTTCCAATCAGCTCGTCGTACTCAATGCGCATTCTTGCCAGCATGGCAATGTTTGCTCTGGGGCTCCCTACCGCCGTGGCTGCAGCAGAAGTCACTGACCCCGATGCCTCTTCGAACCAGATGGTACTGGAAGAAGTCATCGTCACGGCCCGACGACGGGAAGAGGCGCTGCAGGACACACCGGTGGCCATCTCGGCGTTCTCGGCCGAAGATTTAAAGGTCCAGGGCATCGCCAATACCCGCGACCTGCAGTTATCAGTGCCCGGCCTTAATTTTAGCGAGATGGGCAACAAGGCGCCCTCTATTTTTATCCGTGGTATTGGGCAGAAGGAAACTAACTCCGCACTGGACCCGGGTGTGGGTGTTTATATTAACTCCATCTACATCGCGCGCACCGACAGCCAATTGCTTGATGTCATCGATACCGAATCCATACAGGTGCTGCGCGGGCCGCAGGGCACCTTGTTTGGCAAAAACAATACGGGAGGCGCGCTGTTAGTCACCACAAAGCTCCCCCACGCCGACGCACTGGAGGGCGAAGCGTCCACCCGCCTGGGGAACTATGGTCGCCGCGACGTCAAGGTGAGCGGCAATCTCCCACTGATTGACGATACGCTGGCGGCGCGGGTCAGTGTGGCCAGCACGAACCTGGACGGGTATCTTGAAAGTACCAACAACGGTGAACACTACGGTGACCAGGATCGACTCGGCGCGACAGGACGGTTGTTTTGGCAAGCCAGTGACATGCTCAGTGCTGACGTTTTCTATTACTGGTCCAAAGTCGATGAGAACGGTGCAGGCTTGACCTGTATTTATCAAAACCCGAACGGCGTATTCAATACCTTCACCTGGCCGGGATTTACCGCGCCCAATTCCTACGAATCGCGCTGTCGTGTCAGTGAAGCACAAGCCGATGACGACGAGGTACTCATCAATGGCCCCAGCACATTCGAAATGACCAGCCAGATCTTCGGAGTCACCCTGAATTGGGAATACGATAATTTCGACATCAAGAGTATCACCGCGTGGAGCCGGCAGGACGACATTGTGTCGGAAGATGACAGTGATGGCACCGATATAAAAGGTGTGGGAACCGGATCCCTCTCGATACTCGGCGCATTGGAACGGTCATTGGCGGCCGGTTACGGTGACTTTGAGGTACCCAATAACGAAGATCGCAACCAGTACAGCCAGGAATTACAGGTTTCCGGCACGGCGCTGGATGAGCGCCTGTCCTATACCACGGGCCTATTTGTCGCCAGGGAAGAAATTGACAATACGCTGTCCGGCAACCTGGTGGGATTCAACGGCTATTCCTACAAAGCGGACGTCTTCACACTCCTGCCGAAGATTCTCGCCACCAACAGCAATCTTACCAATGACAGCTATGCGATCTTTGCCCAGGGAACGTATGAGGTAACGGACTGGTATGAGCTGACGTTTGGAACCCGGTACACCACGGAAAAACGTGAACGCACAGCGACATTGTACGAGGCCGACTGCGATGCCATTTTTGCAAGTAATCTTGTCGCCGGAGCCGGGAATCTCTGTGCGTTCGATGTGCTGTCACTTGCCGACCCCAGCGGCTTTTACGCCAACCCGCCCTCATACTTGCCAATTCGACTGGTGGATGAGTATCTCACTTTGGAAGGAAAAACCATCACAGCCAACAATGGCGAGGTGAATGAAAACCAGGATTGGTCGAAGTGGACGCCTACATTTACCAATGCCTTTACCCTACCGGATGAGTACCTCAAGGATACCGTCCTCGATTCCACCCTGCTCTACCTGACGTATAGCCGGGGCTTTAAATCCGGGGGTTTTGAGATGCGGGGCCTGGAAATAACCGAGTTTGAACCGGAGGAAGTGACCAATTACGAGTTGGGCATCAAGCTCGATGCCTTTGATCAGCGCATACGGTTTAACACAGCTGTCTATTATATGGACTATGACGAAATTCAGATTCGGGTAGCAGAACAAGGGCTTTCATTCAGCGATATCCTGTTCTTTATTGATAATGCCGGGGCAGCCACGATAAAGGGCTTTGAGATGGAATTGACAGCCCTGCCACTGCCCAATGTCATCCTCAACGCCACCACGAGTTATACCGATGCCCGCTACGATGAATTCATTGCAGGCGATGTGGATACCTCCTCGATTCCACCCATACCGTCAACGGTAGACAGGTCCGAGGAGGATTTTGCCGGCATACCGAAACTCACCTATTCACTGTCCGCGATGGTGATTTTGCCCAGCGAGATTGGCGATTTTGCACCGCGTCTGTCCATGTATTATCGGGACGAATTGTTTACCGGGCTGGATGCCAGGGCCGCGGATCCCGAGTTTCTCGACTTGGCAACAATTGACGATGTGACGTTATGGAATTTCCGCGTGGGGTTCACCCCCACCAATAAGGACAACATTCAACTGTGGTTGTTCGTCGACAATTTTACTGATGAACAGTACTTCCAGGGCGGCTTCTCCAATACCGAGTCGCTGGGCGCCGGCTCTTTCGTATTGGGTACGCCGCGCACTTATGGACTTGAGGCATCCTATTCGTTCTAGCAAGCTCGTTGAATGCGCTGACATCCCCGGCTCGTTCGTGCTGGCGGCTCCGGCCGGGAAGGTATTTTCACCTGCTTCCCCGATACTCGCATGCAAAAATACCTTCCCGCCCGGAACCTCGATCAGTGCGTGTAGATGAACATTGTTCGGCGTGATAGCACGGAATGAGGGTTTGGGTATCGGGTGTGCTATTCGTCAGCAAGTATCGGGGAAGCTGGCGAATAGCACACCCGACACCCACATCTGCTAGCCCTAGTCCAGGTAGCGCGCCTGAATACTGGCCTTGAACGCATCCGTGTCCAGCCCTGCTCCGGTGGCTTGCGCAATCAGTTCATCGGGCATGTAGAGGCAGCCCTGGCTGCGCACGTGTCGGTCCAGCCAGTTAAAAAGAGGCGTGACATCGCCGCGGCCCAGGCGCGGAAGCAGGTCAGCGTTGTCCCGCTGTGCGGCGCCGAACAGTTGCGCCGCTGCGATGGCGCCAAGGGAATAGGTGGGAAAGTAGCCGAAGATGCCCTCGGGCCAGTGCACGTCCTGCATGACACCATCCGTGTCATCCGTGGGTCTCACTCCGACCAACTGCTCCATCAGGTCGTTCCAGGCCAGCGGCAGATCGCGGATGCTCAGTTCATCGGCCAGAAGGGCTTTTTCCAGCTTGTAGCGCAGAATGACGTGCAGCGGGTAGGTCACCTCATCCGCAAAAACGCGCACCAGACTCGGTTCAACCCGGCGATAGAGTCGCAGGAGATTGTCAGGTTCCCAGGCCGGCCCCACACCGCCAAGAATGCGTTTCATGGTGGGCACCAGGAAGCGGATAAACCCCTCCGAGCGCGCGGCCTGCATTTCCAGCAGCAGCGACTGGCTCTCGTGCAGGGTCATGCCGCGACAATGACCCACGGGCTGTCCCAGCCACTGCGCGGGGCGCCCATCTTCATACAGCGCGTGGCCGGTTTCATGGATCACCGCCATCAGGCTCTTCATGAAATCCCCTTCGTCGTAGCGCGTGGTAATTCGGATATCGCCATCGGCACCGCCGCTGAATGGGTGGTGGGCGGTATCCAGGCGGCCCCGGTCGAAGGGAAACCCGAACACGCGCATGATCTCATGGCTTAACTCTACCTGCCGCGCCATCGGGAATGGGCCCTGCGGCATAACTGGCAGAGGCAGCCCCGCCTGTTTCTCCATGACCTGCTGCACGAACCCGGGCAGGAAGTTTTCCAGATCATCGAAAATCCCATCGACCTGAACTTCCCGTCGCCCCGGATCAAACTGATCGAGCAGGGCTTCATAAGGCGTCACCCCCATGATCGCGGCTTTGATATTGGCCTCCTCACGCTTGAGCTGGAACAGCGTATCGAGTTTCGGCGCCAGACGCTTGAAATCATTGTGCGGACGCGCGTCCCGCCAGGTCATGTGGGAGTCGGACTGGGCCAGTACGATTTTTTCGACGAGGTCTGCCGGCATGGCATTGGCGTGGATAAACTGGTGGCGGATCTCGCGCAGGTTGGCGCGCTGCCAGGCATCGAGTTGGCCGGTCTCTGACTCGGCTCTATCGATCAGATCGGACAACTCACTGCCGGTTTCCATGTCGTGCAGCAGTACGCTGAGTTCGGCCAGCACAGTGGCGCGGGCGGGCGCAGCACCCTCGGGCATCATGGTCTGCTGATCCCAGTGCAGGATACCCATGGCGTTGTTGAGGGCGGACACGCGCTTCTTGCGCACTTCCAGTTCCTGATAGGCCTGCATTCGTGCTGCTCCGGGTAAGGAAATATCAAGATTGATACGTTAACACGATCCACGCGAATGCTGCACACGACCACCCTCCTGGAGGCACGCAATGGCACTTTCTCCTGAACCCGGGCTCCTGTCCCCTGCACTGCGCGTGCCGTCCCCTGTCTGCGCTATTGTCCTGATAAAAGGCAATCAGGGCGCGAAAGTCGTGGACTTGAAACAGGCCTTGGTCATTGCCCTTTGTGCATTCCATTTAACGGATGTCGACATGATTGCCGTGGCATTGGCGACGATTCGCGCCGAGAGCGAGGGGTTTGTACCGATCGCCGAGATGGTGTCGCAGTTCAATACATTGGGATGAGGAAAAGGCGTATCAACACAGTATCGTGCTCGGCAACAATGGCAGTGTGAATCACTATGCAACCCGCGACAGTGTGAGTCAGACCCTGCAGTACCAGGCCTGTGTCGCATCCGATGAGTAGTTTCGGCAACAACCAACCAACAAAAAAAGACTGGCCCTGTACGTGCACGGTGGCTTAAACAGTGAGGCGGACGCCATAACCGGTGCGCGGCGCAGACTTGTTGACCACTGCGCTGCGCTCGCTGGCCGGCACCTGGGGCGCCAATTTTGAATTACACCTGGTGGGACATTCTGCGGGCTCCATCATGCTGGGAAAATTACTTGGCAATCTGGCCCAGAAAAACCTGCTCGACGTGGTGAAATCCTGTCATTTATATGCTCCGGCCTGTTCCGTCGCCTTCGCCAACAAGGACTACGCCTCGTACCCGACTATTATGCAAAACCTGTACATCGATGTGTTGTCAGACAAACGCGAGCTGGAAGACCATGTGGCGCATGTCTACCAGAAATCGTTGTTGTATTTTGTGTCCAACGCGCTGGATGCAGATGCCCGCACACCCATTCTCGGCATGGCCAACGTGTTCGATCCAGACTACGTCGGCTGGGACGGAGCGGCGGTGACGGCAGAGGTCCTGGACGTCTGGCGTCAAGCGGCACGCTCCAGTAAGTTGAAGGGCCGCATCACCGTGCATAACGATGCTGACGTCGTCACTCGCAAAGCCAGCAATGGCGCTTTGGAAAAGGTTGAAAAGGCTTCGCACGGCGGCTTCGACAATAATGTTGCGATGGTCAGCCAGACACTGCAACGCATTGTGGGCGGAAAATTGAAATTACGCGTTGATGATCTGGTGGGGTTTTAGGGTGCCGCTACTGGGGAACGTCACTATTTGGGTGAGAGGGCGCAGTAAATATCCCCCGGCAGCCGGGGGCTTTAGTGTGTGAGCCGCTCAAAGCGGCGATCGCGGCGCCTTGAGCCGCTTAAGGGGACGTTTCATTACAACCCATTGCGCCTGATCTATGCTTCGATGAGGCACGATTAGAGGCTCCGTTGCGGCGCGTGGCAGTGAGCATGCCCCGCTTGCTCAAACGGCTAAGACATTCGCCGCGGAGCATGCGCACTGCCACTCGCCTTGCAGCATGC
>Ga0163144_10007845_pt1 | contig 23303 bp, 25 predicted proteins | sample OliLak19BULKMAT1_FD_123175 | JGI IMG/M metagenome (GOLD analysis project Ga0163144, IMG submission 123175) | Freshwater microbial mat bacterial communities from Lake Vanda, McMurdo Dry Valleys, Antarctica - Oligotrophic Lake LV.19.BULKMAT1 | ecosystem: Environmental > Aquatic > Freshwater >...
TCGAACGTAGTGCATTCCGCTCTCCCGCGGGAGAGGGCGTGGGGGCGAGGCGGGATGTCGAGCCGCATGCGGCGAGCCCGAACGAGCGGCGGGCGGCATGCAGGCCGGAGCGCGCTCCGCAGGGCGAGGCGGGGATTTCGAGCCGAACGCGGCGAGTCCGAACGAGCGGCGGTCGGCATGCAGGCCGGAGCGCGCTCCGCAGGAGAGGGAGACCGGTGTAGCCTCGTACCGAAAACAAGAGGGGAGTGAAACATGACACCTGAACAAGAGGGGAGTGAAACATGACACCTGACAGCCGTCCCTGGTTGAAGAACTATCCGCCCGGCGTGCCGGCGGAGATCGGTCCGCTGCGCCATCCGACTATCCCGGCGCTGTTGGCCGCGAGCGTGGCTCAGCACGCCGAGCGCCCGTCTTTCGAGAATTTCGGGGTCCAGCTCACCTACGCCGACCTCGATCGGCGCTCACGCGACTTCGCTGCATATCTCCAGTCCGGCCTGGGGCTCGAGAAGGGCGATCGCGTGGCAGTGATGATGCCCAACATTCTCCAGTATCCGATCGCGTTGTTCGGCATCCTCCGCGCCGGCCTGGTCGTGGTGAGTGTGAATCCGCTCTACACGGCGCGCGAGCTCGAACACCAGTTGAAGGACTCCGGCTCGTCCGCGATCGTGATCTACGAGGGCGCTGCCGCGACGCTGCAATCCATTTTGGGCGGCACGCCGGTGCGTCACGTGATCGTTGCCTCGGTCGGCGACATGCTGGGCTTCCTCAAGGGCACGTTGATCAACTTCGTGCTGCGCAACGTCAAGAAGATGGTGCCCGGATGGAATATTTCCGGTGCGCTTCGTTTTCCGTTTGCGCTCTCCACCGGCAAGGGTCTGTCGCTGAAGGAACCGCCGATCGATGCCGACGACCTCGCGTTCCTCCAATATACGGGCGGCACCACCGGTCTATCCAAGGGCGCGATGCTCAACCACCGCAACGTGCTCTCCGACGTCGCCCAGGTCGAGGCTTTCTTCGCCGGTCATGTGAGCCAGGGCCGCGAAGTGGCCGTCGCGCCACTGCCGTTCTATCACATCCTCGCGCTGGTGCTGAACTGCATGATGCACCTGAGCCTCGGCAGCAGGCAGGTGCTCATCACCAATCCACGCGACATCCCGCGCCTGGTGAAGACCCTGGACAAGAGCGGCTTCACTTTCTTCGTCGGCGTCAACACGCTCTACAACGCGCTTGCGCACAACGAGGATTTCGCCAGGATCGATTTCAGCAAGGTGCGCGTGTTCGGAGGTGGGGGCGCGCCGTTGCAGCTTGCGGTCGCGAAACGCTGGAAGGAAATCACCGGCCTGCCGTTGATCGAAGGCTACGGGCTGACCGAGACGTCCGGCGCGGCCACGGTGAACCCGCCGAACATCGAGGAGCACACCGGGACTACGGGTTTTCCCTTGCCGAGCACGGAAGTCGAGATCCGCGACGAGTCGGGCAGGGCGCTCCCCTTCGGCGAGACCGGGCAGGTTTACATCCGCGGGCCGCAAGTGATGGCCGGCTATTGGAACCGTCCCGAAGAGACAGCCAGCACGATCGGACCCGACGGCTACTTCGCCACCGGCGACATCGGCCAGTTCACGCCCGAAGGCTACCTGCGCATCGTCGATCGGTTGAAGGACATGGTGCTGGTGTCCGGCTTCAACGTGTATCCCAACGAGATCGAGGATGCGCTCGCCACCCATCCGGGCATCCTGGAGGCTGCCGTGATCGGCGTGCCCGACGAACACTCGGGCGAAGCCGTGAAGGCGGTCGTCGTGAAGAAGAAGGGCGCCTCGCTGACGGCGGAAGAGGTCATCGCGCACTGCCGGGCGAATCTGACCGGCTATAAGGTGCCGAGGCACGTGGAGTTTCGGGAATCGCTGCCGAAGAGTCCCGTGGGCAAGATCTTGAGGCGGGAGTTGAGAAAATAGGGGCTGCACTTTCCGCGCAGCGATCGATGCCAGTATCGATGTACGCTGAGGCAACGTCGGCAACGTCGGCAACGTCGGCAACGTCGGGGTCAGGCCTGCATACCTGCATACCTGCATACCTGCATACCCACCAGCCGTGACACCGTCGTTGGACGTTTCAAACGCCGGGAGCCTGGTTCTTCGTCGACGACATCCCGGCGTGGTTCGAAGCGGTGGCGCCGCCTGCTTCGAGCACGAGCGCGGACGAAGCCTAGCCCGCAAAGCCGGCTGCTTCAAGGAACGCCTTCTCCTCGACGGTCGATACCCTCCCCCAAACCCCATTCCTATGCGGAAATCTCCCGAACCTCTCGATGATCTCCCGATGCTGAATCGCATATTTCAGTAGCTCTTCCCCCAGCGCCCTCGTCAGATCCACCGACCGATCCTGATCCGCCATCTTCTCCGAATGCTCGAACGGCAAGTAGAAGAACAGCCGTAGCTTTTCTTCGACTTCCTTGTCGAATCCCCGCGCAACCGCCCGCGCCGCGACCGCCAGCGCCCGATCATCCGTCGCAAACATCCGCGCCGTCCCACGAAACGAATTCCGGGGAAACTGATCGAGCAGGATCACCAACGCCAACGCGCCCTCGGCGTCATCGGCCCATAACGCTAACGCGCCGCTCGCAGCCTTTTCATGCAGCGCCAGAAAGCGGCTGCGAAATTCCGCGTCGAACTTGTCGTCCTTCTTGAACCAGCGTTCGTAGCCGGCTTCGCGCCAGAAATCGACGACGGTGGACGGTTTATCGAAGGGGTCGGGGCCGGTCATGACGATCCTTCGAGTGGGAAATCAGAGCGGCCCGCGCAGCTCGCTCTTCAGCGAGTCGGGCACTTCCAGTTCGAATGCCAGCACCCGCGCCGACAGCGACTTGCCGTAGTTATCCAGGCACAGACTGCGCGATACGCCGCCGCCCAGTGCATCCTGCGCGACGAAGTTCAGCGCCCAGATGCCGTCGACTTCGTAGCGGTCGACCTTGCCTTTGACGACGCCGGCATAGTGCGCCTTGAAGCGCTCGGCGGTGAGCTGCTCGCGCAGTAGCGGGTAGAGCGCTTCGCTGTAGGCGATCACGCAGATGTTCGATGTGTTGCCCTTGTCGCCGGAACGGGCGTGGGCCACATGCTGCAGCATCACTTTCATGTGCTTCAGGTATCGTAGAAGGTGAGGGCGGGGACGATCTCTTCGCGCGCCACGAGCGACGACCACACGCCGATGATCTCGCGCGTGCGGTCCTGGTGCGGCACGCGCTTGCCGGTCATGCCGACGCCGGAGACGGCCATGCCGTCGACTTCACGGCCGACCTTGATGGCTTCTTCGCGCGTCTTGGTGCGTGCTGCGACTCGCACGGCGATCTCGTAGGGCTCAGGTGTATTGGCCGGGGTCATCGCGCCGTGGATCGCGTTGAGGCCCAGGAAGTCGATGCGAATTTCTTCCGCCTGCAGGCCGACGATCTTGAAGCGCTCTTCCAGGATCTTCTTCGCCAGTTGCGCGCGCCGCAAAGCGCCTTGGCCCGCGTAGAAGAACATGTCCTCGCCGATGAAGCCTTCCGTGCAGCCTATCGACACCTTCAGGGTCGGCGTGCGCTTCTTGCCGGAGAGGTTTGTCACGCGTACGCGGTCGGGACCGATCTGTTGCAGCTTTGCAGTGGTGAAGTCAACCACCACGTCGGGCGTGAGGTAGTTCGCAGGGTCGTGCACCTCGTAGAGCATCTGCTCCTTGACGGTCTGGAGGTTCACCGCGCCGCCGGAGCCCGTGACCTTGGTGATCACGGCGCTGCCATCAGGCGAGACCTCTGCGATCGGGAAGGCCAGGTTCCACGGCTCGGGTACGTCCTTGAAGCCGGGGTCGGCGAAGTAGCCGCCGGTCACCTGCGCGCCGCATTCCAGCAGATGGCCGATGCCGTTGCCGGGGCCGAGCTTCGTGTGATCGAGAGTGTTCCAGCCGAACTCGTACATCATCGGCGCCATGAAAATCGAAGGGTCGGCCACTCTCCCCGTGACCACGATGTCCGCGCCTTGCTGCAACGCCGCTACGATCGGTTCGGCGCCCTGGTAGACCTCGGCGGACACGAGGCTGTCTTTCAACGCCGAGGTTGGCTTGCCGTTCTCGAGGATCGTATCGGTCAGTTCCAGCACGCGCTCGGTGATCAGGCTGCCGTCGACCGCTGCGACCTTCATGCCCTTCGGCGCACCGCACTCGCGCAGCCAATGGACGATGCGTTCGGCGGCGCCGCGCGGGTTGATCCAGCCCTGGTTGGAGATGATCTTCGTGCCGCGCTTCAGGCACGCCGGAAGCACGGCGCGCATGCGCTCGTCGAGATAGGTGTCGTAGCCGGGAAAACTCGGGTCGCGCCGGGCGCGAACCTGCGCGGCCGAGATCGTGGCCTCGGCCATCGTCTCGAAACACAGGTAATCCAGATCGCCGCGCTCTGCGTTCAATCGGGCGGGTTCGATGCGATCGCCCCACCAGGCGGAGCCGGCACCGATGCGGATGAGAGACTTCATGGGGGGGTGAATCCTCCTGTTGTTCTTCTGGTCCGTGCGGTCGCGATTGACAAGCCGTACCCGCCTACACAAGATGCGCCCCGATCATAAGGGATCGAACGAGGGGGAGGAAACATGTCCGGGTATTCGCTCGAGCGGCGCAGCGTGCTGGCCATGCTGGCGCTTGCGTTCGTGGCGCGCGCGCCGTTGGTCACCGCGGCCGATCCCGTTCGCATCGGCTGGCTGTCATCGCTCACCGGACCGCTGTCTTCCGCCGCCGTCGCGGAGAACCAGGGCGTGCAGTTCGCGGTGGAAGAGATCAACGCCGCCGGCGGCATCGACGGGCGCAAGATCGAGCTGATCACCTACGACACGCAGGGCGACCCGACCAAGGCGGTGAATTTCGCGCAGCGCCTGGCGTTCGTCGACAAGGTGCATTTCGTGATCGGCCCGGTGAACTCGGGCGAATCGCTGGCGACGGTTCCGATCGCCGCCAAGGCTGGCTTGCCGAACCTCGTGATCGGCACCATCGACGAGCTGGTGGATCCGAAGCGTTTTCCCCGCGCGTTCCGCGCCATCAATACCAACCGCCAGTGGATCGTGGCGGCAAACGAATACACGTCGAAGGTGCTCAAGAAGAACAAGATCGCCATCATCGGCGACACGTCCGGCTACGGCACGTCCAGTGCGAAGACGGCGGCGCAATTGCTGGAGGCTGCGGGCGTCAAGCCTGTGTACTCGGCGCTCGTGGATCCGAACAAGACCGATCTCACCGACGAACTGACCAAGGCGAAACAGGCCGGCGCAGACGTGATCATGCCGTGGTCTGCGGCGACCGGACTGCTCGCGCGGTTGATCAATGCGCGCGGCGACATGGGCTGGAAGGTTCCGATCGTCGGGCATTCGGCGATGATGGCGCCCGCCATCCCCAAGCTGCTGAACAAGCCCGAGTACTGGGCGGACGTGTTCGCCACCGGCTATGTCAGCACGACCTACGGTGCAGACGGCAAGCTGCCCGCGGCGACCAGGACCCTGATGGAGAAGATGCGCCCGCGCCTCGGCGGCAAGGAGATCGACTTCATGTTCTGGTGGGTCGCGCTCGGCTACGACACGGTCAAGATCGTCGAGCACATGGTCAAGAGAGCGGGCGGTACCGATCCCGCCGCGATCGAGAAGGCGTTCGAGACCACGACCAATTTGAAAGGCGTCTACGCCGACTATTCGTGGACCATGGAGGATCGCAACGGATTTCCCGATACCGGCGTCATCGTGAATGCGGCGAACAGCCTGAAGGATGGGTGTTTCAAGGCGGCGCCGAGGTAGGTTGTGAGGGACGGTCCGGCGGTGAATTGCCGACGTTGCACGGTCGTTGATGTTTCGTTCTGGGCCGGTGCCCGGTGAGGCGATCGATGACCGGCAATCGGCGCGCGGTGGTCGGTGGCTGGTCGCCGATGAAGTGACTGATAGTCCGTTGTCGGCGAACCGATCGTGGTCGGTAGTCGGAGGTCGACGCTCGGTGACGGATGGACCGGCAGCGCAAGTGCCAGGCATCGGCAGCGTTTCGCTGGATTCGAATTGAAGCTGTGACATTGCGGAGGGCGTAATGCGCTATCGCCTGTTGGGTCGTTCCGGCCTGCTCGTTTCGGAAATCTGTCTCGGCACGATGACCTATGGCGGCAAGGGCCGCTGGCAGCCGATCGGACAACTCGGGATCGCCGAGGTGGAAGGTCAGATCAAGGCGGCGGTCGATGCGGGCATCAACTTCATCGACACCGCCAACGTCTATTCGGAAGGTGATTCGGAAACGCTGGTCGGCCAGGCGCTGAAGAATCTCGAGTTGCCGAGGGAAGAAGTAGTCATTGCAAGCAAGGTGCGGGTTCGCATGGGGCCGGGACCGAACCAGGTCGGGCTGTCGCGCGGCCACATCATGGATGGCGTGCATGCCAGCCTGCGCCGGCTGCAACTGGACCACCTCGATCTCTATCGGATCCACGGGCAGGACCTGGCGACGCCGATGGAGGAGACGCTGCGCGCGCTGGAAGACTTGATCCGTTCCGGCAAGGTCCGCTACATCGGGGTGAGCAACCATGCCGCGTGGCAAATCGTGAAAGCGGTTTCGATCTCGCAGCACCGTGGCTGGAACCGCTTCGAGAGCATCCAGGCGTACTACTCGCTCGCCGGGCGAGAGCTCGAACGCGAGATCGTTCCGGCTGCGCTGGATCACGGATTGGGCATTCTCGTGTGGAGTCCGCTCGCCGGCGGTCTGCTCTCGGGAAAATTCGCCGAGAACGACAAGGGCCCCGACGGCGCAAGGCGCACCACGTTCGATTTTCCGCCGATCGATCGCCCTCGCGCCTTTCGCTGCGTCGATGCGATGCGGCCGATCGCGGAGGCGCACGGCGTTTCCGTTGCACGAGTTGCATTGGCCTGGCTGCTGCACCAGCCTGGAATTGCCAGTGTCATCATCGGAGCGAAATCGAACGAGCAACTTGCCGACAACATCGCGGCGACCGATCTCACGCTTTCCGCGGACGAACTGAAAGCGCTCGATGAAGTCAGCCAACTGCCGCCCGAGTATCCGGGATGGATGTTCGATCGGCAGAATCGCGACCGCTTTCCCAGCGGCGCGATCAAGTGACGGCGTGCCGGTGAGATAGATGGCTGTGCGGCACGTACAACCCTCGCCTTTCGGGAGAGGATGCGAGCGCGAGGTCCGCGTGCGCGCAGCACGACCCTCGCCCTCTGGGAGAGCGTGGGAGCGGAGCGGGCGGGGGAAGGAAGTATTGCCACCCTCGCCCATCGGGAGAGGGTGCGAGTGCAACGAGCGGGTGAGGGCGCATTGCGTAGTACAGCGACACAGAAGTCGTGCAGACAGCGTCCCTCACCCCCGGGCCCCTCTCCCGAAGGGCGAGGGGAGCGCAAGGCTCTTTCCGCGAGCAGGTGAGGAAAGGCCAACCCTCGAGTCGATGCGACTGAAGTGCTGACCGCTCTCATCGCCGGCATCGCCGCCGGCGCGCTGTACGCCTGTGCCGCGCTCGCCTACAACGTGATGTTCAGCACTTCGAAAGTGCTTAGCGTCACTACGGGGCATCTGTCGATGCTGGGCGGCGTGTTCGGGGCCTGGATGATGGCGGGCCTCGGATGGCCGATGCCATTGGCGTTGCTCGGCGCAGTGCTGGTCGGCGCTGCGTTCGGGCTCGCAACGGAGTTCATCGCCATTCGTCGCGTGCTGTCGCGCAGCGACGAGCACCTCTGGCTGCTGTCGACGCTCGCACTCGCGACGATGGTGCAGCAGGGGGTCGCGTTGTGGTGGGGTACGGAACCCAAGCCGTTTCCTCGATTGCTCCCGCAGGATTTCTCCGCGGGCATCGCGGACCAGAAATATTGGCTGCCGGTCGGCGTCGCGTTGTTCATGGCGCTGACCCTCGAGCTGTTCTATCGCCGCACGCTCTACGGCAAGCTGTTCGTCGCCATGTCGGAGGATGCGTTCGCCGCTCGCGCACGGGGCATTCCTACCGATCGCATCCGCGCCTTGTCGTATGCGCTTGCCGGAGCCATGGGTGCACTCGCAGGCTTCGCGGCCGGACAACTCACCTTCGCCTACTTCGCGCTCGGACTCACGCTCACGCTGAACGGCTTCGTCGCGCTCGCCGTCGGTGGACTCGGGAGCAACCTGGGCGCGCTGGTGGGCGGCCTCGCGCTGGGGGTGCTGAGTGCCGTCGCCAGCTACTTTCTCGGCGGCGAGTACCAGCAGACCATTTCGGTGGGCCTGCTGATGGTCGTGCTGCTGGTGAAGCCCGCCGGGTTGTTCGGGTCCCAGCAGGTCCGGCCGGTGTGATCGCGCCATGAGTGCGCGGCACTGGATCGTCACCGTGGTCGTTCTCGCGGCGTTGGGCACCTTGCCCTGGTGGGCCGGAGATCAGTACCAGCTTCACCTCGCCTCGCTGATCGGCGTGTACTGGATCCTGATTGCGGGGCTCAACCTGGTAGTGGGTTACACCGGGCAGCTCTCGATCGGACACGTCGGGCTGCTCGCGATCGGCGCCTATGCGTTCTCTATTCTCGCCGGGCGCCACGAATGGAACCCGTACATCGCGATGCTGACTTCGGGCGGGATCGGCGCGTTCTGCGGTCTGCTACTCGGTCTGCCATCGCTGCGGCTACCCGGGTTCTATTTCGCGATGGCCACGCTGGCGTTCTCGCTCATCGTCACGGAGATCTCGCTCGCGCAGGGTGAGCTCACCGGTGGCGGGGCCGGGTTGTCGGTGCCCGGATTTCCGGCGCCGTTCGATTCGCCGGGTGGGTTCTACAGTCTGGTCCTCGTCGTCGCGCTGCTGGTGACTTGGCTCACCTGGAATGTCGCGCGCTATACCTGGGGCCGGGCGCTCGTCGCCGTGCGCGACAGCGTGGTCACGGCGCAGGCGGTCGGCGTGCCGGTGTTCCGCGCGAAGCTGATGGTGTTCGTGTTCAGCGGAATGACGGCGGGCGTCGCCGGCGCTTTGTTCGCGTCGCTGCAGAGCTACATCACGCCCGACACGTTCGTATTCGAACTCGGGTTGTTCTTCTTCGTCTGCATCATCATCGGCGGGCGCGGGACGATCGTCGGGCCGCTGCTGGGCACGGCGATCCTCACCGCGCTGCCTGAGGTGGTGGCGCCGCTCGCGCGCTGGAGCACGTTCTTCTACGGCTTGCTGCTACTCGTGGTCGTGCTGCTCGTGCCCGAAGGCATCGGTCGCGTGGTCGAAGTCGTGCGCAATCGGCTGCGGCCGAAGCGGGAGCAGAGCATCACCATCCAGCCCGATCCCGAGCGGCTCGCCCGCGCGTTGCGCTCGAGCGACCGGCCGTGACCGCGCTGGTCGCGCGCAGCGTCACCAAGGCGTTCGGCGGACTCACCGCCCTGGCGGAGGTGTCACTCGCCGTGGGGCGCGGCGAGATCCATGGACTCATCGGGCCGAACGGCAGCGGCAAGACCACGCTGCTCAATCTGCTGTCAGGTTACTACGCCGCGGATGCGGGCCAGGTGCTGCTCGGCGACGCGGACATCACCCGGCAATCGGTGCAGCGGCGGGCATTTGCAGGCGTCGCGCGCACCTTCCAGAAGCCGCGCCTGTTGCCCACGCTGTCGGTACTGGACAACGCGATGCTCGGCGGGTGGGCCGAAACGACCGGCAGTTTCGCCGGGACGGCGTTGTCGTGGCTATCGGCGCGAGGCGACGAAAGGAAACTCAGGGCGCGCGCCGAGGAACTGTTGCACGGCGTCGGACTGTCCCACGCGTTGCCGCGGCGGGCCGCCTTGCTCGAACATGCCGAACAACGCTTCCTCGAGATCGCGCGCGGCCTCATGGCTCATCCGCGCTTCCTGCTGCTGGACGAGCCGGCGGGTGGACTGACACCGCACGAAATCGATCAGTTGGGCGTGGTGGTTCGAACGGTGCGCGACAGCGGTATCGGCGTGTTGCTGGTGGAGCACCATACCGACTTCGTGTTCCGGTTGAGCGATCGCGTCACGGCGCTCGATCTCGGGCGCGTGATACGGCACGGCACGGCGCAGGAAGTCCGGTCCGATCCCGAAGTGATTCGCGTCTATCTGGGAGCCTGACTGGTGCGGGACTGGGGACTGGGGACTGAGGACTCGGGGCTCGGGACTTGGATTCTGGACTTGTGGGCGCGCGGCACCGCCGCGCTGTGGTAACTCAGTCACCAGTTACGAATCACGGGTGACGGTGACCCATGGAGAAGCTGGCATGCCGACGTTCAGTCGATGATCGAGAGTGACGGACTACGCACAATGAGCATCTACGAAAAAACGAAGAGTCGCGCATCGCGAGAGGGCGGACCCGCGCTGCTCGAAGTGCGCGACTTGCACGTAGCTTACGGCAAGGCCGAAGTCGTGCATGGCGCGAGCTTCGACGTGCGCGCCGGCGAGTTCGTCGTCGTGCTCGGACGCAACGGCGCCGGCAAGAGCACGATCCTGCACGCCGTCTCTGGGTTGATCCCCAAGCGGGGTGGCACCGTCCGGTTCGATGGCATCGACATCACGGCAGTCGCGCCGCGCGCGATCGTGCGCTCGGGTCTCGTGCAGGTGCTGGAAGGGCATCGCGTGTTCACGACGCTCACGGTCGAGGACAACCTGCTCATCGGCACCTATGCCACGTCTTTCGCTGGTGACCGGCGGAAGCTAGAAGCGATCTATTCGTTGTTTCCCGAGCTGGCCGATCGCCGGACGCTGCCGGCGTCGAAACTCTCCGGCGGGCAGCAGCAGATTCTCGCCGTGGCCCAGGGCGTGATCGCCGAGCCGCGCCTGCTCGTGCTGGACGAGCCGTCCGGTGGACTGGCACCGCTCGTGGTCGAGCGCATCCTGTCGGTGTCGGCGGAGCTGTGCGCAAAGGGCATGGCCGTGCTGCTCGTGGAGCAACTGGTGGAAAAGGCGCTGCGCCATGCGCACTATTGCTACCTCATCGAGACCGGCCGCGTGGCGGGAGAGGGACTCGTGGACGCCATCCGCGGCAGCGAAGCGCTGCATCAGGCGTATCTGGGGGCCGCGCATTAGCCTCCATGGGCATCTCCCCCTCGTTCTCTAGTTCTTCAGTCCTGCGCGGCCAACCAGTCCTCCACGCGCAGGCCGGGCACTCGCGCGAACTCGCGCGGGTTGTGCGTCACCAACGTCATGCTGCGCGAGCGCGCATGCGCTGCGATGAAGAGGTCGTGGCTGCCGATGGGCGTGCCGCCGCGTTCCAGCGTGGCGCGGATGTCCGCTTGGTGCTGGTCGGCCGGCGAGTCCAGCGGCAAGACGGCCAGCGTGTCCAGCAGCTGCTCTACGCGCTGCGTCAGCACGTCCGAGCCCTTTCGATGGGCCCCGAAGCGCAGCTCACAGGCCACCACGATGCTGGTCCACACGGCATCGGGCTCGGTGGCGGCCAAGCGCCGCGTCAGCGCGCCGCGCGGGTTCCGAATCAGGTCGGACAAGGCATTGGTGTCCAGCATCCAGGCGGGCTCGGCCATCACAGCGCATCCGGGGTCTGTAGAGGGGGGTCCTCGACCTCGGGCAGGCCCTCGTCCAGCGGCTCCCAGGACGCCAGCAGGTCCAGCAGGCGGTTCTTGCGGATGGGAGTGAGAATCAGGCGGTCGCCTTCCTTGCGCATCAGCACCTCAGTGCCTTCCATCTCGAACTCGCGTGGAATGCGCACCGCCTGGTTGCGGCCGTTGCGGAACAATGAGGCATGGCGTTCGGTCACGGAGGCCTCCGGGAAGTTGAGTGGCATATGGCGGAGCATTTGCCACTCCGGAGGTCCGGGCAATCCAGACACATGGGTACCGGGAGCAAACAGGGCGCGCGAGTGAGGGGGTGTACATCCCCTCCCTCGGCGCTGCCGGGCGAAGGAAGGGGGGTTTTGTACGTCCCCTCCCTCGGCGCAGCCGGGGGAGGGCCAGGGTGAAGGGCGGTGGGGCCCGCCGCAATCCTACGTACTCCGCCCGAGCCGCGAATTCGACAGCGTCAGCCGATCCGCGAAGCTCGCGAGCAGCGCACGCACGAGACGCAACTGGCAGGGCGTGGACAGCGATTCGAGCGCCGGCAGGGCGAACTCCGCCACGGTGACCTCCGTGGTCGCCTGGATGGTCGCGGTGCGCGGGGTAGGGGTGCGGCGGATGTAGGCCATCTCGCCGAAGCATTCGCCATGGCTCAGCACGTTGAGCAGGCGGCCGTTGGCAATGACGGCCGCGGTACCGTCGGCGAGCAGGAACAGGCTTTCACCGGACTCGCCTTCACGCACCAGCACGGACTGGGCGGGTGCCCGATTCCACTTGCTGGCGCGAACGAGTTCCCAGATCTCTCCGTCGAGGAATTCCGCCAGCAGCGGCGTATTGCGCAGCCGCGTGTATTTTTCGCTGTCGCCGATGGCCCTGGCCCGCGCCCCGAGGCCGCCCGCGTGGGCGAGGGCCAGGGCGAACTCGGTCCAATCGGGGAAGCGGTCTTCCGGCGCTTTCGCAAGCGCCCGCAGCACGATCGCGTCGAGCTCCGCTGATACCCCATGGCGCCGGGCGCTGGGCGGTTCCGGCTGCGTCTCGAGGATCTTGCGGAACAGTGCCACGGTGTTGTCCGCTGCATAAGGACGCGAGCCCGTCAGCAGCGCATACAGCACGACTCCGAGGGAGTAGATATCGGCCCGATACGTGAGCGCGGTGCCGCGAATCTGTTCCGGCGAGCAATACGATGGAGTGCCCACGTCGAGCATCTGCGTGTGCAGCGAATCGCGGATGAACGCGGTGCCGAAATCGGCCACCTTGATGTTAGTGCCCTCGTCCACGAGGATGTTGCTCGGCTTCAGGTCGCGATGCACGATGCCCTGGCGGAACGCATAGTCGAGCGCGCCGCAACACTTGAAGCCGATCTCGACCACGTCGTCGACCGACAGCAGATGTTCGGGTTGGGCGAAGGCGTGCAGGCTTCCCCCGGGCACGTACTCCATCGCGACGCCGGTCAGGTGCTCGTCGGAGAATGCGTCGAGGATGGCGGCGATGTGCGGGTGCTCGAGCTTGCCCACCAGCGAGGCTTCGTTCAGGAACTGGGAGCGCGCGAGCGAATGGGGGTCGGCATTGTTCAGGTCGTAGACCTTGAGCGCGATGTCGGAGTTGAAGAACTCGTCGAAGACCAGGTAGACGCGCGTCGATTCGCCCGCACCGAGTTCGCGCTTGACGACGTATTTTCCGATCCGCTCCGGCACCGGAGAATTGATGCTCATCGCAGCGGTGCTGTGCGTGCGTGACGGCCGTTCATTTGCGCTCGGGCAGTTCGATTCCCGTCAGCGCCTGGAACACCTTCACCACCGCCGAGTCGTCCTCCATGCCGTGGCCGTGTGCGGCCGCGGCCAGATAGAGCTGATGCGCGGAAGCGGTGATCGGCAGCGGGAATGGAATCTTCTTCGCGGAATCGAGCACGATGCCGAGATCCTTCACGAAGATGTTGACCGACGACAGCGGGGTGTAGTCGCCGTCGAGAATGTGCGGCACGCGGTTCTGGAACATCCACGAAGCGCCTGCGCTGTTGGAGATAACCTCGTAGAGCGTGGCCGGGTCGACCCCGGCCTTTATGCCAAGCGCCATCGCTTCGCAGGCGGCGGCGATGTGCACGCCTGCGAGCAACTGGTTGATCATCTTCACCTTGGAGCCGGGGCCGGGCACGTCGCCCAGGCGGTAGACCTTGGTGGCGATCGCGTCGAGCACGGCCTTGGCCTTGTCGAAAGCCTCGGGCGCGCCCGAGCCCATGATTGTCATCTCGCCCTTCGCGGCGCGCGCCGCACCGCCCGAGACCGGCGCATCGATCATGAGGATGCCCTTGGCGGCGAGGCGTTTGCCGAGGTCGATCGCGTATTCCGGTGCCACGGTGGCGGATGCGATCACGACGGAGCCGGGGGCCAGCTTCGCGACTGCGCCGGCCGGGCCGAACAGCACGTGCTCGGTCTGCTCGGCGTTCACGACCAGCGTGACGAGGATCGGGACTGCCGCGCCCATAGCCGCCGGATCCGCGGCACCGACGCCGCCCTCGTTCGCGAAGTTCTGCACCGCCTCGGCGCGCACGTCGCATGCGTGCACCTCGAAGCCCTTCGCGACCAGCGTCCTGGCCACGCCGAGACCCATCGATCCCAGCCCGATCACTCCGACCTTGCTCTTCGCCATCATCCACTCCCGTTGTTGTTTTCCTGCGCGATTATAGGACCCCGAGATCCTTCGCCATCGCCACGACGGCTGCGGCGGCCTGTGCCGGGTGCTCGAAAGGGAAAAGATGGCCGCCATCGACGGCGCCGATGCGCAGGTGGCGGCGGGAGGCGTCCAGGCCCAGCCGTGCGCACAGCTCGGAGTCGATGCCGACGATGAGTCCGGCCGGCACGCTCAGCCGGCGCGCGGCCCGGGCCACGTCGTGCGGGATGGTCCGGTAGATCCGGTATTCCACGTCCGTGTCGAAGCGCAGCGTGACGCCGTCCGGGTGCGGCTGTATGCCGAACGTCACGTAGTCTTCGAGGCAATGCGGATCGAATGCGCGGAACGCCGCCTTCGAGCGGAAGTGCTCGAGCGCCGCGGCGGCGGAAGGCCAGACGCTTCTGCGTCCGCGGGTCGTGCCCGCGAGAGTTATGCGGTCGATGAATCCGACGCGCTTGGCGAAGGCGAGCGCGCTGCCCTGGAAGCGCGACAGGAGCGGTGCATCGAGCAGGATGACCGCGCGAAACAATTCCGGCCTGCGCGCGGCCGCCATCAGCGACAGATAGCCGCCCAGAGAGTGGCCGACGGCGAGCACCGGCTCGCCGCGCGCCTCCACGCCTGCGATGAGCTCCGCCACGAGCTGCGGCCAGCCTTCCGTCACGGGAAACCTGGGATCGTGGCCGAACTGCGGCACGTAGCGCACCTCGAAGCGCTTCGGCAGGACGTCGAAGAACCTCCGGTAGCAGGGCGCCGGAAAGCCGTTCGCATGGGAGAATTGCAGCGCAAGCTTCATCGAAGTCTCATCTCCCGATCCACGCCTCCCTGCGGCTGCCCCATGCTGATCGCTCTCATCCTGGCGGGTGCATTGACCCTGGCCGCCTGCCAATCATCTGCTCCGATGACCACCGACACAACGCACCGCACCGCACACGGGTATCGAAACAACTATCCGACCGGGTGGACCCGAGGCAGCTTTTTGCAGTGGCAGTGGGAACGCTGGCGCAAGGGCTTGCCGAAGCCTCCGGCCGCGGACTGGCGCGCGCAGACCCTCACGCCGGACGTGGCCTGGCTGAAGGCCAATCGCAGCGAACCGGCGCTCACCTGGGTCGGACACGCGACGTTTCTGCTGCAGATGGAAGGTCTCAACATCCTGACCGATCCCCACTTCACCGAGCGCGCTTCGCCGTTCGGCTTGATCGGCCCCAAGCGCCTCGTGCCGCCGCTGCCCGCCCTGCGGGACTTGCCGCATATCGACGCGGTGGTGGTCTCGCACAATCACTACGATCATCTCGACGAAGGTAGCGTGCGGCATCTGGCTAGCCAGGCCGGTGGCAGCCCGCGCTTCTTCGTTCCGCTCGGCCTGAAGGCGTGGTTCGCCGGCAGGGACATCCATGACGTCGTCGAACTCGATTGGTGGCAGGTGGCGGAACTGGGGGGAATCCGTTTCACGCTGGCTCCGGTACAGCACTGGAGTGCGCGTACTCCTTGGGACCGGGACCAGACGCTGTGGGGCGGCTGGCGCGTCGAGCACCCGGGCTTCAGTTTCTTCTTCTGCGGCGACACGGGCTACTCGGAAGATTTCAACGATATTCGCCGCCGGCTGGGCCCCGTGGATCTCGCCGCGATTCCGATCGGCGCCTACGAGCCGCGCTGGTTCATGAAGGTGATGCACGTCAATCCGGAAGAGGCGGTGAAGATCCACCGCGACCTCGGCGCCGTCGAGTCCGTCGCCATGCACTGGGGCACGTTCGTGTTGACCGACGAGCCCGTCGACGAGCCGCCGCATCGCCTCGCCACCGCCTTGCGCGACGCGGCGATTCCGCACGATCGATTCTGGCTGATGAAGCAGGGCGAGACCCGGCGGTTGCACCCCTGAGGCAACACAGGGAGCGTCAGGCGCGCATTTCGAGCCAGGCGCGACGCGTGAGCTCGACGGCCGTCCATGACAGCAGGAACGCGCCTAACGGATGCAGCGCCGCTCCGGCGTGCAGGTTGGGCGACGCGCGCAAACCCGCAGTGACGTACTGAACCAGCAACAGCACGACGGCGGATCCGGCGAGAAGCTTGAAGCGGCGGGACATCCGTCCGAGAAATCCGAACACCAGGGCCGTCGGCGCAAGCCAATCGAACCAGTGCACCTCCGAATTGTGGAATAGCCACCACTCAGGGGTCAGGAACACCGCGGCGCCGGCGCTGAGGATCTGGCCCAGCAGCCCGAGGGTCAGTCCTGCAGCAGCCAATGCGGCGACCCGGCGGGCGTTCCGCGCGATGCGAGACAGCGATGCGGTCGGTATCCGCATTGGAGCGGTCGAGGTCATGTTTCGATCTGAGAGCGGCACAGGATTTCCGGACGGGAGGCGACACCGTTCGTCATGCCGGCGCCACGCAGGCGATTATGAGACCTTCGGAGCGGCCATGAACCCGTTATCAATCGACAACTTGCGGCGCTTGGCCTCCCGCATCCCAGCCTCGCCACGGCACAAACATGGCACAGTCAGGTCGAGGCCGGCACTGAACGCAGCTGGTTGACGAAAGTGTCCACGCTGACGAGATGCGAATCGACAAAGAGGCAGGCGTTCACGCAGGGCAGGGACGCCCCTTCGACGCCCCGCAAAGGGTCTTGACAATGTATGGCGGTTCCGCAATATGTTGGTGATGTCGGATAGCGCGCTCGAACCCCAAACCCGTCGATTGGATCGGCTCGAGCTACAAAGACTTCAGAGCGTTCCCGGACGAGGTGCAGGATCACATGGGCTACGCGCTGCACCTGGCTCAAACGGGCGAGAAACACGATGACGCCAAACCGCTGAAGGGCTTCGGCGGGGCGGGTGTGCTGGAAATCGTGTCCGACCATGTCGGCGACACCTATGACACCTACCGCGCGGTCTACACGGTGAAGTTCGCCACGGCGATCTACGTGCTGCATGCCTTCCAGAAGAAGTCGAAGACCGGCAGCAAGACGCCGCCGGCGGACATGGACCTGATTGAGCGAAGGCTTAAAGCAGCGCAAGCTGACTACAAGGCACGGCTTGCGAAAGGAAAGAAATCATGAGCAACAACACCAGCATCAAGCGCGGCAGCAAGAACGTTTTCGCTGATCTCGGCTACGCCGACCCTGAAACCCATCTGCTGAAGGCGGGCCTGGTCACGCGCCTGCGGGAAATCGTCAGCGAAAGCAAACTGACGCAAGTCGAGGCTGCCGAACGGATGGGGCTCAGCCAGCCTGATGTGTCGCGGCTGCTTCGCGGGCAGTTCCGCGACGTGTCGGTCGAGCGGCTCATGCGTATGCTGACGAAGCTGGGCTACGACGTTGATATCGTCGTTCGCGGCCATGGCCAAGCGAAAGCCAAGGGTGACACGATCCACCTGCAGGCGCGGCCGGCGTGAGATGAAATCCTGAGCAGTCACCATCACGGATCGAGCTTCGACGACGTTCTGAAAGAGGAAGGCGGCTTCGAGGAAATGCAGACGGTAGCCATCGCGGAAGTCGAAGCGTGGCAGCTGGCTATCGATGTAGTGACCGGACGTAGGCGATCACGCGGAGAATCTCGTCGGGCGTGAGCCGTTCGTCGAACGGCTGCATCGCGCCGACCGCACCGCCGAAGATGATCTCGAACATTCCGAGATCGGTATGGCTGCGCTTGCAATTGAAGACGTCGTCCACGAGGCTCGGGCACATGCGTCCGGAAGCGTCGGCGACATGGCAGATCTGGCACCACTGTTCGTAGCGGGCCTTGCCGCTCCTTACCGACGCAGGATGAGGAACTGCCGCCGTTTCCCGGGGACCTGCTCGCTAATCCCGAGTACATCGCCGGTGGCAAGAAAGTGTTCGGCAAGATCTGCAAGTTCTGCCACGGGAATTCGGCCCACCCCGGGAAGGCCCCCAAGCCCAACCCGTCGCGCTACACTCCCGAGTTCGTATTCGACAGGGTGACAAACGGCTTCCGCGGCATGCCTGCTTTCAAGGAGCAGTTCACCGAGAAGGAGCGGCAGGCGGTGGTGGTATTCGTGATGAGCAACGAATTCTCGAACTGACGGGCCATCGTTCGCGGACTGTTCGCGAGCGGTACACATCGGACCCCGAGGCGGGAGGAGGAGGACGGCGTTGTACCAGGCAACGAGATTCGCCGCGCCGGCGGAGGGCGGATCGACGCAACGCGCCGAACCGGTCGACGTTCGGTGCGAAAGCCCGGCCCGAGACCCATCGGCCAAGCGACGGCACCTCGAGGTGTGCCTGCACGAGCCCGTGGAATACACGAAACGCACGGGCCTCGAGCGCTTCGATCTGCGCAACATGGCGTTGCCCGAGGTGTCCTTGCGCGCTCTCGATACGAGCGTGCTCATCGCAGGGCGGACGCTCTCGGCGCCGCTGATGATCGGACCCATGACGGGAGGCACTCCCGAAGGCCTGGCGATCAATCGTCTGCTCGCGGGGGCGGCGCAACGCTTCGGTCTCGCGATGGGCGTGGGGAGCCAGCGCATCGCGATCGAGAAACCGGAACTAGCACGCTACTTCCAGGTGCGTGACGTGGCGCCCGACATCGTGCTGTTCGCCAATTTCGGTGCCGGTCAGCTGGCCCGCGGCTGGGGCGCGCGCGAGGCTTTCGCTGCGGTGCAGATGATCGGGGCCGACGCGCTGTTCGTGCACCTGAATCCGATCCAGGAAGCGATCCAGGCCGGTGACCGCGATTTCCGTGACGTTGCACGCAGACTCACTGCCCTCTGCCGCGAGCTTGCCGGCGCAGGAATTCCGGTGTTCGCCCGCGAGGTATGTTTCGGCATGAGCGAAGAGGCCGCGCTGCGACTGGTGGAATGCGGGGTCGAGGGTATCGACTGCTCGGGCGCCGGCGGAACGTCATGGGCCAAGGTCGAGGCCTTGTGTGCGACCGATGCGCGGCGCCGCGCCATCGGCCTGCGATTCGGCGAATGGGGCATTCCGACGGCGACGTCCATCGCCAACGTCCGGCGGGTGGCGCCGGCATTGCCCCTGATCGCGTCCGGTGGCCTGCGCAGCGGCGTCGATCTCGCGAAGACCCTGGCGCTGGGTGCGAATCTGGGGGCGATGGCGCGGCCCTTCCTGCTCAAGGCAGACGAGGGCGAGGACGCGCTCCACGCGTTCGTGCAGGACGTGCTCGAGGAATTGCGCATCTGCATGTTCGGGACCGGTGCCGACTCCGTGGCGGCGCTCCGCGGACGCCTGGATGCGATCGCCACCGCCACCGCGACGGAAGGGGTGGCTGCGTGACGCCGACCGTGGTGCTCGACGTGGTCGGGCTCACGCCCGGCCTGCTGCAGCATGCCCCGAACCTGCAGGCGCTTGCCCGCAAGGGCGCCGTGCGTCCGCTCCAGACAGTCCTGCCGGCGGTCACTACGACCGTCCAGTCCTCGATGCTCACCGGGGCGCTGCCACGGGATCACGGCATCGTGGCCAATGGCTGGTACTTCCGCGACCTGTCCGAGATCTGGCTGTGGCGCCAGTCGAACCGGCTGGTCGGCGGCGAGAAGGTCTGGGACGCTGCGAAACGCCGCGATCCGGCGTTTACCTGTGCGAAGCTGTTCTGGTGGTACAACATGTACTCCAGCGCGGACGTGGCCGTCACGCCGCGGCCCATGTACCTTGCGGACGGCCGCAAGCTGCCCGACATCCACACGCATCCGGCTGCGCTGCGCGACGAATTGCAGGACGTGCTCGGTCAGTTTCCGCTGTTCAAGTTCTGGGGACCGGGTGCCGACATCGAGTCGAGCCGCTGGATCGCGCACAGCGCGCTGCACGTCCTCGAGCACCAGCGCCCGACGCTCACTCTGGTCTACCTGCCGCACCTGGATTACGACCTGCAGCGGTTCGGCCCGAACCATCCCGGCATCCCCGCTCAGGTGCAGGCCGTCGATGCCCTGTGCGGGTTGTTGATCGACAAAGCCGCCAAGCTCGGCGCGCATGTGGTGGTGCTGTCCGAATACGGCATCACCGAGGTGTCGCGACCCGTGCACGTCAACCGGGCGCTGCGTGAAGCCGGCTGGTTAAAGGTGAGGCTCGAGCGGGGTCTCGAACAGCTCGATGCCGGAGCGTCCGATGCCTTCGCCGTGGCCGATCATCAGCTCGCCCACGTTTACGTCGCCCGCCCCGAACTCGTCCCAGACGTTGCCGATTGCCTGGCTGCGTTGCCCGGCGTCGAGCGGGTACTGGACGAGTCCGGCAAGCGGGCCGCCGGACTGGATCATCCGCGCTCGGGCGAGCTGGTCGCCATCGCCAAGGCCGACAGCTGGTTCACCTACTATCACTTTCTCGATGACGCCCGTGCCCCCGATTTCGCACGCACCGTCGACATCCATCGCAAGCCCGGCTACGACCCGGTCGAACTGCTCTTCGACCGGCGGATACGGCTGCCGAAACTCGCGGTAGCCTCACGCCTGGCGCGCAAGGCCCTGGGGATGCGTTACCTTATGGACGTGATAGGGCTCGACGCGACGGTGGTAAAGGGGTCTCATGGCCGTCCCACGGATCGCGCCGAGGATGGACCGCTGTTCATCACCACGGCGCCGGAATTGCTCGGCGAAGGGCCGGTCCAGGCCACTGATGTGAAACAGTTGCTGCTGGACCACGTGTTCGTCGATGCGAAAGCGCGGCGGCGGGCGGCATGAGGAGGTACATCATGGAAAGGCGGGAGAAGAGCGCATGACCCCCGAAGCTCTGCTGCAGCAATGGCTGGAACAACGCCTGGGTGATGCGGCCGTGGCGTGGCTGCGCGAATCGGTCGTCTCGCTTTCGGGTGGAGGCACCGATCGCGACCTGTTCCGATGCGTGAGTCTCGTTTCGCGCAAACTCGGCAAGGCGCCGCTGGCGCTCGACGGGCCGGCTCTGGCGGCGGCCACTAAGGCGCGGGCTGGCTGGGATCCGTCGTCCTGGACCGTGGACCAGGCCGGGCGCATCCGGCTGCTGCTGGCCGCTGCATCCGATGCAGAAACGTTCGTGCGGCGCCTCGATCAGCTCTGCGCCACCGCCGACGTGGACGAACTGGTCGCGTTCTATCGGGGACTGCCGCTCTACCCGGATGCGCCGCGCCATCGGCTGCGTGCGGCCGAAGGCGTGCGCACCAATATGAGGGTAGTGTTCGAAGCGGTTGCGCACGGCAATCCCTATCCGGCGGAGCAACTGTCCGAAGACGCCTGGAACCAGATGGTATTGAAGGCGCTGTTCGTCGGCAGCACGCTCGATCCGATCGTCGGTCTCGACCAACGCGCCAATCCGGCACTCGCCCGCATGCTCGGCGACTATGCCCACGAACGCTGGTCCGCCGGCCGGCCGGTCAGCCCCGAATTGTGGCGCTGTGTCGGTCCCTTCGCCACCGGATATTTGCTCGCCGATCTGGAACGAGTGCTTGCGTCCGGTACCCCGCCGGAACGCGCCGGGGCTGTGCTCGCGTTGCGCCGCGCGAAAGATCCCGAGGCCGGGCGACTGCTCGACCGCCATGCCGCCCTGCGCGATGCGGTCGCCGCCCGCGGCACCGACTGGAAATCCGCACTCGAGTTCAACTGACCCCTGGGAGAGAGAACATGCGCTTCATCGACCCGCACATCCACATGGCCGCGCGCACCACGGACGATTACGAACGCATGGTCGCCGCCGGCATCGTCGCCATCATCGAGCCCGCGTTCTGGCTCGGTCAGCCGCGCACGAACGTCGGCACCTATATCGATTACCTCTCCAGCATCGTCGGTTGGGAGCGATTCCGCGCGTCGCAGTTCGGCATTCGCCACTACTGCACCATCGGCCTGAACAGCAAGGAAGCCAACAACGAAGCCCTGGCCGAGGCCGTGATGGACATCCTGCCGCGCTACCTCTCGAAGGAAGGCGTGGTCGCGGTGGGCGAGATCGGCTACGACGACCAGACCGCGATCGAGGACAAGTACTACCGGGCACAGCTCGCGCTGGCCACCGAATACGACATGCTGGTCATGGTCCACACGCCGCATCGCGACAAGAAGTCCGGCACGATCCGAAGCATGGAAGTGGCGATCGAGATGGGCATGGCGCCGCATCGGGTGATGATCGACCACAACAACGAAGAGACGGTCAAGGAGGTTCTCGACCGCGGCTTCTGGGCCGGCTTCACCATCTATCCGAACACCAAGATGGGCAACGAGCGCATGGTCGAGATCGTGCGCCAGTACGGTTCCGAGCGGATCTTCGTCGATTCGAGCGCGGACTGGGGCGTGTCGGATCCGCTTGCCGTGCCGAAAACCGCGCGGCTGATGCTCGAACGCGGCATCGACTCTAAGCATGTGGAGGCGACCTGCTACGGCAACGCGCTCGCCGCCTATGGCCAGACCGGACAGATGCTCGAATCGCACTGGCTCACCCCCGATCCGATCGATCAGCGCACACTGTTCGAGGGCAATTCGGTGCTGCGCGGACAGACCCCGCGCATCGGCGAACTCCCGGAGATCCCCGGGCGCGCCGACGAACTCGTGTTCAAGTGAGCACGACCATCCCTTCCGACGAGAAAGCGATACATCCATGAGTGCCGAGATCACCAGCCTGCCGCAGCGCGGCGAGGAGCGTTCCGCCGTCTACCTGCAGGCGTTCTCGGTCCGATACGAGTACCCCGTGTATTTCACCGAACACCTGTTCGCGCACGACAATCCGGTGTTCGCGGAGGCGTTGCTGCGGCGCGAACCGGGACGCCGTCACCGCTTCGTGACCTTCATCGATTCCAACGTGGCCGCCTCGTTTCCCTCGCTGGCGCACGACATCGCGGGTTACGTCGACCTGCACGGCGACAAGATGGGGCTGCTGTTTCATCCCGAGGTGGTGCCGGGCGGCGAGCACGTGAAAAACGATCCGGCGCTCGTCACGCGCCTGCAACACCGGCTGGTCGAACTCGGCGTCGACCGCCATGCATTCGTGGTCGGCATCGGCGGCGGTGCCTTTCTCGACCTGATCGGCTACGTCGCGTCCTCGACGCATCGCGGCATCCGCCACATCCGCGTACCCACGACCGTACTCGCGCAGAACGACTCCGGCGTCGGCGTGAAGAACGGCGTCAACGCCTTCGGTGTCAAGAACCTGCTGGGCAGTTTCGCACCGCCGTTCGCGGTGTTGAACGATTCGGATTTCCTGCGCACGCTGCACCCGCGCGA
>Ga0163144_10007848_pt1 | contig 23300 bp, 19 predicted proteins | sample OliLak19BULKMAT1_FD_123175 | JGI IMG/M metagenome (GOLD analysis project Ga0163144, IMG submission 123175) | Freshwater microbial mat bacterial communities from Lake Vanda, McMurdo Dry Valleys, Antarctica - Oligotrophic Lake LV.19.BULKMAT1 | ecosystem: Environmental > Aquatic > Freshwater >...
TCGCGGCCCTCGGGAATGGCCGAGCCTAGCGGAAGCGCCGTGGCACCAGGCGTCATCGCCACCAGCGTGGGTTTGGTCTGGATTCCAAGATGCACCGGCATCGGGACGCTGAAGAGAGCCGCGCCGTCGCCATCGAAGGCCGCGATGCGATAGTTGCCGGCGTCGGCAACCACCAGGTTGCGCGAGGCGTCGACGGCAATGCCGTTGGGCGCATTCAGTTGCGAACCGCTGTAGCCGCCGTCAAACCCCTGGTAGCCTGGGAAACCCGCGTAGGGGAAATAGTTCGAGTAGGTATAGATGCCGTCGCCGGGGATCCCGTTGCCGATCGGAAACTTCATCGGCTTGACGCGACCCTCGAAATCGAAGGCCTGGATGCGATGGTTGTAGTCATCGACCACGTAGACGGTGGTGCCGTCCACGGCAATGCCGACGGGATCAAGCAGCGCGCCGGGGGGAGGAGGCATCATGCTCGTGCCGCTCTTGCACTGCCGCCACTGGGGTCCATCGCCGTCCCAGTCTTCCCGATGAGAGAACGTGCACTCACCGTCGGCCGCCAGCAGATCCTTCTCGATCAGGTACGCCTGCTCCGCCTGTTCCTCGATACTGGGCCCGGGCATGGCCGAGGGCACGGTCACCGACCGGTAGACCGGATCGCCATATTCGTTGTCGCCCGCGTACGCCTTTGAACTGCTCGGGGTGCTGATGCTCACCCGCTGGGGCACCGGCACGAAGTTGCCCGCCAACGGGTCTTTGAGATCGTCGCCCATGGGCAACAACTCTTTCCACAGCTGACGTTCCAACGCGGCATTGAAGGGCGCCTGCGCGAGTACAACGGTGATCGTGGTGGCAAGTACGCCAGCCGCAATCAAAACCGTGACTACTGTTCTTGCAAAGCTGGAGGACTGAGCTTTGAGTTTCATGGAAATCAAGTCCGGCTGCCGATGGTTAAGAAGCTCACGAACGCTCTTACAACGCTTCAATGTCGCTTAGAGTCATATAAAAATAGACGAAAACGTCCGACTATGTCAACAAAATGCATTTTTGCGCCATTTTCGACCGGTTTCGGCGGTGTCTCTAAAGGGACCAGCGCTTCAATGTGGTGTGGAAAAAGGTGCGCTGGCTCAGGCTGCGGCACGGGTGCCGGGAGAACTTGGCCAGACGAAACAGGGCATGGGCCAGTCGGTCGACCGGCGATTCTGGCCGGCCACGCATCTCAGCCATGACCGCCCGGGCATCTTCCCGGCGACGCCGCTGGTGCGTGGTCGACGCGGTCAGGGATTCGTCGTGCAGCCGAAACGCCGCCAGGTTGGCGTTGATCGATCCGAAGCTGGCGCCGGACCCGGCCAGGTCGGCCCACAACTCCATATCCCAACACACCCGCCCACTCTGGCGAAAGCCGCTCGTCCGCTCGAACGCAGCACGCCGGAAGAAGGTGGCCGGCTGCAGCAGAACGCAGGCGCCGTAACGAAACCGGGTCAGGTTCCAGACATCGCTGAACGCGCGAACGCCGAGGTCGCCTGACTCAGTGGCGAAGTAGCCGTTGCCCGACACCACCTCGGTGCCCGGGGCCACCGTGAACTGCCCGGCCACTTTCCCCAGGGAATCGGGCAGATAGAAGTCGTCGGCATTGAGGAACCCCAGGATCTCGCCGCTGGCCAGGCCAAAGCCACTGTTCAGGGCATCAGCCGGTCCGCCGTCGGGCCGCGACGCCCAGTGCTGCAACCACGGATCGTATTTCTGAAGGGTCGCCACTGATCCGTCGGTCGAGCCCCCGTCCATGACGATGATCTCCAGCCGCGGGTACGCCTGCAGCAAAACCGATCGCAGCGCGTGCTCGAGGAAACGGTGCTGGTTCATCGAGAGGATCACGATCGACAGCCGCGGCCAGGGCCGGCCATCGGGCGCCGCCTCTGGCAGCGGCTGAGAACCGCGCGTCCAGGGCCAGACCGTCACCATGTCCGGCGGCGGTGGCAGCTCGATCAGCGAGGGGCTGCGCATGGTCAGTAGGCGGCGAGGCAGAACGGGTCGGCGAGCCCATGGCGCATCTTGATCGCGGCGATGAAGGGCGGCACGAACGGCCGCTCCCTGATTGCGCTGCCGCACGGCTCGATGGCCTTGGCCTTCGACCGCTCCTCGACTACCAGGGCATGGGCGAGGATCGCCTGGCTCGTCAGCAAAGCGGCGATCGCGGCGATCGCCGCGATCCGGAGAGCCCGGGATCGCAACAGGCCGAGCGCGGGCCGCAAGCCGACTCCAGCCAGGATGGCGAGCGCACAGGCGCCGGCCAACTGGTTGCGGTCACGATAGATCATGAGACTCAGGAAGGCGTTCGCGATCGGCACGATCGCGATCATCCCAACGGCCACCGGCCCCCTGACGAGGGCAGTCGCCGCCAACGCCGTGAAGAGTAGTCCGACGACGAGGCGATATTCCGCCAAGATCGGTTCGCCGGCCCCGGACAGCAAACCGAGCAGCGGCATGTTCACGAGCGTGGCCGCGACGTTGTACGCCAGTTGGGGAAAGCTGGCCAGCTGCAGCGGTTCGAGGCACACCGCGCGGCGGGTCGAGAAGAAGTACATGTCTTCGCAGTACGGCGCGCTCGCACCGCCGGCGATGGCCGATCGCAGCAGCACGTAGGCAGCGCCGACCACGAGCGCCGGCACGGCGAGGTCGGCGCGCCGTCTTGCCAGGCCAAACCCCGCCACCGCGACGGTGAAGGCCAGCCCGTACTCCTTGCTGAGCGCCGAGGCGAGCAGCAAGGCGATGACGCCAGCCGTGGTCGGGCCGGTCAGGCGGTCGCCATCACGCCGGAGGATCAGCCACAGCGCACCCAGGCCAAACGCGCACGCCATGGTGGTTTGCCGCTCGATGATCGACACCAGCGCCCAGGTGGCGCGCGGATCGGTGAGGACGAGTGCCGCCGCGAGCAGCGCGGCGGGCCGTGATTGCGCGAGGGTCTCGACGATGCGGTAGACCAGCCACGCGCAGCCGATCCACAGCGCGAGGTTGACCGCGAAATGAGCGGTCACCGATCCCCCGGCGGCGTGCTCCAGCCACACGGTGGCGTACGCGAGAGGCCGCCACTCCGGGTAAATGGCCGGGTCGACCGTCAGCAACGCCACGGCCGGCACGGCGGCGACCCATGCCAGCGCATAGATGTTGTCTTCCTCGAACGGAGGAATGTCGAACACCGGCCAATAGAGCGCGCCGCCCACGATCACCAGCAGGGCGAGCACGGCCAGTTCAGCCCAGGCTCTCATGATGTTCACACGCTACACTCTCGGACAGCATGCCGGAATCGCCCGTGTCGCCACTCCGCGCGTGGCTGGGTCGCGTCTACCGCGCGGGCCGGTCGCGCGCGCTCAGGCTGCGCGGCCTGCCAGTGGCCCGATGGCACCGCGCCGCCCAGTGGCGCCGCCTCACGCCTCTTGACGGCGGACGCCAGCGGGGTGAACCCGTCATCCGTTACTACTGGGAGCGCTTTCTCGCTCGCTATCAACACGACCTGCGCGGCCACTGCCTCGAAGTCGGCTCGACGCAGGCCATCCGGCGGCACGGCGGCGCGGCGGTCGGCGTGGCCGAGGCGATCGATCTCGCTCCGCGCGACGGCGTGACGGTGGTGGCCGACCTCAGTCGCGCCGACGGCATCGCCGATGGCACCTATGACTGCTTCATCGTGCCCTTCACGATGCACCTGATCTACGACGTGGAAGCGGCCCTCTATCATGCCATCCGCATCCTGAAGCCGGGCGGCGTGCTGCTCGCGAACTTTCCCTGCGTGGACTTCTACTTTCCGCGCGGACTCGACATGGGTACCGGCCGGCCACTGTTCGTGTTCTGGTGGTTCACGCCGATCCAGGTCGAGAACCTGTTGCGGCGGGCCGGCCTCGGGCCGGCGGACTTCGACCTCGTGGCCGACGGCAACCTGTTCGCCCGCGTCGCCTACCAGATGAACATGCCGGTCGAGGAACTGAGCGCCCCCGAGCGCGATCATCACGATGCCGGCCACCCCCTGCTCCTCTCCGTCCGCATCGTCAAGCCCGCCGGGTGGCAGGGCGCGCGCCCGGTCTATCGCGAGCCGTGGTTGCCAGATGTCGCACCAGACCCCTGGCACCCAGTGACCGGACACTATCCGCGATCCTGAGCCGCGCCGGCCGGCGCTCACCACGCCGTGCGCCCGCCGTCGATGATCAGGTTGGCCCCGGTCATGTAGGACGAGGCATCCGAGACCAGGAACAGCACCGCGGCCTGGTACTCGTCGGCGCGGGCCATGCGACCCAGCGGGATCCGATCGGTCAGGTTCTTGACGAACCCTTCGTCGTGCCCGGCCATGACGCCGCCGGGCGACAACGCGTTCACGCGGATGCCGCGCGGCGCCCAGTAGGTGGCGAGGTACTTCGTGAGGTGAATCAGCCCGGCCTTGGTGGTGGCGTACGACGCCGGCGTGTTGAACGGCAGCCCCGTGTGAGGGCTGCGCGCGCCTTCGTAGATGCGGTGATCGGGGCTGACCACGCCAACGTCGGAGGCGATGTTCAGAATCGCGCCGCGCTGTTGCGTCACCATCTGCCGGCCGACGGCCTGGCAACACAGGAACGCGCCCGTCAGGTTCACGCGCACCGCCTCCTCCCAGAGCGCCAACGGATACTCCTCGAACGGCGCGAAGTACGACGCCGCCAGCGCGCCACCGCCTTTCACCGTCATCGCGGCGTTGTTGATCAGGATGTCGAGGCGTCCGAACGCGGCCACCGCGCGCGCCACCATCGCCTCGACACTGGCCCGATCGCCGACGTCACAGCCAAGGCCCAGCGCGGCGCGTCCGAAGGTGGCGGTCACGGCAGCGGCGGCCTCCTCCGCACCGGCCGCGTCGAGGTCGGCGAGCACCACGCGCGCCCCGGCGTCGGCCAGGACGCGCGCGTGCTGTACGCCGAGCAGCCCGGCGCCGCCGGTAATGAGGGCGACACGGTCGGAAAGATCGAAGAGGTCACTGATGGGCATGCGGCTCCGGCGTGTGGTCAGGACAGCAGTTCGCGATAGCAGTCGCGGTAGACGTTGCCCGGCGGTCGAGCGTGAATCGCGCGGCGAACCTGGGCGATCCTCACGAGCGGTTCACCAGAATGCCCATGCCGTAGCCGGTGTGCTCCGGTCGTCCGATCATCCGTTCCGGCAGGCGCCCCTGATTGACCCAGCCAAAGCGATCGAAGTACCGCCGCTCCGAGGTGGCGAACGCCGCCCGCGGATGCGCGCGAAACCGCTCACCGCGAGCCTCGTAGTCGAACATCGGACCAATGTCGTCGAGAGCCACGAACCGGACCCGGTCGCTCGCCTCCAGCAGGCGATCGGCCAGACGAATCTGTTCCTCGCCCTTGGGGCCGTCCAGCAGCACGCCGATCCGCGCCTGCTGCCCGGCCAGCCGCGCCACCAGCCGCGGCAGCCTGACGTGCGCGTCGCCACGCACGAGGCGGACGTAGGGAAACGGCGCGAGCCGGACCTTGGCCTCGGCGCGCGCCCGCTTCTCCGTGGACCAGGTGAACCGGCTGTAGTGCTTGAGGTGCAGCGCCGCCAGCAGCCACTCCCAGCGCGGGTTGACGGCCTGATCCACCGACCAGATGCCGCGCAGGCGGTGCGGCCCGAAGTAGCGCGCGAACATCTCCGTGGATCCGCCGAAGCCGGTGCCGCCCTCGACCACGACGTCGACGTCGAAGTAGTCGCACAGCGCGCAGAAGCACAACCCGTCGCTGAACAGGAGGCCGCCGTGGATGTTCTCGGTCATCGGCGCCGTGCACTCGACGAAGACGCCGGCCACGCGGTCGGTCAACGCCGCGAAGCGCCCCCACGAGAAGCCCGTCGCGCCGTGCTCAGGCGGGATAGCGGCGGCCGGCGTCTCGGTCATGACTGTCAGGCGAACGAAGGGCGGCCTCGATCCCGGGCACGTCGTCCGGGTGATCGAGTTCGAGAATCGGCTCGGTCATCACAAACGGCAGAATGCGGCGGCCCGCCATCAGCCCCTCGTCCAGAATGACCCGCGGCCGGATGATGTCGACGTAACCGTTCTGCCAGAAGACTGCGGGCAGCTGCTGCCGCGGCTGGCAGTACGGCTCGAGCACGCCCTCGATGTCGACCAACGGCACGAGGTAGTCACCGTCGATCCGCCACATCTTGTAGGGCGTGTGCGCGGGCGGCGTCACCGAGCGCAGCGAGTCGGCCTCGGGATGCGCCAGGAAGTGTTCGATGGCCTCGTCGATGCGCGATACGCGTCGCACCGGCCCGGTCGGACGCAGGTGCACCACACCCGTGCACATGTAGCCCTCACTCTCGTGCAAGGCCGTCAGCGCATGACGGAACACGTCCAGGTCGGTCGAGTCGTCCCTGGCATAGGCTGCGGGCCGCATGAACGGCACCTCGGCGCCATGGACCCGAGCGACGTCGGCAATCTCTTCGTCGTCGGTCGAGACGATCGTCCGGGTGATGTGCCGCGAGGCGAGCGCCTGCTCGATGGAATGTGCAATCAGCGGCTTGCCCGCCAGTATCAGCAGGTTCTTGCGCGGAATGCCTTTCGAGCCGCCGCGAGCAGGAATCAGGGCCAGCAATTCAGGCCGGTCCGGAGCCGACCTCATGGGCACTCCACCCTCTGGCCGCTGGCAAGAGATGCGCGCGCCGCGAGGGCGACGCGCAGGCTCAGAGCCGCTTCGTGAACGGACGCTGGCGGCGGGCCGTCACCCGCGATGGTCGCCAGGAACCGGGTGAGTTCAGACACGAACAAGTGGTTGCGCGCGAAACCCGCGAAACCCGACTGCTCGACGACCCGGCCGGCCGCATCAGTCCACGTCAGCGTTGGCGCGTTCAGATCGACGTGAATGGCTCCGGCGTCGCCGGTCACGACGCAGGTTCGCGAGCGCGCGCGCTGGACAAAGCTTTGGTGCACCTGAACCGACACCGGATGACCATTCACGCAGCACTGCATGTCGGTCGTGGCCGTGTCCTCGACATCGATCTCGAGATCGCCGAGACGGCCGCCCACCGTGATGACGTGACGCGCCGGTCCAAACAGCCACTGCACGTAGTCGAACTCGTGGATGAAGCAGCGAATCACCCCACCGCCAAGATCGGCGCGGGCCGCATACGACTGTCGATAGTCTTCGTAGGGATGGGCGTCGGGCAAGTACTCCCCCATCTCCGCGCGAACCGACACCACGCGGCCGACGGCGCCCTGGCTGATCAGCGTCCGTAGCCGAATCAGTGCCGGGTGGCACCGCATCTGGTAGCCGACCGCCGCGACCAGGCCGCGCTGCTCGATCAGCGCGATCAGATCATCGACGCCGTCGTACGAGTCGGACAGCGGTTTCTCGATCAACAGGTGGCAGCCGGCGCGGGCCGCGGCGAGCGCGGTCGGCAGGTGCAGGCTGGTCGGGTTGCAGACCAACAGCGCCACCGGCTGCTCCGCCAGCAGCGCATCCAGGTTGTCGAAGACGCGGACACCATAGGCCGTCTCGACGGTCTGCCCTTCGGCAATCGTCATCTGGTCGGTGATCACGTGGGGGAATCCGCGAGTCCGGTACGCGAGCAGCTCAAGGCGCGCGCCCAACAGGCGGCGCAGATTGCGCGCGTGCCGCTGGCCGATGCTGCCCAGGCCGGCAATCGCCACCTTCATATCTGACTCCGAACGAACGCCAGTTGGGCGCGCGCGGCCGCGGCCGGATCGTGACCGGCCGGCGTCTCGAGAATGAACGGGCCGTGATAGCCCACCGCGGCGGCCGCCGCGAACATCGCGGCGAACGGCACCTCCCCCTGACCGAGGGGGACGCTCGGTCCGCCGCGGCGGCGATCCTTGATGTGAATGCCGACCAGGGCCGCTCCCAGGGCCTGGAGATCAGCCACCACGTCAGCGCCGATCGCGACGGCGTTACCGGTGTCGTAGTACGCGCCCAGCGCGGGGGCCGCCGCCTGGCCCAGCAGCTCGCCCACCGCCTGCGCCGGCAAGTCCGTTTCCAAACCGATGCGCACGCCGAGCGCGGCGGCCAACGCCGTCGCGGGGCGCAGCGCGTCGAGCACCGCCGCGCGCTCCCGGTCGTCGCGAATCGCGCCGTCTTCGAGCAGGGGAACCAGGACGACGCCAATGCCAACGCGGGCGCACTGCCCAATCAGCCGCTCCAGCAACTCGGCACTCGCCCGCCGATCGGCCTCGGGGACACGCACGAACGGGCGCCCGATAAAGCAGTCGGCGCACAGCGAGGTGACGGCGACGCCGGTGGCGGCCATCCGTTCGCGAATGGCAGCCAGGCCAGCGTCCGACCAGATCGGATTGGCTGCCACGCGGTCAGCGGTCACCAGCCACTCCAGCTGCTCGAAGCCGCAGTCGCGCGCCAGCGAGAACTCGTCTGGCCAGGTCGCCCAGGGAAACGCCTGGGGACGTCCGATCGGCGGCGGCGACAGGCGCCCTTGCAGAATGCCGATGGTGGTCACTGCGCCCGGCCGACTCGACGCAACTTGCGCATGACCGGCCGCTCGCTGTCGTAGACGCGCTTGATGCCGTCACCCAGGGCTGACTCCACCGCGGTGATGTCCTTCACCAGCCGTGCCAAGCCATGCGGCTCGACCGATGCCGCCTGGTCGCTGCCCCACCATGCCCGATCGAGCGTGAGATGCCGCTCGACAACCGACGCCCCGAGGACCACCGCCGCCAGGGTGGTGCTGAGCCCGACTTCATGTCCCGAGTAGCCCACCGGCACGCCGTAGCGCTCGGCGAGCCGCGGTATGGCGCGCAGGTTCAGCTCCTCCACCTTGCTCGGGTACGTGCTGGTGCAATGCATCAGCACGAGCTGCTCGCGGCCGAGCACGGCGACCGCCTCGTCGATCTCGTTCAGGGTACTCATGCCAGTCGACAGCAACAGCGGCCGGCCGGTGCGGGCGACGCGCCGCAACAGGTCGTGGTCGGTGAGGGACGGTGACGCGATCTTGTGGCACGGCGGCGCGAACTGCTCGATGAAGTCGACCGCGGCCTCATCCCAGCACGACGCGAACCACAGGAGGCCGAGTTCGCGGCTCCACCGATCAATCTCCAGGTATTCCCGCTGCCCGAACTCGAGCCCGCGCTTCAGGTCGCCGTTGGTGACGCCGAACGGACTCTCCCTCGGCTGCGCGAGTTCGCTGGCGGAATAGACCCGGTCAACGGTCCGCTTCTGAAACTTGACGGCGTGGCAGCCGGCGCGGGACGCCGCCACCATGAGCTGCCGCGCCAGATCGAGGCTGCCGTTGTGATTGATGCCGATCTCGGCGACGATCATCGCCGGCTGGCCAGGCCCGACCCGATGCTTGCCGATGCTGACGGTGGTCATGGTCACGTTATGCCGGCAGCCGCCGCGGGAGCAGAATCTGGCGGCCTTCCAATATCCCGCAGCACACCTCATCCAGCGCGCGGTTCCGGCCCGGCTGAAGTTCGTCCAGCGATTGTATCGTCAGCCGGTAGGGTGGCTCGAGCGGGCTGGTCGTCCAGCCCATCGCCAGGTGGTAGCGCAGGAAGAACAGGTGGGTATATCGCCGCGCCAGCCCGGCCGCACCGTCGGGCGCCGCGATCGGCGCGCCGCCGGCCCACGTTGCCAGCCATTGCCCGTACTCGCCCCTGGTCGACACATCGATCGTGAACCCCCGGCCGCGGAAGTGGGGCTTGCCACACAGCAATACCGGGCTCCCCTGCGCCGCCACTTCAATGCCGGTGGTGCTGTTGTAGACCAGCACGAGATCCGCCATCGCGGCCAGGTCGCGCGCCGCCAGCGGCTGTTCGGGCTCAATCAGCGTCACCCCGGGAAGGCCTGCGGGCCACGTCCGGGAAATCTGATCGACGATCCGCTCGCGCGTCTGCACGCTGGCTTCGGCCGGGTGGGCGCGAATCACGAGATGGGCATCTGGCAGGTCGGCGAGGGCGTGAATGGTCGCGCTCACCCAATCGAACACGCCGGTGAACGCGACGTCGCGTCCGGCCGTGGCCAGGTCCCAGGTCACGTTGGTAAACGCCACCGCCACTGCCTTGCCGGACGGTACGCCGAACTGCGCGCGCAGGCTTGCGCGATCGCGCGAGACGGGGGCCGGCCCCTTCTGCAGGAAGGTTCGCGCCGGCAGGTCGGCAAGAAACGCCTCCACCTCCGCTTCTTCCTCGTCCGACAGCGGCCGATCGCGCTCCTGAGCCCACACCTCGTCAAGGTCCGGGGACATCGAGTCCGCGCCGAGCGCGTAGATCTGATGGTCCCATCCGCCCTTGCCCATCTCCCGGCAGACCACCGGCAGGCCGCGGGCTCGCGCGGCTTCCAAGGCAATGCGCCACATGAAATGGGCGCCGCTCTCGGCAATGACCACGTCCGGACGGGTCTCGTCCAACCAGCGCTCAACCGCCTCGGCGACGACGATGGCCGCCGTCAGCAGGCGGCGGCGGGCATCGACTTTCTCGGCTGCGTCGCCGCGCGCGTCGCAGCGAAGAAAGTGCGAGGCCGACACGTGCAGCCATCGGCCAAGCGGCCGGCCGGCCTCGGTATGGCTCTCCAACTCCGCGTCCGCCAGAGACGCCACGGTCCGGCGGGCCCGCGTCAGCGCATCCGCCGTCACCACGGAGCTGACCCCGCGCCACGGCAGCCCGCTCAGGTCGAGCAGCGCCCGCTTGTCGTCCACACAGCCGGCGCAGCGATCGCGGTCGCGAGAGTGGATGGTCCGCTCGTCGCAGATCGGCAACTCCGGCAGGTCGCACACCAGCAGTTGGGGGCGGGCGCCGCGCTTGGCGAGGGCGTGAGCCAGCAACGCTTCGATGACGAGGTGCCAGGTGCCGCTGCCGAAGGTTGCGAAGCCGACTTTCGGTCCGTCGCCTCGGCCGACCTCCCCATGCCCGGCGGCCATGAGCCGCCTGAAATCGCGTTCGAGCTGGTGCTGGCCGTGCCGCGTGTCGATCCGCCGCAGCAGCCGGGTGCCGAGCCGCAGCGCCGGCGTCATCGACACTCCGCGACGACGCCCAACACCGCGCCCGGCGACAGGAAGTCTTCTTGCCCGCCGTCGGCGGCCCAGTCGCCGAACGCGTTCAGGTCTGGCGCCCGCCGCAACTCCTCGCTGCTGCCGGCGGTCAGGCGAATCCGCATGGTGGCTTCGAGGTCGCGCTCGTGCTCGATCGCGACCGACGTCAGGGTGAACGGCCGCAGGAGAAAGGCGCCGTAGGCGAACCGCTCCGCCAGTTCGCGTTCGGCCGGCGTGGGCGGCGGCAGGGTCTCGATCGCCGCCAACCGGCGGATGTACTCCTCGCGCGACTCGGAGTCGGTGGTGAACCCGCGGTGATCGTAGCGGCCTGACCCGGCGGTGAGCACCCGGATGCCGAAGCTCGCCGACTCAATCCCGATCGTCCCACGGACCGTCAGGCAGTAGTCCATGATCGCAAACAGCGAGTAGGTGTTGATGTCGGTGGTGGGTGGGATGACCACCACATGCGGCGGCAGCGGGCCCACCCGCTCGCGAATCGCCGTCAGCTCCGCGGGTTCGCCGTCGTAGCGTTCCATCGCGCTCTTCGCCACGTGCGCCGGATGGATCTTGATGATCCAGTTGACGCGGCTGTTGGCACAGGCGGCCGCCACCGTCTCGACCAGCCAGTCCTCGTAGTTGTTGAACAGGTCGGCACCCCAGAACAACGTCGCATCCCAGACGATATGCGGAAAAATCACCGCGGTCTTCTTCGTGGCATCGAGGCCCAGTCGGGTTCGCAGGTCCGCCGCCGGAATGATCGACTTGTTGACCTGGGTACCCCCGCGGCTGTACCAATCCCCGGCCGCGTAGTTGTCGTGCAGTTCACGGCGCAGCTCGTCACGCCGGGCGTCACTCCACGGCATCTGCCGGATCCGCGCCCACGATTCATCGCCGATTGACCCGTGGTGGCGGTCGCGATTCGCCATGCGGTAGCGCTTCAGCATCAGCGCGTTGCTGCGATGGGCGTCGAACCACGTCAGCACATCAATGCCACGCTCGACGCAGACGTCCATCAACTCGCCCTGGCCGGTGTAGCGGTTGCCCATGAACAGCGCCACGTCGGGCCGCGCCTCATCCAGCATGCGGGTGGCGGCGGCGGCGCGGGCCAGGCCGGCCGCGACGTGGCCGGCCAGCGTGGCACGGGTGTCAGACCTCGCAAAATCGAGCCGGCCAACGCGCAGCGATCGAAACGTCGACGAGAGCGCAAACTTGCCGACGCGGGCGCCGCACCGTTCGAGCCCCAGGAGATCGTCGATGCCCGAGGCGGCGGCGACAATCGCCTCCGCCTCGTCGAGCGGCTCGCGATCCGCGAAGTCTTCCCACCGCACGAACGACGTCACGCCGGCCAGACGATAGTGCTTCTCGAGCGAACGGTCGGTCAGCACAGTCGGCACGAACCCGCCCAGTTCGAGGCCCTTGATCAGGCCCAGCTCGATCTGGGTTCCCTTGAGGGTGCCCTTCGTGACGATCAGCGCGCGCGCACTCGCCCCCGTCGGGTAGAGAGGCGGCCGCAAGGTGGCGCCGTGCCGGCGCCACCATCTCAGGTAGTCTGCCCACGACGCCCGTTCGAGACGCCGGTACTGCGCATGGCGCACCAGCCGCGCGAGGTACTTGCCGCGACGGATCCAGCCGTCGATCCGCGCCGCCTTCAACGCCGCCTTGATGCGGTCGCGCGTCGTCGCCGGCCTGGTCATCACGTGCGAATCTGGGGCTCGAGCGCCGATGGGTCGCGACCGATGGCGGCGTGACCGAAGGAGCCTGTCCAACGCGCGTCGATGTGAGGGACGGCGCGGAACGTCACCGGGCGGACCTGGAACACCACCACGTCGCGATGGCCGGTGCGCGCCAGGGTGGCGCGGTGCACGACGTTGTCGTCGAACACCACGATGGTGCCGCGCGGCCCGGTGACTTCGTGCCGCACCCACCGGTCCGCCAACCGGCGGTCGATCTCATCGATCGGCACCCGCGCCAGGCCGTGCAACGGCGCCAGCGGCGACCCGTAGAGGGGCGCACCGGAACCGCGATCACGGAGGTACTCGAAGGGGGCCGTGCCGCTGGTGACATCGGTCAGGCAGACCATCACCTTCAGCATCTCCCGGGGATGGTTGTCGAAGTGCCAGAGCCACGACGCACTCGGCAGCTGCCGGGTGATCGGGCTGCGATCGACATACACCTTGTCGGCAATCGTGTACGAACGATACACGCGCTGCTCGAGCTGTTCCAGCAGCGGCTCGCACAGCTGGTGCAGCCCGTCGATGGCAAACGGATCCGGCAACTGAATCGTGATGACATCGCCGCGGACGACCTCGGCGACATCGGCCGCAGGATCTGGATGAACTCGCCGCTTGCCACCTGGAGGCCGGCGTTCCACGCCGCCGGGTAATATGCGTGGGTCTTTCGAATGACCTGCACCACGCCGGGATGCGCGGCGGACAGGGACTGCGCCACGTCCGGCGTGTCGTCGGTCGACCCGTCATCGACAATCACGATCTCGATCGGCCGGTAGGTCTGCGCCAGCACGCTGTCAACGGCCTCGGCCAGCAGCACCGGGCGGTTGTCGACGGCAATCACCGTCGACACCAGGCCGGGCCGCACCGGCGCCATCGGCGGTAGCGGCGCGCCGCTGCTGAACCGGGCGCAGGCGTGCGTGGCGCTCATGCCAGCTCGCCAACCTCGTCGCTCGCGTGCGCGGCCAGTTCGACGAACCGGCCCTGCCGCTGCATCAGCAGCGCCTGCCACGTACCTGACTGCACCACCCGTCCGGCCTCGAGCACGTGAATGACGTCGGCGTGCCGGATGGTCGCCAGGCGGTGCGTGATCACGACAATGGTCAGCCGATGGTGCAAGGCGTCCACAGCCTGCTGGATGCGCCGCTCGTTCTCGGTATCGAGCGAGCTGGTGGCCTCGTCCAGGATCAGGATCTGCGGACGCCTCACGAGCGCGCGCGCGATCGCCAGCCGTTGGCGCTCGCCGCCCGACACCAGCACGCCGCGCTCGCCGACGATGGTATCGAGCCCGGCCGGCAACGCCGCCACGAACCGGTCGGCTGCGGCCAGCCGCAGCGCCTCCCACAACTCATCGTCGGAGGCCTCGGGCCGGGCCCAGTACAGGTTGGCACGCACCGTGTCATGAAAAAGGAAGGCATCCTGCGGGACGTACCCGATCTGCCGCCGCCACAAAGCCAGACCGCTTGCCGCGAGGGGCTCGCCATCCACCAGGAGGCGGCCGGAAGCCGGTGTGAGCAGCCCCATCAACAGGTCGGCCACCGTGCTCTTGCCCGAACCCGACGCGCCGACGATGGCGGTGGTTTCACCGGCGGCGATGGTGAGGTTCAATCCGTCCACGGCCGGCGCGCCCTCGCGCCGCAGGTAGCGGAACGACACGGCGTCGAACTGCACGCTCCGGTTCAAGGCGAGCTCCCCGCGTTCAATCGCGGGCGACTCCGCGGCCTCGCGGCATTCCTGCTCGAGTCGACGGACCGCCTCGAAGACGGGCAGCGCCATGCTCAAGCCCTGGACGAGCCGGTAGATCGAGATCAGCCTGGGCATCAGCCGCGCAAAGATGAACAGCAGCACCAGCAGCAGCGCCGGCGGCACGTGAATCATCGTCACCGACGCGTAAACGATCAACGCCAGCAGAATGGTCGATCCCAACTCGAGGCCCTGCTGCAGGTCGGTTTCGCCGGCCGCCACCTCGAGCTGGATGTCACGCGCGTCGCGCGACAGATTGGCAAACTCGGCAGCGTGCCGCTCGATGTTCCCGAAGCTCCTGGCGGTCTTGATGCTGGCCACGTGCTCGACGATGGCGCCGTGCGTGAGTCGGCGTGCGCCCGAGGCTCGGGCGCCGACGGCACGCGCGCGATTCAGGCTGCCGCGCGCTGCCCACGCCAGCACCGCCGCGCAGGTCAACACCAGCACTGCCATCGCGGGTGACAGGCGCAGGGCGAGGCCCAGGTAGACCAGCGAGACCATTGCCGACACGGCCAGTTCGGTGAGATGCGTGACCGCCTGGCCGACGCGACTGATCTCGCTGGTCAGCACATGCGCGAACTCGGCCGGGGTGCGCGTGACGAGAAACCGCCATTCGGCCGCCGCCATGGCGCGGTAGAGGCGCGTGCGGGTGGCGCTGGTCAGCTCCTCGCGGACGCCGGCGATCAGCCGGGACTGCCACCGCTGGAACAGCGCCCGCAGCGCGGCGATGCCAACAAACAACAGCAAGACCGATCCGATCGTCGGCGTGACACCCACTGCGCCGACCACCGCATCGAGCCACCCGACGGCGCGGGGAAGCGGGTTGTCTTCCATCACGCCCACCAGTTCGAGCAGCGGCGCCAGTAGCAGCACGCCGGCGCCCTCGGTGACCGTCAGCACCAGCAGCAGCACCGCGCCGGCCGCGGCGCGGCGTGGCGAGGTGGCCGCCATCTCCGCCATCAGCGCCCGGGCCGCGCGGAACCGGGAATGAGTGGCCGACCCGGCGGTCACCGGCGCGCTCCCTCAGTGGCGCTGCCCTGGTCCAACAACTCGCGGTACCACGCCAGGTAGGCGTCCACCTGTTGAGTCAGGGTGAACTGCCGGGCCACCCTGGTAACCGCATTCGCGCCAAGGCTGGCGCGCAGATCGCCACGTGCCCGCAGCACCTGCACGGCATCGGCCATCGCCGCGCCGTCGCCAAGCGGCACCAGCACGCCGGTGGCGTCGCCGACCCCGCCACCCGGCGCGGGGCCGGCCTCGGTGACATCGACCTCCCGGATCTGTTCGGGAATGCCGCCCACGCGGCTGGCCACCACCGGCGTGCCGCACGCCATGGCCTCGAGCACCGCCAGCGGAAACGTGTCCGCGCGGGTCGCGTGCAGATACAGATCGGCTGCCTGGTAGTAGCGCGCCATGTCGCGAGGATCGTGTTGATACGAAATGGATCGAATCTTCGCCTGGCTCTTGACCGCCGCCACCGACTCGCGGCCGACCGCGACCCACTCCACCGGCGGACCACCCGGGCGGTCAGCCAGGCGGTTCATGACGTCGCGCAGGGTGCGATCGTCCTTCCACATGCTGCCGCGGCTGCCGGTGGTCAGCAGGACGATGAACGCGTCGGCTGGCAGACCAAGCGCGGCGCGCACTGCGGCGCGGTCAGCCGGACGAAACACTTCAGTATCAACGCCGTTGGGAATCACCCGCATGCTCAGCGGCCTCAGCATCGACGCGGCCACCTGCTGCCGCAGCCACTCGGACGGCGTGGCAATGTGCAGGCGCGAGCGGCCGTAGACGGTCTGCTTGCCCTGCCAGTTCTCCGCCGTGGCGTCACGGCGCACTGCCGGATCCAGCCGCAGGTCCGGACACCGCCCACATCCGCTCTGCCACCGCTCGCAGCCGAGCGCGTGCGCGCAGTGCCCGGTCAGCAGCCACATGTCGTGCAGCGTCAGCACGGTCAGCACGCGTGCGCTAATCGAGGTCAGCTCGCGCAGGTCGAAGTAGCCTCCCTGCAGGTTATGGCCGTGCACCACGTCCGGCACCGTGCCGAGGTGCTGAAACAGTCGCCGCGTTCCCGGGTAGTCGAAGTCTTCCCGCCCGCGCCAGTACGACACCAACGCCCCCGGGTGCGTCGCCAGGCGCAGCGAACGGCTGAGGAGCCCGAAGCCGCGGTCGGGAAATCGGCCGGCCAGCCGCCGCAGCCCAGACTGGAGGGCGGTGTAACCGGTCGCCCGGAACGTTGCCCGGTCATCGTCGGGCAGCAGAATGACATTCGGGTTGCCGGAACGCTGTCGCCCGACGAGGTGCCACACGCGGTGGCCACGGGCCGCGTAGCCGCGCATCAGCCCCTGCGCAACGGCGGCGGCGCCGCCGCCCTCGTCGGCGGTGCCGATCTGTGCGATCGCCAGCCTCACGCCGCCGTCCACTCGGCCCAGCGCTGCCGAAACTCCGCGGCGGTCCAATTCCGGACGATGATCCGCGGCACCATCAACGGGTCGGTCGCCGGCCGAACGCTGTCGGGCGCGGCGGCGCAGGCAATGGTCACGCCCTGGTCGCGGGCAATGGCCACGGTGCTGGCGGAGAGATCGGCCCGGCCGCCGAATGGATATGCAAAGGTCGTGACCGGCGTGCCGGTAATCCGTTCGAGTTGATGTCGGGCGCCGGCGATCTCCCGCCGCTGCTCATCGGCCGGCAGTTGCGCGAGCGAAGAATGCGAGTGGGTGTGGGAGCCCACGGTGATGCCAGGCGCGGCCGCCAGCACCGCCACTTCAGCAGGGTCCAGCGGGCGATGGCTGGCGCGCACCTGCCGCGGCCTCGCGACGAGCGCCGACAGCTCGTTGAGAGCCTGATCGCGGATCGCTCCGGTGACACTCCGCAACCGCAGGCAGAGGTCGTCGTAGACGCGTCGTCGCGCCTCCCCGGGCGAGGCCATCGCCGAGAGATCCCATTCCGCTGCATACGTGCCGATCCGCACCTGGAGTCGGGACGGCAGCGGACCGCACTCCAGCAGCAGGTGCTCAAGCTCGTCCCACCAGAACTCCCGCCCGGTGGCCAACGTCGCGGTGGCGATGAACACAGTGGCCGGCACACGCTCAGCCGCCAGCAGCGGCACGGCGCGAAGCAGGTTGTCGGCGTAGCCGTCATCGAACGTGACGGCGACGGCGCCTCGCGGCAGCGCGCCCGCGCGCGCCTGTTCCACCATCGTCTCGAGCGACATCGGCACACCGTGCGCGCCGATGCACCGCAAGTGCTCGGCAAACCGTTGTGGCGTCACGGCGAGGCCTTGCGGGTCGCGATCCAGGGTCGCGACCCGGTGATACAGCAACACGATGCCGCCGGCAGGCCAGGGCGGCAAGCCAAGGAGTCGCCGGGCGGCGCGTGAGGGCCGGAAGGTTCGCACGACAGAGCTTCGCCCTCTGCCTTACAGGCGCGCCCGCATCAACACCCGCGCGCAGCTGTGACGACATGGCAAATGGCTACCCTGCATTCTGTGTCAGGAAAGGGCCTTGTGCCCATGCCATCTCATGTCCAGCTACGGTGCTGCGCGCGCGGGGCAGAAGCGCGGCAGCCGGTACACTGACCAAGCTGCGAGGGGAGTCTTCGACCGGGATGCACCAGAGCCTCGGGAGATCAGCGCCGGCCCTGTCTCATCCTAGCGGGGGCCGAACTCGTCGCGGGGAAACAGATCCCGATTGAGATCGCGCCGCGGCCCCGCACCCTCGAAGCGCTCCGGGCCGTCAACCAGATACGCGTCGAGCAGCACCGCGATGTCGATCCCGGCGTTCCGGTAATAGTCTCGCGTGAAGGGACGCGCCATTCGCGACCGAATGGCGGCGCTGTCGATCGCGATCGGCCGTTCGGAGGCGATCGCCACCTCGCCCCACGCGACGACGTGCGGAAACGCGGCGCGCAGCGTGTGCAGCACGCGATCGGTTGGCACCCAGGTCGTGAGCAGCCCGTCCGGATTCAGCCGCCCGCGCAGCAGCGAGAAGAACTCCACCGAATACAGGTTGCCGGCATAGGCCGCGCCCGGCCGGCGGGCGTCGGCCTCGATCAGATCGTAGCGTTCGGGTTGCCGGGCGATGAACGTGCGGCCGTCGGTGAAATGGTGCTGCATGCGCGGATCGGCCAGCAACTGCGTGAGGCCGGGATAGTCATGCTGGCTGGACCACTCGCGCAGCACGGTGAACACCGGCGCGATGATCTCGAGACTGTCGATGCGGACCGTCTCAGGACGGCCGCCGATCGAGAACGCGGTATTGCCGGATCCCAGCCCGATCACCGCCACCCTGGCAGGATGCCGATGCAGCATGGCCGGCAGCGCGCCCAGCACCGCGTGAAGGTTGCCGTATGGCAGCTGGCTCTGCCCGCGCCCGTTCGCAAACAGCAGCGTCGTGTCCGGTCCGGATGCGCGCAGCAGCGCGACACCTGAACTGTCTTCGGCGACGATCGGAGCGCCCGGCGCCACGCCGTGCAGACGTGACCAGAGCCGTTCGGCACCCGGCACGGCGGCCACGGCCACCACGACCATGGCGGTCACACCGGCGAGCGCACGCGTCGCACCGGCCCTGGGCTCGCGAAGCGCCAGCCACATGAACACGCCACCCAGGGCCACCAGCAATCGCAACGTCCCCGACGTACCCATCCGGTCCAGCAGGACGAAACCCGTGATCAGTGCGCCGAGGGTCGAACCGGCAATGTTGGCCGCCTGCAGCCACCCCACCCGCCGGCCCAGGTGCGCCAGATCTGTTTGCACCGCGCGCTGCAGGCTGCCGAAGCTGAGTCCCATGAGCAAGGTGGGAATGCCCATCAGCCACAGCGGAATCACCCAACGCACCACCAGGGCGGTCGGGGAGAACAGGTCGTTCGGCCGCGGCCCGATGTCTCCCGACAGGTAGAGGGATATGCGGCCCACCAGCGGCACCTGTTCAAGCGCGATGACGAACAGGCCGAGCGACAGCGCGGCGTGGATCGGAATGGCGGCTTGCAGCCACAGGAACGATGACGTGGCGGGCAGCCGCTGAGCCAGGCGCGTGCCGGACAAGAGCGCGCCGGCGCCGAGGCCGCCCAGGTAGAACGCGAGCAGGTAGCCAAACGTGAGCGCGTTCCCTTTCAGGATCACGCCGAGCAAGCGGAACCACACCACTTCGAGCGCCATCGCCATGCAACCCGACAGCGCGAACCAGGCGATCCACATCGTCAATGGCCGGTGGCGGGCAGGCACGGCTGCAGGCGGCTCAGCAAGGGTGCCACTCGGCGCGGCCGCCCCTGGCGGGGCCATGGCGAGGCCGACCGCCACCGCGGCGCACGCCAGGTTGACGAGCGCCGCGACCTGCACAATCCGGACGAAGTCCATCGACACCAGCAGCACCGTGACCGAAGCCAGCGCCCCCGCAGCGGCACCGACCGCATTCCCGCCGTACGTGATCGCCACCCACCGGCCGGGCGGCCCGGCCTCGCCGGCCAGCACACGCGCCGCCAGCGGAAACGACAGGCCCATGAAGAAGGTCGGCCACAACGTGGCCGCCGCCTTGAGCGCAGCTTGGACGACCACCGGCAGGTCGAGTGTGCCGAACCGCACGTAGATGACGTCGTAGAAGAGCGACACGCTGACGAGGGCGAACGCCGCAATTGCCAGCTCGCAGGCCGCGAAGGCCCACAGGCGCGCGCGCGGCGTCAGCCGATCCGACAGGTGTCCGCCGGCCAGGCTGCCGAGCCCGAGGCCCAGCATGAACGTGGCCACGATGATCGTCACCGAATGCGCGCCGGCGCCGGTGGCGAAGGTCAGCAGCCGCTGCCAGATGACCTGGTAGACGAGCGCGGCGAATCCGCTGGCGAAGACGACCGAGAGAAACGCGGCGCGGACGATCACGGCGGCGGCCGCCGGTCGCCTGAGCGCAGTGATGACGTCAGCAGTTCTGGTTGTGTGTGGCCGTCAGCCGCAATCGAACCGCGGAAGTCATTCGGCGCTCGCAGGTAGGTCAAGTTCGCCCTCCCTGATGAAGAGCGACGACGCCTCGGCCGTCGACAGGATCGCGAAATCGTCGAGTAACGCGGACGCGTAGCCGCGAATGAAGCATCCGCAGCCTGCGACGCCTTCGATCGCGATCAGGATCCCCGCCAGGACGACGACGTTCACGGCCAGCAGACGGAGGTGTGCCATCGCTCGCGCCAAACTGTAGCATGGCGCCCCGCGCCCTACTCAGGGGTGCCCGCGCCGCCGCCGGCTGTGCCGGGCAACCTCTTAGGATCACCGGGTGACGCTGCGGCCGTTTCTGAAGTGGGTTGGTGGCAAGAGGCAGTTGCTGCCGGCGCTGCGCCGGCATTACCCCGTCACCTTCAACGGCTACTTCGAACCGTTCGTCGGCAGCGGCGCGGTGTTCTTCGATCTGCTTGGCCGTGGCGCGCTCGGCGGGCGCCCGATTGCGCTCAGCGACGACAACGCCGATCTGATCGGCTGCTACGCCCGCATCGGCGATTCGCTCGAGCCGGTGCTGGCCGAACTCGATCGCCTCGCGCTCGATCACGCGGCCGGCGGGCGCGACCACTACCTGCGTGTGCGCGACGAGCGCTTCAACCCGCGGCGCGCGGAGTGGCGCGAGGCGGGCAGCGACATCGCCACCTACGGCGCCGACCTGGCCGCCATGCTGATCGACCTGAATCGCACCGGCTACAACGGGCTGTTCCGGCAGCACGCATCGGGCGAAGACAACGTGCCGCCCGGCCGCTACGATCGGCCGCGCATCATCGACCGGCCGTTGCTGGGAGAGGTCTCTGTCATCCTGGGCCGGCCTAATGTCCGTGTGCAGCGTGCGCCGTTCGCGGCGGTGGTGACGGAGGCTGCGGCGGGCGACTTCGTCTACTTCGATCCCCCGTATGCCCCGCTCAGTGCCACGGCCAACTTCCGCGGCTACACCGGACGCGGATTCACCGACGTCGAACAGGAACACCTGCAGCAGATTGTGCTGGAACTGGCGCGGCGCGGGGTGCACGTGTTGCTGAGCAATTCGACGGCCCCGGCCGTCACCCGGCTGTACGAGAAGAATCAGGCTCTCGCCGCCGCCGGCGTCATGACGTGGCGCGTGCCGGCGCGCCGCGCCGTCAACTCGAACGCCGCCGGGCGCGGGGCGGTCGAAGAATTGGTGGTCTCGAACGTGCGTCCCGCCGCCGGCTCGGTGACTTAGGGGCGCGGGCGGGCCGGGTCCGGCGGCGGGCTCCGCCACCGGCGGTCGAACTCGAAGAACCAGCGATAGTCCTCGACCAGCCTGGCGTCGGGCGCGCCGGTGCGGAGGGACGACTTGAGGAGCTCTGACTGCTCGTGAACCGGACCAAACCACGCACCGGCCTTCATCATTTCCCGATCGCCATTCAGCCCGGCGAGGTTGGCGGTCACGATGGCCGCCAGCGCCGCGATGATGAAACGCCGACCGGCCGGCCACCGCGACAGCGCGGTGTCGAGGCCAAGCGCCAGCGCGAACAGCACCGTGACGAGGAACGGCAGCGGATAGTACCAGAAGCGATGGTCGATCGATGCAGACACCTCCGGGTGGCGGCGGATCATCAGCGAGAACATGACCACCTGCCCCGCAAACGCGAGCATCGCGTAGCCGAACGGCCACCCGCGCGGGCGAACGTAGACCATGGCGCCGAGCGCGGCGGCCAGCACCACGACGCCGGAGCGGACGCCGCCCAACAGCTCGCCGACGTTGGCCGCGAGCAACTCGAGCGCAGACCAGAACGGCCGTGGGTCGATCGCGGAGTAGCTGCCTGGAAACGCCGTGACCTGGTAGTGGAAGTCGGGCCAATAGCCATTGAGGTGGTGAATCACCGCAGGAGCTAACGCGACGTTGTAGAGCACGAGGCCAGCCGCCGACAGTGTCGCGGCGGCACACAGGTCGCCCAGCTGCCGCGTCCGGCCATAGTGAATGCCAAGTACGCCGGCGGCCAGCAGCACATAGACAAATCCCTGGCGATCCAGCAGGCCGCCGCACAGGCACAGCGCGGCCAGGATCGCCGCGTCGCGGGCCCACCGTTGCTCCGGGTTGGCCGTCCGCCGTTGGTGGACATGCCGCATATGAAACAGGGCGGCCAGGACGACGACCGCCAGCAGCGGCTTCCCCGATCGATAGAACACCCCCATCGTGGAGACAAACGGGAAACTGGTCACCAGGCACGCGCCGAGCAGTGCCACCACCACGGTGTCGAGACGGGGCATGGTGCGCCGTGTTGCCGTCAGCAACACGGCCACCAGCAGCAGCGATGCCACCGCGGCGCTGAGCGGCACAAACAGCGTGAGGTCGCAGGTGCGGGCCAGATGGACATAGAACCGCGTATCGATCAGGTCGATGAAGTAGCTCAGCTCGCGAGCCTGGTAGGTCCCGAAGTCGTTGGCGTGAGGGTCGAAGACACGGTTGAGAACAGGCCGGTCCGCCGTGTAGACGTCCATGAACGCAATGGTTTCCTGTTCGAGGATGCCACCCGTCCAGAACCAGCCCGGACCCGCGACCGCGATCGCGATCAAGGTGCCAAACAGGAGCGGCCGCAGTGCGTTCATGTGCCTGGGAGTCCGCAGGAGGGGGCCAATGCGTTCGTGGATGACCGCGACCAGCCGGTAGCGGACCGTCGCGACTTGCGACTCTAACATGTTCCTGAGACGCCATGGCCGGACGGCCGTCTCACGGCGCCTGGTCGCGCCAACCGTGTTACGCTGACTGCTACTGGCCACGCGCGAAAGTGGCGGAATTGGCAGACGCGCCGGCCTTAGGAGCCGGTGGCCGAAAGGCTATGAGGGTTCGAGTCCCTCCTTTCGCATTCCCGTTCAAGCACCTACAAGCAATGAAATCA
>Ga0163144_10007850_pt1 | contig 23293 bp, 23 predicted proteins | sample OliLak19BULKMAT1_FD_123175 | JGI IMG/M metagenome (GOLD analysis project Ga0163144, IMG submission 123175) | Freshwater microbial mat bacterial communities from Lake Vanda, McMurdo Dry Valleys, Antarctica - Oligotrophic Lake LV.19.BULKMAT1 | ecosystem: Environmental > Aquatic > Freshwater >...
CCGGTCCTCTTCGCGTTCGCATTCTTCCTGTTCCTGGCCGCGGGGCTCGGGGTCGCGTCGCTCAAGCGCGCCGAGGCCAATCGCGCCGCCGCCGCCGCCCGCGTCGACCGGTGGGAGCTGCCCGTCCGCCATCCGGCGGGCCTGGCCTTCGACGGGAAGTCGCTCTGGCTCGTCGAATGGTTCACGCAGTCCTTCTATTCTCTTTCGCCGAACGACACCGCGATTCAGGTCGTTCGCCATCTGACGGCCGAGACGCCCGTGGCGGCCGCGTTCACGGGCGAGTCGATGTGGACCGTCTCGGCCGACGGCACGGTGTTCCGCCGCATGCGCGACGACAAGATGACGCCGCTCACGCGCTACCCGAGAGCCGCGCCGAACTCGGCCGGCGTCGCGTTCGACGGCCTCTACCTCTGGTCGCTCGACGCGCGCGCGAAGGTCCTGCGCAAGCATCTCGTCGACCGCGAGCTCAGCGTGATCGCGTCCTACAAGTGGCGCGGCGCCAAGGCCGCGGGCCTTCTGTTCGACGGCCGTTCGCTCTGGACGCTCGACGCCGCCGATCGCCGCCTGCAGCGCCACGATCTCGCGCGGCCCGAGGACGTCATCGAGGCGGTGCCGCTGCCCGAGTACGCGCAAGGGACGCACATCCCCGCCGGCGCGGCCTGGGACGGCGCCCGCTTCTGGACCGTGGGCGAGGCGACCGACGGAAAAGGCCCCGCGCTCCTGGTGCGGCACAAGGCGGAGGCGCGATGAACGCGCCCTTCCTCGTGCCCGCGCTGCTCCGCTTCCCCGGCTCCGCCGCGCGGCAGGACTCCTGGGGCCGCCTGCTCAAGCTCACCGCGGGCGGCGCCGAGCTCTCGACCGCGGCGCGCCTCGAGAGAGGGGAGACCGTCATCGTGCGGTTCGAGCTCGGAGGAGAGCGTCTTGCGATCGCCGCGCGCGTGCATCACGCCTATGACGACGCCGACGGCGCCCGCGTGGCGGACTTGCGCTGGAACGACATGGTGGAGCGGCGGCGTCTCGCGAAAGCGCTCCTTGACGTGCTCGCTAAATCCTAGCGGCGTCCGCAAGTAAGCTATATTCCCTCGATGCTCGACTGGACCCGCGTGGTCTTTCTCGCGCTGGAATGGCTTTGGCTGCTGTCGGGCTCCGTCTGCCTGATCGCGGCCGGCCTCGCGGCGACGGGGCGCCTGGATCTCGCCGGCGCCGATCGTGTCCGCCGCCCGGCGGCCGCGATGATCGCGGCCGGCCTCTTCTTCCCTCTGGCGCTGGCCCTATACAAGCTCGCTCAGTATCACGCCTTTCACGTGATGATGGACTCCGCCGTCATGGGCAATGTCCTGTGGAACTTCGCGCACGGCCACGGGCTGATCACGAGCATCTACGCCGGAAAATCCTACCTGGCCATACACTTCGCCTTCACGTTCGCGCTGCTGGCGCCGCTGGCCTGGCTTTGGAATTCCATGGGGCTGCTCGCCGCGGCGCACGGCCTGGCCGTCGGCTCCTGCGTGCCCGCCGCGTACCTGCTCGGGCGGCGTCTTGGAGGAACGGCCTGGTGCGGCCTGCTCGCCGGCCTGCTGTGCGTCTCGAGCCCGTTCTTCCAGAACAACGCGATCGCGCTGATCGACAACGTGAATTTTGCCGCGCCGATCTTCTTGTGGGCGGCCTATGCTTGGGCGTCCGGCCGGCGCGGGACGGCCGCCGCGTTGGCGCTCCTCCTCCTGACGACGCGCGAGCAGGCGCCGTTCCTGCTCGCCGGCGTGGGCGCCTGCCGGATCGCGAGGGCGAGCGGCCGGCGCGAACGCGTCGAGGGGCTCGCGCTGATCGCGGCGTGCGCCCTGGCTTGGTTCGTCGAGATGTCCGTGATCGAACGCGCGAAGGCGGGCTCCGAGGATTTCTACAGCTTCTGGCACATCTACGCGAAGCTCGGCGCCTCTCCGGCGGAGATCCTCCGCAACGTCTTCGTTCGGCCGTGGCTCTTCGCCGAGGCGCTCGTTTGGCCCCCGGAAAAAATCGCGACGATCGCCCGGGTTTTGGGCCCGGCCGGATTCCTTCCCCTGCTGTCGGGCTGGGCCGTCCTTCCGCTCCTCTGCGTCTGGCTGCCTCATCAGCTCGCCGATCCGTCGTCGCTCTTTCACCACATGCGCGAGCATTACGCTTCGCTCGTGTTCGGGCCCCTGCTCTGGTCGTCGATCCTCGGCCTGGTTTTCCTGCTGCGCTCGGCGAAGCTGCGCAAGCCGTCGTCGATCTGGGTGCTGGCCGCCTGCGGGACCGCGCTGCTCGTCAACGGGAACTTTCGCCCGCCTGAAGGAGCCCTTCCGGGCTCGTGGAAGGAGGACGTCCCGCTCGCCGCGAGCCACGTGCCGCCGGGTTCGAAGCTGTGGTGCGACGAATTCCTGTCGCCTCATTTCGCGATGAGGCGCTACATCAAGGTGCTGCCTCAGGCGCCGGCGACGGTCTTCGAGACGGCCCTGTTCCTGCCGGATCGCGTGCTGTTCTCGCGCTATTGGATCGCGCGCTCCGACCCGGACTACGTCCGGCGGGTGATCGCGACCTTGGAACGGCGCAAGTTCGTCCGCCTTTTCGAGAAAAACGACCTGGTCGTCCTGGCGCGTCCGGGCACTGAGCACGGCTCCGACGCGGCGGCGGAGTGGGTGGCTCTGGACCCTTGATCTCCCGGTTGTCGGCGTAATTCCGAAATGCTAGTTTAGGCTTATGTCCACCTCGACGGCCGCGCGACGGACCGCGCTGTACGATTCCCACAAGCGTCTGGGCGGGAAAATCGTGGACTTTCACGGCTGGGAGCTCCCGGTCCAATACGAGTCCGTGATGAAGGAGCACGAGGCGACGCGCCGCCGCTGCGGCCTCTTCGACGTCTCCCACATGGGCCAGGTCTTCGTGACCGGCCCCGATTCCCTGCCCTTCCTTCAGAAGGTGAACGCGAACGACATCTCGCGCATCGGCCCCGGCAAGGCGATCTACTCGCATCTGCCCAACGAGCGCGGCGGCGTCGTCGACGACGTCATCGTCTCCTGCCTCGAGAAGGACCGCTTTCTCGTCGTGGTCAACGCGGCCACCTCGGACAAGGATTTCGCCTGGTTCCAGAAGCACGCGAAGGGCTTCGACGTGAAGCTCGAGAACAAGTCCGACTATTTCGGCATGATCGCCGTGCAGGGGCCGAAGGCGGCCGAGATCGCCTCGATGATCGCGCCTCAGATGGCCGCGCTGCCCCGGTTCGGCGCGCTTGAGCTCGAGCTGTACGGCCAGAAAGCTTTCATCACGCGCACGGGCTATACCGGCGAGGACGGCTGCGAGTTCATCGTCCCCAATGAGATCGTGGTGCGCGTCTGGGAAGACCTGCTCGCGCAGGGCCGCTCGCTCGGCGCGGTGCCCTGCGGGCTCGGCGCGCGCGACACGCTCAGGCTGGAGGCGGGCTACCTGCTGTACGGCGAGGATCTCAACGACGACATCAGCACGTACGAAGCCAACTACGGCTGGGTGGTCAAGCTCGACAAGGGCGACTTCATCGGGAAGGACGCGCTGAAGAAGCTGAACGCAGAGGGGATCAAGCGCAAGCTCACGCCGATCAAGCTTTTGGAGCGCGGAGTCCCGCGCGCGGGAGCGCCGATAATTCTTGACGGCAAAGAGATCGGGAAGCTCTGTTCGGCGACTTTTTCGCCCAGCCTGCAGGCCGGGATCGGAACGGGCTACCTCGATAGGCCGGATCTCGCGCCGGGAACCAAATGTTTCGTCGTTCTTCACGGCCGCGAAATCCCCGCCGAAGTCGTCAAGCCTCCGTTTTACACGTCGCCCAACCTAAAGAAGGGAGCCTAACCCCATGCTCGACCCGAAGAAGCTCAAGTTCATGAAGTCGCACGAGTGGCTCAGCCTCGAAGGCACGGCGGCGACCGTCGGCATCTCCGACCACGCGCAGAAGGAGATCACCGACGTGGTCTTCATCGAGCCCCCGAAGGTCGGCCGCAAGGTCAAGCAGGGCGAGGCGTGCTGCGTCGTCGAATCGGTCAAGGCCGCCTTCGACATCTACGCGCCCGTCTCCGGCGAGATCACCGCCGTCAACGCCGACGCCGTGAAGGACCCCGCGCTCGTGAACGCGGAGGCCTTCGGCAAGGGCTGGCTCTTCAAGCTGAAGGCGGCGACGCCCGACGAGGCGACCAAGCTCATGAGCCACTCGGAGTACGAGGAGTTCCTGAAGGCCGAGGCCGCGCATGGAAGCCATTAAGGAGCGTCCTACGAAAACCGCCCTTCCTCCCGCCGACGACTTCTCCCGCCGCCACATCGGCTCCGGGCCCGCGGAGCAGGCGGAGATGCTCGCTCTCCTCGGCAAGCCGACGCTCGACGCGCTGATCGACGCGGTGGTGCCGCTCTCGATCCGTTTGAAAAAATCTTTAGAACTGCCCGCGGCGCTCTCTGAAGCCGACGCGCTCGCGGACCTTAAACGCATCGCGTCGAAGAACCAGGTCTGGCGCTCATATCTCGGACGGGGCTACTCCGACACCATCACGCCGCCGGTGATTCAGCGCGAGATTTTGGAGAACGCGGGTTGGTACACGGCTTATACCCCGTATCAGCCGGAGATCGCGCAGGGACGTCTCGAGGCCTTGCTGAATTTCCAGACGTTAATTATTGATTTAACGGGGCTCCCCGTCGCAAACGCGTCGTTGCTGGACGAAGGAACGGCGGCGGCCGAGGCGATGGCTATTTGCCTGCACGCCGCCGAAGACCGGGGCGATAAAGTTTTCTTCGTCTCGAACGAGTGCCATTCACAAACGATCGACGTGATCCGTACCCGCGCCACGCCGCTAGGCGTGAAGGTCCATGTCGGTAAACCCTCGGATATCGCGGGGAAAAAGCTGTTGGGCGCCCTGGTCCAGTACCCCAATACGTTAGGCGCCGTGGATGACTGGTCGACGTTCGCCAAAGACGTTCACGCGGCCGGCGGCCTCCTGGTTGTGGCCGCGGACCTGCTGGCCCTCACTTTGTTCAAGGCCCCCGGCGAGTTCGGCGCGGACATCGCCGTCGGCACGACGCAGCGCTTCGGCGTCCCTCTCGGCTTCGGCGGTCCTCACGCCGCGTACCTCGCGGTGAAGGAGACGTTCCAGCGCCGCATCCCGGGCCGCATCGTCGGCGTTTCCAAGGACGCTCACGGAAAGCCGGCCTTACGCCTCGCGCTGCAGACCCGCGAGCAGCACATCCGCCGCGAGAAGGCGACGAGCAACGTGTGCACGGCGCAGGTCTTGCTGGCCGTCATCGCCGGCATGTATGCCGTGTACCACGGCCCCGAAGGCCTGACGCGGATCGCGCTGCGGGTGCGGGCGCTCACGCTGAGGCTCAAAGGCGGGCTCAACGCGCTGGGCCTCGATACGGGGAACGGACTGGTGTTCGATACCTTGTATGTGCGCGTCGCCTCCGGCGACGCGGCGCGGCTGCGCCTCGCGCTTGACGCGAAGAAGATCAATCTTCGGTTTGAGAACGGCAACGGAGTGGTGATCGCTCTGGACGAGACCACCACGGAAAACGACGTGGCCGACATACTTTCCGCCTTCGGCGGGAAGACATTGCCCGAAAGCGCCGTGGCGGGGATTCCGGCGTCGCTCAAACGGACCTCTGCGTTCCTCACGCACAAGGTCTTCTCCGAGCATCGCTCGGAAACCGAATTGCTCCGATACTTACGCAAGCTTGAAGGTAAAGATTTATCGCTTGTTCATTCCATGATCCCGCTGGGATCATGCACGATGAAATTGAACGCCGCGGCCGAGATGCTTCCGGTTACTTGGCCTGAGCTCGGGAAGATGCATCCCTTCGCGCCTTCGGCGCAAACGGCGGGATATCGCGAGATGACGGATCAGCTCGAGACATGGCTCGCGGAGATCACCGGCTTCGCCGCCGTCAGCCTCCAGCCGAACGCCGGCTCGCAGGGCGAGTACGCCGGCTTGCTCGCCATACGCGCGGCCTTGGACGCTCGCGGCCAGGCGCACCGCAAGGTCTGCCTGATCCCCGTGTCCGCGCACGGCACGAACCCCGCGACCGCCTCGATGGCCGGCATGAGCATCGTGACCGTGGCGTGCCTCGAGGACGGCGACATCGACCTCGCCGACTTGAGAAAGAAAGCGGACGAGCACTCCAAGGACCTCGCGGCGCTCATGGTCACCTATCCCTCGACGCACGGCGTGTTCGAGGAAGGGATCAAGGAGATATGTTCAATCGTGCACTCGCACGGCGGCTTCGTCTACATGGACGGCGCCAACATGAACGCGCAGGTCGGGCTGTGCCGCCCGGGCGACATCGGCGCGGACGTCTGCCACCTGAACCTTCACAAGACGTTCTGCATCCCTCACGGCGGCGGCGGGCCGGGCATGGGCCCGATCGGCGTCGTAAAGGAGCTCGCTCCGTTTTTACCCGGCTCGAAGGAAGTGCCCGCCGTCTCATCGGCGCCGTTAGGGTCGGCGTCGATCCTGCCGATCTCGTGGATGTACATCAGGATGATGGGACCGGACGGCTTGGCGAACGCCACCAAGAACGCCATTCTCAACGCGAACTACATAGCTAAACGGCTTGGGGGAACCTTCCCGGTGCTCTTTAAAGGGGCCAACGGCCTTGTCGCTCATGAATGCATCGTGGATCCGCGCGGCCTGAAGGCCGCGGCCGACGTGACCGTCGACGACATCGCGAAACGGCTCATGGATTACGGCTTCCACGCGCCCACCGTTTCCTTTCCGGTCGTCGCGACGCTCATGATCGAGCCGACGGAGTCCGAATCCAAGGCGGAGCTCGATCGCTTTTGCGACGCGATGCTCGCGATCCGGGAGGAAGCGCGCAAGGTCGAGACAGGCGAGTGGCCGCGCGCCGACAATCCGCTGAAGAACGCGCCGCATACCGCCGAGTCCGTGATCGCCGACGCGTGGACCCATCCTTACTCGCGCGAAACGGCCGCGTATCCCGTCGCTTGGCTGCGCGAGCGGAAATTCTGGCCGTCCGTGGGGCGCGTCGACGGCGCCTACGGCGACCGCAACTTCTTCTGCTCGTGCGCAGCGCTGAGCTGAGCCGCGCGCTCGTCCTCGACGCCGCGGGCCATATGGCTCTCGACGAGGCCGTGCTGCTCGAGTCCGCGCCGGACGCCCTCGTGCTGCGCGTCTACGAGTGGAAGGGCGAAGGGTGTACATTCGGCTATTCGCAACGATACGCCCTCGCGAAGGAGCTGTCCGGGGGCGTAGATCCCGTGCGCCGGGCGACCGGGGGCGGCGTGGTGATTCATGCGGGAGACGTGACCTTCAGCCTCGTGTTTCCGTGGGACAGGTCGTGCGCGCCGGAGTCGATCTACAAGAACATCCACCGCGGGATCCATCAGGAATTGAAGGCGCGCGGTACGGCCAACGGAATGTGGTCTCCTCGGGAGAAAGCGCCGGGAATAGCGGACAGCTGTTTCGCTCGGGCGGAAAAAGCCGACCTCGTGGACGCGGACGACAATAAGATCTTGGGCGGGGCTTTGCGCAAGAAAGGCGCAAAGGGCTTGTATCAAGGCTCGTTGAGAGTTAAAGTTCCCAACGACGTCGTCTTAGATGGGATTACACGCGAGTTCGGTCGACCTTCGGTCGACATTCAATCTTCATGGATCGCAAAAGGCCGGGAACTCGAAGAACGGTACCGTTCTATCGAATGGAACCAACGGAGATAAAATGAAGACCTTCGTCCTCTGCAAATTGACCCCCGGTAAAGAGCAGGCGGCCGTGCGCGTCATTCGCGCCCTCGAAGGAGTCACCGAGGTCTACATGGTGTTCGGAGGCTGGGATATGATCCTCGCGGCCGAGTCGGACACCGTCGATAAGCTCTCGAACTTGATCGTGGCCCGCATCCGCGCGGTCGACGGCGTGTCCGCGACCGAGACCCTCGTCACGACCAACCTTTGACCCTCGGCCGGCGCGAACGGGAGCTCGCGATCGTCGTCGGCGCCTCCCTCCTGATCGCGCTGCCGTTCCTCGGCGAGGCGTTCCATGTCGACGAGCCGTTCTTCCTCGACCGCGCGCGGGAGCTTTTCTCGGCGGGCGCCTTTACCCCGCGAGCGTGGTCGGACTACAACAACAATCCGCCCGTGATCCTGTGGCTGCTCGCCGCCGCGACGGGCGCCGTGGGCGAGAGCGAGGCGGCCCTGCGCGCGCTGTTCCTGCCGCTCGACGCGCTCGCTGCCGCGTCCTTATATCTGCTGTTCGCGCGCTTCCTGAAGAAGCCGCTCGCCTGGGCCCTGCTCGCCGTGCTCTCGCCGGCCTACGTACTGAACATGGGCCACCTGATGGCGGAGAAGCCCGCGATGGCCTTCGGCCTCGCGTCGCTGTACGCGCTCGTGCGCGGCCGCGAGAAGAACGACGGCCGCTGGCTCGCGGGGTCGGCGCTGCTCATGTCGGCGGCCGTGCTATCGAAGTACGCGGCCGTCGCGCTGCTGCCGGCGGCGGCGTGGTATCTGCATCGCGGCGGCTCGACCCTCAAGCGGACGGCGCTCTTCCTCGCGGGCGCTTCGCTGGCGCCCGCGCTCTATCTCCTGACGCACGTCCAGGCGCTGGGCGCCGTCGCGACGACGATGGCCGGCGCCTCGACGGGAGGGTGGGGAGGCGCTTCGCATCGCGCGCGCTCGCTGCTCGCGTTCTTCGGCGGGCTCGCGGTCCTGCCGATGCTCTGGCCCGGGGGCTCGTGGCGGCGCGCCCTCGCGCCGGCCGCGGCCGCGGCCGCGCTGTTTTCCCCGTTCCTCGACTCGGCGCCCGTGCGTCCGCTCGATCGCGCGTTCGGCGCGTGGCTCGCGGCCGGAGCGCTCGCGGCCGCGCTGACGATCGCGCCCGCGCGCCGCGCCGCGGGGCGCGACCTCTGGCTGCCCTGGCTGTTCGCGTCGGCGGCCGTCGCCGCGGCCTACTGGTCGGTGATGGCGCGCGTGGTGCTGTTCGCGATCCCGCCGCTGATCCTCGCGCTCGGCGCCGCGTTCGAGGCGCGCGAGGAGCGCTCGCGCCTGACGTGGGCCGCGGCCGGCCTTGCGGCCTGCCTGTCGCTCGCGCTGGGCTGGGTCGACTTTCGCTACGCGGGAGCGCAGAAGGATCTCGCCCTCGAGCTCGCCGCGAGCGGTCGTCCGGTCTGGTGCGCGGCGAAGCTCGGCTTGCGGCACTATCTTCTGCGCGCCGGCGCGCGGCCTCTCGATTCGGAGGCGGATTGGGAGAAGGTCCGGCCCGGCGAGCTCGCCGTTTTCGCGAAGACCACGACGAACTTCCGGCCCGCGCTCGCTCGCCGCGTCGGCGCGGAGCGGCGCGCGGTCTCCTGCCTCGTTCCGTTGCGCCTGATCAGCGGCTTCGGCGGGGAAGGCGGCTTCTACTCCAATATCAGCGGGTTCCTTCCGTTCTCGCCCGGGACGGAGCCCGTCGAGGAGTTCACCGTCGTCTCGCCGCTGTAGGGATCGGGGAAAGCGGCGGCTTCATCGTCGTCGGCGTCGTCCGCGCGCTCGACGATCTCGGACTCGCCGAGAACGGGCTCGATGAGCTCCGGCGGGGCGATCACCGCGATGTCCTCGCCGGCGGCCTTCGCTTTCGCCCGGTCCGCCGCCTGGAGCCGGCCGATGATCCGCTGGGAGTTGCGCTCGACGTAGACGCCGCGCTTGCCCGCGTCCCAGCGGCGCGGGTTCGGGAGCACCACCGCCATCGCGACCGCCTCGTCCTGCGTGAGGTCCGAGCAGGGCTTGCCGAAGTAGAGCCGCGCCGCGGCTTCGCAGCCGAACACGCCCTTGCCCCATTCGACGACGTTGAGGTAGAGCTCGAGGATGCGCCTTTTTCCGAGCTCGCGCTCGAGCCGGCGCGCGATGAGGATCTCCTTCGCCTTGCGCAGCGGGTTCTTGCTCGGCGAGAGGTACAGGTTGCGCGCGAGCTGCATCGTGATCGTGCTGCCGCCCGCGGCGAAGCGCCCCGCCTTGCGGTTGCGCTCGTACGCGCTCTTGATCGCGTCCCAGTCGACGCCGTCATGGCGCCAGAACTCGTCGTCCTCGGCCATCACGACGGCTCGCTTGAGGTTCTCGGAGATCGCGTCGGAGGCCACCCAGGTCCAGCGCAGCTCGATCTTGCGGCCCTTCGCCAGAGCCTGCCTCTTGCGCATCTCCATATAGGCCGTGGTCGACGGGGAGCGCTTCTTCAGGGTCTTCACGTCGGGCAGCCAGACGACCCAGACGGCGGCCGAGGCGGCCGCCAGGAGCAGCGACGCGAGGATCAGGACGAGGGGACTGGCGCGTTTCATGTACAGGAGGTATGCTAGCAAGTCGCCGTAAAATCCGCTCGCTCGGAGAACCAACGATTGCCGTATTATCTCTACGAAGGGGGCGGGCCGATCGGGCCCTTCGAGCCCGCGCAGCTGGTGCTGCGCCCGGGGTTCAAGAAGGACACGCTGGTCTTTCCTCTCGGCGCGACGACCCAGGACGCGTGGAAGCCGGCGACGAGCTTCCCGGATCTGGCGCGCGCGCTCGATCCGAACTCGAGCGGGATCTTCCTGACCGCGGCGCCGGCGCGCGCCGCGGCGGCGCCGGCTCCCGCTCCGGCCGCGCCCGAGGCGGCGGCCGCCGCCGCGCCTGCCGCGGCCGCGCCGGCCGGACCCGCCCTCGCGGCGCCAGGCGACAAGCTGATCCTCGTGGTCGACGACGACGAGACCGTGCGCAGCTTCCTCGAGACGTGCGCGAGCCTGCAGGGCTTCCGGGTCCTCACCGCGGTCGACGGCATCGACGCGGGCGCCAAGCTCGAGGCGCAGACGCCGGACCTGATCATCACGGACCTCATGATGCCAGGGCAGGGCGGCTACGAGTTCCTGCGCTCGCTGCAGGGCAAGACGAGCGGTCGCATCCCGATCTTCATCGTGACGGGCAGCGCGCTCGACGATTCGACGATCAAGATGATCAAGGCGGAGGCCAACGTCGTCGAGTTCGTCAATAAGCCCGTCAAGATGAACAAGTTCATCGCCGCGCTGCACGCCGTGCTGAAGACCCAGCCGAAGTAGCTACGCGACGCGGCGCAGGAGCTTGATGCGGGCCTCGAACGAGTGGCGCTCGGAGAGCGTGGCCTCGGGCCGCTCGATCAGGGACTTCAGGATGTCCCGGCACTCGTCCTTGCGGCCAAGCCGCATCAGGTAGTCGGCCTTTCGAAACGCGGCCTGAAAGCGGCGGTGCGGCGTCTCGAGGGCGGCCGCGCGGTCGTAGGCCGAGAGCGCCAGCTCCGTCTCTCCGAGGCGCTCGTGGGCCTGCGCGGCCTGGCTCAGAAGGCGCGCGCGATCGAGGTCCGGCAGCCCGGAGGCCGCGAGCTCGTTCAGGACGGAGAGGAACGCGCGGTCGTCGCCGGCGGCGGCGAGCTTGTCGAGCTGCTCAACGCGGCCGCGATATTCGTCGAAATCCATGCGCGGCCATTATAGAACAACCGCGGTCACAGTCGCGGCGGATCGACGATGCCGGCCTGGGGCGCGTCCAGCAGGACCTTGTCGGATCCCGCGGCGTCCGGGGCGGAAACGCGCAGGTGGGTCTGCTCGAAATTCACGGCCTCGCGGCCTTCCGAGGACAGCTTCACGCGCCAGCGCAGAACCGCGGTCGCGCCGGGAGCCAGGCTCGCCACGGCGTTGAGCACGGGCGACGTCACCGGGGCGCCCGCCGCGCCGGACGGCGTGAACTCCTCCTGCACGGCGGAGACGCTCAGGTTCGACAGCGGCTCCGAGCCCGTGTTCAGGATCGTGACCTCGATGTCCACGTTGTCTCCCGCGAAATAGAGCGGAAGCTCGCGCATCAGCGCCTCGGGGAGCGCGCCGCGGTTCGGGAAGAGGCGCTCGTAGCCGTCGGAGAGCGTGACGCGGTAGCCCTTCGCCTCGCCGCGCGTGAAGCCGAGAGGCTTCAGATAGTCGACGCGCACCTGCACCGCCCCGCCCTTGCCGACCCACTCCCCGACGAAGCGGGGACGCATCGGCTTGAGCTCGCGCCGGGTCTGCAGGATCGAGGCGACCTGCGCCGCGAGCCCCGAGGCGACGAGCCGGCGGCCTTCCATCGAGATCAGCATGCGGTCGGCGGGAGGCTCGGGCGACGGCAGGGACGCCAGCGCCGAAACCGGCTTCGCCGCTGAGTAAACGGCGAGTGAGTCCGGCGCCGGGAGTCCCGTCGCGACGGGAGCCGAGGGAGCGGTCAGGCGCTCCGCGACCCAGCGCGCGACTACGGCGGCGGACGCGAGCCAGGGCTCGCCGGCGGGCTTCACGGCCGCCGCGGGCAGGGGCTTCGGCATCGGCAGGGCCATGGCGCCCATGGCGCCGGGCGGCGGGAGCATCATGCCGCGAGCGAAAACGGGGGCGAGATCGGCGGCGCCGGTGGACTGCACGAAGAACGCGGCGCAGAGGGCGGCGGACAGCACGGGTCGGAGGGATCGGCTCATGTTGGTACCTCTCGACGGAGTATAGCCCCGGAACCCGTCGCGCGCCATATCCTGACGGCAAAAATACGGTAAAATGGGGACATGGCGGAACCTCTCCCGGACGCGAAGCTCGTGCTGATCATCGACGACGACGACGGCGTGCGCGAGCTGCTGACGTTCCTCGTCAAGAAGGAAGGCTTCAGGGCCGAATCCGCCGTCGACGGCGAGGACGGCCTCCAGAAGGCGGAGCGCATCCGGCCCGACCTGATCATCCTCGACCTGATGATGCCCCGCTATGGAGGCTTCGAGGTGCTGCGCCAGCTTCAGGGGTCAGAGCTCAAGACGATCCCGATCGTCGTCGTGACGGGGCGCTACACGGACCGCTCGACGTCCGAGATGATCCGCCAGGAATCGAACGTCGTGGACTTTCTCGAGAAGCCGCTCAAGCCGAACGTGCTCACCGCGACGCTCGAGCGCCTTCTCAAGCCGCGCGCCTCGGGGGCCGCATGACCGAACTGCCGTCCGCGAAGCTCGTGCTCCTCGTCGATGACGACGAGTCGCTGCTCGACCTGATGGACCACGTCGTGAAGAAGGAAGGCTTTCGCACGGATCGCGCGATGGACGGACAGGAGGCGCTCTTGAAGGTCGAGGCGCTGAACCCGGACGCCGTCGTCCTCGACTTCATGCTCCCGGGCATGGGCGGCTACGAGGCGCTTCGCGAGCTCCAATCGCGCGGCTACGGCCAGATCCCGATCATCGTGGTGACGGGGCGCGCGATGGACACGAAGAGCATCGACGCGGTGCGCCAGGAGCCGAACGTGAAGGAATTCCTGCAGAAGCCCGTGCGCCCCGCGATGCTCACCGCCGCGCTGCACCGGATCCTTGGAACGGCGCCGAACGGGGGAGCGTCCGCGTGAAGCGCGCCGTCCTGGTCGCGGCCGCGCTGGTGGCCGCCGTCTACGGGCTGGTGCGCGTCGATCTCGTCCTGCGCGCGCGCTCGGCGTTTCTCGAGGGCGAGAAGTGGTCGGAGTGGAGCCGCAAGCCGGAGCTCAAGAAGGCGCACTTCGACGCCGAGCTCGCGGCGCGCGAGGCCGAGCTGTCGCGCGAGCTCGCGAAGGGAAAGCTCGACCGCGCCGCCTATGAGAAGAAGGCCGGCCTCGCGCGCTTCGAGCGCGATCAGGCCGTCGCGGAGAGCTCGCTCAAATACGCCTACGTCTGGTATCAGACCTCCGCGGAGCTGTTCAGCCCGCCGGAGAACCGCTGGAGCGTCCTCTCGCGCGCGAAGATGACGGAGACGCGCGCCCTCTGGAAGCAAGAGCTCGACGCTCAAAAGATCCCGTACCAAGACTACATGCTGGAGTAGGCGGTGCTCCGCCTGCTGATCGGCGTGCTGCTCCTTCCGCTTTCGGGAGCCCTGCTGTGGGTCTCGGCCAAGACGCTCGCCGGCGTCGCGGTTCATTCCTCCTCGGCGGCGCCGTTCGGCGCCGGGCTCGGCCTCGCGTTCTGCCTGTGGGCGATGCATCGCTGGCTTATCCTCGATCCGATCGGGCCCGCCGGCTGGGCCGGGCGCGCCGCGCGCTGGAGCCACGTGCTGAGCCACGAGCTGACGCACGCGATGGCGGCCTGGGCGACCGGCGGCAGCGTGTACGCGATCAAGGTCGGCGAGAAGGAAGGGCACGTCGATCTCTCCCACTCGAGCGCCTTCGTGGCGCTCGCGCCGTACTGCGTTCCGTTTTATGCCCTGGCCGTCTCCGTGAGCTACCGCATGCTCCTGTGGGCGAAGCCCGACGCGGGCGGCGAGGCGCTGTTCTTGTTCCTGCTCGGCGGCGCGCTGGGCGGGCACCTGCTGTTCACGTGGGACTCGCTGACGCAGACGCGCCAGCCGGACCTCGACGCGGCGGGCGGCGTGCTGTTCTCGCTCGCGCTCATCTCGATCGCCAACGCGCTGATGATCATGGTCCTGCTCAAGGGCCTTTTCCCGGAGTCGGTGCCGCTCCTCGACCGCCTGCGCGAGGCGGGCCGCTGCGTGAAGGGCTTCTGGAGCCTCGCGTGGGTCTGGAGCCGGCCCGCGCTCTCGTCGGCGAAGCGGACGGTGCTCTCGTGGTGAGCGAGCTCTCTCGCGAGCTCGGGCGCAAGGCGTTTCATCTGCTCGCGCTCGTCTATCTCGCCGCGTTCCACCTGCTCGGCTGGCCGCGCGCGGGCTGGGCGATGGCCGCGTGGCTGCCCATCGTGCTCGCCGGAGAGCTCGCGCGGCTCAAGATCCCCGCGCTCGCCCGCTTGCTGGCCGGCCTGTTCGGCGGCATCATGCGGGAGTCCGAGAAGCGCGGGTTTTCCGGGGTCATCTTCTCCACGGCCGGGGTCCTCGCCGCGATGCTGATCGCCCGCGGCGACCCGGCGATCGTGGGCGCCGCGATCCTGCAACTCGCGCTCGGCGACGCCGCGAGCGCCGTCGCCGGCAAGGCGTTCGGCCGCACGAAGCTTTTCGGCGGCCTGAAGTCGCTCGAGGGCAGCCTCGCCGGCTTTGCCGTCGGGTACGCCGCGGCGCTCGCGTGCGGGGTGCGTCCCGGCGCGGCGCTGCTCGCGGCGCTCGCGGGCTCGCTCGTGGAGCTGCCGCCGACGACGCGCTGGTTCAACGACAATTTTTGGATTCCCATCGCGACGGCGGCGACGCTCGCGATCGTGGGCGCGCGATGAGCCGGCGCGTGGCCGTGGCGTCGCGGCGGGTCCAGGGATTATCCGGCGCCGCGCGCATGATCATCGAGCACGCGCGCCGGATCGCCGTCCAGGACTGGGAGGTGCACGTCTTCTCGGAGAAGCTCGACGCGAAGGCGCTGCTCGAGGCGGGGGCGAAGCCTCACAAGGTCCCCGCCTGGCCGTGGGGCTCGTGGCTCAAGCGCCGCGCGTTCGCGGCCGCCGCCGCGCGCATGACCAAAGGCTTCGACCTCGTGCACGGCCACGGCGATCTGCTCGAGCAGGACGTCCTGAGCCTCCACAACTGCGTTCATGCTGCGCATGCACATATCTTCAATAGCCCGCTTCCCGCCTCCGACGCGGTCGGACGCATGCACGCGCTGCAGCTGACCGAGCGGCGCTTTCGCGTCCTCGTCGCGAACTCGAACCTCATGAAGGACGACGTGACGCGGCGCTTCGGCGTGCCCGCCGAGGCCGTCGAGGTCATCTACCCCGGCTATGACTCCTGCCGCTTCAACGCGGGCGGACGCGAGGACTTCGGCCCGGAGATGCGCGCGGAGCTCGGGATCAAGCCGGGCGAGACGCTGTACGGGCTCGTGACCTCGGGCGATTTCGAGAAGCGCGGCCTGAAGCCGTTCCTGCGCGCGTTCGCGGCCGTCGCTCGAAAGCTTCCCGGCGCGCGCGCCGTCGTCGTCGGCAAGGAATCGCGGCCGGGTCCGTACATCGCGCTGGTGAACGAGCTCGGAATCGCGGACCGGGTCGTCTTTCGCGCGCCCATCGCCGACGTCTGGCGCTTCTACCACGCGCTCGACGTCTACGTGCACCCGGCGAAGTGGGAGGAGTTCGGCATGAGCGTGCTCGAGGCCCTCGCGTGCGGGCTCCCGGTGATCACGGGGGCCAAGGTCGGAGCCGCGGAGCTTATGAAGGACGAGCAGAGGCGATTCGTGCTCGCCGATCCAGCGGGCGAGCCGCTTGAACAGGCGATGCTGGATCTGGCCGACGGGGCGCTTCGCGCGCGCGTGGGCGCGCTCGGCCCCGCCTCCGCCCTGCCCTGCGCCTGGGACCGCGGCGCGGCCGCCCTGCTCGCGTTATACGAGCGCCTCGCGCACGCATAGGCTCCGTCGGGCGTCCGCCCCGGAGATATGATGGCCCTAAAAAGGTAAAATGACCGCTCATGAGGTCCCATGAACGCCTTTAAACGGGCGCTTCGTCTCCTTTTTGCCGCCTTCCGGACCGTGCTCCGCGGTTTTGGGCTCTTTTTCATTCTCCTCGTCCTTTTTCTCGCGAGCCTCGCGGCCTATACGCACCATAAGTTCGGGCCCGAGGAGACGCGCGTGCTCGCGATCTCCCAGCTCCAGGCGCTGCTTCACCGCGAGGTCACGATCGAGCGCATGGTCCTCACGCCGCGCGGCCTCAAGCTCAAGGGGCTGCGCGTGCGCCGCGCGAACGGCGAGGAGGGCGACCTGCTCGTCTGCGACACCGCGCTCGTCACCGTCAAGCTGCAGCCGCTCCTGAGGCGGCGGCTCGAGTTCGACACGGTGCGCCTGGAGTCTCCTCAGATCCGGCTGACGCGCGAGGCGGACGGGACGTGGGATATCGCCGACCTGTTCACGTCCTCGGGCGCCGCGCGCGGCGGGGCGCTGCCGCTCGCGCTCGCCGCGGCCGAGACGATCGTCAACGACGGCGTGCTCAAGGTCGACGATCGCAAGCGCGGCCGCAAGATCTCCTTCGAGAAGCTCGCGCTGCGCGCGGACGGCTTCGACCAGGACCGGCCGTTTCCGCTCGCGGTGTCTTTCGTCAACTCCGTCACGTTCGGCACCCGGACGCTGACGACGAGCGTCTCCGCCGAGGGCAGCATGGACCTGGCCGGGCTGAGCTGGTCGAGCGCGACCGCGCGCGCGGACCGCTTCACCGCCGAGGCGGACGGCGTGACGGTCTCGGGCAAGGGGACGGCGGAGGGCTTTCCGCGCACCGTGTTCGAGGTCGAGGCGTCCGTGCCCGAATTGAGCCCCGATCGCTGGCCGCGCTGGACGGGCCGCGACCTCAAGCTGTCCCTGCCCGCCACGCAGTGGCGGGCGCGCGTGAACTGGTCGGCGCCGCTGATCTGGGACGTCGAGAGCCTCTCGATCGAGACGCCGGCCGGCGTCGCGAGCGGCAGCGCGGTCTTCGACCTGACCGCGGACACCGGCTCGGTGCGCGCGCAGTTCGCGACGAAGGACGCCGTCCTCGAGGAGTCGGCGGACTGGCATCCGTCGTGGGCCGCGCGCTCGCCCAGCGGCAAGGCGACCGTCAGCGGGACGATCGAGGGGAAGTTCGGCGCGCTGCAGCTGAAGGACGCCGTGCTCGTGCTGCGCGGGTTGAACGCGTCGTGGGGCGACCGCAAGGTCGAGGGCGTCGATCTCGACGCGTTCGTCACCGACGAGTTCGCCTCGGTGAAGGCGTCCGTCACGAAGGGCCGCGTCGTCGCGTTCGGCAGCGCCTTCGACGACCTGGCGATCACGCTGTCCGTCGCGAAGCAGACCCTCACGGTCGACAACCTCGCGGCGCGATGGAACGACTCTCACCTGAAGCTGCGGGGACGAGTGGACCGGCTCTCGGCGCCGAAGGAGGTCCTGATCTCCGGCAACCTCGACAAGCTCGTCTGGGAGGACGGCCAAAAGCTCGTGACGGCGATCACGACCGCGTTCTCGACGCGCACCGTCTCGGCGCAGGAGCGCGAGAGCCGCCCGTGGCTCACCACCTTCAAGTACGTGATCCCGCGCAGCTTCCCGGACACCGCGGGCCACCTGCGCGTTAACCAGGTCCGCCAGGCGAACTTCTGGTGCAACGACCTGGACCTGCTCTGGTCCATCCGCGGCGTGACGCCGGCGCTCGACAAGCTCGGCGGCGAGGCGCGCGTGCGCTTCGGGCCCGGGCGCGTGGCCGACATCCCGGCCGTGCAGGACTCGCACAAGCTGCTGCGCGTGATCTTCCTGCCGTTCATCTACATGCACAAGATGAACAAGTTCTCGGTCTTCAGCACGGCGACGGCCTACCCGAAGACGCTCGACTTCACCCGCATCGAGAGCGAATACGCGCTCAAGTCCGGCGTCGCGACGACCCGCTACTTCCACGTGGACTCCGGCCAGCTGGCCGCGTTCGCCGAGGGCACCGCGGACTTCGGCAGCGAGCACGTGGACATGAACGTGCTGACCCGGCTCACGCACTACGACGGCGTCCTGCCCGAGTGGTGGGTGGACGAGGCCGGACGCCCGTCGATCGGCTTCCGCGTGAAGGGCGACCTCAACAAGCCCGAGCTCGAGCCGCGCTTCAAGAAGATCCCCAACGACGAGATCGAGCGCAAGCTCGAGGAAGGCCGGGCCGGCGGCAAGAAACGCTTCGACGCTATCGAAAAGCTGCAGACGCTTTAAACCAGGAGAACGACGACATGAGCCGACTGAACAAGATGGACGTGCTGGGCCTGCTGCAGGAGCACGGCGCGGTGGCGAGCGGGCACTTCCGTCTCGCGTCGGGGCTGCACACGCCCGTCTACCTCCAGCCCGCGCTCGTCCTCCAGTATCCGCACGTCGCGCAGAAGATCGCGAAGGCGCTCGCCGCGAAGTTCATCGCTCCCGTCGACGTCGTGATCTCGACCGGGATGAGCTCGGTCGTGCTGGGGCAGGAGGTCGCGCGCGCGAAGAAGAGCCGCGCGATCTTCACCGAGCGCGTGGGCGGCTCGATGGCGTTCCGCCGCGACTTCCGGCTCGAGAGCGGCGAGCGCGCGCTGATCGTCGTGGACGTGCTCACCACGGGCCGCTCGAACGGCGAGGTCGTCGCGCTCGCGCAGGCGTACGGCGCGCGCGTCGTCGGCGTCGCGGCGATGGTGGACCGCTCGAAGGAGCCGATGTGCCTCGGCGTGCCGGTGCGCAGCCTGATCGGCTACCCGCTCGAGGCCGCCTCCCCGGAGACCTGCCCGCAGTGCGCGGCCGGCGTCCCGCTGTCGGCGGCCAAGCGCGAGCTCGAGACCGGCGAGTGACCGAAAAGCCGAGGACCGCGCTTCGGGCCCTTTTGGCCTGCCAGACGGTCCTTGTGGCGGGCCTTGCCTTATCTTTCCCGTTCCTCACGCTGTACTTTCACGAGAAGCGCGGCATGTCGATGGGCCTCGTCGGGCTCGCGGTCAGCGGCGCCGTCGCCGCCGCGGCCGTGGGCCAGGCGTTCGGCGGCGAGCTGTCCGACGTCTGGGGCTGCAAGCGCGTGATGGCGACGGCGCTCGTCTGCCGCGCGGCGTTCACCGCGCTGCTCGCCGCGGCCGTCTGGCAGGTCTGGCCCGTGTCGTCGATCATCGCGCTGCACGTCCTCGCCGCGCTGTCCGGAAACCTCTACGGGCCCGCCGTGCGCGCGTGGATCGCGCACGAGCATCCGGCCGGGGAGCGCGTGCGCGCGTTCGGCTCGCTGCGCGTCGCGCAGAACGCGGCATGGGCCGTCGGCCCCGCGATCGGCGGCTTCATGGCCGGCTATTCGTACGCGCTGATGTTCGCCGCCACGTCCGCGCTGTCGCTCGTCTGCCTGGGCGTGCTGCTGGGCCTCGTGCCCGCCGCTCCGGCCGCGCGCTCGGGCGAGGGCTTCGCGTGGAGCGGGACGCTGTCGGCCGCGCGCGACCCGCGCGTCCTCGAGCTCGGGATCATCGGTCTCGTCATCTCGTGCTCGATGTCCCAGCTCGTCGCGCCGATGTCCGTGCACGCGACCGCGCACGGCGGCCTGACCGAGACGGAGGTGGGCTTCCTGTTCGCCGTCAACGGCGCGCTCGTCGTGCTGTTCCAGCAGGCGGCCACGCGCCTCGTCTCGCGCGTCGCCCTCACGAGGGCCGCGGCCGCGGGCTGCCTGTTCTACGTCGCGGGCTGGTCCTGGGTCGGCTTCGCGCGCGGCTGGTGGCCGCTCGCGATCGGCATGGCGATCGTGACCTGCGGCGAGATCGCGGTCTCGCCGAGCCTCGAGGCGATCGCGGCGAACCTCGCGCCCGCGAGGCTGCGCGGCCGCTACCTCGGCTTTCAAGGCCTGCTGCAGTCTCTGGGCCAGGCGATCGGCCCGCTGCTGGGCGGCATCGGCTTCCAGCATTTCACCGGATGGTGGACGCCCGCGCCCTGGCTCGCCGCCGCCGCGCTCGCGGGCGCCGCGGCCTGGGGCTTTCGGCGGCTTGGCCGCCGGATTTCTTCCGTGGAGCAGGGACTCGTTTTACAGGAGGCCTCACTATGATCTCACGCTATACGCTGCCCGCGATGGGCGCGATCTGGTCCGACGACAACCGCCTGCGCGCGATGCTGCGCGTCGAGGAGGAGCTGCTCAAGGCGATCGCCGCCGAGAAAGGCGTGCCCGCCGCCGAGCTGAAGGCGCTGCGCCGCCTGCTCGAGAGGTCGCTGCTCGACGCCTCGCGCCGCAAGGAATCGAGCGCGGGCCACGAGGTCATCGGGATGCTGTCCGCCGTCGCGGGCGAGCTCAAGAAGACCGCGCCCAAGGTGGACCGCTACCTGCACTTCGGGATGACCTCCTCCGACGTGCTCGACACGTCGATGGCGCTGCAGCTGCGCGACTCCGCCGACCTCCTCGTCGCGGACATCGACGCGGTGCTCAAGCGCCTGAAGTCCCTCGCGAGGAAGCACGAGCGGACGTGGATGGTCGGCCGCACGCACGGCGTCCACGGCGAGCCCATCACGTTCGGCATCAAGGTCGCGGGCTGGCACGCGGAAGGTCTGCGCTGCCTTCGCCGCATGCGCGCCGCCCGCGAGCTGATCGCGTACGGCAAGATCTCCGGCGCCGTGGGCGCGTTCTCGCAGCTGTCGCCCGAGGTCGAGGCGAAGGTGCTCGACGCGCTGGGCCTGCGCCCCGAGCCCGTCTCGACGCAGGTGGTCCCGCGCGACCGCTACGCGGAATACTTCCACTCGCTCGTGCTCACCGCGTGCTTCATCGAACGCATCGCGCTCGAGATTCGGCACCTGCAGAAGACGGAGACGCTCGAGCTGGAAGAGCCGTTCTCGGAGGGCCAGAAAGGCTCCTCTGCGATGCCGCACAAGCGCAACCCCGTCCTCTGCGAGAACCTGAGCGGCCTCGCGCGCCTGATCCGCGGCTACGAGACCACCGTGACCGAGAACTGCGCGCTGTGGCACGAGCGGGACATCTCGCATTCGTCCAACGAGCGCATGATCATCCCGGACGCCCACATCGCGCTCGACTTCATGCTGCACCGCCTCGAGTTCGTGCTCGACGGCCTGCAGGTATATCCCGAGAACATGAAGCGCAACCTGGAGAAGATGAACGGCCTCGTGTTCTCTCAGAAGGTGCTGCTGCGCCTGATCGACGCGGGCCTCGGCCGCCTCGAGGCCTACGACCTCGTGCAGCGCTGCGCGATGAAGACCTGGAAGGACAACCGCCCGCTGCGCGAGCACCTGGCGAACGATCCCGACGTGTCGAAGCGATTGTCGCCCAAGGAGCTCGAAGCCTGCTTCTCGTTGGAGCCTTACGGGGCTTCCGCGCGTGAGATCTTAAAGAGGGGCGGCTGTCTCTAGTCGCCTATGATGGTGCCTGACCTAACGGTAATGACAGTGTTCGGAACAAATACTGTCATTACCGTTAGGCCAGGCACCAAGATACGCATGTAATAGGGGCGGCGCAGCTAGCCGAACCCTGCCGCAAAGGAGAACTGCCATGACCGAAGCCGCCAAGACCGCCGTCGTGCCCGAAGCCGTCGAGCAGAAGCCGCTGCGCATCATCCTGAACCCGGACCGCGACAAGCGCGTCAAGGCGGGACATCTTTGGATCTTCTCCAACGAGATTAAGGAGGTGCTGTCGGATCATCCGCCGCTGCCCGGGGACCTGGGAGTCGTCGTGACCGCGGCCGGCGTCTCGCTCGGGATGGCGTTCTACAACCCGAACTCGCTCATCGGAGGCCGCGTGCTCACGCGCGACCCGAAGGAGCCCATCGACGCGGATTTCTTCCGCCGCAAGCTCGCGGACGCGATCAAGTACCGGGAGAAGGCTCTGCCCGGTGAAACCTCTTATCGCCTCTGCTACGGCGAGTCGGACGGGCTTCCCGGCTTGGTCGTGGACAAGTACGGCGCGTACCTCGTGCTGCAGGTGATGTCCGCCGGCATCGAGCGCAGGATGCCGTGGATCCAGGCCGCGCTCGAGGAGCTCGTGCAGCCGAAGGGGATCTATCTCAAGAACGATCATAAGGTGCGCGCGCTCGAGGGGCTGCCCCTCGAATGCCGGACGCTGACGGGCTCCGTCCCGGAGCGCGTTCCGATCACCGAGAACGGGCTTCGCTTCGCGGCGCCGCTCGGGGAAGGCCAGAAGACCGGCCATTACTTCGACCAGCGCGAGAACCGCGCGTTCCTGCGCCCGTACTTCGAGGGACGCAGCGTTCTGGATCTCTATTGCTACACCGGCGGGTTCGCGATCGCCGCGGCGAAGGCGGGGGCGAAGTCCGTGCTCGCGCTCGACAGCTCGGGCCCCGCGATCCAGCTTGCGCGCGAGAACGCGAAGTTCAACGGCGTCGACGGGATCGTGTCGGCCGACGAGGGCGACGCGGAGGTCGTGCTCGAGAGCTTCGCGCGCGGCCAGCAGCCGTTCAAGCCCGACATGATCGTCCTCGATCCGCCGAGCCTCGTGCCGGCGAAGAAGCACCTGCCGCAGGCGCTGCGGCTCTACACGAAGCTCAACGCGCAGGCGATGCGCGCGCTGCCGAAGGGCGGGCTGCTCGCGACGGCGACGTGCTCGCATCACGTCTCGCGCGAGGACTTCGTGCTGATGCTGCGCAACGCGCAGGCGAAAGCCGAGCGTCCGATGCGCTTCGTGACGCTGCGCGGCCAGGCGATCGACCACCCGATCCTGCTCGCGATGCCGGAGACCGAATACCTGCACTTCGCGCTCTTGGAGATGATCTAGGACCATGGATCAGCCGCATTTGGAGGAGGACCGTTCCTCCAAGTTCTCGCCGTCGAAGCTCGGGGTCTATCAGAACTGCCCCCGGCGCTACCAGTACCGCTACGTCGATAAGATCTCGCGCCGCCGCAAGACGCCCGAGACCGTCGTCGGCGTAGCGGTGCACTCGACGTTCGAGGAGCTCTACGCGCTCGTGACGGGGGGCAAGATCCCGACGCTCGCCGACCTTCACGAGGTCTACACGCGCGAGCTCGCGGAGGAATGGGACGAGACGGTCGTCG
>Ga0163144_10007851_pt1 | contig 23292 bp, 18 predicted proteins | sample OliLak19BULKMAT1_FD_123175 | JGI IMG/M metagenome (GOLD analysis project Ga0163144, IMG submission 123175) | Freshwater microbial mat bacterial communities from Lake Vanda, McMurdo Dry Valleys, Antarctica - Oligotrophic Lake LV.19.BULKMAT1 | ecosystem: Environmental > Aquatic > Freshwater >...
CGAACAGCGGCACGATCATCGACGGGGCCACGAAGAGCGACCGGGAACTAGAGGGCCGCCTGCGCTCCGCCGCGGGCGACGGCAAGGACGGCATCTCGCCCTCGATGGGACGCGACATCATCGACTCGCTCACGAAGAAGCAGGGCTTCGTGAGCCCGGACATGCAAGACATGATCGATTCGGCCGTTCGCGACGGCGGCGCTCTCACGTCCGAGACGATGAAGAAGCTCCAAGGCGCGGGGCGCGCCGCGAAGGGCGCCGGCCTGGACCTCAACATCGACAAGGGCACCGAGAAGGACCTCCTCGAGCACGACTTCGACAAGGATAAGGATACGAAGCCCGCGCCCCACGCCAACCCCGGCAATCTGTAAACTAGCCGGGTGAAAACCAAACCCGGCGCGCTTCCCCTCTTTCGGCATCTGACCTCCGTTCCGACCGCTCCCTTCCGCGAGACCGCGGTCTCGCGAAAAGCGCTTGAGTGGATAAAGGACAACCTAGGCGCGCGCGTGAAGACGCGCAAGGTCCGAGGCGGCTTCATCGTCTCCTATCGCGGCGCGGGCGAGGGCCCCGCCCTGTGTCTCGCGGCCCATCTCGATCATCCCGCGTTCGACCTCGTCGAGGTCACGAGGGACGGCGCGACGGCCCGGCTGCGAGGAGGCCTGCCGCCGCACCTGCTCGCGGGCGCGGCCGTCGAGGCCTTTCCGAAAGTCCCCAAGGACAACCGGCCCCTGGCGCTCGGCGTGCTCGGCCCCCGTCCCGATAAGGACGGCGGCTTGTGGACCATCCGCTGGAACGCGCCGCCGAAAGACAAGCTCGACTTCGCAGTCCTGGCTTTGCCCGCCTGCCGGATCGAGGACGGCTGGCTGTCGTCGCGCTCGGTCGACGACCTGCTCGGCTGCGCGATCAGCCTCGAGGCGCTCCGGCGGCTCTCGCGCGCCCGCGCGAAGGTGAACCTGACCGTCCTGCTCAACCGCGCGGAGGAGGTCGGCTTCATCGGGGCGCTCGACATGATCCGGTCGGGCGTCCTGTCCGAGCGCGACTCCTATCTGTCGATCGAGTCCTCGCGCGAGCTGCCGGGCTCCCGGCCCGGACGCGGGCCCACGATCCGCCTCGGCGACAAGGCGACGGCCTTCGATCCCAACCTGACCGCCCTTCTCGACGACGCCGCGGCGGTCCTGAAGAAACGCGGGACGAAAACGCAGCGGCTGCGCCTCACGGGCGGCACGTGCGAGGCGACCGCGTACCTGGCCTTCGGCTTCGAGTCCGGGGGCGTCGCGGTGCCCCTCGTGAACTATCACAACGGCTGGGGCGCCGACGCGGTCGCTCCCGAGCGGGTGCGCCTGTCCGACGTCGAGGGCGGCGTCAAGCTGCTAGTCGAGGCCTCCAAGCTGTTCGGCGCGAAGGTCCTGCGTGGCGCGCTCCGGTCGCGCCTCGAAAAACGCCACGCCTCCGAAAAGCGCCGCCTTTGATGGTGACAGGCACGCAAATTCGTCGAATTCTTCGAGTAAAGATTTCAACGGATTTGCGGGCCTGACACCTAAGAGTGACGCTGCGGCGATGGGACGGGACTTCCGCGGGGGCTACCCTTTGCATTAGAGGGAGGCTGTGCCATGGAAAAGAAACTCGAAGGACTAAAGGTGGCTATCCTGGTGACGGGCGGCTTCGAGCAGGTTGAGCTCGTCGAGCCGAAAAAAGCTCTGGAGGACGCGGGCGCGAAGACCGTGATCATATCTCCGATCATGGGCGAGGTGCAAGGCATGCATCACGATCGCGAAGCCGATAAATTCAAGGTCGACGTGGTGCTCGAGCAGGCTCAGGCAGACGACTACGACGCGCTGCTCCTGCCGGGCGGGGTGGTCAACTCGGACCGGATCCGCATCATCCCCAAGGCCGTGGGGTTCGTGAAGCGGTTCATCGACGGGGGCAAGCCGCTCGCGGCGATCTGTCACGCTCCGTGGATCCTGATCGAGACGGGCGCCGTGCGCGGACGCCGCCTGACGTCCTGGCCGACGCTCAAGACGGATCTGCTGAACGCGGGCGCGAAGTGGGTCGACGAGGAGGTCGTCGTGGACCAGGGCCTCGTGACGAGCCGCCGGCCCGACGACATCCCCGCGTTCAACGCGAAGATGCTCGAGGAGTTCGCCGAAGGCCGGCACGCGCCGGCGGGCGGCGGCGGCGACCGCCGGCACGGCCGCAAATGACATACGTCATCACGGAGCACGAGGGGCCCGAGAACAAGTTAGTGAAGTGACGACGGTCCCCGGGCCCCCTTGCGCATTTTCCTGGCCGGGCTACAATGGAACGGATGAAGCTGGAACATTACCTCGGGCTCAACGACCCGGTCTCGAGCGTCAGCCACCTGATCGCCGCGCTCGCGGCGCTCGGAGGCGCGTATTTCCTGTACCGCAAGGGCCGCGGGGACACCCTGCGCAGCCTGTCGCTGCTGATCTTCAGCGCGTCGCTGCTGTTCCTGTTCTCGATGAGCGGCGTGTATCACGGCTTAGCCCCGGGGCCCTGGCGCGTGTTCTTCCGCCGGCTCGACTACGCCGGCATCTGGCTCGTCATCGCGGGTTCGGCTACGCCCGTCCACATCCTGCTCTTCACGGGGCGCTGGCGCTGGGGGCTTACCGCCGCGTTCTGGGTCGCGGCGATGACGGCGCTCGTGCTGATCGACGTGTATTTCAGCCGCCTGCCGTACTGGGGGATCATCTTCGCCTACATCGGAGTCTCTTCGCTCGGCTTCATCTCCTACGCGCACATCACCGCGCGCTACGGCTGGAAGGAGAGCGCGCTCTTGTTCCTGGGCTGCATCGCCTACGCCTCGGGCGCCGTCATCGACGGCCTCAAGGGCCCCGAGATCCTGACCGGGATCTTCGGGGCCCACGAGATCTTCCACATCCTCGTAATCGTCGGCGCGGCGATGCACTGGGCCTTCATCTACAACTGGGCGGGACGCCAGGACGTCAGCACCGCCAGAAACGCCGCGATCAACGCGGTCCCGTAAAAGGCCCGGTGCCGGCGCAGCCGCCTACGCACGGGCCCGAGTGCCCAGCCAGATCTTGTACCAGAACGCTCCGCGCTCCGCGGTCGCGGCCACCGGACGCGCGTCGGGGATGAAACGGCGGTAGCTCTTGCTTCTCGAGTAACTGCTTCCGGCCTTCACGGAACGATTGCTGCGGTTGAAGCTGATCTTCATACTGTCTCCTCCGGTTTAATCCCCGGTGATCCAGTATAGTTTCCCGCGAGCAACGAGCCGTCAAGCGGCGTTCAACTCTTCGTCAAATCGACGTCGCATCGCCGATAGGTCGCCGCGCCCGCCGCGATGCAGGCGAGCGCGAGCGCCAGTCCGGCGGCGACGTCGACGATGTAATGCCAGCCGAGCAGCGCCGTCGACGCGATCACGACGACGTTGAGCGCGGCGAGCGGCCAAAAGATCCGGGGCCGGGACCGCGTCGCGTAGGTCGCGAGCGCCGACCACGCGACATGGAACGACGGAAAAGCGATAAGCCCCCCGAGCAGCGTCGTGACCGGCTCGAAGTTGTGGACCTGCTCGAACTTGAGATGCGTGAGCCGCTGGACCGGCAGGAAGTCGGGGCTCTCGAAGATCCCGGCCGGGCCGGAGCTCGGGAAGAAGTAGTAGACGAGGCTGCCCGCGAACGAGGAATACACGACGGCGTACAAGAACACCCTGAGCCGCCGGCGATCATGCGCGAACGCGGCGACCATCGGCGCGAGCACGAGCTGAAGCTCGGTCGAGTTGTACGCGTAGATCAAGAGGCTTCGAACGGCGGGCCTCGACGAGACCCAGCGCAGAACCGCGACCGTGTCCCAGCCGAGCGCCGCGTCCCAGCGCGCCAGCGCATGATCGATGCGCGGGAACGGGGTGTACTGGATCGCGGTCGTGAGCGCGCCCATCACCGCGGCCGTCAGCGCGTAGAACGCGAGATTGACCGCGACGAACGAGGCGTACGGCGCGCGCGCGCGGGCCCAGAGCCCGAAGAACGCGAGATCGGCCGCCGCGAACGCGAGCCACCAGCACTCGCGCGGGAAATAGACGATCCCCGTGTACCGGAACCAATACGCGTTGACCCCGGACAGGACGGCGGCCGTCGCGAGGGCCGCCAGCAGGCAGCCCGCCAGCCAGCGGTCTCCCGCGCTGAGGGTCACCCCCGAAGTGTACCGCAATCGCCTCGAATTTGGCAAAATCCCCTAATGAAAACAATCCCCGCCCTTTTCGCGCTCGCGGCCGTACTCGTTTCGTCAGCTCACGCCGACCCGTTCGCCGACTTCCAGACGAGGGCCCGCGCCGAGAACCTCAAGCCGTTCGCGCTCGACCTCGGCGGCGTGCTCGGCGGCGCCTCCGCCCACACGGGCCGCGCGCTCGGCACGCCGGGCTTCTGGGCCGGCGCCGTCGCCGGCGTCCAGTTCCGGCCGGACAAGAACAACGTCATCCTGCGCGACGCGGGCGTGAAGGCGTTCGGCATCCCCCTGATCGAGGCGGGCGTCGGCCTGCCCTTCAAGATCGACGTCATCGTGCACGGCATCAGCGCGATGGGCGCCTCGATCTACGGCGGCGGCATCCGCTATGGCGTCTACCGCACCGACTTGATCGACTCCTTCATGCCGAACATCTCGATCTCGGCGTTCGGCGACAAGATCAATCACAAGTATTTTAACGCCTCGCACGGCGCCCTCAATGCCGTAGCGACCTGGAACCTGCCTATCGTAAAGCCGTATATCCTCGCGGGCTATGACGTGACCGAAGTAAAGGTCGGCGCGGCGAACACGCCCGGCCTCTCCGGTTCAAAGGCCACCGCCCGCGGCTCGCGCTTCGCGCTGGGCGTGGATCTCCATCCGCTTCCGTTCGTCAGCCTGCGCGCCGCGTACGCGCTTCGCCACGGCTTGCCGGGCGTCGATCTGGGGCTCGGCGTACAGTTCTAGAGTGGCGATCTATACCCGCACCGGCGACAAAGGAGAAACGGGCCTATTCGGCGGCGGCCGCGTGTCCAAAACTCACCCGCGCGTGGCGGCGTACGGCGATATTGATGAGTTGAATTCTTTTCTCGGCGCGGCACGCGCCGCCTTGCGCGAAGATCCCGCTTTGGGATCGGTGGATGAGGGTTTGGCCCGTGTCCAAGCCGAGTGCTTTGTAATCGGCGCGATCTTAGCTGCGCCTTCGGAGAAGGCAGCGAAGCTGCCTGAGCTGGATGCGGCCTCATCGAAGCGTCTCGAGAACGAGATCGATACGTGGGATAAAAATCTTTTGCCGTTAAAGACGTTCATTCTCCCCGGCGGCGGCAGAGCCGGCGCGGCCCTGCATGTGGCCCGTGCCGTGTCCCGCCGCGCCGAACGCTCGGTGGTGAGTCTGTCGGGCACGGACGCCGTCCCGAACGAGATCACCATCTATCTCAATCGTTTGTCGACGTGGTTATTCGTCGCCGCCCGTTTCGTGAATAAGGAAACGGGCCACGCCGAAACACCGTGGAGCGGCTCGAAATGAACGCGGTCGTCGTAACGGGCGTGTTCCACGATTACCCCGCCAAACGCAAGATCGCCGCTCGCCGGGCGCTCAACGACGTTTCTTTTTCCGTCGCCGAAGGCGAACTGTTCGGATTGCTGGGCCCGAACGGCGGCGGCAAAAGCACGTTATTCAAGATCCTTTCGACGTGCTTCCCCCCCACCTCCGGATCGGCGACGATCCTCGGCCATAACCTAGCCGCCGATCCCGTGTCGATCCGCCCTCACCTCGGCGTCGTCTTCCAGAATCCGAGCCTCGACAACAAGCTGTCCGTCCGCGAGAACCTCATTCATAGCGGCCGTCTTTACGGACTCTTCGGTCCAAGCATGACCTCGCGCATAGACGAGATGCTGACCAGATACCGCCTCTCCGCCCGCGCCTCCGAGCTGTGCGGCACGCTCTCCGGCGGCCTCCGCCGCCGCGTCGAGCTCGCGAAGAGCCTCCTCCACTCGCCGAAGGTGATCCTCCTCGACGAGCCGTCGACCGGACTGGACCCCGCGGCGCGCCAGGATTTGTGGGAGCACCTGCTGGCCCTCAAGGCCTCGGGCGCGACCATCCTGACCACGACGCACCTGATGGACGAGGGCGACCGCTGCGATCGCGTCGCGATCCTCGACCAGGGCAAGATCGTGGCGATGGGCTCGCCTTCGGCGTTGAAGTCCGAGATCGGCGGCGACGTCATCACGATCGAGGCGGACGACGCGTCCGCGCTGCGCGATGAGATCACGAAGCGCTTCGGCGTGACGCCCCAGGCGTTCGGCTCCCAGCTCCGCCTCGAGCGCGCCGCGGGCCACGAGTTCATCCCCAAGCTCGTCGAGGCCTTCCCGGGCCGCCTTCGCACCGTCGCGCTGTCCCGCCCGAGCCTAGAAGACGCCTTCCTGCATCACGCGGGCCGGCGCTTCACGGACGTCATCCCGTCATGAGCGCCATGCTGACGCTGTGGGAGCGCGACATCACGCGGTTCTTCCGCGACAAGCCGCGCGTGATCGGCGGGCTCGTTCCCCCCATCGTTTTCTGGCTGCTGATCGGCGGCGGGCTCGGGACCTCGATCCGGCTCCCGGGCGCCCCCGAGGGCGTGAACTTCCTCCAGTTCTTCTACGCGGGCACGCTGGTCCTGATCGTGCTCTTCACGTCCATCTTCGCGACCATCTCGATCATCGAGGATCGCCGCGAGGGCTTCCTGCAGTCGGTGCTCGTCGCGCCGGTCTCCCGCCTGTCCATCGTGCTGGGCAAGGTGTTGGGCTCGTCCACGGTCGGCCTGGGACAAGGCCTCGCGTTCCTGCTGCTCGCGGGGGCCGCGGGCCTGCACCCCGGTCTCGCCGGGTACGCGCAGGCCGTCGCCGTGCTGGCCCTCGCCTCGCTCGGCCTCACGGGCCTCGGCTTCTGCATCGCGTGGGTGCTCGACTCGTCGCAGGGGTTCCACTCCGTCATGAACCTCTTCCTGATCCCGATGTGGATGCTCTCGGGCGCGCTGTTCCCCGCGTCCGGGGCGCCGCGCTTCCTGCAGTGGGTGATCGCGGCCAACCCCGTCTCCTACGCCGTGACCGGCCTGCAGCGCGCGCTTCTTCCGTCGGTCGTCCCGGAAGGCGCCGCCTCGATGGGCGTCTGCCTCGCGGTGCTGGCCGGCTTTTCCATCGTCACGCTCGCGACCTGCGTGTTCGTCGCCTCCCGCCGCGACGCCCGCTGAAACGGGCTGCCCGCTAATTGGACGCTACGAAGTCATCCCCAGCTTTACCCCGGGGTAAAGTTGGGGATAACCCGCACGTCCTCTACTCCCAGTCGACGAGCTTTCCGCGCCAGCGCTCGAACGTCGCGTTGAGCTCGTCCTGGTTGGTCTTGTAGTAGATCGCGCCGACGATCAGCAGTGTGCCGAATATGAGCACCTGCGTCCCGATGAGGGTCATGCGCGAGCTGCGGTCCATGTGCGTGAGAAGCTTGTAGACGAGCGCCGCGAGGTCGGTCAGCAGGCCCGCGAAGCCGAGGAGGACGTACACGCGCGTGCGGAAGAGGCTTCCCACGGCCATCGCGAGCACGGAGAGCGCGAGCAGGGTCATATGGAAGTAGAGCGGGTACCGGTCGTCCATCAGCGCGTACCAGCCCGCGCTGCCGAGCATCGCGAGCAGCGTCACGGCGCGGACCTCGTTGCGCACGATAGGCGAGATCTTGTCGCGGAACATCTGCAGCAGCGCCAGGATGCCGAGGCCGACCGGGATCACGTAGGCCGACAGCGCCCGCAGCTCGAGCTTCGTCCAGAACACGATCGACGTGAACGCGACGAAGCCGCCCATCGCGATGACGTGGTAAGGCGACTCGCGGTCCCCCTTGCCCATGTAGGAGAACATGAGGCTGTAGAGGCCGATCACGAGCAGGACCACGTCCGTTCCGAGCCCGTGGAAAAGGGTCCAGCCTATCACCGCGACCGGCATCGCGAGCAGGGTCCCCAGCAGCGGGATGCGCGCCTCGCCGGGCGCGGGCGGCAGGACCTGCTTCGCTCCGGCTATCGTGAAGGAGACGAGCAGGCCCGCCCAGACGTCGTATTCGTAGTTCCACCAGTTGAGCGTGAGCATCAGCTGGCGCCGGATCAACGCGATGAAGGCGAGCACGCAGAGCTGCAGCAGGAAGTAAGGGGCCGCCGTCTTGCGCAGGCGGCCTTCCTCGAGCCAGCCGTAGGCCGCGACGCCGTAGAGTCCGAGCATCAGCGCGAGATCCCGCGGCGCGAAGGCGCTGCCGTAGCTCGTCGCTTGGACGGCGGCCGTGAGGCCCGTCACGAGCCACAGCGCGGCCGTGTTGACCGAATAGCCCTCTTTCCCGAGCGTCATCAGGGCCTGGTCGAACAGGCGCGGCGGGATCCGGAGCGTCTGGGAATACGCGGCGTAAAGATCGCGCTGGACCCAGCGCGCGAAGAAGCCCGTCGCGAGGAGCGCCGCCGTGCCGGCGAGCCAGGGCGTGGGCGCCGCGAGATGGGCCTGGCTGAAAAACGCGAGCCAGACGGGCGTAAACAGCAGAAGGCCGCCCGCGAGCGCCTCGAGCTCCGAGGCGGGCGTCCGGTCCGGCCGCGGGGTCGCCGCCGCGAGCAGGGCGGCCGCCGCGAACGCGACAAGGCCCGCGTTCGAGGCCGGACCGTGGTAGAGCACGTGCGCGAGCGCGAGCGCGCCGAAGCCGAACGACACGGCGCCGATGCCCCGGCGCAAGGCGCCCGCGGGGCGGAACTCGGACACGGACAGGAAGACGGCCCACAGCGAGAGCAGGACCCAGACCACGTCGTCCTTCGGCAGCCAGCTCGGCACGAAGAAGCCCGCGTGCAGGGCGACGAGCCCCTCGAGCGCGCCGAAGACGTAGAGCGGCGCGGACGAGCGGATCCGCGCCTGATGCGCGAGCAGCGTCGCGCCTCCGAGGAACAGCGGCGCGACGAGGTACGGGAACGTCCGCGCGTTCTCCATGAGGGCCCACGCGAGGCTCGCCTGCGTGGCCGCGAGCAGGAACACGCCCCAGGAGCCGCGATGCGCCGCCCACTGGGCGTCGTCGAGGCCGCCGATGCGCTGCAGGAACGCGCGCGGCGGCGACGGATGCGCGCTGAAGGCCATCCAGAAATGGCCGAGGCCGAACGCGCACCACGCGGCCGGGATCGGGAAGTCGAAAGGAGAAAGCCCGGGCAAGGCGGTGACCAGGAAGTAGCTGCCGAGCATCATCGCGAGGCCGGCGTAGAAGCCGAGCCAAGGCGTCCCTCCGAGTCCCTGCAGGCGGAACATGACGAGCGCCAGGATCATCACGAACGGCGAGTTGAAGTGATAGTGCGCGACGCCGAGCGACGCCTGTGGGAACAGCACCATCTGGAAGGCGCCGCGGAACGCGTACAGCGCGAACAGGAAGAACGAGAGCGTCACCGCCGTGTTCCGCCAGCGGGCGACCAGCGCGTCGCCGTTCGCGAGCTCGGCGCGCGCGTAGAAGTAGAGCACGGGCAGGCCCAGCGCGGGGAACGCCGCGTACGGGTCCCGGAACCAGGGGATCAGCAGCGCGAAGCACCAGAGCGCCGTCGTGACGCCGTAATGGTAGATGCCCTCGAAGGACGCGGCGTACGGCGCCTCGCCGGGATCGGGCTCGCGCGCCGCGCGCTGGAAGCAGCGGCCCGCGAGCAGGGCCATGACGCCCGAGAGGATGAAGCGCCAATCGCTCATCGTCTCGAGGTCGGGGTGGATGAAGTAGGTGCTCGTCAGCAGCGCCAGGACGAAGCCCGCCGCGACCAGCCCGGCGCGATTGAGGAACACGGCGGCCTCGGCGCTCCGGACGAAGACCTTCGCGAGCCGCAGCTGACCGAACGTCGCCGTCGCGCCGAGGGCGAACAGATGGCTCTCCGTGAGCCCCCGGGCGCGCAGCGTCTCGCCGAGATAGAGCCGGACCGCGTGGACGTTGGCGAGTCCCAGGCACAGCGCCGCGGCCGCGAGCGGCTCCGCGCGGCGCCACGACGCTCCGACGACGGCGAACGCCGCGGCCGCGAGGTACGGGGTCCACAGCTGGAGCGCCGACGCGCGAAAGGCGTGGTCGGTAGCGTGGAACAGCACGGCCGCGGACGCGAAGAGCATCGCCGGGAAGAAAACCCAGGGCCGCCCCCCGATGTCGAAGAACGGGTGGCCGAGCGAGCCGCGCGTCAAGCGCGGCCACCGCTCATGAAGCGCTCGTCCGGCCTCGCCCAGCACCGCCATCGCGAGCGCGAACGCCGCGAGCCTCCAGGGAGAGGTCAGCGACGCGCCGGCGGACGCGTCGATATATGCGAGCAGCAGCGCGAGCAGCGCCAGCGGGCCGCAGCCCTGCGCGCGCGCCGCGGCGAGCGCCAGCGCGATCAGCAGCGCGTGCTCGGGGAAGGTGCGGGCGGTCACGCCGTCGAACACGCCGTACGCGGCGGCGCCGAACGCCGCGAGCGCGCACCAGAAGAACATCGGCGCGACGAGCGGCCGCAGCCGCTTCTCGGACTCGATGTTGGACTCGAGCAGGCGCTGAACGGCCTGGAGCCCCAGAAGGAACCATACCGTCGGGCCGGCGCTCGCGGGCGTCAAGCGGCCGAGCAGCGGCCCGGCCCCCGGCGCCGACCAGGCGAGGAGCGCGCCCCACGTCTGGAAGAAGAGCATGGTCCCGAACACGGCTTCGCCGTCGGCGAGCGCGAACCACGCGAGCTGGACGCTCGAAAACGCGAGCAGCGGCAGCAGCGCGACGACGTCGCCGCCCGTGTAAAGCGCGGCGAGCGAGGCGAAGGAGGCGCCGACGGCCGCCGCCCGCAGGACCTCCCGCGTGGGAGCGGCCAGGAGATCCGCGGCCCAGGGCCGGGTCTCCGACAGCTTCAAGTGGAAGAAGTAAAGCCCGTTCAGCGCCGCGACGCAGAGCAGCGCCGCGTGGTGCCACCGCGGATCGGGCGCGAGGTCGTAGTAGCCCAACGCGAGGCCCGCGACGGCGGAGAGCCAGCCGAAATGCGCGTAGACCCTGGCGCCCGGATGCTCGCGGTAGTAGACGGCGCGCAGGCTCCACGCGGCGCCGGCCGCGACGAGGCCGATCGCCCCCTTCAGGTGCACGCCCCCGGCTACGAGCTGCGCGGCGAGGTTCCAGCCGTCGACCTTGAGCAGCAGAAAGAGCGCGGACGCCATCAGCGGCCACGTGAACAGCGTGTGGTCGCGGCGCTTGAGCGGGAACGGCGCGAAGCCTCCGAACTTGTCCCCCTCGTCGAGGCCCGCGAACGCCTGCGAGGCGCGCAGCGAGAAGCAGCCCCAGGTCAGCGCGAGCGCCGCGAGCGCGCTCATGAGCCCCGAGCCCCACTCGATGAACGGCAGATGCTGCGTGAGCTCGAGCCGCAGCTGCGGCAGCAGGATGATGACCATCACGGACGCCAGGATGACCGGCAGCAGCGAGCGCGAGTAATACGCGGCGAAGACGAGCGAGCCCGCCATGAGCAGCGGCCCGGAAAGCGCCATCGCGGCGGGGCCCGAGAGCGCGTCCCCCGGCCGGCCCTGCTCGAAGGCGACGCGCAGCAGCATGGCGCTCATCGCGAGCGCGCCGTAGATGAGCAGCACGGTCGAGCGCGCGCCGCGGACCATCGGCGTCGGCCGCGCGGCCTGCAGCGCAAGCCACGACGCCGAGAGCAGCGAGAGCCCGAACACGAGGTTGTTGCCCTGCACGGTCCGGCCCATCACGTCGGCGAAGCCGAGATACGGCAGCGCGAGCGCGAGCACGGTCATCGCGGAATGCGAATACACGAGCTTCTGGTCGCGATGCGCGCGCCACGCGAACATCCCCGCCGCCGCGATGAGAATGGCCGCGGTCTCGGCCGGCAAGGAGCGATAGTGCCACTGCACGAGCACGGCGAGCACGACGGTCGCGTGCGCCGCCGCGGCCTGCATGCTCGCCCCGACGCCCGCGAGCTCGTCCCACCAGCGCCTGGAGAACGCCCCGAACGCGCCGAGCCCGGCCGCGATCCAAAGCGTGAGGATGGGGAGGCGCTCACGCGGGAAGCCGTCCCACAGGCCGATCGAGACGGCGCTCAGCGCGAGCAGCGTGAACGCGATCCACGCGTGGAGCACGTCGCGGCGGAACACGGCCTGCGCGAGCCACACGGCGCCGGCCAACGCGAGCGACAGCGTCCGGAGCTCGGGGTGGGCCGCGGCCATTAGCAGACCCAGGAGGATCGCGGCGTAGCCGAGAAAGGACTCCTTGCCGTAAGCGGGAGAGCCTTCCGCTTGCCCGCGCGCCTGCTCGGCGAAAAGAATAAGACCGCCCATGACGACAACGAGATTTGCGTACGCATGCGCCTGCGGCACGTAGCGAAGATAGCCGTGCGTCCACAGGAAGACCTGGATATAGGTCGACGCGAGCGCCACCCCGAGGAACCACGGCACGCGGCCTTCCTCTATGAGCTTCGGCGTGAGGTCCCGGCGCACGAAGCTCGCGACCGTCCAGGCGGCCAGCGCGAAGCCCGCGTGAAAGCCGGCGGCGAGCAGGGGGCCGACCATCGCGGGCGGCGCGTACGCCGGCAGGAACGGCCCGAGCAGGACCAGGGCGTTCAGCGCGAGCAGGACGGGGGCGAGCGACCGGCCCAGCGGCTCGTGCACCGCCGCGCACCAGCGCCTCAGCCCCCCTCCGGCCGCGGCTATATAAAGGAGGGTGAAGACGGGAACCAGGATGGCCTTGTGGGTGACCTCCGGATCGCGCGCGAGCAGCGCGACGGCCATGAAGTTGGCGGGCAGCAGCGCGACGGACGCGCCGCGCAGCATGTCGGCCGTGCCCTTGAGCGCGGCGTCGCGCTTCTCGATCCAACCGCCGATGCGGGCGAGCGCCGACGTGAAGCTCGCGAGCAGGACGGGCAGGACCGTGTAGCGCACGAACCAATGCTTGTCCCAGGTGTAGAAGGCGAGCACGGAGCTGCCGACGACGACCATCGCGATGCCCGCGAGCATGGGCCAGTTGCCGGCGAAAAAGGGAAGAAGGTGCTCGTCCCAGAGCGACGGGCCCGGCGGCTCGGCGCGCTTGATGACGGGCGAAGGCGGCCGCGGCGCCTTCGGCACGCTCGACAGGACGCTCGGCGCCTTTTCGACGGCCTTCGGAAGGGATAATTCCTCGGCTGGGGCGGCGTACGGCTCGGGCACGGGCTCGACGACCGGCGCAACCGCTGGACGGCCGAGATTCTTCTCGCGGCAGTGCCGCTCGAGCGCCTCGCGCGCGTCGGGCGAAACGTCCGAGTCGTTCGCCCATAGGAGCAAGAGCTGCGCGGGAGACTCCGCGGCCAGCGCCCGATAGGCGTTCGCGGCGACGGCGTCCTGCTCGACGACGGCCGCGAGCCAGGCGTCCCAGCCGGCCCAATCCATGATGGAAGGCTCGTCGAAGCGCAGCGTGAGCAGCAGCGAGGCCCGCTCCCTCGACGCGGCGTCGACGGCGAGCGTTCGGATCCGCGCGGCCATTTCGCTGGTGGGCCAACCGCAGGCGGCGTCGAGGTCGACGGACTGCTTGGCCGCCCCCGCGAGGGCGCTCTGGCGCAGCATCTCCAAGGACGGCTGCAGCGCGGGCTCCTTCGCGGCCAACGCGTCGATGAGGCCGCTCGCGTCGACCGCGCGGCTCGCGCCGGGATACGGGACGCCCTCGGCCAGCGCGCCGCGCAGGCCCTTCACCGTCGCCATCAGATTCTTCCAGCCCGCGGGCGCGTCGAGCGGCAGGTCCCCGAGGAGCCCCCGGAACTCCTCGACGGAGCCGCCGTACTTCTTCCTTTGCAGGCAGCGCGCGGCCTCGACGCGGCGCCGGCTTCTCAGGTGATTGGCGAGGCTCTCGAACGCGGGGCCGGGGTGCTTTTGGAGCGCGGCGAGCAGGTCCGAAGCGGACGGCGCGGGCCCGGCCTTCTCGCCGAGCTCCTTGAGGGCGGGCAGCAAAAATCCGTTGTCGAGGCGGCCCGCGCCGAGCTGCGCGCACAGCGCCTCGATCAGCTCTTTTTCGTTCAACGGGTCGCCGGGTCGCAGCCGCGTCCGGTGATCAGGACGCCGTCCATCGTGGTCGTACATTGCTCGACGAGCCCGCCGGGGCAGCAGCGCTCCTTGATCTCGGCGTAGTTCTTGGCTCCGGAGCACTGGCCGTCGGGCGACGAGGCCAGGATGCGGCACTGCAGATCGACGCGGTCGGCGATGCCGTCGACGTTGCGCCTGATCACGCGCACGGGCGCGGCCTTCGGCTTGGGCGGAGGCGCGGGGGCGGGCTTGCTGGGAGACGGGGCCATCCCCTCGTTCTTCTTAGGCTCGTACGCGGAGGTCTGGCGCTGATAGCCTTTAGGCACTCGCCCCTTCTTGTCCTGGATTTGGATGTCGCTGCCCCGGCTCGTGGAGCCCGTGTTGCCGGAGGTGCCCGCCTGGGCCGTACCCTCTTTCTTCTTCTCTTTGGCCGGGCCGCAGCCGCCTCCGTCCTCGTCGCCGCAGCCGAAAGCCGCGAGCAGAACGGCGGCGTGAAGGACCGCCAGAAGGCGCGAATGCGATTTCATCACCTGAGTTTAAGGGGTCTCCGCGTTTTCGTCAACCCTTGTCGCTCGGGTCCGGCCTTAGCTAGACTCTCGGCATGATCCAAGACCTGCTCGGCTCGATCGCGTCGAAGCAAGCGTACCGCCGCTTCGCCGTCGAAAAGGCGAGCCGCACCGTCCTCTACCTCTTCTTCATCAGCCTCCTGTTCACGATCGGCGGCTCGATCGCGATGCAGGTCCGCATCGGGCCCGTCGTCGACGAGACCTTTGATTGGCTCGGCAGGGAGGTTCCGCCATTGACCTTCTCCAACGGCAAGGTCACGAGCGCGGAAGCCGGTCCAAAGCGGATCGAGCACCCGAAGGCTCCCGACGTCGCCCTGATGATCGACACCGCGCGCGTCGACCCCGTCACGCTGCCGATGATGAAGGAAAAGAAGGTCCTCGCCTATTTGACCAACAACGCGCTCTACATCGAGCAGCAGACCGGGCGGGTCGAGATGTACGACCTGTCGAAGGCCGCGCAGGACCGCCCGATGGTCGTCGACGCGAAGTTCTTCAAGGACGCAGCGGGCGCGCTGAAGAAGGTCGTCTATCCGCTCGCCGTCATCACGGTATTCGTGTTCGCCGCGGCCTGGACCGCCGTTCTGGGCCTGGTCTACGCGCTGCTCGCGATGCTGATGAGCTCGATGGCGGGCGGCACGCTGACGTTCGGCGCGCTCTACCAGATCGCGATCCACGCTCAGACGACCGCGCTGCTGCTGCGCATCATCATGGCGTTCCTTCCGTTCATGGTGCCGATGTCCGCGCTGCTGTCGATCGTCATCACCGCGGTCTATCTCTGGATGGCCGTGAAGGCCAACACGGTCGCCGCGACCTCCGCCGTTTGAGGACGGGCGCGGCGCTGGCCCTCGCCGCGGCGCTTTTCTGCGGCTGCGACTGGCTCACGGGCGACTTCCGGCTGTCCGGGGTCGTCGAGATCTCCCCTCTGATCGAGGCGCGCGCGCCGAAGACGAACTCCGTCCTGTTCGTCATCGCCGAGAACGCCGGCGGCGTGCCCGTCGCGGTGCACCGCATCGTCAACCCCGAATTCCCCGCGAAGTTCGCGATGTCTCCCCAGGACCTGCTCGTGCCGGGAATCCGGCGCAACGAGCTCCTGACGGTGGTCGCCAGGCTCAACGCGCACGGGAACCTCGGCGCCCCGAAGCCGGGCGACCTCGAAGGCCGAAGCGTCGAGCGCGCGCATCCCGGGGATCGCGGCGTCAAGCTGCGCCTCGACAAAGCCCTATGAGACTACCTCCCGCCGCCCTCGTCCTGCTCGCCGGCCTGGCCGCCTGCGCGGGCCCCACGTCGCGTCGCGCTTCGCCGTCCGGCACGATGTCCGGCCTGGACGTCCTCGTCGAAGACGGCTTCCGCCCATTGCGAGGCAAGCGGGTCGGTGTGCTCACCAACAGCACCGCGATCGACCGGCGCGGCCGTTCCATCGTCGATCTCATCGCCGCGGCCCCGGACGTGACGCTGGCCGCGATCTTCACCCCCGAGCACGGCTACGCCGCCGCGAGCGAATCGGAGAACATCGTCTCGGGCCTCACGCGCGTCAACGGCAAGGACATCCCGCTCTACAGCCTCTACGCCGGAGGAATCAAGGGCATGCGCCCCAAGCCCGAGCAGCTCCAGGGGCTCGACGTGCTCATCTTCGACATCCAGGACATCGGCTCGCGCTTCTACACCTACCTCGCGACGATGGCGATGGCCCTCGAGGAGGCGAAGGCGGCGAGCGTGGACTTCATCGTGCTCGATCGACCGAACCCCATCCGCGGCGACGTCGTCGAGGGACCCATCCTCGCCGATCCGAACCTGCGCTTTCTGACGCCGACCGCGTATTTCCAGATCCCGATCCGGCACGGCCTCACCGCGGGCGAACTCGCCCTTCTGCACAACGGATCGGTCGGGCATCCGCACCTGAACGTCGTCAAGCTGCGCGGCTGGAAGCGCTCGATGTGGTTCGAGGACACCGGCCTGCCTTGGGTCCCCCCGTCGCCGAACATGCCCAACGTCGAGGCGGCCGCGCTCTATCCCGGGATCGGGATCTTCGAGGCGTCGAACCTCGCGGTCGGCCGCGGCACGCCCATACCCTTCCGCTGGATCGGAGCCCCCTGGATGAAGGCGGACGAGATCGTTTCGCGCCTGCGGGGCACCGTCGGGGGCGTCGAGTTCTCCGTCCAGGAGTACACGCCGTCGAAGAGCGTCTTCGAGAAGAAGCTCTGCCGCGGCGTGCGCATCACCGTGACGGACCGCGACGCGGTCCGCCCCACCTCCGTGTTCCTGCATCTCGCGCTCGCGCTGCGCGAGCTTCACCCGAACGAGTTCGAGTGGCGCTGGGACGAGGTCAAGCGCATGGTCGGCGTGGACGAGTTCCGCCTGATGTGGGAGACGGGCGCCGGTCACGACGCCTTTCTGTCCCTCTTCGACATAGGCCCGCGCGACTTCGAAGCCCAGCGCCGGCCGGTTCTGCTTTACTAGGCGGTTCGGCCCTCGCCGTCGAGGGCGGGAGCGAGCAGCCAGCCGAGGCCGAACGTGCCCGCGGTGCCGATGATCACGAGCCAGCTCCAGCCCAGAGGGATGACGCCCTTCTCCGATAGCAGGAGAAGCGTCGCGTTCACGGCCGCCATCGCGAACATCGCGTACGTGATCGCCTTGTCGCCCTTGCGCTTGGTCAGCATGCCCAGCAGGAACACGCCGAGCATCGAGCCGTAGGTCACGCCGCCGATCTTGAAGGCGAGCCACAGCATCTTGTCGAAGAAGCTGAAGAAGTAGGCGATGCCGCCGAGCGCGAGCGCGAAGAGCCCGACGCAGACGCGCGAGACCTTCATGTAGTGCTCCTGCGTCGCGCCCGCCTTCGCGAGCAGCGGCTTGTACAGGTCGTTGACGAACACCGCGGTCAGGGACGCGAGCGGGGAGTCGATCGAGGCCATGATGATCGCCGTCAGCACCGCGCCGCGCAGGAACTGCGGCATCACGGTCGCGGCGAAGTGCGGATAGATCGTGTCGAGCTTGGCCGGCAGCGCCAGGCCGGGATTCTGCTTGTAGAACACGAACAGCAGCGTCCCGAGGCCCACGAAGACGCACAGGGTCAGCAGCGAGCCGGCGATCGACAGCAGGATCGTCTTCTGGCTGTCGCGGCGCGTCTCGACGGTCAGGAGCTTCTGCGTCATCTCGTGGTCGGTGCCGAAGGCGGCCGTCGAGCCGACGAAGCCGTTGAGGACCGCGATCCAGACGATATTGGGATTGCCGAAGAACCTCCCGAGGAAGCCGGGCTCCATCACGTTCGGGCCCCAGTTGAAGATGTCGAGCTTGCCGGCGTCCCGCGCCAGCTGCAGCGCCGCGGGCAGGCCGCCCTCGATGCGGTGGATGAGGAAGGCGATCGTGAGGACGCCGACCCCGAGGAACGTGAACGCCTGCAGGACGTTGGTCCAGACGACGGACTCGATGCCGCCGTACGCGATGTACGCGACGCTGACGATCGTGAAGAGCGCGATCGTCGGCGCGATGTGCCAGCCCAGCAGCACGCTGACCGCGACGCTCGCGGCCATCAGGCGCACGCCCGAGGCGAGCAGGCGCGTGACGAAGAAGAAGCCCGTCGCCGTGTACTGGCTGCGCGGGCCGAAGCGCTGGCGCAGGTACTCGTAGATCGTCGTGCTGTTGTATTTATAGAAGGCCGGGATGAAGAGGAACGCGATCAGGATGCGCGCGCCCGCGGAGCCGATGAAGAACTGCAGGTAGCCCCAGTTCTCGCGGAAGGTCGTCGCCGGCACGCCGATGATCGTCATCGCGCTGATCTCGGTCGCGACGAAGGAGAGCATCGCGGCCCACCACGGGATGCGCCGGCCGCCGAGGAAGAAGTCGTTCGTGTCCTTGGAGCCGCGCCCGCCCCACCAGCCGACGAGGAACATCAGCGTGAGCGTGCCGAGCAAAACGGTGAAGTCCGCCGCGGTCAGCGAGGACCCGCCCGTGAGCAGCGAGGTGGCTTCATTCATCTATCTCTCCCAGGAAATGAGCCGCGGCCGCCTGCTGCGCGGCGTCGGCTCGCGAGTATACACAAAGCCCGGCGGTCTTGGCCGGAAGGCCCGCCAGCGTGAAAGGGCTGCCGAAGCTGACGGCGGCGGCGCCCGGCGCGGCGGCGAGCGCCTTGATCAGGCGCGCGCGCGACGCCTCGTCGAGCCGGATGCGCCCCGAGTACGCGCGCGGGCCGACGAAGATCCCGGCCGCGAGCGACTCGCCCTTCCGCGCCTTCCCGTCCCGCGCGACGCGGACGCGGACGCCGAAGCGCTCGAGCGCGGCGACGAACGCGGCGCCCGAGAGAGGGTCGCGCGGCCCGGCCTGCGGCTCGAAGTAGGCGACGCGTTTCGGAGCCGGGCCGAACGGCGGGCGCGTCCACGCGGCGCACTCCGCGAACAACGGGGCCGCGCGGCGGCGGTGCGCGGCGCCCCCCACGACGGAGAACGGCGGACGCGGCGAGCGGAGCTTCGCCAGCGCGGCGTCGAGCCGGCGCTCGGCCTCCGCGCAGCGCCGCGCGAAGAGCCGGTCGCGCCCGGCCTCGACGCGCAGCTCGGCGACGAGCGTCGCCGCGTCCTTCGGCACGAGCAGGATGTCGGCTCCGCCGCGCAGCGCGAGCAGCGCGGCCTCGCGCTCGCCCCAGTGCTTCGCGATCGCGCCCATGTCGAGCGCGTCCGTCGCGATCAGGCCGCGGAAGCCCCAGCTCCGCAGCAGCCTCGGCCCCGCGGCGGACAGCGTGAACGGCAGCTTGGACGGATCGAGCGCGGGCACGACCAGGTGGCCGAGCATCACGGCGTCCGCGCCCTTCGCCAAGGCCCGGAACGGGACGAGCTCCCTTTTCGCGAGCAGCGCGCGCGGCGCCTTGACGGTCGGCAGGTCGAGATGCGAGTCCGCGGTCGTCGACCCGTGCCCGGGGAAATGCTTGAGGCAGCCGAGCGCCCCGGCGTCGCGCAGGCCCGCGAGATACGCCTTCGCGAGGCGCGCGGCCTCGGCCGGATCGGACGAGAACGCCCGAAGGTTCACGATCGGGTTCTTCGGCTCGCTGAGCAGGTCGAGGACGGGCGCCAGCACCCAGTCGACGCCCAGCGCGCGGGCCTCGCGGCCCGTGATCCGCCCCTTTTCGCGCGCGACGGCCTCCGAGCCCGACGCTCCGACGCCGAGGCTCGTCGGCAGCGGCGTGGAGCCCGGAACGTGCGCCCAGGCGCCTTCTTCGTAGTCGGCGCAGATCAGCAGCGGACGCCCGGCGACCCGACGCAGGCGTTTTGTTATCGAGGAAATGGACCGCGGCGTTCCGCGGTACAAGCAGAAGCCTCCGACCCCGAGGCGGACGAGTTTTTCGGCCTCGCGCGGGTCCTGTTTTCCGACGGTAAAGCCGGGGAAGACGAGGCGCGCGGGATCCATTGCGCGATGATGCCTTTTCCGGGCGGTCCTCGGCAACAAAAGCATAATCGCCCTTTTGTCATACTCTCCTTAGAGCATGCGCGCCCCGCTTCTCGCCGTTTTGATCGCTTTTTCAGGGATCTTCGCGTCCGCGCAGTCGCCGACCTCGGAGGCGTACAACGCGCGCGCGACCCCCCTCGACGACGTCTCGCGCGAGCTCCTCGTCGAGACGGGCTACGTGATCCGCGAGGACGGCAAGGTCTGGGACAAGATCGCCGACAGCCCGGTGCGGCTCGACGAGATGTCCTATCTCCTGTCGCGGCTCGCCGGCGCGCGGCGCCTGAAGGCGCTGCTCGAGCTCAACCTTATCTTGAACCGTTCCGAGGGCGAGAAGAAGCTCACGGACGCCGAGCGCGAGGCCGTCCGCGGCCTCCTGCGCAAGCATTGGGCGGTGTTCGGCGTCGGCACGCGCAAGGACTTCCGTTCCTACTTCTCGGTGCGCGCGCTCGTCGAGGAGCTCGACAAGATCCCGCCCCGCTTCGACCGGGGCTCGGCGATGCTGATGCGCGATCCGGATCCCGCGACCGCGCCCGTGCCCATGACGGCGGCGGCCCCGATCTCGGTCACCGCCGTGCCGCCGGCGGCGACGTACGCTCCGGTCCCGATGCCCGTTCCCGCCGCCGAGACGCGCGCCGCGAACGCTCCGCGGCAGTTCTTCCCGCGCGCGGTCCTCACGCCTTTTCTCGAGCCGCTGTCGCTGCGCCGGCCGTCGCCGTTCGCCCCGCGCCGGCCGGCGGAAGCCCCGGCCGCCGTCGCGGCCGTCGCGGCCGTCGCCGCCGTTCCCGCGCCCGCTTACGCGGCGCCGCAGACGGCTCCGTACGTGCCTCCGGCGATCGCGGCCGTGCTCGGCGCGATGGCGCCGGTCGACGTTCCCCATCCCATGATGACGGGGCCGGGCCCGGCGCCGGTCGCGATTCCGGCTCCCGCCGCCGCTGTCGCCGCCGCCCAGCCTCCTTCCGTTTCGCCGCCGGTCGCGGCGCCCCCGCCTCTCACGCCGCGCGCCGCGCCCGTCACCTCCGCCGCTCCCGCTCCCGCTCCCGCCCCGCCCGTTCCCGCGGCGCCGCCTCTCGCGCGAGACGCGTCCATCCCGCTGTTCGCCGGCTCGACGCTGCCGCCGCAGCCGGCCGGCCCGGCGGGGCTCGGCGTGCTGAAGGCCTGGACGCCCCCGGGCGCGGCGGCTCCGCCGCCCGCGGGACCGCCTGACTCCGCGGCGGCGCCCGCTGCGGCGCCCGCGCCGGCGGCTCCGCCCGCTGCCGCGCCGAAGGCTCCGCAGGCGCTCGACGCGACCCAGGCCGAGTTCGAGGCGTTCATCGCGAACGGCCCTTACGGCCGCGAGGGCCAGGCCCTCCTCAAGATGCTCGGAGCCAAGGCTCCCGACTTCTGCCGCGCGATCCTGCGCCGCACGGTCGTGCGGGGGGCCCCACTCATCGTGATCGACGGCGCGCGCGCGGGCGCCGACCGCCGCGCGGGCTTCGCGCCCTCCGATCCGGCGCATCCCGGAGCCGTGATCGCGCTCAGCGCCGGGCCGCTGCTCGTCGAGCGCAAGAAGGGAATGTTCGGAAAGACCCTCATCGCGCTTCCCGAGGATCCGCGCGCGTGGGCCGAGCTCGGCCTGGCCCCTCCCGCACTCGACGCCCTGAATAAGGCCGCGTCGCCGGCCTCGCAGGAAACCGGCCCGTGGGGCGTGGTCCGGATCTACGCGGACCGGAGCCGCCACGGGACCTATTCGACGCAGGAGCAGGCCGGCGAGCTGCTCGAGCGCCTGCTTCTCCTCGGGCTCGAGCGCGAGGGCTTCGCGTCCTCGACCTACGCGGCCCGGGCCTGGGCGCGCGCCGCGCGCCTGCTGTTCTCGGCTCGCCTCGCCGAGGACATCGGCGGCGACGCCTTCCTCGATCCCGATCGCAGGCTCGAGCTGCGCGACTGGATCGAGCGCGGCGACGAGTCCGACGATCTGATGATCGCGTCGTGGTCCTCGTCGCGCGGGAACGTCCTCGATCCGCGGCGCGGCGGGCCCGAGTCGCAGGCGCTCTATGAGCGGCAGGCGAAGGAGTCCTGCACGCGCTCGCTGCTGGCCGATCATCTGGCCGAAGCCGCGCGCAGCCTCGCCTCGCGCGCGCGCACGATCGAGGCGCTCGCCGAATCGGGCTTGATCTCCATAGACGGCGCGAAGACCGCCGCCGCGCGGGCCGAGAAAGACGAGGCGGCCGCGCGGGCGGCGCTGCTCGCGTCGCCGCCCGCCTGCGACGGGCGCTTCGGCGCCGACGAAGCCGGCCTGCGGCGCTCGAGCGCCCTGCTCGCCGAGGTCTCGCGCGCGGAGCGCGCGTTCCGCGAGCGCAAGTCCAGGGTGGCGGCCCATGATTAACGCCCTCGCCGCGGTCCTGCTGCTCGCCTCCCCCGCCCTCGCGGGCGATTGGCTCGCGGACGCGGGCAAGGCCGCGCGCGAGGCGTCGATCGCGGGCGAGTCCAAGCCCGAGGCCCCGAAGAAGGCCTGGATCCCGTTCGTGCCCGGCTCGCGCCTCTTCTCCGGCGAGATCCCGGTCGAAGGCTGGTGGCCGATGGAGGAGGAGACGGCCACGGGCTCCGTGTTCCGCCTGCTCGGCGGCGACTCGCACTCGGGCTCGGTGCGCACCGTGCTGTCCGTGCGCTTCTACGACAAGGATACCCCGGGCTTCACGCCGATCAAGCTCGCGGTGGAGCTGCTGCGGCGCGAGAACAAGGACACCGGACGCGAGATCTCGCCCGTGCGTCCCGTGCGCGTGGGGCTCGGGCTCGCGCGCACCTTCGAGATCGTCGAGACGCGGCGCGTCCCTTCGGACGAGGGCCCTTCCTTCGAGGAGGAGCTGCATCAGTACGTCGCGGTGATCCCCGTCGGCGAGGCGTACTATCTCGTGCGGCTCGTCTCGTCGCGCGCGACCTACCTCGAGTACCGCGAGGACTTCGTGCGCTTCCTGAAGTCTATGCGCACGCTCTCCCGCTAGGGAAGGGCTGGCAGCTCCTCACGAAGCTCGAGGACCACGCGCACGTAGTTCTCGGAATGATTGTAGTCGTAGATCGAGCGTCCGATCGCCGAGGCCGGCGTGAACGGCTGGCCCGCGCGATAGCCGTTGCCCGCGAGATAGTTCGCGGCGCTGCCGAGCGCGTCCGGCCACGTGAACAGATCGCGGCGGCCGTTCGAGTCGAAGTCGACGGCGAACCGGTTCGCGCTCGACGGCATGAACTGCGTGAAGCCGAACGCTCCCGCGTAAGAGCCGAGCCACGCGTGCGCGTCGGCGCCCTCGGCGGAGGCGAACAAGAGCAGCTCCGCGAG
>Ga0163144_10007853_pt1 | contig 23291 bp, 23 predicted proteins | sample OliLak19BULKMAT1_FD_123175 | JGI IMG/M metagenome (GOLD analysis project Ga0163144, IMG submission 123175) | Freshwater microbial mat bacterial communities from Lake Vanda, McMurdo Dry Valleys, Antarctica - Oligotrophic Lake LV.19.BULKMAT1 | ecosystem: Environmental > Aquatic > Freshwater >...
CGGTAGACCCATTCTCGATTGAACTTGGCATCTTTCAACAACGCCACGACCGCGTTCAGTGTCGCTTTTACGCGGACGACTCCCTTGATCTCATCCAATTCTGATCCTGCATAGTCGCGCCGTTGTACACTCAGGTTTTCGGCGGCATAGACGAGCTGCCACTCGCCAGCCTGTGCCGATACTGTGACCAGCACGGTTGCAACCAGGCCGAGTGTGTTGCGCCACGAAAAATAGTTTTTCATTGTTGCTCGCTAGATAACTGTCGTTTCTACATGGTCTACCTGATCCGGTTTCTGCCCGGTGGCAACCAGGCACCCCACCACAATCAGCACCGTCCCGCCCAGGGTAGTCGCGGTAAGCGCTTCAGCAAATACCAGAACACCGAACAGGGCGGCCCAGATGAAGGCAGTATACTCAACAGGAATCAGGATTCTGGCTTCCGCCCGCGCATAGGCCCAGGACAGTAGTAACAGCGAGGTCGTGCCCAGTACGGCGGCGGCGGCCAGGTCAGGTAGCTGCTGCACCGTTGGCGCTACCGCCCAGAGCGGCGCAAAGATGAGATATACGGCGAACATTGTTGCGTTCTGGAAAAATGCGATTTCAACCGGCTGGGCGAGCAGTGCCTGCTGCCGCTGCAGTATCAGGTTGTACGCATACAGTACCGCTGATAACAGAATTGCGGCGATACCCCGCCCTATGTCCTCGCTGTAATCGCCGCCCAGTTTCCCGCCAATAATGACCAGCGCACCGGCAAAACCAATCACCGACGCCAGGATTGCTCGTTCACCAATTTTCTCTTTCAATAATACCGCCGCAAGGTATAACGCAATAAGGGGCGCAATGAAGGACAAACCAATTGCTTCCGCCAGCGGCACGTAAACCAGACCCCAGAAGAACAGAAATGCCATCAGTGAGGTAACGACACCACGCCAGATATGAAACCTGACTATCGAATTGCCGGGCCAGCGCCCTCTCTTCCATAAGAACAGTGCGGTCGCTATCGACAACGCGATGGACGTGCGCCACAGCATGGCGTTATACGCTCCCATCTGTATCGATAGGCCCTTCATGATCGCATCCATACTGGCAAAGGTCGCTATCCCGATGCCAGCGATGGCAAAGGGAATAGTGGCGGAGTGAGCGCGTTCTAGCATTGAGTCTGTCATTTGATGTAGGGTCTTTCTGTACTCTATCCGTTGCAACGAATAAACTCCAATGCCGTTCTACAGGGAGCTGACATGCCTGCACGCGATATGGACCAGCACGCCCATCGCCGTTTCAATCCACTGAGCGGCACCTGGGTTCTGGTCTCCCCCCAGCGCGTCCTGCGACCCTGGCAGGGCAAAATGGAGGCTGCTGTATCAGAACCGAATCCGCCCCATGACCCGGAGTGTTATTTGTGTCCCGGTAATGTAAGAGTGAATGGGGTCGTGAACTCCAACTATCAGCACACATTTGTCTTTACCAATGATTTTCCAGCACTCAGCGCAGATGCACAACCGGGCACTGCAACCCATGGTGTGTTGCGCGCGGAAACCGTCACCGGGACTAGCAGGGTCATGTGCTACTCACGGCGTCATAACCTGACCATGGCGGACTTGCCCGTCGCAGATATAGCGCAGGTGGTAGAACTGTGGGTGGAACAGTCCGCAGAGCTCGGGCGCCGCTACCGTTGGGTGCAGGTATTTGAGCACAAGGGCGAACTCATGGGCTGCTCCAATCCGCACGCCCACCGCCAGGTCTGGGCACTGGGTACTCTGCCGAGTGAGGTCGCCAGGTAGCGCGGTTGCCTGAGTTGATGACGCAGGAAAAGCAGGACCTGGCCGCAATGCTACAGCAGCTACTCACGTGTTATAACGCGCTTTTCGACTGCCGTTTTTCCTACTCCATGGGCTGGCATGGCGCACCCTTTGATGACCGCGACAGCAGTCCTCTGTGACAAAAAAGGGCTAGCCGTGGATCTGCAGCACCACGTCCGTGATGAGTTCAGGCGGCGTTTCGGTGTGCCGGCCACCGTGGTGGTCAGGGCGTTGTGTTAGCCGATATTCCCATGGTCGCAGGCCTGTCGTCATCCGCGGCGCTGGAATTGGCTGTCGAGCGCACGCTTATTGAACTCTCCGCCGGGACCTGGGACGCTTGCGGCAGCGCAAGGCTGTGCCAGATCGCGTAGAATCAGTGGGTGGGTGTCAACTGCGGCAGTGTGAAGCGGCAGCCGCAGCCCTTGGCGTAGCCGCGTTGCGGGATGTAGATCTCACACGGGACTGCTCCCACTTCCCGAAGCTGGCTTTGGCGGTTGCGCTGTCGCCTTGGTAGAGGCGCAGCACGCGCAAGGTTTCGCGATTAAAGTGGAACAGGAATATGCCAAGGCGACGGGCTTGATAGCAACGGTATACCTCTGCACAGCCACTGACGGTGCTGCTGTCGTGTGGCGGGCAAACCAACCATCAGGCCGAGCCTGAACCAGGACTTACTTCACTATTCGACTGTCGCCCGCACCGCGCTCGCCGGACATACGCCCTGACAATACTTGCTCCTGGAGCAAACAGCCCGCGGTCAATGTGCAGAAATAAATGTGCCCGTCCTCGTAGCCAACCCAGACCATGATGCTATCTCCGTCGCGCGGAATGTCGATAGCGGTGACTGCTGACTTGGGAGTGCCTGCGAGTGGTTTGCAACCACTCAACCGGGCGCAGTACAGTATGTCGCCTGTGGCAAAACCGATGAACGCTGATGTCTGGGCACCTAACGCGGCGATTGCTGTGACCGCCCCGCGCTCCCCGGCATAGGCACCCACGTTAATTGTAAAACAGAGGAACAAAATGACCATTCGAACCATCAGACCATAGATACTTCTACTCATAGCCTTACCTCGCTGGACATTAAAGTGTTACCTGATATGAAAGAAACCGTACCGTGCCTGAGTATGCCGCAGTCTTCCATCTGGTACCATGATAGCTGAGCTTACAAAATACTGAGGAACTTTTCTGTGAACGACCGAAAGAGGATTCGACTCACCAGGGTACTGGAAACACCCGCGACAGTGCTGGCACGACGAGGATTGCACATCCTGCTTGGCGTCTGTTGCTGTGTTGCACTTCTGGCCGGGCGTATCGCCCCCGCAGCGGCGCAGAATGACGTCGACCCTGCCAAAGTCTACCAGCTGGTTTACGGCGCGACACTGGACCCAAAAGCCAGGGTTGCGCACGCCACCCTGACACTCAAGCAGCCCAGGCGTTTGGTGCGCAGTATCGAGTTCGTCATGCCCAGTGACCGCTATCTGAACATACGGCCTACATCACGCATCGAAGTCAAGGGGGATCGAGTCACCTGGCGGCCGCTCAAAGAGGGTAGTGTGCTACATTTCGACTTCGTCATTGATAACAAACGATCGAATGGCGCGGCAGACGCCCGGATCGAAGACACGTGGGCACTACTGAAATTGGATTACCTGTTTCCCCGGGCGACCGCGCGCGTGGTCAAGGGAGCCACGTCGAAGGCGACACTCAAGCTGGTTGCGCCCAAGGGTTGGGCCATCGAAACACCGTACGGCCGGGGGGCGGGTCGCGTACTTGATGTCGGTAATCCACACCGGCTGTTCGACCGACCACTCGGCTGGCTGCTGGCGGGAAAATTAGGCGTGCGGCGTGACACTGTGAGCGAGCGGAGCATCAGCGTTGCAAGTCCCCTCGGCAGCCACTTGAAAGCGAACGACGTACTGGCCTTTGTGCGCTGGACGCTGCCTTCCCTGGTGAAAGTGTTTCCCGATTTCCCAAAGCGGCTACTGATTGTCAGTGGTCCTGACGATATGTGGCGCGGAGGGCTGTCGGGCGTGGGCTCGCTATACCTGCATAGCAGTCGCCCGCTCATCAGTGGCAACCGCACCAGCCCGATGCTGCACGAACTTTTTCACGTGGCCAGTGGCCTGCATGGGGAGACGGGAAGTGATTGGATCGTCGAGGGACTCGCGGAATACTATAGTCTGGAGTTGCTGTTGCGCGCCGGCGGTATTTCGGAGTATCGCTATAACAAATCCCTGGATGTCCTGGCACAATGGAGCGCGGATACACCGTGTGCGGCCACCGATCGAGCCCAGGGCAAACAGACTGCACGTGCAGTACTGGTACTGCATGAGCTGGACACCGAAATTCGCGCTGCAAGTCGCGATAAGGCGTCGCTTGATACTCTGGTGCAAACGCTGGTGCACGCGAATCAGTCTGTCACCAACGCCGACTTTCGCGCTGCGGCGGTCAAGCTCATCAAGGGACCGGCCAAGGCGCTTGCGGGCTGTCCTTAACAGGCAATATCGGTGAATATATCAATCCCGGCCTGCGGCGTTATGGATCGGGGCGGCAGTTGCGCCCCAGACAACCAGTCCTGCAGTGCTTGTCGCTTGCTGTCGCCAGTCACCATGAACCAGACAGCCGCAGCCATGCTCAGGCATGCGGGGCTCATGCTGACGCGCTGCGGCGGCGGCTTGGGCGCATTGGTAATGGCAATCGCCAGTTCAGCACTGTTGTAGGCCGCTACATCGCCGGGAAACAGACTGGCCGTGTGGCCATCCTCGCCCAGTCCTAGCAGTGCCAGATCAAAACCCGGTGCCAGTCGCAAAGCACACGCGTAGGATGCGGCTGCCGTTGTCACATTGTCGGCGGTCGGCACGCCATGTATTTGAGTCGACGGAATGGCGACATGATGCAGCCATGCTGTCGCCGCCATGCTGTCATTGCGATCGGGATCTCCCGCAGCAAGGTAGCGTTCATCACCGAAGTAAATATGCCAGCGCTGCCAGTCGGTCGGGATATAGCGCAGCTGCTGGTACAGTTTGCGCGGCGTGGTACCACCCGCCAGCACGATACTGAAGTAACCCCGCTGTTCCAGGCACGCGTTAGCCAGTGTGGCGATACGTGCACAGAGCGCATCAACCAGAATCGCCTGCGTGGCAAAATAGTGGATACGTGGCGGCATCGCTAAATGTGATTGCGCCAGGTCTGATCAGCGCTGTCGAACAACCGACTGGCTTGTTCCGGTCCCCAACTACCTGCTGGATAGCTCTGAATAAAACTCCTGTCGAGACTGAAGTGACGCAAAATGGGATCCACCACCCGCCACGACCACTCCACTTCGTCGAAGCGAATAAACAAGCTGCGGTCGCCCTCTATGACGTCCAGTAGCAGTGCCTCATAGGCGCCAAGCGGTCGCGCATCGTCGGCCCGAAAGCAAGCGCGCAATTCCAGGGTGCGAGTACGCCAATCCAGACCCGGCTCCTTGGCCTGCATTTCAATGTGCATACTTTCCTCGGGCTGTATCGACAGTACAATCCAGTTGGGCTCGATATGTTCCATTGGCGTCTCACGAAATAATTGCTGCGGTGGTTGTTTAAGTCGCAGGCTCACCAGGGTACGATCGTGCGGCAGGCGTTTGCCGGTGCGCAGATAAAACGGCACGCCCGACCAGCGCCAATTATCGACATAAAATTTGGCCGCGACATAGGTTTCCGTCACAGAGTTTTTAGCCACACCGGGTTCTTCCTGATAGGCCACCGCACCGTCTCCGGCGCCATATTGAGCGCGCAGCACATACTGGTTGACGGCATCGCGGGGAATCGGGCGTATGGAGCGCAGCACTTTGACTTTTTCATCACGCAGGGCGTTGGCGTCCAGTTGTGCGGGTGGCTCCATCGCCACCACCGACAGCAGTTGCATCATGTGGTTTTGCAGCATATCGCGCAGTGTGCCGGTGCTGTCAAAATAGCCGGCTCGGCTGCCAATGCCATTGCTTTCGGCGACGGTAATCTGCACATGGTCAATATAATTGCGATTCCAGATTGGCTCGACCAGACTGTTGGCGAAACGGAACACCAACAGGTTTTGCACCGTTTCCTTGCCCAGGTAGTGATCGATGCGAAAAATCTGCTCTTCCTCAAAGTGATGGTGTAAATGCTGGTTCAGCTGCAAAGCCGTATCGAGGTCGTGACCGAACGGCTTTTCCAGCACAATCCGATTGCCAAACAGACGCCCGCTGAGCCCGGCAGCATCAAGCTGGCTCACCACCTCGGTGAAATCGGCGGGTGAGATCGCCAGGTAGAACACAATATTGGCGCACACGCCCTCGCGGGGCTTGGCCAGTTCCAGTTTCAGACTGGCATAATGCTCTGGCTGGTCATGCATGACCTGTACGTAACTGAAACGCCTTACGAACTTTTCGAACTCGGACTCATGGTAGTACTTGCCAAGTCGTCGGGGCAGTTGCTCGCGCATAAAGTTGTGCCATTGACTGGTGGTCCAGTCGCGCCTTGAGACGCCTACAAAGGCCAGGTTGGTCGGCAGGCGCCCGTCTCTGTCCAGGTAGTACAACGCCGGCAACAGTTTGCTGACCGATAAGTCGCCGGTGACGCCGAAGATAACAAAATGACAGGGGCCGATCACAGTTTATGCTCATTGCCGAGCGCGTGACCGCCGAAGCCCTGGCGCATTTTGGCCAGTAGTTTGGCGCCGTATTCATCGCCACCCTGGCTGGCATAGCGCATCATCAATGCCAGGCTCATAACCGGTGCCGGTACGCCCTGCTCTATCGCTTCCATCGCGGTCCAGCGCCCCTCGCCCGAGTCGGCGACAATAGGCATTACATTGTCCAGTTGCTGGTCATCGGCCAGGAATTCCGCAGTCAAATCCAGTAGCCAGCTCCTGACCACGCTGCCGTGACGCCACATTTCGGCAATGGCCCCCAGGTCGAGGTTAAAATCTTCCCGGGCTTTCAGCAGGGCAAAGCCCTCCGCGTACGCTTGCATCATGCCGTACTCAATGCCGTTGTGAATCATTTTGACGAAGTGGCCGCTACCCGCTGGCCCACAGTGCAACCAGCCGGTCTGCGGCCCCGGTGCCAACACCCGGATGGCGGGTTCCAGGAGCGCCAGCGCCTGCTTCGATCCGCCGACCATTAACGCATAACCATTGTCGAGTCCCCAGATGCCACCGGACACCCCGGCATCGACGTAATGAACTCCCATCGCCTCCACCGTACTGGCCCGGCGCATGGAGTCCTTATAGAAGCTGTTGGCGCCGTCAACCAACACATCACCGGGACTGAGCAGCGGCAGTGCCTCGTCGATGGCCTGCTGTGTGACATCGCCGGCGGGCAACATTAACCACAACACCCTGGGTACGGGCAGAACCTCAACCAGCTGCGCCAGGGAGTAACTCGCTGTGACACCGACTTCGGTTGCGAGACTATCGGTCACGTCCGGGCTGCGATTGAACCCAGCCACATCAATGCCGCCGCGCCGCAATCGCCGCGCCATATTGGCACCCATCCTGCCCAAGCCCGCGATACCCAGTTTCATCGTACACCTCCGGTTGCAATGTCTGCAGTGTCTTGCGCAGCACACCGGGCGTCAAGTACTTCAGGTTCGTTAGGTGAGAGTCAATGTGTTGGTGCCACCCGGTACCAAGTAGCCTATGATTAAGGATAGTCAGCAATAAAAATTGGAGTGGACAGCATGATTTTCCACCAGGTTGCCACTGAAAGGGGTTGTCAGTCCTATCTGCTGGGCTGCCCGGAAACCTGCATGGCCGTTGTCATTGACCCTGAGATTCATGAAATTGAGCGTTATCGGGGCCTCGCTGCACAGAGCAGACTGTGCATTCGCTACGTGCTGGACACGCACACCCATGCAGACCACTTCTCTGCCGCCGACGAACTGGCGGCCGAGCTGGAAGTGCCGGTCATAATGCACCGATACAGTCCGGCTCCGTACGTCGGTATGGCGGTAGACGACGGTGAAATAGTGTATGTGGGCAACCTGGCTCTCAATATTCTGCACACCCCGGGACATACCGCTGATTCTATATGCGTACAGGTACAGGACCGCGTGTTCACCGGCGACACTCTGTTGCTTGGTGGTACTGGGCGCACAGACTTGCCCACGGGTAATGCCGGGCAGTTGTACGACAGCCTGTTCCACAAACTCTTACTGCTGGCGCCAGACACCAGGATTTACCCTGCGCATATCTACACTGCGAGAGAGTTCAGCACCATCGGCGAGGAGATAGCCAACAACAAGCGTTTGCAGCTGACCGACCGGGACAAATTCGTCGAAATGATGCAGTCACTCAGCCTGACCATGCCCGAACACTTGTCCGAGGCACTGCGCACCAACCTGACCGGCTGCAAAACGGTTGAGCAGTTGATAAGCGCGGCCGCCCAGCGTATTTCCTTCATGTCGCAGGAGGAGGTTTTGCGGCGTATCACGAGTACCAACCCGGGAATTACCCTGTTGGACGTGCGCGAGAGTGACGCTTTTCAGCTCAGCCACATCCCCGGGGCAATATTGATACCCCGGGGGCAACTGGAATTGCGCGTGGATGCCTTACTGCCGGATCCCACCGCACGTATCGTCGTGTGCTGCCAGTTCGGAAAAATCTCCACACTGGCGACCGCCACATTACGGGATATGGGTTTTACTCGCGCCATCGCCATGGCGCAGGGTATGGAGGCCTGGCTGGAGAAAGGCTACCCGCTCCAGTAATTCGGCCTAGTCAGCACTCGCTCTAGGTACGCCTGCCGGGTCTTTTGGCAGCCGCTTGCCTCTTGGGCGAGGCTTTTCTCCTGACAGCGGCCTTCCTGCTGGGTGCTGCTTTGCGCTTTGGAGATGCCTTCTTTTTTGGTGCTACTTTTTTCTTCGCAGCCGCTGCTTTTTTGGTTACAGGCGTTGCCGTTGCAGGGCGTTTTCCGCCTACTGATTCTTTAGCCTCTGCTACCAGCCTTTTCCACGCCTTGATATTCGCTTCCGCGCGTGTTTTTACTATGCGCTGGGCCTTGCTGTTCGTCCTGCTGGCCATTCTCTGCAGGGCCTGGACGTCCTTTTTCGCACGCTCGATAACCCGTTTAAGCTCTTTAACGACAAGGTCCCGGTCGCCCCTTACTTTACGCAATTCGCGCAATATGCCCTTGAGCATCTCGAATTGGCGCCTGGCGATATCGGTGTAGCCATCGATAATAGCGCGGTTCGCTTGTGCGACGGCATCCATGTTCTTACTGGTGCTCTTTAACACATCATCCCACGAGTAATTGCCAATTTTGATATCGTCGATGTATTTTCCAAGGTCCAGGCCGGCGGCTTTGTTAGCAGCGGCTTTCATTTTCGCGGCGCTCTGGCGAGCGATTCTGGCTTTGGGTCTTGCTTTTCGGGTGGCCATTATTACTATCTCCTGACAGTGTTAGTTTGTGAAGATGCTCCGCATACTGAACGGCACGTATAAGTGTAGTCGAAGAATGGTCGATTACCATCAAGTGCAACCCCAGCCTGGTGGGTAGGTCGCCTGCCTGCACCATAGATTTTTCAAACATGGGGCTCTATGCTTGCGCTATCACGATTGTGCAGCAATTGGACTAATTCAGGAATGACATGAACATCGTTCTCCAGCAACTTGGGTCACACCTCGCCAGGTTCCTGACCAGGCCTCGTCCGAGCTATGAGCGATTTTCAGTGCTCACTCAGGAGCAGTTGGATCAGTCGCTCGCGCCCGGCGACCTGCTGCTGGTTGAAGGGAACAGCAGAGTCAGTACCGCCATCAAATATCTCACCCAATCCACCTGGTCGCACGTGTGTATGTACGTAGGTGTCGGGGAAGATGGCAAAGGCTATGTAATGGAAGCGGATGTGGTGGCAGGCGTCATCCGTTCGCCACTGGCGAAATACGTCGGCTACAACCTGCGCATATGTCGCCCCGTCAATCTTACTGAACAGGATAGACGCGCCACGATTCAGTACGTCCTGGATCGTGAGGGCTACCATTACGACACCCGAAATATTTTTGACCTGGTGCGCTACCTGGTCCCCACACCGCCGATACCACCAAAGTTCCGTCGGCGCCTGATCGCATTAGGCAGCGGCGAACCCACCAAAGCCATCTGCTCGACGCTGATCGCGCAGGCTTTTCTGTCGGTCAAATACCCCATTCTCCCCCAGCATGTACAAGTTTGCCGGGGCAATGTTCCAGGTCAATGCGATGATGTCCTGCTGGAGTCGAAGCACTTCAGCCATTTCACACCCAGGGATTTTGACCTGTCGCCCTATTTCGAAATAGTAAAACCCACTATCAAAAACAATTTTGATTATAGAAACATTCTCTGGCTCGTTGACAATACCATTGTGTGAGGGACATTTTTCAGTCATAGGGAAATCCACCACGTGGTACACCCCGAAATCAGGAGCATCAGTTACAATAGGCTGAATTTGGTACCACTGCCGGTCGCTGATCCGTGTACCTTCTACACTCTACTTTTTAATGTTTGGATAGCGCTATGGAATTCAAGGATTACTATCAAATTCTCGGTGTGCCGCCGGAAGCAGATAGCAAAGTCATTAAGACCGCGTATCGAAAACTGGCCCGCAAGTACCATCCGGATATGAATCCGGACAAGGGCGCTGAGGACAAATTCAAGGAGGTCGCTGAAGCCTATGAAGTTTTAAAGGATGCAGGTCGCAGAGCTGAGTACGACGAATTACGCCAGTACCGCGATCGAGCGGGCAGTAACTTTGAGCCGCCACCGGGATGGCGTAGCAGCAGTGATTTCGGTGGCGCAGGGTCCAGGCATTTCGAAGGAGATTTCTCTGATTTCTTTAACTCTATATTCAGCGGCGCCGGCGCTGAGTCCCGTCAGCAGCGCTCTGGTTTGAGAGGCCAGGATGCAGAAATCGAAATGCCTGTATTCCTGGAAGAAACGTTGGCGGAGACCTCAAAGCTCGTCGAGTACCTGATTCCGGTGTATGAGAACGGTCAACTTTCTGAAATCAAGAAAAGCCTGAAAGTCAAAATTCCCCTCGGTGTGGTGGACGGAGAACGAATTCGTCTTAAGGGTCAGGGCGGGGCTGGCCAGGGGAATGCTCCCAATGGCGATCTCTACCTACATATTCGATTGGTGCCGCACCCGCTGTTTGATGTCGAAGGACACAATCTGGTCGTTACGGTACCGTTGACCCCATGGGAGGCGGCACTGGGTATGAAAGTTACTGTACCGACTCTATCAGGCAGGATACATCTGACAATTGCGCCCAACAGCCAGACCGGCCAAAGACTGCGTATCAAGGGCAAGGGCCTGGCCACGAAAAGTGGCACCGGGGATTTGTATGCACTACTGAAGGTAGTCATGCCGCCATCTGCTAATGATGAGGTAAAAGCATTGTGGCTATCTTTGTCAGAAAGCGCGAATTTTGATCCAAGAGCACAGTGGAGTAACTAGCGATGACGGACGTAGTATTGAGAATTTCACTGCATGAGCTCTGTCAGTATGAAGGGGTGAACGAGCAACTCATCGTTGAAGTGGTAGATCATGGTATCGCTCAACCTGTAGCAGGTAGTAGCGTTGTAGATTGGGTCTTTGAGACCACCAGTGTGTACTGGCTACGCAAGGCAGTGCGGCTGCATCACGATCTGGAAATCGACTGGATCGCTGTTGCCATGGTGATTGATTTGTTGCAAAAAAATGAGGCACTGCAGAAGCAGAATCAGTGCTTTGAGCGGCAGCTCAAACGGTTTTTGGATTGATAGAAACCCGAACAATGCGTTTAATGCTGGCGGCTGTTCTATTCTTGGCGACCATCGCAAGCGCTGATGTGCCCGTTGAAAAAATAGGGCAAGTAGAGTCATTACCGGAACCGTTTAGTAGCAACTGGTTTTGGGCCAGTGACCCGGTACTGGAGCGCGTATCGCTCGTCGATTTCAGCCACAACCGCGTGCTGGGCAGCATTGATGGCGGCTGGGGCATTACCGTACCGTTGTTTCCCCAACGCAACTCCCTCGAATTTTATGTGCCGGAGACCCACTATTCCCGCGGCAGCCGTGGCGAGCGCAGCGACGTGGTGACCTTCTATGACAGTAAGACGTTAACGCCTACCGCAGAGGTGATCATTCCGGCAAAGCGCGCCCACAATGCCCTGCCGAATGCGAATGCGACCTTAACGGACGATGAACAGTTTCTCGCGGTGTTTAACATGAATCCCGCGCAGTCTATTAGTATTGTCGACGTCATAAATCGACGATTTATCGAGGAAATAGCTACTCCGGGTTGCTCCCTGACTTATGCCGCCGGCGCTCGACGAATCATGATGTTCTGTGGTGACGGGACCCTGTTGTTTGTTTCACTCAAGCCGGATGGAAGCTTGCAGGATAAGCAGCGGACGGAAAAGCTTTTTGATCCGCAAAAAGATCCACTGGCCGAGAAAGGTATTCGTGTTGATCAAACCTGGTATTTTGTTTCCTTTGACGGTTATCTCTATGCAATTGATCTGGACCAACCATTGGATAATACCGCCGCCATGTTTTCCGAACCCTGGTCACTGATCGATGATGCTGAGCGTCAGGAGCAGTGGCGCGTGGGCGGGCGTCAATTCCTCGCCATTCATAATGCCAGTCAGGAGGTCTTTGTGTTGATGCACAAAGGCGCGACTGACACACACAAAACCGGTGGCACTCATTTGTGGAAATTCAATTTATCGACACACCATAAAATCAGCGAACATAAACTGATAAGCCCGGGCTTTTCATTTTCCGGTGTACCTACAGAATTTGGCACTGACTGGATTTGGCCATTGAACAAGATATACAACGTATTGACCGGATTCAGCTTTCAGGAGCCCCATGCCAGACCAGATGCCATCGTCGTGACACAGGGTAATAATCCGACGTTGATTTTAGGCGGACAGTTCAGCGGCATGGTGGCCATCTATGCTGCGTCTGATATGGCGTTCAAACACCGTGTCACTACGGGCAATTACTCTAATCTGGTTTTACAACTACCAGGATGGGGACGCTAGGCTATGACCATCGACATTACGATCAGTTTCGTGATCAGGTTCTTGCTGGTTTTCATTTTCCTGCGCGCCGCGTTGCACAAGGTAAATCATTACCAACACTTTAAGGTGCAGCTCAGGACGTATCGACTTTTACCCGATTCATTAGTACCTGCTTTTACAATTTTTCTAATTTTTCTTGAAGGTATTCTCTCTTTTACTTTGCCAATAGCGGGCTGGTTGTATCCCTCTTATATCGCAGCTGCGGTATTAGTCTTGTACGCATCAGCTATGGCTGTCAATTTGTTAAACGGCAGAAGTGATCTGGACTGTGGTTGCAGTGGCCCCTGGGGATTTCCCCAAACCATCAGCTGGTCACGGGTAGTCAGAAATGCAGTACTGGCAATTCTAGCCGTGGCTACTGCATGGCCTGATACTTTCCGCGACATATCAATACAGGATGGCAGCACGATTTCGCTTGCCAGCATCGCCGTCATTTTCATTTATGCCAGCATTGAGCAGGCCTTTGCGAATCAGCAACGACAGCGACGATACTTCGCACTCAGGGCCGAGGTCAATTCATGAGCACTCTGCTCATTTCACATTACATGCTTTGGGCAATTGTGGTTGTTTTGTGTTTCGTGGTATTTGCGTTAATGCGTCAAATTGGCGTATTGCATGAGCGAGTCTTTCCCGCCGGGGCGCTTATGACCCGCCACGGCCCGCAGGCTGGCGATCCAGCACCCATCGATCATTTAGTCGCTTTTGACGACAGTCAGATCAGACTCGGGGATGGCCTGAGAAGTACCTTATTGCTGTTCGTCTCGCCCTCCTGCCCGATCTGTAAAACCTTGCTGCCGATCATCAAATCGGTGGAACGGGCTGAAGCGAACCATCATCCGTTGCAAGTTATTCTGGCCAGTGATGGTGATAGCCCCGATGAAATGCGGCAGCATCTGGAATTCATCACTGACCACAAACTGGACAAGAAATACTATGTCATATCGAAACGGCTGGGTCTGGCGTTTATGGTAGAGAAACTGCCTTTTGCTACCCTGATTGATAAAGCAGGAGTGATTCGCGCCAAAGGCCTGGTCAATTCCAGAGAGCATCTGGAAAGCCTGTTTGAGGCCCACGAAAGAGGTGTTGCGTCTTTACAGGAGTTTTTAGCCAGTGACTAACACAGACCCTGATTCAGGCCCTACCACCGCGCATAGGGGAAGCCGGCTGGATCGCTTTTTTTCCAGGCATACCCGACAACTGGCGCGCTACACGTCGCGGCGCGGTTTTCTTAACAAACTGGGGTTACTCGCGATCGGGACCGGTACGTTTCCGTTACTGCCGATCGCCAGAGCGTATGCGTCGCAACCGGGTGCCAACGGCGAACCCGATCCCACCACACCCCAGGGCGATATCTTCGATTGCAATTATTGGCGTTATTGTTCCATTGATGGCTTCATAGCGAGTTGCTGTGGTGGTACCGCACATTCCTGTCCGCCAGGAACCGAGATGTCGCCTGTATCGTGGATTGGCACCTGCCTCAACCCGGCCGACAATAAGCACTATATCGTCTCTTACAATGATTGCTGTGGCAAAACCACCTGCCAACGCTGTTTCTGCCACCGCAACGAGGGCGACAAGCCGGTCTACTACCCCAGTAAAAGCAACGATATCGATTGGTGTATGGGTCAGGCGGGTATTGTTTATAACAGCACGGTCAGCGTTGTGATCGGCGTTAATGAGCCCTGATGCAGACCAGGGCGGCATAGTCATCTTCATGCGTTTGACTTTCACGCCACGGACTATCCTGGTGTTGCTCTGCGTGCTGCCCTCATACCTGTGGGCAAAGGACCCCGCAACAATGTATATGATGGAATGCCAGGGCTGCCATTTATCCGACGGTGGCGGCGGCTTATCCAGCATACCGACATTGCACAATCATGTAGCAAAATTTCTGGGGGTTCCCGGGGGCAGGGAATACCTGGTGCAGGTTCCCGGTGTTGCGCTCTCCTCCCTGTCTGATCAGGACACTACTGCCGTGCTGAACTGGATGTTGACGAAATTTGGCCCCGTGGAATGGACCCGGCAATATGCGCCGTATACCGTCGCGGAAGTCGCTAGCCTGCGCAAAACGCCGCTAACGGAGATTACACGCAGAAGAGCGGATTTAATTTTGCGAATGCAGCAGTCGCAGTCAGCTGCTGCGCCTGAATAATTTTTCCGTTACTTCTGCCTGGCGGAAAACTGTGACTTGAATGGGAAAAAGACCTGTTTAAAAAAGTTTTTCGGGACAGTGCTGTGCTCCAGTCCCAGTTCTCCAAGGTCTGAGCGATCAGGATGATTGTAGGTTCCAAATACAATGTCCCATACTGGAAGCGAGCCTGAATAGTTAGAATCCTGGTACTTTCTATCTTTTGCATGATGCAGATTGTGCAGTTGAACAGTACCTAAAACGTAATGAAACCACGCCGGAAATTTTTGATGAATATTGGCGTGTACCATATTTCCATCGAATACCGTCCACATACCCAGAAACACGATAATCTCAGTGGGAGCGCCGAGCAGTATCAATGGTAGCGGCTTGATCGCCGAGTTAATGACTTCTTCACCAAAATGCACGCGCGCCGATTTCATTATGTGCATTTGCGGTGTGTCATGGTGAATGGCATGAAAGTACCACAGGCGATCAAACGTGTGGAAACTTCGGTGTACCAGATAGTCCATAAAACTTGCAATCAGCAATGCCAATAGAAACTGTGCCGCAAAATCCCATTGGGTCGGCCATACCTGGCCAAATGCCTGCAGGCGCCATTGATTGAGGAAGGCAAAAACAAGGATCATCGATGATTGTATGACGGCTCTGCTGGCTGCCTGCATCATGCCGTGACCAATATCATTCAGTGACTGGCCATCATGCAGGTAATTCATTTGTCGATTTCTGGGCAGAATCTGCTCAAAAAGCAGGGTGGTAAAAAAATTGATTACCGTTACGGTGATCACCCAGGTCTGTAAAGTAAAGCCCTGCTCCAGCCCCCAAAAATACAGTGCTGCAAACCCGATCATAAAACAGGGATACGTCAGCCAACCGAGGAGCTCATGGTTTTTTTCCAGAAATCCAGACTGAAACAGATAATCTTTTTGCATCGACGCCTACCTTTTCCGAGTTAAGCGGACAACAGCTCTTTGTACTATTATTGGCTGCGTCCCATCAACTTATATAGAGGAGCAAACTGCTCCAATGTAGCCTGGGGCAGTGGCACCAGGTTACCCAACAATCGTGCGCCCCAGATAATCTTTGCCGTTCGTTCCACCAACTTGGCAACCTTCAGCACATCTGTGGGGTTCTTACCCACACACAACAGACCATGATTAGCCATTAACACAGCACCCCTATCGGCAACCCGGTTTGAAACCTCCTCCGCCAGGGCGTCGCTGCCGGTCATTTGATAATCGGCTACTGGCACATCACCGCCCACATACACATCAAACTCCTCGATCACGCAGGGTATTGGCTGGCGGACGATGGCAAACATCGTTGCAAACATAGCGTGGCAGTGCATTACCGCGCCGATATCCTGGTGTTTCTTCAAGCAGGCTAAATGAAGAGACTTTTCAGAGGTCGGCGTTCTTGCGCCCTCCAGCACCTTGCCATCGATATCCGTCACCACGAGGTCATCCAGCGTCATGGTCATGTAGTCAATGGAAGAAGGCGTCAAAACCACATTGCCATTCGGCAAGCGAGCTGACACATTACCCGCCGTGCCCTCTACCAGCCCACACGTAATCATCTCTTTTGCCACCGCCAGTAACGCCTGCTTGATCGCCGTTTCAGTCATCGCTATTCACCTCTTGGTTTACTGTCCCTTGCGACGACATCACGTTTTTCGTCGATACCAAAGGCCATGATGGGTACGCCGGGGAACGCCACCGAGGAGTCAGAATGACCCAGCACGATAGCGTCTTCAATAGCCGTCATGGTTTCCTGGCTCCGGCCAAAGGCATTCACAATCTTGGCCAGCGGCTGCCCTGTTTTAACCACATCGCCAGGTGCCGCCAGGAACCTGATAATCCCTGTTTTCGCGCCGTAGGGTTTGTCTGAGTAGCGCAGAAGCTTGTCGTGCGCATAGCCGGGCGGCAGTGGATACCTGAATGGTTTGTCACGGGGCGCTATCATGCCAAGATCCGCCAGGATATTCCAAATGGCTTCCAGCCCATAGGTGACATAGGATTCACTGACAATATTGGGTTTTCCAAGCTCGAATGTAAGGGCGGGAATATCGCGCAGCAGCAGATTGAAGGACAGGCTTTTGTGCACTTCTTCCTCGTCAACGATCATACACAAACCGGCTTGCTTCGCGGCATGAATCGCTTTTCGATACGCCCTGTTATGCTGCTTTCCCGGGTCGTGATCGATCAACACATAGGGAATAGACTCAATCCAGTCATTGTGGAAGTCAACAACAAGATCGGGTTCTGTCTTAATGATGGTTTCAAAAATCTTGTGCGCAATGCGCTCACCGAGCGATCCGGCGGCGCTGCCCGGGAAGGAGCGATTCAGGTCCTCACCGCTCATTGTAATGTGGCGCATGCCAGACTCAAACCCCAGTGGATTCATCAAGGGAAAGGCTTGCACGCACCCTCGGATAAGGCGCCTGCGAATACTCCTGAACACCTCCTGAATGACGACGATGCCGCTGACTTCATCACCGTGACTACAGGCCGTCAGCCAGACTACCGGTCCCGGGTTCTCACTGGTTGCACACATGATAGGTAAGCGCCTGCGGGACAGGTCGGAACCGGTCATGATCTTCTTGAAGGAAAAGTGATTCTTAACCTTGGCGGTTGCAGCCGGCTTGGTCTGGGTCGACATAGCGTTATCTCAATCTGCGTCTGAAAAACGTCGAGACAGTGGCGAACTTTGCGTTGAGCAATACTAGCGTAGCTCGATATCCGCTGTCTCCCGCAGCATCAGTATAACCACAGGAATGGCCAACAGCGAACTCAGGCAGAGCAGTGATAGCGCAGCGGCATGGCTCCCAAGAGCACTAAACAGGCTACCCTCAATCACAAGTCCAGCCACTGCCGCAAACATGGCGCAGACTGAGCGCAGCGAAGAAGCCGTCGACCGGCATCGGGTCGGAAACAACTCACCGCTAGTGGCGTTTACCATGACATCAACCGCAAAAAAGCTGAACAGCGCCGCTATCCACGCCAGCGGTAACAGCAATCCACCGGTATTGTAAAACGTTATGGTGGCCACACAATTGACCAGCAGGGCCGCGATCAGGGTCGGCCGACGTCCAATGTGATCTGAAATACGCCCCGCCGCTGTATTGCCGAAAATTGCTATGGAGCCGGCTACTATGAACAAAAGACTGACGTCCTGTGGCTCAAAGTGGTGCGTCTCCTGCAGGTATTTCGACATAAAATTCATGGTCGCGGAGAATTGAAACCAGAACGTGGCCGCAATCAGTGCGATCGCCGTCATCGCGCGATTATGGTAGCGAAAAATCTCCAGGACTGGCTGCCAGAATGAGTACAGTGCATCGCGTTTACCGTAGCGATCAAAAAGCGCGGATTCGGGTAACAGACGGCGCAGCCAGGCAAGATAGAGAATGGGAAAGGCCGCAATAACATACAGTGCCCGCCAACCGCCCGGCAAAAATTCCACCAACGAATAAAGTAGCGACGCAGCCCCTGAGCCCAATCCACCCATGGCCGCTAAAAAACCCACGCCCCAACCGCGGTGCCGGGTCGGCAACATTTCGATCACGTAGATAACCGCAATAATCTCCTCCGCTGTGGCGAAACACCGCGCGCAGAACTGCAGGGCGATGAATTCTTCGGTGGAGCGAGCAAAACCCGTGGCCCCCGTAGCGATTGAAAGTCCCAGCAGTGTCACCATCAGCAGTCGTCGTCGGCCAATGCGGTCCGCCAACAACGCCAGAAATATCGCCGGAAGCGCGCCCAGTCTGGCCGCGCCGATTACTTTTCCCAGATCCTGCTCAGAGATACCAAAGCTTGCCTGTATGTCGGGCAGGGCCAGGCTAAGCACCGACATGTCGTAATGACCCACGAAAAAAGCCGCCGCCAGCAGCAGTAGCAATCGCTTGTCGGCAGACGCCAGCCCCGCTGGCGGAAAGAATATTCGGAACATCAGAAATTATAGCCGAGACTCAGGCCATACGTTCTGGGTTCCAACAAAAACTGGTTAGTGGCCAGTCCCACATTCTGGTCACCCAGCGCCTGACCAGTGACGTAATCATCATTGCGGAGGTTGCGTCCCCATAATTCCGCGAACCAGCTTCGATCTGGGCTGTACAGGGTGAAGGTCGCGTTCCAGACCTCCCAGATATCTACTGTATCGTTGGGTGCGTTGAAAACCCGTGTATAGAACTCGTCCTGCCAGTAATAATTTGTCGCAGCCACGAGCTCCATGCCATTTTTAAGCGGCCACGAGTAACCCACCCCAAGGTTCATTGAGAACTCAGGAGCGTTAGGCAGCCTATTGCCGTCAAGGTCCACGGGTAAGCCTTCACATGTCGCGGTACCGGTGGGGCATCCCGGGCCAATGTAAACGTTGGCGAACGGCGAGGAGATGATATTCTCGGTAGTGCCCAACAGGTTGATATTGGCTGTATCGACACTTGCTCCACCGTCCATTTCGGTATCCAGCCACGCCACACTGGCTGTCAGGCGCCAGTGATCATCGGGCACCCAGATAAACTCACCTTCGAACCCCTGAATAGCAGCATCGTAGTTCTCATTAACTGCTGTCTGGTTGGTAATCTTGCCGACTTGCAGCCCTTCGTAGTCGTAGAAAAAATAGGTTACGTTGGCCTGCAGGGTATCGGACAAAAGGCGACTTTTGAGACCAAGTTCGAGGGCGTTGATATATTCCGGCTCAAACTCGGCCAATTCCGGACTGCCGCCCAGGGCAGGATCCAGCAATGGCGACTCGGCGGCAATCGGGTTGAAACCGCCGCCCTTGTAGCTGCGGGAGAGCGTCACGTACGGCATAATATTATCCGCGACGTCCCAGCTAACGTTGACTCTCCCTGTGGGTTCGTCCCATTTTCCACCGAACTCACTGTAGCCGTTATTGTTCGAGGACGGGTCACTCAGAAAGCCCAAGTACACCGTGCGTTGGCTGGACTTTTTTTCCTCCCGCGTATAACGCAATCCAAACGTCACGGCAATGTCCTGTCTGGCCTGCCAATACAGTTCCCCGAAGCCGGCATAGGTATCGAGTTCAAAGGGGCGGGCTTCGTTGTGGTACAAGCGTTGCGATTCAGGGATACCGAGCGCCTCACCGGTGACTTCAATTGCGGAGGAATAGATGTAGTAGTCATCGTTACTTTCGTAGGTAAGATAGTAGCCGCCCACCATAAAATTCCAGTCGCCGTCATAGCTGGAGGCCAGGCGTAGTTCCTCACTCCACTGCTCCGGTGAGGTCGTTGAACGGTCGACGTTATACAGACGATCAACTGTGATAGGACCGTCAGGCCCGCGCTGCAGCGTAACCTCGACCGGCCACAGCTCAGAAGCCACGTTGAAGTCGTAATCATTGGACGCGTCCAGCTCGGAGTTGTGATAGCCACTCAGGGAGGTCAGAGTCAGATCGCCGAAAGTATGGTTGAGTTCAAACGCAACAATCGTATCGTCAGCCTCATAACGCGGCGTAAAGTCCATCCATTGTTCACGTGGATCACTGGACTGGGGCGAATGCAGAAAGTCATCTTCCGGAAAGGTGAGCCCGGTAAGAGGCGATGCTATCGTTTGCAGGAGGAAGCCGGATGCGGTGGCCGCGCTGTTAGTCGTATCGTCGGCCAATGCGGTCGGCAGGCATCCTATAATGCCGTCCGGATCGCGCAGGCAGCTCTGGTTACTGCCGCGCATGCGGTCAGAGTCCTCCTGAAAGTAGTTTACCGTTAGCGTCGCGTCGGTGCTGTCGTTGGCCCAGCGTGTAGTTGAGCGCACCGAATACATATCCCGACCATCAATGTCATCACCGTTATACCTGTTGTCTACATACCCATTACGCTCGGTGTAAAACACGGCAAAACGCTGGGCGATGCTATCCGACAAGGGTATATTGAGCGCCCCTTTCACCTTGGCGTAGTCGTAGTTACCGGCTTCCACCACCACGTTGCCACCGAACTCATCCTCGGGCTTGCGGGTAATAAAGTTGATAACGCCCGCCGTGGTGTTGCGGCCATACAACGTACCCTGCGGCCCGCGCAGTACCTCGATACGCTCGGCATCGTAAAATTCCATTTCAAAAATTCTACCGTTATTCAGATAGACGCCATTGAACAGGTTGCCTGTACCGCCGCTGGACGCCGAGCCGACCGCGAGGTTGCCAACGCCGCGTAGCGTAACGCTGGCGCCAGAAAATTGTTCTTTGCTCATTAGCATGTTAGGGACACTGAACTGCAAATCCAGCGGCTTGCTGATCAGGGCCCGCTCCAGTTCCTCGCCCGTGAATGCCGTTATGGCAATTGGCGTATCCTGTACCGTAGTGACCCGCTTCTCGGCGGTGACGATCACTTCCTCCAGCACGCCCTGGGCAAATACGGTCTGGCTTACCAGCGCCGCAGCACTGAAAAACAAAAACGAAGCCTTGAACCTTCTCGACATCATTAGCGATTTCTCCTGCAGTGTTATCGTTATATTGCTAGCAGGAGTATACGCAATATTGCTAGCAGGAGTATGCGCAACTGCGCCCGCCAGGAATCCTGAGGATCGGAATAGGGACCTACTGAATTAACCCAGGTCTTCTAATTCAATGCCATCGTCATCGCTGGCATCATCCCAGCGTCTGGCGGCACTTTGGGGCGGAGGCGCTGGTACAGATTCCTTCTGCTGCGAGGTAAAGGCATACACTTTGTCTTTAATAAACGTCCTTCTGGCTGCCTTCCACTGTGCATCAATCGACTTTTTTATAGCGCTTTTTTCCACTTTGTCCATATCAACCAGCAACTCCTGAACAATGTGCCAAGTATATTGGACGATAGCATCGCGCTCGGAATTATACAGGTAGATGCACCCCTTTATGCTTGGTGATATCAGGGGATCGTAAATGACAGGCGTAGCCTTGGCGTCAGTTTTCAACTTTCCGTACCAGACCACCTTGCAATCCAGAGTTAACACCGGTCACTTTCCTTTACATTTAACCTTTACAATTGCTTTCCTATCAAGACTACAGCAACCGCATATACACTGCGGAATTGGCAAAAATGTAACTGAACATAGGTGGGCAGGCAAGGAAATATTTGCTCGTAAAATGAACCTATTTTCATGTTCTATTGAGACTGCACAGGCGAGGATAATCTCTCCACTGTCTCTGCAGCCCATCGAGGAGAAATTCACTTTGGTAACGGACTACGAACAACCAGTACCCGGGGAAGTCTCCAGATCAGGTGCACAAACTCCGCAACTTCCCCCGGGCTTTCTGGACTTACTGGCGCTGCTGATGCGCAACCCCAGCGTGGTGGGCTCTGAACACAGTTTCTTCAGGGTACTGCAGCGTGAATTGGAAGAGCGGGGGGCGCAGGTCACCTGGTACGAAGGCCTGCTGGTCGCCCAAGGCGACAAACCCAGCAGTCTGATGCTCTCGGCGCATGTTGACCGTCATGGCCTTATCTGCACTGGTCCAAACGAATTTCAATACGCTGCGTTTGTGGCCGGGGCGAGGTCGGATCTGCTGGGCAATTCTGTTGGTGAACAGTTGATGAAAAAGATCGTGAACCGCTTCGGCGCAGAGTTCGTGTATGCCTATGAACCCTGGTCCGGCGCATACTGCGGGCGTGGCGTGATCAATCGCGCTTACATCTGTGAATATAGAAATAACCTGATCTTTGAAGTAAAAGGCCTGGAACACCTCGTAGCAGGAACACCCGTTGCATTTGCCGATGCCTTAAAAGTCACTGACCAGGCACTGGTGGGTCAACTGGACAACGTATTGACCACGGCCGCCCTGGTTTACCTGTTCGGGCTGGGCTTTAAAGGCACAGTTTTTTTCACCTCCCAGGAGGAAGCGGGCAAGAGCTGGCGTTATCTGCTTGAATGGTTTCGCCGTTTTGGCAACACCACCAATCAACTTATCGTGGTCGATACCAGTCCCTACCCAGACTTTCAGGCGGCGGCACAGCAGGAGCTGGTCCTGAGAAACAAGGACGCCAACGCCGGGTTCAATCCACAGTTAACACAGAAGCTGCTAAATCTGTGTGATAAGCGCGGTGTCTGTTTCCAAATGAAGGATGCTTATGTAGAGGCGATGAATGTGCAGTTACGCGCTGCGGGCGAGGACCCCCGCTCGCTGGGTTCTACGGAAATGGGGCGCATCATCAGCGCGTCCCACGGCCTGGTGGACGGAACCACGCTACAGATTCCGACCTCCGGCTACCATACGATGTCCGAGTCGGCTCCGATTGCCTCGGTCAAAGCGTTTATTGATATTCTTTCGGACCTGGCGGAATTGCGTAGTAGGCCTGCGCAA
>Ga0163144_10007856_pt1 | contig 23270 bp, 25 predicted proteins | sample OliLak19BULKMAT1_FD_123175 | JGI IMG/M metagenome (GOLD analysis project Ga0163144, IMG submission 123175) | Freshwater microbial mat bacterial communities from Lake Vanda, McMurdo Dry Valleys, Antarctica - Oligotrophic Lake LV.19.BULKMAT1 | ecosystem: Environmental > Aquatic > Freshwater >...
ATAGGTCAGGGCGCGAAACTGCTCAACATCGAACCAATAGAGCACCAAGGACTGGCTTGGCTGCAAGCACAGCATGGACTGCTCTATGGAGTCCGCCAGCAGCACCAAATTTCCCAGCTGGGTGAGCGGATCGTAGAGCGTGCGGCGCACCAGCTGCGCTTCAGTGCGGCGAAGATCTTCCCGCTCAAAAGCAAGGCTGATCTGGGTCGCAACCGCAGAAGCGAAATTCTGATCGGTATCGTGCCAGGCGCGCGGTGCTCCGATATGCTCAATACAAAGCACGCCAACATGGGTTCCAAAGCTGCGTATGGGCGTATCCAGATAGCTCCCAATCCCCATGGGTTTGGAGTAGGGCTCATACAGGCGCGCCGTACGGGGGTCTAGCTGCGCATTTTCGGCGGCAAGCACCAAGGATTCTCGGAGCGCCGCAAAGTACTCCGGGAAATCTGCCGCATGCAGGATCGCTACCGATTGCGTCCGGTCGGGCACATTCTCAAGCAGCTGGGTGAGTCGAATGGCCGTTTGCCCGCGATCAAAGGTCCATACGCTGACCCGCGCAACGCCCAAGGTATCCAGGCAGGCTTGCAACAAATGCCGCACGGTATTGGCAAACGACTCAAACGGACGCTCAAGCAGTTGCAAAAAAGACGCACGGTAACGTTGTAATTGCTGATCAGCTGTGTTCATGTTTGGCGAACCAATCGTCAAGGTGCGTGCCTCCGAGCTGGAAGACCACTCTAGCTCAAGAGCGCCTCATACGCCCCTTTCGCCAGCAATGTTGAACCACTTTTGCGTCTGTTGCATCAGCGCGAGCGCGCGCTCACTGATCGCGCCGCTGAGCCTGTGTCGGCGGCTGCGTGTAAGGCACTTCGTTGGCGGTGTAAGCGAGGTAAAACCACCAGCCCCGCATGCCATTGACAACATCGACATCATTGCGCGTCGAGCAGTTGCCTGTGCCGCCCGGCAAGAGGCTGGACAGCGTTGCGCCACCCAGCGGCGGCGGCAGCGTGCTTGGCAGCACCACCAGATTCGCGACGCTTTCCGGCATAAAGCCACGAATAAGGCCCGAGCTCACGTTGTTGCTTGGTAGTGCAGCCAACGTTCCGGCGATGCGTGAACCGATCAGACTGAGCTGAATTCCACCACCGCCCACCCCACTCCCGCTCGCGGCGGTTGTAAAGCAGGTCGACTGGATGCTGGGAACCGCCGGATTGTAGCCACCGGTCGTGCCGGGCAAGGGACCCAGGCAGATGTCGCCGGCGCTAAACAGTCCGTAGTTGGTCGGTGCGACCGGATCGGTGCCCGCTTGGCATTGCGTGCCAGCAACCGGAAACGTGCATTGGCCGCTGGCTTGTTCGAGCAAGCGCACGCCATTGGTGCGCTCAAGTGGACGAAACAGCAGCAAAGTCGAGGCATCGATAAAGCCGTCGGCCGGATTGGTGTCCTGATTAAGCGGTGCATTGAGCTGGCCATTGATCGAGGCAGCGCCTGTATCCGTGATGTCGATACAGCCAAATGAGCCCGGAAACAGCTGCGCAAACATATGGGGATCGCGCAGTCGTATGTCGTTGATTCTTAACGCCGTTGGCGCCGGGTACTCCAAACCGTTGAGCCAGATCCAGTTAGGCTGCACCTCCGAGGGTGCAACCGAAGCGAGCAGCAGCAGCGCCGAGGTAATCATCGGCGGCTGAAAAACGAGAAAAGTTGCGAGCCGCGCGCCATCAGGTCCGAGGCGTCCACGTCGCCGTCGCCATCGGCATCCAGAACACCACCCAAAAAGCCGCGCTCCGTCGCCTGGCCCGCGCCGATTTTTTGCATGTCCCCACCGATCATCCCGGCAAGTCCGCCTGCGTCGAGATTCCGGCTCTGCGTCACTTTACCGATTGCACCCATGATTAAAGGAGCCAGCATGGGAAGCAGTTTCATCACCGCGCTCAGGTCCATGCCGGAAGCGTTCGCCACGCCTTGAGCGGCGCGCGGTTGAGCGCCCCCCAACACGTGTTTGAGAATTGCGTCGCCCATGCCAAGCCCGCTTGGCTGATTGCCACCGCCCATCGCGCCCATGACCGTACCAAGCAACCCGCCACCGCTGCTCTGCGACTGACTGCCGCCACCGAGGGCGCCCATCACGCCATTCAACAATCCGCCGCCGCCAGGTGCGCTTCCGCCGCCCAGCATGCCGCCGAGTAGCGAGCCCAAGTCGACGCCCTGGTGATCGCGCACCGCCGCGCCATGGAGCGACTGCGCGCCACCTTCAGTCGCGGTGTTTCTCGAAATCGCGCCCAGCAACAGAGGCAGTGCAGCCTGAACGGCCGAGCTGGTCTGCGCAGGTGTGGCGCCAAGTTGTTGCGCCATGCGGCCGATCGTATTGCCATCAAGTTGCTGCAACACGCTATCAAGAATGCTCATCAGGGAAATTCCAAGGTCAGTTTGAGAGGGTGAGGAGAGCACGCTATCACAGCCTCGCCAGTTTGTGATTACCGTTAACGAAAGTAACCAAGGCGCAGTACTTCACTGCGGATTCAGTGCGCTTTGCCGAGCATCCAAAGTTCCCATCGGGGACCACCATTTAATGGAGCAACTCATGAGCAAGATCCGAGCAATGACCCGAGCAATGACCCGAGCAATGACCCGAGCAATGACCCGAGCAATGACCTGTGCAATGACCTGTGCAATGACCTGTGCAATCGTTTGGGCAGGCGTGCTGCCTGCGGCGCACGCTGAGGGCTGGAAAGGCGTAGGCGAACTGGGCTTCGCTCTCGCGCGTGGCAATTCGCGTAGCGAGAACCTCAACGCCAGTCTGGGCTTCAACTTTGAGGACGCCCAGTGGAAGCACGAGCTTTACGCCAAAGTGCTGCGCACCAAGGGTGAAGTAGTCGTCAACGGACGTGAGGCCTTCGAACTGTCGGCCAATCGTTTTGAGCTCGGTGGCGCCTCCGGATACAAACTGTCAGAGCTGAGCTATCTTTCGGGCTCGCTGCGCTATGAAAACGATGATTTTGCCGCCTTCGAGAATCAGGTGACGGTGGCCGCTTCTTACGGCATGTATCTGATCAAGAGCGAGACCACCGAGCTCAACTTCGAGGCCGGGCCAGGCTTCCGGCGTGCCAAGTTGATCGGCGGCGACACCGAAAGCAACCTCATCGGTCGCGGCTTTGTGAGCTTCAAGTCTCAGCTGACCGAAACTACGCAGTTTTTGAACTCGTTTCTGGTCGAGGCGGGTTCGGACAACACCTCAATGCAGAACGATCTGGGCGTCGCGGTCAAAGTCAGTGATGCGCTGGCGCTCAAGACCGTGTTTCAGCTGCGCCACAACACAGATGTGCCAGCCGGAGTCGAGAAGACCGACCGGCTGCTCATCACCAATCTGGTCTACAGCTTTTGATATTTGGCCTTCGGATCGCCGCCACAGCTGCTGCGATTCGAATGTCTGGCGGTCCAAAATCCAAGCCGGTGGCGCTACCCGGGTTTCGGATCGGGATTTTGTTATAAAAATATGAACGCAACGGGGCTTGAGCACCTTGAAAGCACAAAGACAGCCCTCATTACGTGGCCCGTCTCGCGGTCCTTGCCCGGTCACACGCCGGATGCACACGACCCAATGGACACCTTAACGGGTCATTCCATCATCATTTTCAACAACATCAATAAAGAGGACACGCATGAAAATTCGTCCATTGCACGACCGCGTCATCATCAAGCGTATGGAAGAAGAGCGAGTGAGCGCTGGCGGCATCGTCATTCCTGACTCCGCGACCGAAAAGCCAATCAAGGGTGAAGTCATGGCTGTAGGCCTGGGCAAGATCTTGGAAGACGGCAAGGTCCGTCCGCTGGCGGTCAAGGCTGGCGACAAGGTGCTTTTTGGCAAGTACAGCGGCACCGAGATCAAGCTCGACGGCGTTGAGTACTTGGTCATGCGCGAAGAAGATCTGATGGGTGTGCTGGAAGACTAAGTCTCCGGATTCTGTTCATCAACTCATTCAAATTAAGAGGATTTAATCATGGCAGCTAAAGATGTCCGTTTTTCCGAAGACGCTCGTGCGCGCATGCTGCGCGGCGTCAACGTGTTGGCCAACGCAGTCAAGGTAACGCTTGGCCCGAAGGGCCGCAATGTCGTGCTCGAAAAGAGCTTCGGCGCGCCAACGATCACCAAAGACGGCGTTTCCGTCGCCAAGGAAATCGAGTTGGCCGACAGGTTCGAGAACATGGGCGCACAGATGGTCAAGGAAGTGGCCTCCAAGACCTCCGATGTGGCCGGTGACGGCACCACGACAGCAACCGTCCTGGCGCAGGCCATGATCCGTGAAGGCATGAAAGCGGTCGCCGCTGGCATGAATCCAATGGATCTCAAGCGCGGTATTGACAAGGCAGTGGAAGGCGCCGTGCAAGAGCTGCGTGACAGCTCGAAGCCGTGCAAAGATGACAAGGCGATTGCCCAGGTCGGTACGATTTCCGCCAATGGCGACCGAGAAATCGGCGGCATCATTGCGGACGCGATGAAGAAAGTGGGCAAGGAAGGCGTGATCACGGTCGAAGAAGGCTCAGGGCTTAAAAACGAGCTGGATGTGGTCGAAGGCATGCAGTTTGATCGCGGCTATCTCAGCCCGTACTTCATCAACAATCAGCAGACCATGAAGGCCGAGCTGGAAGCCCCGTACATCTTGTTGTACGACAAAAAGATCAGCAACGTGCGCGAACTGCTGCCGCTGCTGGAATCCGTGGCTAAGGCCGGCAAGCCGCTGTTGCTGGTGGCCGAAGAAGTTGAAGGCGAAGCGCTGGCAACCTTAGTGGTCAACACCATGCGCGGTATCGTGAAAGTGTGCGCAGTGAAGGCGCCAGGCTTTGGCGACCGTCGTAAGGCGATGCTCGAAGACATGGCGATTCTCACCGGTGGCCAAGTGATCAGCGAAGAAGTCGGCTTGTCGCTGGAAAAGGCCACGCTGAAGGATCTGGGCACCGCGAAGAAGATTGTGGTCGAGAAAGAAAACACCACGATCATCGACGGCGCCGGCAAGAGCGAGACGATCAAGTCGCGTATTGAGCAAATCAAGCGTCAGATTGAAGAAACCAGCAGCGACTATGACCGCGAAAAGCTGCAAGAGCGCGTGGCCAAGTTGGCCGGCGGCGTTGCAGTGATTAAGGTCGGTGCTGCTACTGAAGTTGAAATGAAAGAAAAGAAAGCCCGCGTCGAAGACGCCCTGCACGCAACCCGCGCCGCAGTGGAAGAGGGTGTGGTTCCTGGCGGTGGCGTGGCACTGGTGCGCGCGCTGTCGGGCATCACGAACTTGAAGGGTGAGAACGAAGATCAGAACCACGGTATTGAAATGGCGCGTCGCGCCATGGAAGCACCGCTGCGTGAAATCGTTGGCAACGCTGGTGCGGATAGCTCAGTGGTGCTCAACAAGGTGCGCGAAGGCACCGGCAACTACGGCTACAACGCTGCAACCGGCGAATACGGCGACATGGTCGACATGGGTATTTTGGACCCGACCAAGGTCACGCGCTTCGCTCTGCAGAACGCAGCATCGATCGCTGGCCTCATGATCACCACCGAGTGCATGGTTGCCGAGCAGCCAAAGAAAGATGAGAAGGGCGGCCACGGCGGTCATGACCACGGCGGCATGGGCGGCATGGGCGACTTCTAAGAGTCACCTGGCTAGTCTCGAAGTAGTTCAGGCAAACCCCGCTTCAGCGGGGTTTGTTTTTTGCGGGCGGTATTGCGAGCCAAATTGGCCGCAGCTTTACTTGTCCCCAAAGTCGAGCAGGAACTCGACCTGGACCAAGTCACCGATGGTTTCTGGGTCCGACCACTCGCCTTCGCCGACGGCGAACTGCGCGCGCGATAGCTCAGCTTTACCGCTCAGCTGCTGCTTTTCGCTCGACCAGATGATGGCAATGGGCACCGCGCTCGTCTTGCCTTTCAGTTCAAGAGTGCCGCTGCAGTCCCAGCTGTGGTGTTTACCGGCGGTGCAGGCTTTGGCTCGGTAATGGGCTTTGGGGTGCGCTTCACTGCTGAACCATTCGGGCATACGCAGATAATCGTCGCGCTCGCTGTCGCCGGTATCCACCGAGCCGGTATCAATTTCGATCTCAAAACTTGATTGCGCAGGCGCGCTTGGGTCGAACTTGACCTGACCTCCGAACTTTCGAAACACGCCCGAAAGCGGTTCGCCGTCATAGCTTGCCGAGAAGCGAAGGCTGCTTTCCGGCCAGCGCGGGGGCTTTGCTTCGCTGATCCCAGCAAGCCCGATGCCAAGCACCAAAGTGCAGATAAGACTCATCGTGACTCCTGATTGAGGCGGTTAAAGTCGGTCATTCCAGCGCGTATTGCGCCCGGTCAGCATGCGCATCAGCACATCGTCGCGGTCCTTGAAATGATGCTTGAGCGCCGCTGCAATATGCACCACCAAGAGCGCAAGCAAGAGATACACGGCGTACTCGTGGACCGACTGGGCGCTGCGCTTGAGCCCTGGATCGGTCGCCACCAGCGCTGGAACCTTGAACAAACCATACCAGCGCAGCGGGTAGCCGGAAGCGGAATGCATGATCCAGCCTGAGATCGGGATCGTCAGCAAGGCCAGATACAGCGCAATATGAGATATGCGCGAAGCGGTCTTCTGCCAAGCGGGCATGGTGCCCGGCAGCAAGGGCGGGCTATTGCGCTTGCGCCAGATTAGCCGCAAGACAAGCAAGGCGAGCAGCAACAAGCCGGTGGACTTGTGCAGGTTGTATAGCGATATCTTGTCCGGCGACGGCTTCATATCGGTCATCACAACGCCCACGCCAAGCAAGCCAAAAACCAGTGCCGCCATGCCCCAGTGCAACAGCCGCGACATCCAGCCCCATTGGTCCAGCGTGTCGCGCATGGGCATCAGTTCTTCCTCGGCAATTGCGTCTTGCGCTCAAGGCGATTGGCTTCAATCTCCAGATGGATGTGCACCTCGTCCCCGACTTCAGGGATGTCAGCGCGCATGCCAAAGTCGCTGCGCTTGATCACCGTGCTGGCGGTGAATCCAACGGTATCTTTCAAGCTGTATTTGTGCCGCGCTCTGCGGTTAAACTTGAGTGCGAGCGTGACTTCGCGCGTCACGCCAAGAAGGCTTAGTTGGCCGATGATTTCGCCAGTCTGCGGATCAATTTGACGCACTGAAGTGGAGCGGAAACTAATCTGCGGATGCTGCTCGGCGTTGAAGTATTTGCCTTCCAGCATGCGTGCGTTCCACTTGCTGTCACCCAGATCCAGCGAATTGACCTCAATGTGCGTGTTGACCGAGCTCTGGCTCCAATCATCCTGCTCAAACGCCAGGCTGCCGCCGAACTTTCGGAACGTGCCTTGACTCATGGTGAAGCCAAGATGGCTGACTTCGAACTGCACCCGACTGTGCACGGTGTCGAAAACGAAGTTGTCGGCCCAAGCAAGCGGCGCGCCCAGCAGGCACCACGCTAGCGCTAGCCAGCGCATGACTGGCTCCTTGCCCGCATTTTTGCCAGCACGGCTGCGGCAAGCGCATCAAACGCCTGCGCATCCGCGTTTGCTTCGAGGCGCCCAAGCAAGGGCGCAGACAGTCGTTCTTTCAACATGAGCTCGTACTCCAATCGGTCCGGATAGTCAGGGTGCAGGTGATTGGCCACCCAACCCAACACTTCAATGCCCTGCTGCCGAAGGTATTCCAAACTGAGCCAAGCATGGTTCAGGCAGCCCAACCGTATCGCTACCACCAGCAGACACGGAAGCTGCCATCGGCGCGGCAGCTCAATCAGGTCCAGTCGCTGTGACAGCGAAACAGCAATACCGCCCACGCCCTCGACCAGCACCAGTTCGTATTGTGCTAGCAGGGTTTGGTAGGCGCGGTCCAGCGGTTCGAAAATAATCTCGGTGCCGGCTCTGCGGGCGGCAATTTCCGGCGCAGTGGCATCCGGAAGGCAGCAGGGGTTCACCAGTTCATAGCGCGGATTGCCGCAGCTGGCAGCCTGCAGGGCCAGCGCGTCATCGTTGCGCAGGCCGTTCGGCGTCTGGATGGCGCCGCTGGCCACCGGTTTCATGCCAACCGCGTTGATTCCAGTGCGTCGCCAAGCCTGCAGCATTCCTGCACTGACGTAGGTTTTGCCGATTTCGGTATCGATACCGGTAACAAACAGTCGATTCATATCGCCTCCGATGCAAAGTCTTCCAGCGCGCCGGGCGCTTCGTAGCGAATCTCGGTGACCCAGTAGCGCACGCTTCCGGACGGGGTTGTCACCTGGACTTCGTCATCCACGCGCTTACGCAGCAGGGCTCGGGAAAGCGGCGCATCAATGCTGATGTGCGCCGCATCGTGTTCAAGTTCATCCGGTCCGACCAAGCGGAAACAGCGTCCCTCGCCGTCGGTATCTTCAAGCGCGACCCAGGCGCCAAAATAGATTGCTCCGGGATCTGTGGGCTGCGTGGTGACGACGCGCACATCGGCCAAGCGCTTGCTGAGGTGGCGCACGCGGCGATCGATCTCCGCCAGCTGCCGTTTGCGGTAGATGTACTCGGCATTCTCGCTGCGGTCCCCTTCGGCTGCCGCTTCGGAAAGCGCCTTGACTACTTCGGGGCGAAGCTTGCGCCACAGCTGGTTCAGTTCGGTCTTTAGCCGACGATACCCGCTTGGCGTCAGCATATTGGTCGACGGCGGACTGGGTGCTCGGTAGCGGACCCCCGGCATCGCTCAAGCGCTCGCTTGGGAGCGCGCGTATCGCTGCGCTGTGGCGCTGTGCGTTGAGCTGCGCAGCATCTGCCACAAAGCCCACTGCAGCGGCAGCACGAGGAGGACGCACTCAAGGTTTTGCTGCGAAAACGCCGGGAACACCTTGAAAAAGCTGCCGAGGGCGCCGAGCACGAACAGCAGCATGGCCAGTTGCTCGCGCCGCTTCGCACCGATCGGCAGTAACAGCAGCAGATAGAGCGGGTTGAACAGCACCAAATTCTGATTCCAGGCCGTCGCCCAGTGGCCTGACATGCCCCATAAAAAGGCCAAGGTGAGGCCGCCGATGCCGAGTATGCTGGCCAAAAGCAGGGCGCTGCGCGGCAGGTAACGGCGGCGAAGGGTAAGGCGGCGAAAGATGAACACGAGCAGCGCACCAAGCAGTGCCGCCCAGGGCCACATCAGCGGCGCAGCGGTGCGGGCGTTGGGAAATTGTGCACTGCCCAGCAGCTTGCTTTCGGCCAACAGCGGACGTGAGCTTCCATCGGCTTGCGGCACGCTGAGCTCGTCGACCATCTGCTTGAGCAGGGCCGGGATATAGAACTCTTGCCAGATCGAAAGCGCGCGATCCGCCGGCCTGCCAAGTCCGATCTGCATGCCGAGGTACATCCAGGGTACGGGCTGACCATGCGCCAGCGCCAGAGCACGAAAGGTATAGCCATGAGAGCGCTGCTTGGTGGCGCGGTTCAAGGCGCCGTCAAGCGCAAAGTCGATGGCGTCGCGCACTTTGGTGGAGCAGTTGCTCAGAAAATAATCGTAGCGGTAGCGACTGTTCTCCGGCTTGGCATGCGTTTGAAGATGTTCAACCAGACGCGCAATCTGCGCTTCATCAAGGTTCAAGCGCTGCATGCTGACGGGTCGACCCGCAGTAAGGTAGTGCTCAAGATCGCGCCCGGCGTCCTGGGCGACAAGCTCGTAGAGCATTTCGCCGTCGATGAAGCGGCCAAGAAAGCCTGGTTCGCTGAAATCAAAGTAGCCAAAGTTGTACGAGGTTCGCCGATCAGCCTCGACAACGATGAGCGCGTTATGACCAAAGACTTCCCAAAACGCCTTGCCAGGAGCCATCGTGGCGAGCCAAACCTGGCGTTCTGGGCCATCGGCGCGCGCGTTTGAAAGCGGCCAGCAAAGCGCAACCAGTAGCCACAGGATCAGTGCCCGCAGTCGTGACGGCGCTTCCCGGCTCATCGGCAACTAGCCGGCCGCACCTGGCCACCCGGCTTGAATCTCTGGTGGCCGGACGCGCAGCACGTGCACACGCCGGGAATCTGCGCGCGCTACTTCAAAGCGCCAGCCAGTGAGCTCAATGCTGGCGCCGGTTTCGGGCAAGTGACCAATCGAGTGCATCACCAAGCCACCGATCGTGTCGCTCTCGGCGTCCGAGAACTGAGTGCCGAAATGTCTGTTGAAATCATTGATCGACGCCAGAGCCTGGACCTGCCAGCTGCCGTCGGGCGCTTGTTGGATCGGAGCCTCGATGCGGTCTTCGGCATCGTGCTCGTCGTCAATCTCACCGACGATCTCTTCCAGCACGTCTTCAATGGTGACCAGTCCGGCGGTGCCGCCGTACTCATCCACGACGATGGCCATATGCTGTCGCTTGCTGCGAAAATCTGTGAGCAGCAAATCCAGACGCTTGGTTTCAGGCACCAGTGACACTGGGCGCTTTAGTGCGGCCAAGGAGCAGGGCAGCTCAGGCGCGGCGAAACACTTCAGCAGGTCCTTGGCCAGCAGAATGCCTTGGATATCATCCAACGATTCACCAAACAACGGAAACCGCGAATGGCCGGACTCCACCACCAGTTTGAGGGCCGCCGGGACGTCACAATCAATACTCAGCGCAACCATCTTTGCGCGGGGCACCATAACGTCCATGACTAGCTTGTCAAGCATCGAAAGCGTGCCTTCGAGCATCGTGAGCGTGTTGTTGTCAAGCAAGCCATTGTCTTTTGCGGCGCGCAATTCTTCGATCAAATCATCGCGGTTTCGGGGCTCACCAGAAAGGGCTTGGCTGATGCGTTCCAGCCAGCTGCGCGGTTGGGAGCCGGTACTACTCGGGTCGTCGGACATTGCTCACGGTAAAACGCCTAAATGCAGGCGAGGTGGCGAGTCTAGCAGGAGCGCTCGAAGAAACCGTTCATCTCCATGACGCCCGACCACGCTCATCGGGCGTGATTCATCCCGTAGCCTGGCCTTTGCGGCGGTCTCAGGCGCGCCGCTTTTTTCGTTGCCGCTTCAACTTGGGTTGCCCAATAGCATCGGCTAGATCATCAAGCACGCGATGCAAGCGTGAGGTGGTGTGCGACCGCCGATTGGGACGCGTCAAGCCGTCGAACAAGGTGCGCTTGGTTTCCGCAAGGATGTCCTCGTCGAGCTTCAATCCGTGCGGTTCAAGCATGCTGTTGATCTTGTCGTGGTTGAGCCGCAGATCATTCAACGTGTTGCGATAAGCGTGGTTGCAAAGTTCTCGGCGACTGGCAAAGCTGAACACATTGGTAAAGAACATATCGCCGTCGTCCGGATCGGGCTCGAGCACCAGCATGTCGCTATGTTCATATTTTTCGTATTTTGCTAGGCCCACCTGCATGCGCGACTGCAACAGCGCGCGGAAAGTTTGCGATAACACCGCCAGCAAGCCGGCTTCGGCCAAGCTCTCGGGCACCCATTTGCCCTTCGCTAGCGCGCGATCTGCGTCGTAGGGCACCAGCGGATTGATGCCGATCAGCAGATCGACGTCGTGGTCCAAAGCAACTGACGCATTCAGCGTGCGCCGGAGCGCGCCATCCAGATAGAACTTGCCCTTGATTTCAACCGGGGGATACAGCCCTGGCATGGCTGAACTGGCTTGGATTGCCTTCGAGATCGAGGTGTCCTGATGCCGTTCATCGCCAAAACGCACCGCAAGTCCGGTGTCGAGCTCAACCGCGACCACGTAGAGCTTTCGGTCCAGCTCAGAAAAGCGATTGGTCCGCCCGTGGCTGGTAAACAAGCGGCGGATAAAGCCTTCCACCGCCCCGTTATCGAACAAACCCGTGGGCAGCAATGCGCCAAAGCGCCCGAGAACTTCCGTGAAGCGCCGCGACTGGGGGTTTTTGATCCACTCTACGGCGGTATCCAGAACCACCGTCGGGATCTTGCGCACGCGGCCCAGGAACTCGGCAAAAGCGGGCCTGAGAAAGATTTCAGGCTGGAACGGATGGTCTACGCCGGCCTCGGTGAGCAGAATCCGGCACATTTCCTCGGTACCGATCTTGTTTGCCAGGCAGCCAGCAATGATCGAGCCGGAACTGACGCCAACATAAACCTCAAGGCGCGCCAGATTGAGCCCCGTGATGGCTTCATCTAGCGCGCGCAGGGCGCCAAGCTCGTATACGCCGCCAATAGGACCACCGCCCGCGATAGCAAGCCCGATCCGATGCTGCTGCTTGGCAGAGCGACGACGTTTTGCAACTTGGAAACTCAGCATGGAAAACTCAGCATGGACAGCCTATGGTGCGGGGACGCTCGTCGAATTCCCGCAATTGTACGGACCACTATCCCACAAAGTACTCCAGAACTGTGCTTGCTCGCTTCCTATTCATTCTGCTGCTACTTGAAGCCACTGCTTTGGCAGCGACGGGCGTTGCTGTTTGGCGTGCGGGCTATGGGCCGCTCGCCGCCGTTGCAACATCGCTGGCGCTGGCTCTGGTCTGGAGATTGGCTTTCTTGACCTGCAATTTCTTGCTTAGCGGTGCGCTTAGCAGCCAAACCGGGACAACCAGACGCATGCGCTGGCAAGCCTTAATCGGTGAGGCCACGCATCAGGCTAGGCTGTACCCATTTGCACAGATGGTCGGCAGCGAGTGGGGCCCGAACGACGCGAAGACGCGCCAGGATGGGCCGGTGGTTGTGCTGATTCACGGTTTTCTATGCAATGCTAGGGTGTGGCGCGGTATCGGCAAAGAACTAAGGCGCGCTGGGTTCGGCCGCGTCCATGCGGTCAATCTGGACCCGCTCTATCGCAGCATTGAGGCCACAATCACGCAGTTCGAGCGCAAACTGCAGCGCATCATGCTTGCCGAAGGCGTCAGTAAGGTGGTTCTGGTTGGCCACAGCATGGGCGGCGTGCTGGCAAGAATCTATTGCCAGCGGCATCCAGACCAAATCCAAAGCGTGCTCAGCATTGGTGCGCCGCACCGCGGTACCGATGGCGCGCTGTTGATTGGCGGACGCGAGCACGGACCGCCAAGCCGGCGTTCGCAGTGGCTGGATCGGTTCAACGCGCAGCACACCGAAGAGCCCAAGCTGATCAATGTATGGTCCGCCAACGACAACATCGTTTGGCCGCAGCGCTCAGCGCAACTAAACCATGTCACGGACTACAAGATCGCAGGCTATGGACATCTGCATATGCTGGCTGCGCCGGAAATCTTGCAAACACTGCTACCCATCCTTGAACAAGCGAGAACTGAGTCATGAGCATCAACAGCGGAGAAGCGGCACCTGATTTCGAGCTGGACGCGGACGACGGAACACGCGTGAAGCTGAGCAGTTTGCTCGGGCAGCGGGTGTTGATCGTGTTCTATCCTGGCGATGAAACGCCGGTCTGCACCGCGCAGCTGTGTGAGTACAGCGAAGGGCTGGAAGAGTTTACCGGCCTCAATTGCCGGGTTTTGGCCATCAGCGCCGACGATCTTGCGAGCCATCGCGCCTTTCGAGCCAAGAAATCACTCGGCTTCCCGCTGCTTGCGGACACCGATCTGGCAGTTGCAAAGGCGTACGGCGTCAAAGGCATGCTCGGCATGAAGCGCGCCTGCTTCCTGGTAGACGAAAAGGGAGTGGTGCGTTACGCGCACGTGGAAAGCATTGCTTTGTTCCGTCGCCGTCGGGCCGAACTGATCAGCGCGCTGGAGGCTATGGCGCAATGATCGACCGCTTCAGTAAAGAGGGTGCCCGGCAACTGCTGCGCACCCAATTAGGCCGCATCAGGGCCGTCAAGCATCCTTCGCTGGCCGACAATCAAGATCCAAGGCTGAAGTCTTTGCAGCAATGGCAACAAGCACGTCTCGCGTCGACCTATGGTGACATCAGGAGCACGCTGCGGTTTGGCCCGGCCTGCGAATTTTTCATCAACGATCTTTATGGCCCGCAGGATTTCAGCCAGCGTGATGCCAATGTTGAGCGCATCTTCCCGATCATGGTGCGCATTTTGCCGGGACCGGTGCTGGGCACGGTGGCACAGGCCGTAGAGCTGGATGCGCTGAGTCACGAACTGGACCGCGCGGTGGCGCAGGCGCTGGTGCCGGGAGAGGAGCTCTCGTCGTCGTCCGTCTACGCCCGTGCCTACTGCGCTGGAACATCAATGGCGGCACGACGGCACCAGCTGGCTCTGCTGCTGACGCTGGGACGCGAGCTCGACCGCTTGGTGCGCAAGCCGCTGCTCTGGGAGTTGCTGCGCCTGTGTCGATGGCCGGCGCGGATTGCCGGACTGGGTGAGCTTCAAAGCTTTCTTGAGCGCGGTTTCGACGCTTTCAAGAAGCTCAATGGCGCGGGCGATTTCCTGCGTCACATCGCGCAGCGCGAGAAACAGTTTATGCAGCAGATGCACGCGCTGACGCCGGACGCTCGGCCACCGGAAAGCTCAGGCCAATAGCGTTTCCGCGCTTGTGGGCAGGCTAGGTGGGTGATATCTCAGTAGCGTTTGCCACCGCCCGAGCCGTATTCGCGCAGCACTGCGCAGGCTGCCTCGCGCTGCAAATCGAGCTGCACCTCGATGCCCCGCTGCTGCAGCGCACCGATCCAGTCAGTCGGGAGCGGGCCTTCGTCGAAACCAGCCAAGGACTCGACGTCGCTGGCGCGCGCGCCCACCAGCAAGCGATCAATACCGGCCCATATGCTTGCGCCGTAACACATTGAGCACGGTTGTGCTGACGTTGCGAGCGTCACGCGGGTGCCTGTCTCGTTGAGACGCAATTGCTGGGTGCGGGCCTGCGCAGTCATGAAGGCCATCATTTCGGCATGCGCTACCGAGCAATTCATCGACACGACGCGGTTCACGCCGATTCCTAGCACGCGCCCGCTTTCGTCGAACAAAGCAGCGCCGAAAGGACCGCCGGTTTGCATGTCTACATTGCGCCTCGCGAGTTCGATCGCAAGCGCCATCCGGGCTGAATCGTCAGGGTAATTTCGCGCGTGCAGCTGCATGTCTTCCAGCCATGAAGGCAGTGTCAAATGAACTTGAAGGTAAATCATGGTGCAGGTTCTGCCGCGGCTTAGTGCCACAACTCTACGGCGAGACTCAACAATCCGCCAGCCCGGGGCTAGTTGTGATGCGAGAACGATCGTCGCAGCGGCCTGTGGAGGGTGCGAAGCCGAAGCACAGGAGCGATGACATGGCTGCAAAACTCAAGAAGAAAGCAGAAAAGAAAACAGAGCGAAAGATTGATCACTTGACCGACGAACATACCCTTGCGGCGATTAGCCAAAAAATCATGGGCAGTGCCCAGCAGATCTGGCAGGCAGGTTTGGGGGCTTTTGGACAAGCGCAGGAACAGGGGAGCAAGATGTTCGATACCCTGGTGAAAGAAGGGTTGGCCTGGGAAAAAGCGACACGCAAGTACACGACTTCCAAGGTTGATGAAGTTCGTGAAGTGGTTGAATCGACGGTCAGCTCAGTGAAGGAGCGTGCTACGGACACCTTGGATCGGCTTGAGCACGTATTCGAAGACCGCGTTTCGAGAGCGCTTGGCAAGCTCGGTATTCCGGGACGTCGTGACCTCGAAGAGTTGAGCAAGCAGGTCGCCCAGCTGCACAAGGCTGTGCAAGAGCTCAAAAAGTTGGAAAGCGCAGCGCCCAGCAAGCCGGTAAGCACGCTCAAGGCCGCCGTGAAAAGCGTCGAGCAGGCCGTCAAGGCTGCGCCAGCCAAAGCCAAGCAGACGGTCGAAGTCGCCAAAAAGAGTGTGGCCACTGCCAAGCGCGTGGCTGTGAAGGCGGCGGAGAGCGCAAGCGAGGCCGTGAAGGACGCGGTCAAGTCTTAAGTTCTAAGGCGTGATATTCAGCGGGCGCCGTCAGGGCGCCCGCACGACACGGCCCAAGGCCGTGATGATTAGCCCGCCAACCGCAGTTATTGCCGATCGTCCTCCCCGAGCGGCGTGGTTGGCGGGCATCTATTGTGCCGCAGCTGCCGCAGCCTGTCTGCTGCACACGCAAATTTGCATCGCTGGACCAGGGAGGACTGGATCACGGTGCTTGGTGCACTGAAGTATGGTCTGGATAAACCGCTCTGAGCGTCGACCTGTGTCGCGTTCCGGGTTAACCTTCGGATTCCGTTTCCCGCTGGTTTCCAAGATGGCCAATCTGATTGAAGCGAAGGTTCCCGATATCGGCAGCAACAAGGATGTGCCTGTTATCGAGGTACTGGTCAAGCCGGGCGACACAGTCACCAAGGATCAAGGCCTAGTGACGCTCGAATCGGATAAGGCCACGATGGAAGTGCCGGCTCCAATGGCTGGGGTCATCCAGTCGTTGGTAGTGAAATTGGGGGACAAACTGAACGAAGGGATGGTGGTTGCAATCATTGCGGCTGGAAGTGTCGACGCCAAGCCCCCACTGGCCGCTGCCGCACCCGCGCCTCAGCCCGTGATTCAGCCCGTGATACAGCCCGTGATTCAGCCGGTGATACAGCCGGTGATTGCGCCGGTTCCGCTGCCAGTTGAGAGCGCAAAGCCGCAGTCCAGCGTCGCCGCAGCGCTGCCCGCGGTGAACGCCGCCGTGAACGCCGAGTCCGCGGGCCGCGCAGTGCCGCACGCAAGTCCCTCCGTGAGAGTTTTTGCGCGTGAGCTCGGCGTGGATCTGAAGAAGCTGTCAGGCAGCGGGCGCAAGCTGAGGATCACCAGGGAAGACGTGCAGGCCTTCGTGAAGCAGGCGCTCAACGCGCCGCCAGCGGTTCGCCAGGAAAGTGCCGGGGGCGGCATAGGCCTGCTGCCATGGCCTGAGGTTGATTTCAGCAAGTTCGGTGCGGTTGAGCGCAGTGAGCTCAGCCGGATCAAGAAGCTCTCGGGGGCGAACCTTTCGCGCAACTGGGTGATGATTCCGCATGTTACTCAGCACGATGAGGCTGACATCACAGAGATGGAGGCTTTTCGCAAGTCAACCTCGGAAACGCTCAAGGACATCAAGCTGACGCCACTGGTGTTCATGATCAAAGCGGTGGTTGCAGCACTCAAGCGTTTCCCAACCTTCAATGCCTCACTGGAGCCTGGCGGCGAGGCGCTGCTGCTCAAGAAGTACTTCCATATTGGTATTGCGGTCGATACGCCGAACGGTTTGATGGTGCCTGTGCTGCGTGACTGCGATCGCAAGAGCATGCTGGATCTGGCCAAAGAGCTTGGAGAGATCAGCGTGCGGGCGCGCGACAAAAAACTTGCACCCGGCGACATGCAAGGCGGATGCTTTTCCATCTCGTCGCTCGGCGGGATTGGTGGCACTGGCTTTACGCCGATCATCAACGCGCCTGAAGTCGCAATCCTCGGGGTCTCAAAATCGCAAATGAAGCCGGTTTGGAACGGCAAGGAATTCCTGCCGCGCCTTATGCTGCCGCTTGCACTGTCCTATGACCATCGCGTGGTCGATGGTGCGGAGGCGGCGCGCTTCACCAGTTATCTGGCGCAAGTGCTTGGCGATATTCGCAGACTGGTGCTTTGAGGTTCAGATGATTGCAAACACCGCTGGCGTCACGCCGCTCGCCATTGAGGATTTCGAGCGCTCCTTGTCGGAACTGGAGGCATTGGTCGCCAGGATGGAGCAGGGCAGTCTTTCCTTGGACGAAATGGTGCGCAGCTTTGAGCGCGGCATGTCCGCCTATCAGCAGTGCCAACAAGCGCTTGATCAAGCTCAGCTGCGCGTTGAATTGATGCTCAAGCACGGCAGTCAGGTCACAAAGGTGCCGTTTGATCCCGAAACGCCCTGAGTTCCCACAGCATTGGCGCGCTTGGCAAGCGCGCATTGAGTCAGTCTTGGAGCGCATGCTCCCGGCTGCCCATCTCGCGCCTCACAAGCTGCACGCAGCCATGCGCTACTCCGTACTCGGGGGCGGCAAGCGGTTTCGTGCTCTGCTGGTCTATGGCGCGGGATCAAGCTTCGGTGCAGCTGAGCACTATCTTGATGTTGCCGCTGCCGCGGTCGAAGTCATTCACGCCTATTCCCTGATCCATGATGATCTTCCCGCCATGGACGATGACGAGCTGCGGCGCGGTAAGCCAACCTGCCACATCGCCTTTGGCGAAGCCACGGCGATACTCGCGGGCGATGCTTTGCAGGCCCTGGCCTTCGAATTCATGGCTACAGGCTTCGCAGATCAGCCGGACCGGGGCATGCAGCTTACGCTTGACCTCGCACGCGCCTGCGGGCCATCTGGGATGGCTGGCGGACAAGCCTTTGATCTGGATGCCGTCGGCTCCGTCCTGACGCGTGCTGAGCTTGAGCGCATGCACAGTTACAAGACTGGCGCTCTGATCACGGCATCTATTCTCCTCGGCGCTGGTTCCGCTGCGAGCCTGAGTCAACGAGAGCGCGGAGTTTTGCACGAGTATGGCGTGGAGCTGGGACTCGCATTTCAGATCCACGACGACGTGCTCGATGTCACGGGTGACACGGAAACTTTGGGTAAAACCCAGGGCAGCGACGCGCGCAAGCAGAAGCCCACGTACCCGATGCTGCTTGGACTGGATGCATCGATCGCGCTGGCAAAACTTCATTCTGAGCAGGCCGTCGCAGCATTGAACAAACTGTCGGTCGAAGCACCAGATCTGCGCGCGCTAGCACAGTATGTGGTCGAGCGCACGCAATAGTGCGCAGCACTCGGGCAATATCTGACCTTAAGTTACATCTATAAGCGCTTGTTTTATATCATGATTAACGAGTTTTTCGGGCATTTATTCGGGTCTTGGCCGGTCCCGAGCGAGCGTGATTCCCGTCACGGATTCCCTTGCAGCATCAAGCACCTACAGCGACAACTTTGAGCAAATCCTCAGTTGCATGCCGAGAGTTTTTGGTATTTAATGTAACGGAGCATATTTCGCTCGTAAGGGCGTGTCGCGAGGGGAGTTTCAGTGGGTTTGTTCAGCGCAAAGTCACCTCCGTTGGTGGGGATCGATATCAGTTCTACGGCGGTCAAACTCCTCCAATTGAGTCAGCTTGGAGGCGGTCGCTATCGCGTGGAGCACTACGCGGTGGAGCCTCTGCCACCCAACGCTGTGGTCGAAAAAAACATCGTTGAAGTTGAAGCAGTGGGTGAGGCAATACGGCGAGCGGTGCAGCGTTCTGGGGTCAAAACCAAGTTCGCAGCAGCCGCAGTAGCCGGATCCGCGGTAATCACCAAAGTGCTGCCGATGCCTGCCGATCTCAGCGAGGACGATCTGGAAGGTCAAATTCAATCGGAGGCCAACCAGTTCGTGCCCTATCCGCTCGAAGAGGTGAGTCTGGACTTCGAAGTGCTCGGGCCGGTTAAGGACAACCCGGATATGGTCAATGTCCTGGTCGCCGCATCGCGAACCGAGAATGTCGATCTGAGAGGCGCCGCGCTGAGTCTTGGAGGCCTCACCGCGAAGGTGGTTGACGTCGAGGCCTTCGCTATGGAGAACGCATTCAAGCTGGTTGCCGACAGCCTGCCGCAGGGCCGCGACGGCTTAGTTGCGATCATTGACGTTGGTGCCACCATGACCACCCTCAACGTCCTGAAGAATCAGCGCAGCATCTACACGCGCGAGCAGGTCTTCGGCGGCAAGCAGCTGACTGACGAAGTGATGCGTCGCTACGGCCTATCTTATGAAGAGGCTGGACTGGCCAAGCGTCAAGGTGGACTGCCTGAGAGCTACGAGATCGAAGTCTTGGATCCATTCAAGGAAGCCATGACGCAACAGGTAAGTCGGTTGCTGCAGTTTTTCTTCGCAGGCAGTGAACATAACCGCGTCGATCAAATCATTCTCTCCGGTGGCTGCGCCTCCATCGCGGGAGTCAGCGACATGATTGAGGAGCAGCTTGGCGTGCCCACCATGGTTGCGTCACCGATCGCAAACATGGCGTTGTCCGCGAAGGTGCAGGCGCAAACCTTGGCCGCGGACGCGCCCTCGCTGATGATTGCATGTGGTCTCGCACTGAGGAGCTTCGACTAATGGCACGCATTAATCTATTGCCGTGGCGAGATGAACGCCGGCAGGTTCGGAAGCGTGAGTTTTTCACATTGCTCGGGGTCGTTGTTATCGGCTCAGTATTGGGCGTCTTCGGGGCCATGCAGTTTTTTGATCGACAGATTGTGCTGCAAAACGAACGCATTCAATTCGTGACCACCGAAATCGCTGAGCTCGACAAGAAAATTAAGGAAATCGAGCAGCTCGAAAAGCGCAAAGAAGAGCTGCTTCAGCGCCAAAAGATCATCGAAGATTTGCAGTCCCAACGGCACGTGATGGTGCACCTGTTCGACGAGCTGGTGACCAGCATTCCGGACGGCGTCTATCTTACGGGCATCAAACAGACGGGCAACTCGTTGGAGCTTTCCGGGCGCGCGCAATCGAATGCCCGAGTGTCCCAATACATGCGAAATCTTGATGCCTCTGCATGGCTGAAAGGTACCGACCTTGGCATTGTACAGGTTGACGAGAATAAGGGCGGCGCAGCATCGACTGCACCGAAAAGCATCTCTGAAGCGTCGGCGCGAAACACCTTCCGTCTGACGGTACAGATTGAGAATCCGAACGCGCCGAAGGAAGAGCCGCAGAATCAAGCTGGCCCCACCGCGCCAGCCTCGGGAGCATCGCCGTGAACGTCATTCAAGAGCTGAATAAAATTGACTGGCAAAACAATCCTGGAGCAGCGTCAACCCAGGCGAGAGCAGCACTTGCCGCAGGGATTATTGTGGTGATTGCAGCGATTGGCTACTTCCTCATGATCAAGCCTAAAGTCGAAGAGCGTGACGGTCTGCTGCAGGCCGAACGAACGAAAGTAGTCGAGTTTGACGGCAAGCAAAAGAAGGCTGCGAGCCTTGAGCCGTTGAAGCTACAGCTAGCGGATATTGACGCGCGGCTCGACAAGCGAATCAAGGAACTCCCAGACAAAACGCAAATGGCTGAGCTTTTGGTTGACGTGTCGCAGGAAGCGCTTGCATCAGGTATTCAGACCGATAAGTTTGAACCCATGGCAGAAGTGGACAAAAGCTTCTACGCAGAGCGACCGATTTCGCTCAAAATGGTTGGAACCTACCATCAGTTCGGCGAATTCATAAGCGGCGTGGCAAACCTGACCCGCGTGGTGATTCTGACCATGCACGACGTCTCGCTTAAACCGTCCGAAAGCCAAGCGGGCAAAAAGGCGCCACCCGGCACGCTCACGCTGGAAGGCACCGTGAAGACCTATCGCTATCTCGATAGCAGTGAGTCCGCGAGCCCGCCTCCCCCGGGTGCTCCCCCCGCCGCCATTAGTCCGGCGCCAGCGCAATGAGGATGTCGGCTATGCGTCTCATTCCCTATGTGGTCCTGAGCCTCTTGCTCGCTGGCTGCACTGAAGATATCTCAACGCTCAGAAGCGAACTGGATGGTCTTAAGGAGCGGGCAGCGCCGCCGCTACCACAAATTCCAACGATGCGTCCGCCAGAAACCTATCGCTATCTCTCGTCCGGCTTGCGCGATCCATTCCGCACCGGAGAATCCGAAACCGTCGATACCGGCACCGAGGTCCGGGACTGCCCGATTAAGCCAGATCCGGATCGCGTACCAGAGCAGTTGGAACAGTTTCCACTAGATAGCCTCGATATGGTTGGGACGTTGGCACAGGGGGACAGTTTCTTCGGCCTCTTGAAGGATCCCAACGGAGTGGTGCACAAGGTAGTGCCGGGAAATTTTGCTGGAAGTAACAGCGGCAGAATCACCGCGGTACGGGACGACGGCGTCGACGTCTCCGAGCTTTATGCGGACGGAAACGGATGTTTCGATGTTCGTGAATCAGAAATTACGCTAGATGACAGCAGTCTGTGAACTTTGAGGGGTTACCTATGAATAAGGCTCAAACTATGGCGCGGCTGAACCCTTTTGACAGGCTCTGTCGTCTGGGAAGCGCGGCAGCGGTGCTGATGTTCGCGATTTCGGCTCAGGCCGAGAACGTCGTCAACAGCGTTCGCTTCGCGCCTTTGGCGGGTGGAGAGGTTGAAATAACGGTGAGCACTTCGGAGCCAATGGCTGATCCGCAGGTATTCGCCACGGATGCTCCAGCACGTATTGCGATCGATTTCGCCGACACGTCGCTCGGGAATGTTGACCGCACGATGATGATCGGGGCTGGGGCGACTAAATCTGCTTCCCTGGTTGAGGCGGGTGGTCGTACTCGACTGGTTATCGATCTATTTCGGACCTCCAGCTACACTACGGAGGTTGAAGGCAACAAATTGCGTCTCCGGATTCAGAACGGAACAGGCGAGGGTTCCGCAGTTGATAGCGGTATCGCCGTCTCCAACATTGACTTCCGGCGCGGGAAAAACGGTGAGGGTCGGGTGATTATCTCGTTTAACGCAGATGGCGCCTCAACCTCATTAAGACGCGACGGCGGCAAATTCACCGTTGACCTCGCAAATGTTTCGCTACCGTCAAGCCTAGCTCAGCGCTATGACGTGGCAGACTTTGCCACCGTGGTTCGGTCGATTGTCGCCAAATCAAGTGGTCGCGGCACTACGATCGAAATCGATGCAGCTGTTGGTTCCGAACCTTTGGCATATCAGGCGGGCAGCGAGTACATCTTAGAGCTCTCTGAACTTTCAGAGGCTAAGAACCCACTCAAGAAGGCGCTCGCGGTAGCTGTCTATACGGGTACCCGTGTAACTTTCAATTTTCAAGATATCCCGGTTCGCTCGGTGCTCCAGCTCATTGCCGATGTCTCCGAACAGAACATAGCAGTATCAGACAGCGTCACTGGCAGCGTCACTTTGCGCTTGATTAACGTGCCTTGGGATCAGGCACTTGACATCGTGCTACAAGCCAAGGGTTTGGATAAGCGCAAGAATGGCACCGTGATTTGGGTTGCTCCTACCAAGGAAATTGCGGAACGCGAGCAGGCACTGGAAGACGCCCGAATTGCGCTGGAAGAGCGTGCCCCTGTGATCAGCGATTACATTGATATCAACTACGGGAAAGCGCAGGACATCGCTGAGCTTCTTACTAAAGATAGTTTGAAGGGTACTAGTTCCGGTGGCGGTGAGAATACAAACGCGAGCACCGGCTTCCTGTCGTCGCGAGGCTCTATCTCTTTTGATGAGCGGACCAACACACTTCTCATCACCGATACCGCAAAACGGGTTCAGACCATCCGCGATCTTGTCACGCTGCTTGATCGCCCGGTTCAACAGGTGCTTATTGAGTCGCGTATTGTGGTTGCTACCGAGGCGTTTAGACATGAGCTTGGAGCACGCTTCGGCATTAGCGGCGCTTTTGAAGACAGTGACGATAACGTGATCAGTATTGGTGGCTCGCTTGCCGGCACAGACGCAATGTCGAACGTTGCGCTGACGAACCGTTTGCTCAATAAGCC
>Ga0163144_10007858_pt1 | contig 23269 bp, 19 predicted proteins | sample OliLak19BULKMAT1_FD_123175 | JGI IMG/M metagenome (GOLD analysis project Ga0163144, IMG submission 123175) | Freshwater microbial mat bacterial communities from Lake Vanda, McMurdo Dry Valleys, Antarctica - Oligotrophic Lake LV.19.BULKMAT1 | ecosystem: Environmental > Aquatic > Freshwater >...
CCGCAGCCACACCGTGCGCTACGCCGGCGTGCTCGGCGCGGCCTCCAAGTGGCGCGCCCTCGTTGTGCCGCCGCTGCCCGAGGCGGCTCCCGGCAGGACCAACTCTGCCTCGCCGCCGCCATGCGAGTCCCCACCGAAAAGGCCGCCTAGCCCAACCCAAAGGAGTGGCGAGCGCAATCAGGACACTCAAGGTTCTGAAGACAGTTGAAGGGCGCATGTTACTCCGCTTGGTGCAAAGCGCCGCGCCAGCGGGCAGAGCTCGGTGTGCCATCGATACCTGAACGTTCTGAAAACGGGCTGCTAGAGCGCCGATCGCCTCTGCACCGTGTCGCGCATAGCGGAGGCGCACCCGGGTTGCGTCAGCATACCGCTTGCTCGCTCGGAGCTTCGACGGCGGACGCTTCGCGCGCGAGCAGCGCACGGCTGCAGGGCGAGATGACCTCCGAGACAGCAGCCAGGATCGCTCTCTGCTTTCGCGCGGACGAGAGCCTTCCGTGGGCCGAGAGGTGCGGTGTGTGCTCGTCGGCATCGACGGCTCCTTCGGCTCCGCGAACGAGCTTGGCGATCGCGTGATCGAACGCGGATTTCACGACCGAGTGAAGGCTGGGATCGCGGGCGAGCGCCCACGCCACGAAGCGCCACGCAAGCTCGGCGTGACGACTCTCGTCCTCGGCGATTTCCGCAAGAACGGCCGCGGTGGCAGGCTCGCGAGTGGTGATTGATGCGTGGGCGGCCATGGTGGCGGCCACCGTCTCGCCCACGCAACCCTCGACGATCGTGCTGCGCACGACGGATGCGAGGCTTGCGTCTGCTCGAATCACCCCGAAGTCGAGCGGCCCCAGAACGACGCCAGACTCCCCGTAGAGGGCCGCGAGATCGAAGCAACGTCGCGCATGACGGATCTCGTCTGCCATGGCCAGCTGGGTGTCTCGAACCAGATCGAAGGGGGCCCCGAGCGCCATGAGCTCCAGAGCAAACTTCGCAAAGGCCGCCACGCTCGCGTGTTCCATGTGGCCATCACGCGCCCATTCAGCCGCGATTCGGCGACGTACCGCTTCGGACAGGTCCGAGATCAGCAGAGCCGCGTGGTCCCCTTGCCAGCCGCTGCCAGTCGAGCCTGCAGCCGCGGTGCGGGCCTGACCGTCAACCAAGAAGGGCCGACCACCTGGGCACAACATCTCTAAAACGACCGGGTAGCAGCACTCCAGTTGGGCGCCGCCTCCGACACCTCCGCCCGCGCCGCCGATGCCGCCGCCTGAGCCGCCGGCTTCTCCGACCGCGCCGCCCATGCCTCCCGCAACTCCGCCTCCGCCGTCACCGGCACCGCCGGGGATCGGACCGCATACCGCCGTGCCGTTGAGCACGTCGTCGGCGTTCATGACCTCGATCGGGGGACACCCGCCGTCGATCGGAGCCACGAGCGCGCATTTTTCGGTGAGCTCATCGCCCGGGTCGATGGTGACTGTGCAGCCTGGGATCGGCTCTTCGTCATGAGCCTGTCCACAGGTGCCTCCGTCCACGTCTACGCTGGAACAGCCTGCGCTTTGCGCCACTGCGCTCAGGCCCAGAAGAGCAAGGATCCGCGCACCAAGAAGTTGAGTCGTCATGCGGAGGCAGAAATGCAATCAGCGTGCCTCTTCTCGCTCACCGTTTCGATGCCGCAGAAGCTCCCCGCAGCGATGGTGAAACGGCCTGAAAGTTTCTATCACCGCCAGTCCGCAGTGCCTGACTGAGCCATGCCTTGCAGCGGCTCGCGCCCGCCGAAACGGTGCCAGCGCCCGACCGCGCGGCCGCGCCCAAAGGCGCGCTGAGCGAGCCACACCATCGGAACACCGACGAGCGCAAACACACCTCCGAGCATCCACATTTCCATCGATGGAGTGTACTCGACCGCGCCGCGGTGCTCCCCGAGCTGGCCGAAGCGGAGCTCGTCGACTTTCCGACGCTGCTGGACTTTCCCGCTCCGCGGCTGCGCTCGGCGCGGCTTCGACGCGCTCGACGCGCTCTCTTTTTCCGACGCGCGCGAGCTCCAGGGCGCGGTGATGGCAGTACGGGTTGTTGCCGGCCCGACCGAGGAGCGAGTCGCTCATCCACGTGCAGCCGCCACGACACGCGTCGGCGTAGTAGCAGGTCGCGCAGAATCCCCAGAGCTCGCTGACGGCGCGGTCGCGCATGTGCCGAAGCGGGCGCGCGCGTTCCCAGATCGCACGAAGCGGCGCGTGGCGGATCGTTCCGCCCGACCACGCGCGCGTCGCGAGGCTCGGACAACCCTTGATCGTCCCGTCGGCTTCGATGCCGAGCGTCAAGATGCCGGCACCACAGCTGCCCGCGTATCCCGCCTCGGTGCCGTCGCGCAGCAGCCTCTCGTACGGTCCGAAGTACCCGACGTTGTTTCCGCCCACGAGGTCGATTCCCAGTTCGGTCGCGCGTGTCTTGAGCTCGGCGAGCAGCGGGAACACCTCGAGAAGGTCGTGAGGTTGGAGCAATAGGTCGGGGTCGTCGGCCGCGCGCCCCATTGGAACGGTGAAGGTCAGCTGCCAACTCCTCGCGCCGGCCGCGGCGATGCGCTCCAGCGTCGCGCCGAGCTCCTTCCAGGTCAGACGGTTGATCTGCGTGTTCACTCCGACGGGAACGCCTGCCGCACGGAAGTTCGCGAGCGCCTCGAGTGCCGCGCGATGGGAGCCGTCGAGCGCACGCAGGCGATCGTGCCCGCGCTCGCTCCCATCGATCGAGACGCTGGCCGACGCGAGCCCGGCCGCGCGTGCGGCGTGCGCGCGCTCGAGCGTGAGCGCGCGGCCTCCCGTCACCATGGTCGGCTGCATTCCGCGCTCGGCAATGGCGCGGATGATGTCGAGCCAATCCTCACGCAGGTAGACCTCGCCGCCGATGAGCGCGACCTCGCGCACGCCGAGCTCAGCCAAGTCCTCGACGAGGGTGAGACACTCGTGCGTCGAGAGCTCGCCGTCCCTCGGCTTGCCCGCGCGCGAACCGCAATGACGGCACGCGAGATCGCACCGCAGCGTGAGCTCCCAAACCGCGATGAACGGACGCACGGCGCGGTCCTCAGGCCGCGACGCCTCCAACGCCAGCGGTGAGTGCGCTGGAATGATGGGAAGTGCTCGTTTCATCGTGCGGAGTCTGTACTCGCATTCTCGGGTAGTGGCGACCTCGTCGACATGGCGAACGGCTGGTCGCGGCGGTCATTCCCAGGGCGCTGGGTCCACGCGTTCGAGGTGTCGCCGGACGGCGCGCTGCTGGCCATCGCCGGGGCCACAGAGATCGCAGTCTGGGCGATCGGCGGCAACCCTGCCGAGCCGCTGTACTCGGTGCCCCATCTCGAGGGGTTCCATTTCCAGCTCGCGGTCGACGCCGACCAGTGGTCGCCTACTCGCTTTCGGATCCGCCAGAAATGGTGGAGCAGTGCCTGGTCTGGAGCGCACGCAGCCCGACGTCACCCCCCGAACCCTTGAAGCTCGCGGCGCTTTCCGGAAAGATGCGGCGCGGCGTGGCTGCGGGGCTCGTCCGGGATGGAGCCACACTGCTCTTGACTGGCAGGGGAACGCGCGGCGCTGAGCTCGCGATCATCGACATCGCGAGCTCAGCGCCGCGTGGCCCTCGGGGCCAAAGGGCACTGCAGCAGCCTGGCAGCTACTCCCGACGGTACGCGCGTCGTCTTCGAGGTCGGCGAATCGAACGGACCTCAGCGGCTGGTCGTGCTCGATGGATTCGGCGACGCCGGGAAGACGGTCGCAAGTCTGGAGTGGGGTCTCGGCGGCCTCGGGCTGGCACCGGACGGTGGCACGGTGCTCTTCGATCTCTCCGGAGACCTGTGGCGACTCGATCTGAAACGACGACGCGCACGCATCGGTGCGGATCTCGTCGCCACCAGCTGGCCCCGCGTCGCCCCTGCCGATCGAGCCGATGGGCCCGATCGGAGCTGCCCCGCCCACCGAGGAGCCGCTCGAGAAGCAGACCCGCGCACTCCTTGTCGCCGGTCGCGCGATAGACAGCTACTTGCCCGTGTGGGAACACGTCGTTGCGATCCGTGCTCTGGCCAGCCGCCGCGGGGATGGCCTCTCGGTGATCGTTGCGAGACGCGATCTGTCTCGATAAGGCTGTCGACGGCTATCGCACGCACGCGTGCGAGGCAGACGCCGACTGCTGCGGCGCCGACGGCGAGTGCGCGGAGGGCGTGTCCGAGGTCTGCTCGCCCTTCGAGTCGAGCGACCAGAACATGTGTTTCTCAGCTGTGAGCCGGGCGACGTCGGCGATCAGGACGCCGAGACCTACTGCCAGGAGGGTGCGATTTTTCGTGCCGATCGTCCGGCGGCGGCGCCAACAACCGGAAGATCTGCTTCCCAGGCACTTGCGGGCTAGGCGCCGCGTGCGGCGTCGATGGAGATTGCGGCGGCGGAGGGCTCACTTGCGTCATCGATCTTCGGCGGGTACTGCTCGCAAAAGGGCTGTGGATCGAGTGACGAGTGCCCCACCGACTCGCGCTGCGTCGCGCGCCCCGGCGGCGAGAGCGTGTGCCTCCGCACCTGTGGCGCCGATAGCGATTGCACCTTCTGTCGTGGAGGAGACGCGGCGGCGACATGCTCGGATGCGACCGAGTTCGTCGACGGTGATCCCGAGAGCGTCTGCGTGCCGAACGATCTGTGACAACGCTCCGTCCGGCGTGGTCGAGCCCGTCGGGCCGGTTCGCCGGACGCAAGCTTCACGTCGACATGAGGCGTCCTTGGGCCCGGAGCTCGCGCCCGACGAACGAGCCCGCCTCCCAACGTTGGCTCACGGAGCGGCCCGAGATCGGAGAACGGCGCGGTGCACAGATCGATCTCGGTCAGCGCCGCGCAGTAGGCGAGGGGCGCGAGGGTATCGATGCGCGCACAGAGCGGCTCGGCGGCAACGCGCATCGGAAGGATGCCGAAGAGCGGGAGCTTCTTCAGCCCCGGGAGCTTCGCGCGCCCCGGCTCGCTCGAGAGATCGATCTTCAGCGCCGCGAACGCCTCGAGCCAGACCGGGGCTGACCAGGTCACTGTTGTGGGCTCCCGAAACTCTGCGACGGCGGACCGTCCAAGGTGGAGGTCAACGCGCGCCCGCCTATCGGCCGCTACCGTGATGACCTACGCTCGCCGAGCATGAGCACCGCGAAGCGATTGCACTACGAGTACGCCGACTACCTTCGCTCGCTCGAGATGAGCGAGCTGAAACTGGAGTACTGCGACGGCGTCATTTACGCGATGGCGGGCGGCACTCTGGCGCACGCGCAGCTGAGCGCGGCGGTCATCGTCGCTCTGCATGCCGCCCTCCCGAAGGGCTGCCGCGCGTCCACCTCCGATATGAAGGTGCGGATCGAGGCCTCCGATCTCAGCACGTTCCCAGATGTGTCGATCCTCTGCGGTGAGCCCATCGCGTCGAGCATCGACGCCAACGCCATCACGAACCCATCCCTGCTGGTCGAGGTCACGAGCAAGTCGACCGAGGACTACGATCGGGGGGACAAGCTGGGCCACTACAAGCAGCTGCCTGCGCTTCTAGCAGTGCTGTTCGTCTCGCATCGAATGCGCCGTATCACGCTCGTAGAGCGGACCGCAACGGGCTGGGATGAGCGCGACTTCCGCGCCGGGGACGTGGTCTCCGTCGAGGCGCCGCACCTCACGTTTGCGGTCGATGACGTCTACGAGGGCATCACGCTCGACCCAGCGTGATCGCCTGGAGTCAGCTCCTCGTGCTGCTCGTCGCTCTTTCGCCGGGGCGCCGGCACGTGTCCCACCTGTAGCTGGCACCGAGACTCGACATCGCCGCCAAGCTCGAAGCAAAGTTGGCTCATCAACGAGTGCCGTCGCGTCTGCTCCTGGTGGTGGCGGACCTAAAGTTGCGGCGGCGTCGATTTTTTTTCATGGGTCGGCGCAGCGAACGCGAGTACTCGGCATCCGCAGCGTCACGATCACGACGTGGTCACCGGGCTCGGCGACGCGCTCGCACCAAGACCCCAGCACCAGCCTCGCTGAGGTAATCTCGACCGAATCACTAAACAATACCGGGTCTCGGTTTCCCTTTGGTTACGGCATATTACCCAGCGCCCGAGGCGATTCTTGTCGCCTTTGCTCAAGTTTGTCATAAACACCGCCATGGCCTCCTGGAAAGAAGCACTCGGCGACCGGGTCCCGGAAGCGATCTCGCGCGAGATCGAAATCTTCGAGACGCAGATGCTGCTGCGAAAGCAGGGCAAGATCGAAGAGAAGCTGTTCGCCGAGACGCGCCTACGACGGGGTGCTTACGGTCAGCGCTACGACAACGGCCAGCGCCATGACGGCGAGGCGATGCGCACGCTGGCGTTCGACAACGCCGCGCTGACAAAGGGCCCGGTGACCATCTGGGACGCGCCCGGCATGCAGCGCATCAAGATCCCTTACGGCAAGATGAGCAGAGAGCAGCTGGAGGTGCTCTCCGACTGCGCAGAAGAATATTCCGACGGCATCTTGCACGTGACCACGCGGCAAGACATCCAGCTGCACTTCGTTCACATCGAAGACACACCGGACATGATGCGCCGACTCGCGTCGGTGGGCATCACCACCCGCGAGGCGTGCGGCAACAGCGTGCGCAACATCACTGCCTGTCCATACGCAGGCGTATGCAACGACGAGTCGTTCGATGTTGCGCCGTATGCACACGCCGCGACGTACTTTCTGCTCGGGCATGACGACACCCAAGACTTCGGTCGCAAGTTCAAGATCGCCTTCTCCGGCTGCGCCGATCACCCATGCGGCTTGACCAATTTTCACGATCTGGGCGCAATCGCGCGAACCAAGGAGGTCGACGGCAAAGTGGTGCGCGGCTTCGACGTGTATGTCGGCGGCGGCCTCGGCTCCGTGCCTCACCCGGCCAAGCTGCTCGAAGAGTTTCTCCCGGAAGCAGAGCTCTTGCCGACGATGCAAGCCGTGTGTCGCGTGTTCTCCAGACTTGGCGAGCGCGAAAATCGCGCGCGCGCACGGCTCAAGTTCGTGATCAAGAAGATCGGCATCGAAGAGTTCATTCGCCTCACCCGCGAAGAGCGACAGAAGCTGCGACCCGACCCGCGTTGGTCTTCGTACCTGGCTGATCTGGCGATCACCGACGAAAAGCCGATCAAAGCAGCGAGCGAGATCGAAGGCGAGACCTCAGCCGAATTCGATGCCTGGCGAAAGTTCAACGTGCGCCCGCAAGCGCAAGCCGGCTACTCGGTGGCGACGGCAGTCTTGCCGCTCGGTGACGTCACGGCGCGGCAAGGGCGACAGCTGGCCGACATCGCGAGACGCTTCTCGGGTGACGCCATGCGCACCACCGTCGAGCAGAACCTGTGCTTCCGCTGGGTGGCCAATGGTGACTTGCCCGCGCTCTACGAAGCACTCGCCGAGATCGGCGTAGGCGAGAGCGGCGCCAACACCATCACCGACATCACCGCCTGTCCCGGCACCGACACGTGCAAGCTCGGCATCTCTTCCTCCAGAGGTTTGGCTGGCGAGCTGAAAAAGCGCCTGACAGTGGTGCAAGACGAGCTGCCCCCCGCTGCCCGGGCGCTGCACATCAAGACCAGCGGCTGCTTCAACGCGTGTGGCCAACACCACGCCGCAGACCTCGGCTTTCTGGGTGTCAGTCGCAATGTCGGCGGCCGCCGCGTGCCCCACTTTCAGGTGGTGGTGGGCGGCAAGTGGACGCACAACGCCGGCGCATTCGGCCTGGCGATCGGCGCCATCCCGTCGAAGAACGTGCCTGAAATGGTGAAGCGGCTCACCGAGCGGTACGTCGCCCAAATGAAAGAGGGCGAGACGTTCACCGATTTCATCCAGCGCATCGGCAAAAAAGAAGTGCGCGTAATGGTCGACGCCCTCTCGCCCGTGCCCGGCTACGACGTCGACCGCAGCTACTATTCGGACTGGGGCGACCCGCGCGAGTATTCGATCGGCGACATGGGCGTCGGCGAGTGCGCGGGAGAGGTCGTGCCGTACGTGATCATGGCGCTGGCGGGTGCCGAGCGTGAAGTGTTCGAATCGCAAGTGCTGCTCGACCAAAAAGAGAACGCGCAAGCGTCCGAGCGGGCCTACCGCGCGATGCTGACCGCCGCTCGCGCGCTCACACGCGAGAAGCTGCCGTACATCGGCGACGACCCAGACGAGATCGTCACGTCGTTCCAGCGCGAGCTGGTCGACACCAAGATCTTCTTCGACCCGTTTGCGGGCTCCAAGTTCGCCCACTATCTGACCAAAGCCCATCGCGACGGCAGCGCCGACACCTCGGCTGAAAACGCCCATCAACGTATCGAAGAGGCGCAGCTCTTCGTGGACGCTTCACACCAGTGTTATGACCGCATGATGGAAGCTGCCGCAGCAGCAGCCGCAGCCAATGCCGTTGCTGCAGCGCCGAGCGCTGCTGCCGGAGCCGAGCAATCACTGAATGGATAGCGTCAAGATATCGCTCAAGCTCTACGCGAAGAGCGCGCTTCCCGAGAGCATTCGCTTCGTCGAGGTGTTTCACGATTGGATCAAGAAGGGCGTGCTGCCCGAGCTGATGATCGACGTGATCGAATACGGCCACGTCGAGCGCGGGCCGCTGGTGCTCTTCGTCGGTCACGAGTCCGACTACGCGATCGAAATGAGCGAGGGCCGCCCAGGGCTCTCCTACCTACGCAAGCGCGTCGCGTCCGACATGATTGGCGACGCGTTCGCGTTGACCGACTCGTTCGCACGCGTGCTCAAAGTCGCCGACTTGCTCGCCAGCGACCCTCGGCTCGACGGTTTTCAGCTCGGGCGGGACGAGGTGCTGTTGCGCGCGCTCGACCGGCTGCACGCCCCCAACACCGACGCGACGTTCGACGCGACGCGGTCGGAGATCGAGCTCATCGCCAGCGCGACGCTCGGAGGCAAAGCCAAGCTGACCCGTGAGGCAGAAGACTTGCGCGAGCCCTTCGGCGTTCGCATTCGTGTTTAGCGGGGCATTTCAACGACACGGTCGAGCGTGGGCTTTCGGGAGCCGATTCACGCGCTAACGAAGCAACTGAATCTCGCCCCCAATTTCGACCGTCAATCGCTCGCCCTCGACCCCATCGGCCGAAGGCTCGCCGCAACACTCGCCGTCCAAGGTGTACGCCCCGCGAAGCTCGACGCGCTCGGCCTGAGGAAACTCAGAGACGCCAGGCGGCAGCCCCTGACGCATCAACGCAGGGATCATGCGGAGCAGCGCTTTCGTGCGTGTCTCCGTAATCACGCGCGCCGAGAAGCCACGCTCTCCCGGTGGTGACAGGGCGCGAATTGCGCCGCGCGCGACTGCCAAGTCGCAGGTTGCGACGACGACTGCCGAGTACGCAGCGAGCGCCCTGCCGTCGACCGTCACGCCAGAGCGCGGCGGTGTGAGACGCCAGCTCTCGCGCTTCCACAGCTCCGTCTCGAACAGATAGCCGCGCGTCGTCTCCAGCAAGAGCCGAGAGAGGCCGCCGTAGCCGCCGCCAAAGCGATCGTAGAGCTCGATCGCGTGGCGCACCATTTCAGAACCGAACAAGCAGCCGTGCCGGCGCCCCGAGCGCTCGCCGGTCACGCGCAACAAGCGCTGCGCCTTTCGCGGAAGCTCGCCCCAACACCCACCGCTCAAGCTTCGCAGTGTGTTTTTTGAACCCTCCCTTGCCAGTGACGAGGCCAGGATGTTCAAGGTCCCTTGCGGGATGGGCAGCACGGCGCCGGGCCAGACGCCTCCGCCATGTTGCAGGCCTTGTAGCGAGTGATGCACGGTGCCGTCGCCGCCGACCAAGGCCAGTACGTTCACGCCGCGTCGCAACATGCCGCTGAGCGCGGCGCTCGCCTCGGGCATATCACGTGTCGTGATGACCTCGGCTTCGGCCCCCGCGCGCGCGGTGATCGCCCGTACCGCGCTGCCACCGCTCTGTTTCAGCCCCTTTGCGTTCAGGTTGATGAGCACACCAAGGCGCAGCGGCGCGCTGGGAGCAAACCGCTCGAGGGGCCACGGCAAAGCCGAGGAGCTGAAAGCCAGCGCGGACGAAAGCACGCTTGGAAGCTAGCCCTGTCGTCGCCGAGCGCTCGGGGAGATCCCGTGCAGATCTCGTGGAGCCGCTATTCGGCTCGGTAGATCGTGGCGCTGCCGGTTCCGGTCGCGTCGTTCACGGCACCCACGACCGCAACTGGACCGTCGATCGCGACGGAGACTCCGAACCGTGCATCGTCGTCGCCCCCGGGCTGGAGCAGCTTGGTCTGTTGCGACCAGTCGCCGGCCGAACGGGCAAATACGTAGGTCCCGCCCCCATTCAGGCTTTGCCCATCGTGGTCAGGGGCTCCAACGACCGCAACATTGCCGCTGACCGCCACTGCCGAACCGAAAGCGTCATCCTGCGCGCCGTCGTCGGCAGTCAGCTCGGCCTCCTGGGTCCAGGTGGTGCCAGTGCGCACGAAGACGTACGCGGCGTTGGCGGCGCCGAGGTCGGAGCCGACCACAGCTGTGTTTCCGCTGAGTGAGACGCAGGAGCCGAAGTCGGCTCCGCCATTGCCAGCAACGAGCTTCGCTTGTTGCACCCAGTCTCGCCCGTCGCGGACGAACACGAACACGGTCGACGGGGTTTCGGGGTGGGCGCGCGTGCCGACCAGCGCCGTGTCGCCGTCGATGGCCACGGCGTAGCCGAAGTCGTTGATCGATTCATCAGCCACCAACTCGCTCGTGAGGGTCCAGTCTCCGCCGGTGGATTCGTAAACGAACGCCTTGCCATCGAGGGTGGGTGCCCCGATCACGGCGGTCGAGCCACTCACAGCCACTGAGTTGCCGAATTTGCCGTAGGTTTCCGGCGGATCTTGTTGGAGAAATTGCTGCGAGACCCAGCTGTCACCGTTGCGGGTCATCACGTATGCGGCACCCGCCACCTCCAGCGGCTCGCTGTACGCCTGCGCTCCGCTCCACAGGACGTCGCCGCTGATTGACGTTGCCGAGCCGAAGAAAGAATTTGCCTCCGCGGGCTGCGCGCGGAGCGACGTCTGCACCGCGTAACCATCGCCATCGCGAACGAAGACGTGAACCGCGCCTCCGACGATGAGCGAGGAATAGTCTCTGTAGGCACCGACGACGACAGTGTCGCCGCTGGTGGCGACCGCCCAGCCGAACTCGTCGGCAGAGCGCCCGCCAGGAGACTCGAGCTCGACGGGGGTCGCGTTCGCGAAGTTGGGTGCCCCGGCTATTCCGCCGCCTGCTCCGCCAGTGCTGCCGCCTCCGTTTCCGCTTCCGCCGGCCCCGTCGGGCGAGCCTGGTGTGGCATCTGGGCAACCGACCAACGCGGCGGCGCTTGCTAACACGAAGCAGATGGGGACAAACCGCATTCCAAAGCTCCAGTACTCCCCAGCATCGCAGCGGTGCTTTGGATGCGCAAGCGATAGCCCGGCCGCGAGATCGGGCATGTGCTACGCACGGTCGGGATGGAGGCACCCGCGGCCCGCCTCGAAGTCGGCGCTGACTTTGCCGAGCGCTACCGGGTCCTGCGCTGCCTGAAACATGGCGGAATGGGCAGCATCTACGAGGTGCTCGACCGGCGCACTGACCGCCTGCGCGCGCTGAAGGTGATGCAGCCTGACGTCGCGACCGATCCGGACATGCGAGCACGCTTCGAACAAGAGGCGTCGGTCGTCGGTCGCGTTCGTTCGGACCACATCGTGGAGGTGATCGACGCTGGTATCAGCGAGCCCGACACGCCCTTCTTGGTGATGGAGCTCTTGCAAGGCGAAGATCTCGCGGCGCTGCTCGCCAGGCGCGGCGTGCTCACAGCCGATGAGGTGGTGAGCATGCTGGCGCAGGTGGCCTCGGGGCTCGACAAGGTCCACGAAGAGGGCGTCGTTCACCGCGATCTCAAGCTGGAGAATCTGTTCGTCACCCGACGAGACGACGGCAGCTTGCATGTGAAGATCGTCGACTTTGGAGTGGCGAAGATCGTCCATTACGCGGCGAGCCTGAGCACCACGCGCAGCTTGGGCACGCCGCTGTTCATGGCGCCCGAGCAGCTGACTGGGGAGGGCACCATTGGGCCGGCGGCAGATCTGTACGCCCTGGCGCACGCGGCGTTCTGCTTGCTCGTGGGCAAGCCTTATTGGTTCGAGGATGGGCAAGACGCCGACAATCCGTACGCGTTCATCAGCATCGTCGCGCGCGGTGTTGTCGAGCCTGCCTGCGAACGAGCGCGGCGCTTCGGCGTGACCCTGCCAGCGAGCTTCGACGCCTGGTTCGCCAAAGCTACGGCGAAGCGCCCAGCGCGACGATTCGAGTCCGCGATCGAACAAATTGCAGCGCTGCGCGTCGCGCTCGCGGTCGCCACAGCCGGCGCCACGTTGCCGACTCCAGTACCGAAGCCGCGTGGGCGCCTCAAGTGGGTGGCCCTCGGCCTCTGCGGCATTCTCAGCCTGGCGGTGGCGCCGCTGGTATGCTCGTCGACCCACGTCGATGAAGCGGAGCTCGCACCGGCACAACCCAGTCCGACTCCGTCGGAGTCTTCAGCCAGCGGGGCAGCAAAACAGCTCGCCGCACCGCCCACCAGCGCGAGCGACGCCGCACTGCCCCCGCCAAGCGCTTCTCTGCTGCGTCCGTCATCGAGCGCATCTGCCAGTCGGCCGCTACGAGCACCTACCGCTGCCGCATCGTCTCCCGCGTACGATCCGCTCGATGACCCGTGAGCGACGCGCAGCCTGGTGCTTTGCGCTGTTGGTCGCGCTCTCTGTGCTCGCCGTCGCGCCGACCGCACGTGCACAAGACGAGCCTGACCCCGCTGCGGCCGAGCTGTTTCGACAAGGACGGGACTTGATCAAGAAAGGCGACTGGAAGGCCGGCTGCGAGAAGCTCGACGCCAGCATGCAGCGCTACGCGAGCGTCAGCACTCTGCTCAATCTTGCGCTGTGTCGCCAAGAAGAGGGGCGCGTCGCGACCGCTGCGGCAATGGTGCAGCAGGCGCTGGTGTTGAACCGCGATACGGCAGGAAAGCAGCGCCGCGACCGTTTGCAGGCCTCGGGCGAAGAGATGCTGGCGAAGCTCGAGCCGCGCATCTCGCGACTGCGCGTAATGGTAGTGCCTGCAGTCGAGGGAGCGCGCGCCTCCGAAGCCGGGCGCAATCTGCCGCTCGATACCTCGGTGCCGCTGGACCCAGGAAACCACGAGCTGTTGCTGTCGGCGCCGGGTCGACCCGACACGAAGCGCCAAGTGTCGCTGCGCGAGGGAGAAACGCTGTCGATCGAGATGAGCGTTCCGTCGGCAACGGCTTCGTCCGACGCGCCCCAAGCAGACCCTTCGCGCGCGACCAACATTCTGAAGTCACCTCCGCCGGAAGTGAGCGACGACGCCAACATTCCGGTTTGGGTTTGGATTTCTGGAGGCGGCGGCCTCGCGCTCAGTGGTGTCGCCATCGGCTTTGGGGTGGACGCGTTGGCGGCTGCCGACCGGCTCGAGGAGCGCTGCGGCAACGACCTCGCGTGTGATGAAGATCCAACGTTCGACCCGGAGCCAGACAACGATCGCAAGAATCGCGGCCTCGGCTTGGCGATTGGATTCGGCATTGGCGGCACTGCAGGCATCGTCGCTGCGATCATCGGGTTGGCGACCTCGAGAGAGGCGCCTTCCGCCACGAGCAAGTCCAGGCCTGCGTCATTGGGAGTCTCGGTTTGGGGTTCGCCCGATGGCGCCGGCGCCTTCGTCTCAGGTCGCTTCTGACTCGCCCCCAAATTCTCTTCGAATCACGGCAATGGCTGCTCGAATCAGCTTCTTGGCGTCTTCGGGGCCAGTGAGCTCTTGGCTCTCGGCAATGCCGTCATAGTCCGCGCCTTGCAACCAGGCCTCGAGGGCGCCTAGCTGGCTCGCTGGCAGCCGGCTGCGCGCGAACTCGAGCAGCTGTCGGGCCGTTTGCGCATCTGTCATCGGCGGGCGCGCGCCGATATCGTCGAGCGGCAGGCTCTGCGCGAACTCGTTCAACAGCCGCTTGGAGCCTGGCTCGTTCGGGGCGCGACGCACATCGCTGCCGCGCCGCTCTCGCCCAAAATCGCGCGCGACATTGGCGACGGTGATCTTGAGCCAGTCAGCGAAGCTCTTGTCCGGATGACGCTCGCACCAGTCGACGTAGAGGCGCAGCGTCCGGTGCGAGTCGCGCTCGAGCTTCGACATCAGGCGAGTCACCACTTCGCGCGCGTCGTCGTCGGTCGCAGATAGACCGCGCATCGCCGGGCTCGCGCGCACGAGCCCGATGCAGGGCTCCCAGAGCGCGGCCATCAGCTCCTGAAACACGGCGGTCTCGCCCGCAGCCACGCGGCGCACCAGCGGCTCTGCCGCCAGGATTGGCGCGTCGAGCTGACGGTCACTCGGCATGCCCATCACGGTAGCGGATCGCTCGGATGTTGAGGAAACAGGCAGTGCGCGGTGAGGGCGGAGGCGCCTCACCGCGCCAGCGCTCACTTCTCGTACAGCTGAGCCGCAGCATTTCCTTGTCCGGCGTTCACCTTGAGGATGAGCTTCATCGGAGCGGGGAAAGGCGACGGGTTGCGGAAGCAATTGGGCGAGCCACCGAGCACCGCCATGCTGCCTTGCATGTTGTCTTGCGCGACGGCCTGCGCGAGCGGGCCAGGCAGGTTTGGCGCGAGGATGACGTCGATCTCGCTGGGGCCGGCGCCAGTGCCGATCGCGGTGTAACATTTGCCTGCGTTCAAGGTGACAGGCACCTCGATACATTGGCCGGGCTGGAAGTTGCCAGCGGCGATGCCGCCAACGGCTTGTGCACCAGGGGCGTATTGCTGGGCGAGCGCACCGAGCGCGGGACCCGCGGCGGCCGCTGTCATCTGATCAGCGGGCTGAGCCGGCGTGCACGAGGCGCCGAATGGATTCGGGAAGCCACCGACGCCGCCGGCTGCAGCGCAAGTGGAGCCGTTCCAGGTCTGGCCAGGCGGGCAGTTGCCGCCGACTGCGCCGCCAGCTGCGCACATCGAGCCGTTCCACATTTGGCCCGGGGGACATGCCATTTGCTGTTGGCCCATACATTGGCCAACGTTCGAGTCGTACATTTGGCCAGGAGGACAGGCCATCGTCTCGTTGGACGGACAGCCGGCAAGGCCAGCGAGGGCAAGGGGGAGAGCTCCGTAGGCGTAAGCAAACCGGGACATACCGACTCCTCGTAGGGCCCCAAAAAGGTCGGGGGCGGTCAAGCTACAACGAGCGCGGCCGGAAGGCCTTACAGATTGCAAATCAAGCCGCGGCTGCCATCTTCGCGCCCCAGAGGTACCAACCGGCCCCGCACAATCTCCTGCAGGTGCTCGAGCCCGACGCTGCCGCTGTTGAGGACGACTTCGTGGAATGTCCGCAGGTCGAAGGCGGCGCCCAAACGATCGCGCATCTCCCGCCGCAGATCGAGGATGACGCGCTCGCCGACCTTGTACGAGATGGCCTGGCCTGGCCAGCCCATGTAACGCGTCGCCTCGCTCTCGGCCATCTCCCGGCCGATGAACGCGCGCTTGTTCAAGATCTCCACACAGTGCTCCCAGGTCCACTTCTCGCCCGGGTGAAAGTCGAAGTCGTCGGGGATCGTGAGGCTCAGGTGCATGCCGATATCGGCGACCACACGGCACGCCCGGAACAGCTTTGCCATGTGCATGCCGAGCACGAACTCCGGCTTGTCGTAGTAGCCGAGCTCTTCCATCAGCTCTTCGGCGTAGAGCGCCCAGCCCTCTGCGTAGCCGGAGCAAACGACGAACAGTCGGTGCAGCCGGCTGAGCTCGCTGGACAGATAGACCTGGAGGCCGCACTGCAAGTGATGACCGGGAAAACCTTCGTGGTAGGCGGTGGTGATCTCGGTGAAGATGGTGAACTTCTGCCCCTCGGCTGGTGCGTAAAACACAGTGCCCGGCCGCGAAAAATCTTCGTTCGGCGGGATGTAATAGGCGCCGAGCGCACCGCCGGCCGGGGCCAAACGCACGAAGATGCGGCGCACCGGCTCGGGTACGTCGAAGTGCGTGCCCATCAGCTCGGAGAGCGCCCGCTCTTGCCGTTCTTGCATCAGCTTCAAGAACGCTTCGGGCTTGTCGACCAGTTGCTCGGGTGAAGCCTGCAGCGCTGCGATCACTTCTGCCGCGGACTTGCCCGGCATGATGCGATTGGCGACCTCGGCCATGGCCTTTTCGATCTTGCGGATCTCGCCGTAGCCCCAGGCGTAGGTTTCGATCGGGTCGATATCCATGCCGAGAAACCTTCGCGACGATCGCAGGTACCGCTCGCGGCCAAACGCATCTTCGTCGGTCGCTTTGGCCAAGTAGGCTTCGAGCACCAAACCGAAGGCCGCGAAGGTCTTGCGCGCGTGGGCGACGCCGCCGTCGACACGGGCGCGCAGCCCAGCGTCAGGGATGTTCTGCCGATCGAACGCCGAGAGCAGCTCGAGGTAGCTCGACTTGTCGGAGGCGTGGTTCTTCGCCTGCTTCAGCGCTGCGCGGACCTGCCGCTTCGCGGCGACCTGACCCACAGCCGCGCCTGCTTCGAGCGCTGCTTGGTAGTGACCGAGCACTTTGTCGATCGTCGCGAGGCGCGTGGCCACTGCCTCCCAGCCCGCGGCTGTCGAGGTGTCCATCACGTCGAACACGACGCGCACATGCTGCATCGGGGACTCGACGTTGTTGAGGTCCATGAGGTGATCACCGTGCTCGTAGTAGGCGATCTTTTCTTCGAGAAAATCGGCCATCACGCGGCGACCCAGTCGCCCACGCGCATCGGGCGCCGACGACAACGCGTCGAGCTGCTTGCGATAATCGAGCACCAGCGCCAGCACTTTGGCGCCGCCGTCCGGGCTGTAGTCGTCCCAGCGATCGTGAAGACCTGGCACGCCGGCCATCGATGCAGACACCGGGCTCAGCTCGGAAAAGTCGTCGACGAACGCGCTGGAAAGCGCAAACACCGGATCAGCGAGAGGCTCGGCCATGGGGGCGGCGACCCTATCACTCTTTCTTTTGCGTCCTGTTGCCTACTCGTCCTTGCGCGCTGCGTCGGAACGCTTGGGTGCCCCGGTGACCGAGACGGGCGCGACCTCTTCGCCGTCTCGCTTCCTGGCCTCGACCGCTTCCCGCAAGATCTGCTTCTTTTCGCGGCGTGTAACGGTCGGCCACACCGCCTCGACGGCGGCATTCAGCTCCGCGCCCATGAGCACACTGAACGCCGCGAAGTAGAGCCACATCAACAGGATCATGGGCGACGCCAGCGAGCCGTAAATCGAGCTCGATTCGACCGTCCAGCGACCGTACAGGCGCAGTGCGTAGCTGCCTGCCAACCACAGCCCCATGGCGAACAGCGCGCCGGGCAGATCGCGAAGGAAGGGCGTCCGCCATGGAATCGCGAAGTGGTAGACGGCGCACAGCGAGCCGACCATCGCCACCGAGACGACCGGCCAATACAGGGCCCCCCACACCGACTCGAACGCCGATACGAAGCCGAACGACGACGCGAGCGCACGTCCGAAATTGGGGCCCACGATCAGGGCTGGCAACAACAGACCGCCCCACAAGATGGCGACGCACGTGTACAGAAACGCGAGGCCGCGGCGCCGCCACGAAGCCAGCCGCTCGTCGACGCGATAGGCGATGTGCAGCGCGCACAACATCGCGTCCGCTGCTTTCGAGGTCGACCACAGGGCGAACAGAACGCCGATCGACAACAGCTCGATACGTCCGTTCGACAACAGCTGATCGATGACTGGCCCGACCACGTCTTTCACCGTGTCGGCGGTCAAGAACTGCAATGCGCTCGCGAGGATCTCCGCTTTCACGTGAGCCGTCACGCCGGGCCCCAGCGCGCGACCCACGAAACCGACTGCACCGAAAAGCGCCAGCAACGCCGGGGGGAGCGCGAACAACGAGAAGAACGCCACCTCTGCGGCGAGGCCGTCGACTCGATGATCCGACACACCGTCGTAGACGTGTCGGGCGACGGCACGCAGCGAGGGCGGTTTCTCTCCGCTGGCGGTCACGGTTGCCATGTTACTCGAGAGCGGAATTTTTTGGCCCGCGCTACGCGCCTGCGGCGCGTTACGCGCGGGAGAGCGCGTGTTGGGTTTTTCCAGCTGTGGACGCGCGGCGGGTCTGTCGATACACCCGAAAGGGCATGACGATCGAGGCCGAAAGCAGCGGCACGCCGCCGCCTGTGGGGACGCCGCCGCCAACCGCGCCCGCAGCCCCTCCGGCCAAGCCGAAGAAGAAGCGCAAATGGTTGCGTCGCATCGCGGTGACCGTCTTCGTCGGCGGCCCGTTGTCGGCGCTCGCTTTGTGGATCGCGATTCACAAGATCGAGTGGCTCGGGCCCTGGCTCGCCGACGCGGGCCGCTCGGTCATCGGCAACGACGCGATCGCCAAGCTCGAGGACTGGGCGTACGGCGTTCAAGACGAATACAACCAAGCCACCAAAGGCGACACTGTACCGACTGCCCATTGGGAAGTGCCAGACCTGCCCGAGTCTGTGAAGGACGGAACGAAGAAGCACGCGTATCCGCGCTTCGTGCCGACCAAACTCGGCCCCATGTACACGACCTTTTCAGCACCGGGTGATGGCGATTGGGTGCCGGTGATCGATCCGCGCAACCCGGACGAGCCACCTCCGATGTGGAAGACGCTGCTGCACCCCGACAAGCAGCGCGGCTGGGGTTTGGCAGCCGTCGTCGCCGTCGATCTGCGGCAAGTGAGGCTCAGTCTGGTTGCCGGCATGCATGAGCCGACCACCAAGCTGAAAGATGGGAAAGAGCACACGCGAACCGGTGTGATTGTGCCCGCCGATGTGCCTCGGGCGCTGGCTGCCTTCAACGGCGGCTTCAAGACCACCCACGGCAACTACGGCATGAAGGCGGAGGGTGTGCTCTTCGTCGAGCCGCGCGGCTTCGCTTGCACCATTGCGGGCTACGACAAGGACGCGCTGCGCATCGGCGCGTGGGAGACGCTGGAGACCAGCAAAGACGAGATGGTCTGGTTTCGCCAGGCGCCCGCTTGCATGTACGAGAACAACGAGATGCACAAGGGGCTCACCGTCGAGCAGACGACGTTGTGGGGCGCCACGCTCGACAAAGACACTGTCATTCGTCGCTCAGCCATCGGTCTCAGCGCAGATCGCCAGACCCTGTTCGTGACGATCAGCGAGGCGACGACTGCCACTGCGATCGCAAAGGCGACTCACCACGCGGGCGCAACCGACGTCGCGCAGCTGGACGTCAACTGGTCGTATCCGAAGTTCGTGACCATCGAGCCCACGGACGGTGACGCCGCAATGCCCAAAGTGAAGGCGATCATCGACGGCTTCGAGTACACCGAAGACGACTACGTGCGCAAACCGATGGGCCGCGACTTTTTCTATCTGACACGCAAGCCGCCAGAGGCTGCAAAGTAGCCCTCGTGCCGCCAGTCCGCGCGCTCTCTCTGGTGGCTCAGCTGACACTGGCTGCGCTGACCCTGGCTGTGCCCGCGCCAGTACAGGCCAATGGCGCGTTCCCCGCTGCCGGGCAGATTCTGATCGATCCCAGCAACGAGACCCGTATGTGGGTAAGCACCACCTACGGCTTCGCCAAGTCGAACGACAGCGGCAAAACCTTCCAGCTCGTGTGCGAGGCGGCCATCGGCTACCAGGGCGGCTTCCACCCGCACGCAGCCATTACGCCAACCGGCGCAATCTTCATGGGCTTGCCAGATGGCTTGGCGGTCGGACGCGGCGACACCTGCGACTTCGAGCGCGCCGCCGACCTGCAAGGCTCGTACGTGATCGATGTGTCGGTCGACGCCGTGAGCGGACGCGCAGTCGCGTTGGTGCAACCACCGAACGGCGCCGAGCCGTACATCGCGGCGTCGGACGACGACCTCGCTTCGTTCGCGAAGCTCGGCAGCGACCTCCCCGAAAAGTTCGTCGCGCTCACCTTGGACGCAGCGCCCTCCGACCCGAGCGTGCTCTACGTCAGCGGGCTGATTGAGGGCGACCCTGTGCGCGGAGCGCTGCTGACATCGGTCGACGGTGGCCAGAGCTGGCAAGCTTCGCTGGTTCCGGAGAGCGACCCGCAGACAGCTCCGTTCATCGCCGCGGTCGACCCGCTGAATGCTGCCAAGGTGTACGTCCGATTGAATGGCGCCCCGGGCAAGCTCTTTTACAGCGACGACAGCGGTGCGACACTGACCAAAATTCTGGAAACAAAAGGGTTCTTGCACGCATTTCGGCTCGCACCGGATGGCGCCAGCGCTTTTTTTGGAGGCAGCCTCGCAGGGCTTCACCGGCTCGACACGGCGACGTTCGCGCAAACGCCGCTGGCGCAGATCGCAGCTCGCTGCGTGACGATTCGTGACGAGCGCGTGTACGCCTGCGGCGACGACGCGAGCGACGGCTTCTCGGCAGGTGTGTCGACCGACGGGGCAGTGAGCTTTCAGCCGGTGCTGCAGCAGAAGTGCATCGAGGGGCCGCTCGCGTGCGACCTCGGCACGGCCGTCAACGACTCGTGCGAGCCTGGGTGGCCAATGGTCGCGGAGCTCTTGGGGGCGACCGATTGCACGCCAGGCGCGGGGGGCGGCGGCAATGGCGCGGGCGCAGCGGGTGGCAGCGGCCCCGCGGCCGGCGGGGGCGCCGGCGGGCACGGTGGCAGCCGCGACGGGGCCGAGCTCGCTGGGGGCTGCGGCTCGTGTCTGACCAGCAAAGAGAAAGCTTCAGATGCCGCTCTGTGGCTGTTTGGGCTGCTCGCGGTTGCGTCGATACGAAGGTGGGCGTTCAATGCGCCCCATGATCCCTGTAGAACCTCGAGCAGTTCTGACTGGCGCCGGTGGCGGCCTCGGTCGCGCGTTTGCAGTGCAGCTCGCGACACGCGGCGCAAAGCTAGTCTTGTCGGACGTCGACCTCGCCGGCGCAGAAGAGACCGCGCGCTTGGTCAAGGCGGCAGGCGCCGACGCGCATGTGGTTTCCTGTGACGTGGCCAAGGCGAGCGACGTCGAGAAGCTGCATGCCGAGTCGAAGCGCCTGCTTGGCGGAGTCGATCTGATGATCAACAACGCAGGCGTCGCAGTGGGCGGCCCTGTCGGTGAAATACCGCTCAGCGACTGGGATTGGATCATGGGCATCAACCTGTGGGGCGTCATCTACGGCTGCCATTACTTCTTGCCGGAGATGAAGGCCCGCGGAGTCGGCCACGTGCTCAATGTCGCGTCGATCGCAGCCTTTGCCTGCGCCGGCGAGATGGGGCCCTACAACGTCACCAAAGCGGCGGTCGTGGCGCTCTCCGACACGCTCGCCTCCGAGCTTGCCGGCACCAACGTCGGGGTCACGGTGCTGTGCCCGTTCTTCTTCAAGACCAACATCGCAAAGAGCTCTCGCTCGTGCTCGCCCAACGTCTCGGCGAATCAGATCGAGAAAATCATGGGCCGCACGAAGGTGCAGGCGAGCGAGGTGGCGCAGATCGCGCTGACCGCCTGTAACCGCGGCGATCTGTATTGCTTTCCGCATCGCGAAGCGAAGGCGATCGCCTTTCTCAAGCGATCGATGCCGGAGACGATGGCCAAGCGGCTCAACCCGCGGCTGGCTCGCTCAGTGCCTCGCTGAAGGGGACGCTTACCTGAGAAACGGCCCTTTCCCGATGCCGGAGAGCCCCAGGGCGAGAGCCGTGACGTTGAAGCGAAGCCCAGCCACGTATGCCAACTGGACGCCGTCGTTGCCTCCCAGGTCGGCGAGCGCCGATAGCTCGCCCAAAGGCCCGATGATGCCGCCGTAGCCAAACGAGATGTCGGCAGCGATGCCGGCGCGGGTGCCGGTTTCGAGCGCGTCGTGATAGGCGAAGCGCTGAAACTGCGGGCCCAGTGCGTGCTCGATCACGAAGTGGGTTCCGCCGGCGAAATACCGGGCCCTGACGCGCGGGCTCGCGACCCAGGCAACGCTGACGGGCCCTGTCTCCACGGCGAGCGCGAAGACCGGACCGAGGTGGAGGTGCTGCCCTGGCAGTCGAACGGCCGTGAGAAAGCCGACTTCGAGAAACGATCGCACCAACAGCAGCGGGGGCAAATTGGAGCGGCGCTCGCCGAGCGCAACGCCAAGCTCGACGACGAGCGAATGTCGACAGGCTGGGTCGGGGAAGAGCGTGCAGTTGCCGAGGTCGGTGTCGACCGGTTCGCTCGGCGGCGGGGGCTCCGGCGGCAACCCTGCTGGCTCCTCCGCAGCTACGAGCATTCCCGGGTGATAGCGTTCGGCGGTGGGCTCGTTCGGCGGATCCGCATCGGGCGTTCTGACCGCTGGTCGGTCGCCGGCCAGCGCGGTACCCGAGCTCGTGAGCGCCAACAGCGCCGCGAGAGACAGCCAAGATGTGCTCACGTCAGACCCCGGCGTGACGAACGACACCTCGCAGGAAACGTGTGATATCTTGCGTGCGATCGGCGCTCGGCATGCCGAGCAGACTCGCCTCGACGAGCGACGGATCGCTCTCGTTCGCGCTGGCAATGCTTGCAAGCGCTCGTTCTCTCGCGTCGTGGACGCGACGACGGGCGGACGCGGACAGGCGGCCGTTGAGCATCGCGCCCAGCGCCACCGAGAAGACGGCGTGTCGCGCTTCGTCGCGGGCGATCGAGCCGAGCGCGCGCCGGAGCACGGGCGAACGCACGTTACGTGATTGCGCGCCCAGCAAGAGCGCCCCATACCCTTCGCCGGCGATGCCCTCTTCAGCGTTGTGGGTGGCGAGCTCCTCGAGCGATCTCATCTCGAACGGTCGCGTGCGTACAGGCTCGACATCGGCGCCAGCGCCTCGCGCAAACGCTGCCATGAGACGTGCGTGACGCGCCTCGTCGCGCGCGCTCTCGTTTGCAGCAGCGACTAAACCTTGCGGTAAGCCGTGCCAGTGAAGCTCACGCGCGAGATCGTGGAAGGCCACCACGCTCGCCGCTTCGAGGTGTGCGGCTCTCGCGAAATACGAGGCCAGGGTGCGACCGCGCGCCCCGCGCCGGACGAGCAGCCCCGCAGGCCTTCGCCCCGCGCCACCGCAGTTGTCACTGAACGAGCAGACGACCGCACCCTCGTCGAAGTTGATCGTCGTGAGAACGCAGGAGCTCACACGGCCGTCGCCGACCGCAGCGCCACCTGAGGTCGTGGCTGTTGGCATGCCGCCCGCGCCGCCGAAGCCAGCGCCGCCGAAGCCAGCGCCGCCGAAGCCAGCGCCGCCGAAGCCAGCGCCGCCGAAGCCAGCGCCGCCGAAGCCAGCGCCGCCGAAGCCAGCGCCGCCGAAGCCAGCGCCGCCGAAGCCAGC
>Ga0163144_10007861_pt1 | contig 23268 bp, 29 predicted proteins | sample OliLak19BULKMAT1_FD_123175 | JGI IMG/M metagenome (GOLD analysis project Ga0163144, IMG submission 123175) | Freshwater microbial mat bacterial communities from Lake Vanda, McMurdo Dry Valleys, Antarctica - Oligotrophic Lake LV.19.BULKMAT1 | ecosystem: Environmental > Aquatic > Freshwater >...
GCTGAGCTAGCTGCGCCTGTCACGCTAGAGGCCGAGGGTTCAAGTCCCTTCACCCTCGCTTTGTAAGTGGTTAGAAACAAAGGATTTACGGCAAACTGAAAACGGCCTCTATCGTGCTGTCCCTCGTTTGTCCCTGATCCTGTCTCTGTTCTTTCCTGGGAAATGTGGCCTACACTTTCTTTGGAGGAACAGTCATGCGCGAGAGTAAACCCCACTGGAAGGCGTCCCACCGGTGCTGGTACGTCAACATCAATGGCAAACAGGCGCGGCTCGATCCCGACGAGCAGACCGCCATCAAGATGTGGCACAAGTTGCGGGCCACACCAGATCGTGTCGCCGCAGACCCATGGCTGATTGATCTGATCCAAGAGTTCCTGGACACCACCAAGCGGGAGCGCGCGGCTGGAACCTACGAATGGTACAAGCTGCACCTCAAACACTTTCACGGTTACGTCGGCAAGATCAAAGCCAGTGCCTTGAAGCCGATCCATGTGGAGCGGTGGCTGCGGGAGCGATACCCCGGCACCATCAACGGCAGCACGATCCACGGCTCCATGCGGCCAATCGTGCGGGTGATGAACTGGGCCACGGCCAACCGGCTGATCGCTGTCAACCCGCTGAGCGGGATGAAGAAGCCCAAACCGACAACGCGGGATGTCGATCTGACACCCGAGCAGTATGCCCTGCTGCTGGCGAGCATCAAAAGCGGACCCCTTCGTGACATCGTGGAAGTCATGTGGAACACCGGCTGCCGGCCACAAGAAGCGCGAGTCGTGGAAGCCAAGAATGTCGGGGACCGTTGCTGGACATGGCCGAAGACTGCGCCCGGCAAACTGAGTGGGCGCCTGGTCCTGTTGAACGCGAGCGCCTGGGAGATCACCCAGCGGTTGATGGCCGAGCATCCGACCGGAACACTGTTTCGCAACAACCGGGGCAAAGCCTGGACCCGTAGCTCTCTTGGCAAACGGGTTCGTGAGTTGAGTCCGCAGGTGGGAGTGAGAGTGGTGCCGGGCAGTCTGCGGATTGGCTTCGCGACGAACAGCGTGGTGCAAGGCGCCGACGTGCTCTCGCTGGCTCAGTTGATGGGCCACGTTGACCTGCGAATGCTCAACAAGGTGTACGCCAAGGTGCATAAGCGAAGTGACCATCTTCGGAAGGTGCTCGATCAGGTTACCGGAAGCACGCAGGGGTGACGTTGGGTGGAGTGATCTTCTGCAAGTCTTCGGGTAGGATGCGGATCAGCCGGCCGATCCGCGTGCAGCGCAGTTCACCAGCCTCACACATCATGTAAACCTTCTGGAGACTGATACCTAGTTCGTCCGCCGCCTGCTGTGGCGTGAGGAAGGTGGACGTACTCTGGTGGTTGACGTGGGCGAGGACCAGGGTGGCCGCTGCGTCTGGCTCGCCCGTCAGCTTCAAGTATTTTGCGTACAGATCGTTAATCAAAGCACTTCTTCCTCGGCTTCTTCCTCGGCTTCTTCCTCGTCCTCAACCCGCTGTTTCTTCCCGCGAGGGAAGAAGAAATTCATCAGGGCGGAGTTGGCTCGGTTGCGGACCCACACTGGCGTGCCGCTCATTGTCCTCTGGTAGACTACCTTCTTGTCGCGGATACTCTTGACCCGCGAGCGGTGCTCCAAGGTGCGGAGCTTCTCGCTTCGTCCCGGCCGTTCACCTTCGCTGATAGCGATTGCAATCTCCCAGTTCTTCTGGTGCTGCTCGCAAGCTTGGACCGACGCACCCATTGTCTTGTAGGGCCCACGCCGGCCGGCAAAGTCCCACTGACGAACTGGCAGGTCAATGCTCTGGAGGCAGAGCACGCACGCCTGATAGTGTGGCTGGACGGCCACACCGAAGGCTTCCTTGATCCAGTAGATTCGGTACTGGCCGCAGTCGCTGAACCAGTAGCGTTCAACCTTCTGGTTCATCCCGCGTTTCTTCTTCCGCACGAAGTTCAAGAGTACACCTCGATGTCACCGTTCTTCGCGATCGCCAAGTCTTCGTAAGGCGCCACAACCTCGTCGTAGAACACGCGTCCAGCTCCTTGGAGCATGGACCCGTTTGGAGCGATCATGGACACAATGTAGTTGAGATAACCGTCTCGGTTCTCGTCAGGCTGCATCCTGACACTGTGGGCGATCTGTTCGATTGACCCCTGGAAGAATGCGATGTTGACGTATTCATCATGTAGCCAGTGGGCGATCTGTTCGATTGGCCCCTGGAAGCGTGCGAGTCCGCCTGGGAGCCGACGATCGGCCTCGGCCGCAGCCGCCAGGAACACGCCGTAGGCACGGTGCAGGTGGTGGTATCGCCAGCCCGTCGCGGGCTCCATCGCTGTGGTGACGATCTCGACCAGAACGGCAGCCCGCAGGCGGTCGGTGTACCCGTCCAGGCCATCACGCAGGTCAGTGATGGGCAGCCGGACCAACTCGCGGAGTTCTTTTGAGACGTATGGCATTAGGACAAAGCCTCAGATGGGATGAATGGATTGAAGAAATACCATCGGCCGTCGTTCCGTCCTTCCCGGTCGATTAAGTCCAGGTACTCGTATACCTGCTCCCACTCCTGGAAGAAGGTCTCGTGCGGCAGCATTCCGAACAGCCAGTCGGGGACGCTGTTCTTGCCCTGCTGACATCGGATGATGACGGGCTTCTTGGATCGGTTGGCAGTCGTGATCTCTTCGTGGGTGCCAGTCGTGTAGATCGACATATCCAGGTTAACAATCAGAAAATCGGTGATGTCCACCATCCGAAGATCAGTGCAACGCACAGGCTTCATCTCGGCCTTGAGTTGGTCATACTGCCCATCCTCTTTCAACTGGCGGCGGTAGTCGCGGTTCTCGATCCGCTCCCAGCCAATGTCGATTGGCTTCTTGGTTGGGTCATAGACGATCACGCCACGACTGTGCAACCAGGGCGTAATGCTCTCGCGCCACTGGACCCCGCCGTCAGGCGCCAGGTCCATTGCCCCGGCCAGGTAGGTTCGTGTTCCGCGAAGTCGGCGTAGGTGGTCTACCATCCCCGCCCCCGGTTCGCTCGCGGGTGCATTGGCGAAAGGCGTGCGTGGAAGGCTGGTGCGCCAATGATGGACCGCACGGCTGCCTTACACTTGGGGCACTTCTTTGGTGGCCCGTCGTTGATTGGCGCCTCGGCGTCCACCACCCCGCACTTCGGACATTGAATCTGGTAGATCAAAGGTTCACCTGGGGCTGCTTGGCGACCGCAACTGTGTGCAGGTTCGTGTTGTGCATAGTGCTGATTCGTCCTTCAAAACAATGTTTGATTCTCGGTTCAGCGACGACCTATTGGCCATCTCCCCGAGCGTTAATTCCCGGCGAACTGACGGTATTGTCTATCTCACCACGCAGGCTGCTTGGCGACCGCAACTGTGTGCAGGTTCGTGATGTGGGTAATGCGGCCAGTCGGGCTATACCCGGTGATCTGACCTTGCTGGACCTGGGTGACTTGCATTCGTTTTAGGGTGAGTTCGGACTTCCGGCGTACTGGGTACACCACGGTCTGCCCCGCCACGATCTCGTTGCCCAGCATGTCTTGGACTTTGTGCATAGTGTTTGTATCTCTATTGTTTCTACGTTTGACGATTTGGCTTGTACACCCGCTAGCTAAAGAATGTCAGATCGGGGTGTGCCGCGCGCATCTCCCCGCAGTACCCTGCCGACATCTCAACCAGAGTGCAGGACCGATTGAGAGTCTTGCAGGCTCGCAGGGTTGTACCGGTTCCACCGAATGGATCGAGCACAGTGCCGTACTCGGGCGTGCTCAGCTTGAGACATCGCTCGACTAGCTCCTCGTGCAATTGCGTCGGATGCCAGTCGCACCGCTGCTTCGAGTTGCCAGTGACTCGCGGGAAATCCAGCACGTCGCCCGGCTGGCTCCAATCACCGGGCGGGTACTGCATATCCAGCACGTCGCCCGGCACGCGACCACCGGGAGCGGCCCGCTTGTCACCGTTGCGCTGACGCCAGGACGGAACCTTGATCTGCTCAGGGTACAACGGTGCGTCTTTATGCTTGAGCCGCCACAGCGGTCGGTGGTTGTTGCCCAGGTCGTTCTTGTTGTGCTGCCCGAACGTGAAAACTTGCTGGCACGGCTTGCCTTCCCATGCTGGGCTGTCGCTCAGGAACTCAGTGAAGATGCGGCCCATCGCAAACGTCCATTTCGCGTTGAAGCTGAACCACAGAATTGGCGCGTGCCTGCCACACTCGTACACCAGATCACGTAGGAACGCGATGTACTCGCCGGCTGGCATCTTGTCTTTGTGCTCGTCATAACCCAGGCCGATGTTGTCGAACGGGTCCGCGAAGACACAATCGAACTGGCCTAAGGTCGGCATGACCGAGAGGCAGTCGCCTTGGTACAGATCGTGTTGTAGGGTGTTACTGGCCATACTTGTTGCCTCGCACCAGCCAATGCGCTTCGTGCTCCGTGAAGCCGAACGTAGCCTGCGCGAAGCTAAAGACGGTGAGTGGCTCGAACTCACGACACGAGTACACGTCGAGCGTGATGAAGTGGCTCGGCTCCAGCGAGTGAATCTGGATGCCAGATTCGATCAGCGGCACCCAGCCAGACACGCCGGCCTTCTCGGGGAAGAGTTCCTGCCCGTTGTGCGTCGGTCCGTGAATGACGAATGGCTGCGACATGCGAGTCATGCCAAGGCGATCGACAAGCTCTTCCAGGAACCGATACGTCAGTTCCATGTCGTCTGCCACACCGGGCAGGCAGTTGGTCATGTCGAGCAGGTAGCTGTAGCCAAACGGTTTCATGTGGTCCTCAGAGTTGCGGGGCGTAGGGAGATCGTCACCACGGGTATCAGGTCGCCGTCCGCCACCTCGTCAGCGGCTTGTTGGTAGTCAAGGTTCAGGCCGACATTCGCCTCAGGGAAGGCATCGAGTGCAGCTACCAGCCGCTCCAACGTGCTGGCTACGGTGGCGCCCGACATCGCGGCGGCTCGCAGACGCTCTAGGGCGTGTGGGTGTATTCTCATAGGACCAACTTGAACATGATGCCATCTTCGAGCACGCCGTAGTGCTCGAACTTATTGCGTAGGACTTCGCTGGCCTTGAACCCGCACGCCAGCAGCCAGGTACCCGCACACGGGCGGTCATAGCAGTGGGACTCTGGGATCACTGCACGAATCTCTTTTGCCTTAATCTCGTGAGCGTACTGCACCGTGCGATCCATCAGCTTCTTACCGAACCCCCGGCCCCGCATCGCTGGTTTAACTGCGGCAACCCTTAGCCAAACGCCAGGGTTGCCTTTCTCGTCCTTCTCCCCAGAGAAGACGATGAACCCAACTGGCTCCCCGAAACTGGTTACCAGGAACACCTTGAACTGACGCTGGACGCTACGCCACTCGTCAAGGCTCAGAGGGAACTCATTGGATTTAAGGTCGATGTCCACAACGGCCTGCATGTCGTAGGTGGTCATCTCGCGAACGTGGATCATGGCCTAGCCTCGGTACTTGTGGCGAACACAGTCGTTGAAAAACTCTTCCCGCTCTGATCCGTCGCTCATGTAGAGGCTCTCCGATTCCTTCTCCAGCATCCGGCAGCGGGTGTTGTTGTCCTCGGGCGATAGATGCTTGAGGACGTGACCGCTGGTGATGTGGTGCCAAGCGGTCTGCAACCGCTTCATCAGGTGGTGTTGATAGGAGTCGCGGACGCGCGCCCGGTATTCCGAGAACCGCAGCCAGGGTCGGCCCCCTGGCATTGGCTTGCAGGCGACTTGATGGATCGAGAGGACGACGTTCTGGTCGCCCACCTTCTCGCCCAGGCCCCAGCCGTACAGCGAAAGCTGGTCGGCCCAACTGGTGGCGAAGTCTTCCATGTAGCCCGCGTCAACTTTGAGACCGTTGACGTCGATAGCCACGAAGTCCTTGTGTGCGGTGTTGTGGCTCTTGCTCCACTTACCGTTCATGCTGCCGTCACGACAAAGCATGTAGCCCTTCGCAGGGCTGACGGCCGACTTGGCGCAGTACCCGTTCACCTTCCAGTCATGGACGATGTGGACTCCGCGCCACACAAAACGGCAGTCTGGCTTGCCAAGGAACGGCACGCCGCCGAGGGGCGCACGCACGGTGAACTCGAAGCGGGGCGGCTCGTCAGCCTGGAGCAGCAGATCGAGCAACTCCTGGTAGGCACCCGCGTCCTGGTAACACTGGAAGACGTGTCGGCCTTCTTCCAGAACCCAGTCGCGGTTGTGGGGCTCCACCTGGGTCGCGAATAGGGACTCGAAGCTGTACTCTGGATCGGCACCCTTCCCGAACAACGCCTCGTGGAGTGCGGACTTCGCGAAGGCATCGAAGCACGAGCCAACGGACGCCGGCCGCTCTTGCGGCATGTGTGGCGCCCGGCGATCGGCCAGGTGCTTGATGTAGTATTCCTCAGCGTTCTTCTCCCACAGGGAGAAGCCAGAGTGCGAAAGGTGTTCGGGGGTTCTCATTGGCAAATCCAATACAGGAACAAGGCGACGGCGAGGGCAACCAGCAGATCGACGATTAACGGCTCGCGCCACGTGCGACGCCGAGGTAGTGCCTTCGCAGCGTAGGTCTGCGTGTAGTGCTGGTTCAGCATGTTGTCTAGGTTTGGGTGGCTCATTCTTCGTCCCTCACTCGTGAGTAGTTGGCTTCCTTGGGAATTCCCGCGTCCGTCAACTCGCGGTAAGTGAAAGTGATCCGCTGGCCGACCTCGAAGTGCCTGGCCCTCGTGTCGGCCGGCATGTCCTGGTCAGGATGCTCGTAGGCAAAGGTCGTGGCGTTGAACTCCCGCTCTTCGTCGGTGAGGCCAGCGACCTTCAACCGTTTGCCCTGGTAGTCCAGAATCAGGGCGCCGATCTTGCCTCGGTGCTTCCCTTCGCCTGAGGTGAAGCCAACGAGAGTTCCCTCGTCATCCGAGTAGGGCTTGTACTTCAAGACGTTGTTGTTTCGCTTTGGCGCCCAGATCGCATCCGGGTCACGGATCACGACGCCCTCGCCGCCCTCTGCAATAATCTGATAGAGCGTGTGCTCGACCTGAGCGCGGGCCGCTGTCTCGTCGAGCGGCAGCTTGACCTGCGGGTGGAGGTAGACGCGATCGACGTCGAGATACTCGCGTAGGCAGAGCAACTCGTCCTCGAACCGGGACGTCACGCTGAGGGACGTGAAGTCCTCCGTGCAGTGTTGCTTGATCCAGCCAGCCATCACCTCGTAGTTCATCTCACAATGGAAGTTCGCGTTCTTGATCCGGCCGGTCTGGAGCAGGTCGGGAAGCGGCGGCGATCCAAACACGCAGAACTGAATCTGGTCGAAGCGGGGGTCAGGTTTGTCGCCGGCCAGGATCGAGCGGTTCAACTGAAACTTCTTGCGGCCGGCGTAAAGCTCGCCGTCCAGCGGGATGCACGGCAGGAGGTTCAGGAAGGCGTCGGGCGCCATGATCGGGTTGCCATAGCGGGACCAGAGGCCAGTCGCGATCGGCTTGATTTTCTGCTTGCGAAGGCCGGTCTTCGGGTCGATGACCGACGCGAAGGGCACGTCCTCGGTGCGCATCCCACGGCTAACGCCGCCGTCCCAGAGGCAGCGAGTGCCGTCAAGCTTCTCGCTCAAGTACCAGCCCGCGATTTTGCTCTGGCCGGGCTGGTACTTGTTAGCTAGCTGGAGAAATTCGCGTGTGCGAACTTGGGTGGTGGTCATGCGGTCCTCGCAGCGATGGCTCGGAGGGCATCTGCCAGAAGGCGTTCGGGGCTGCGCCGCTCTACCCACGTTGTGTAGGAGTGGCACTCAAACCCGATAACCCGAGCAGCCTGCTTGACCCATTCAAGAGGAATAAACTGAATCATCTTGCGCCTCGTAGTTGATGGGGTTGATGTAGCTACCTCAACTACGTTTGACGATTGAGCTTGTACACCTGGGTGTTTTTCTCGGGCGAACTTTTATTGGGCTCCGGTAACTTGATGTTCCGCTTCGTGAGTTCAGCTTCCAGCAACCTGATGTAAGCCACCGCGCTGGTGTACGCACAGTCGTAGTTTTTCAACTGTTGGGAGTAGTTCTCGGCGACCCGTGCGTACTTCTCGCGGTCGCTGGCAAATAGTTGGGCCAGCGTGAGGGCAGCGCGCGCTTCCCCCTGCGCCACAGACGTGGCCTGGATGTTGGCCAGCCGCATGGTCTCGTAGTCGCCGGCCTTATGAAAGTAGGCCGCGCTTTGTAGGGTGACGTAGTGGTTCAAGCCCGTTGTGAGCAAACAAATGAAGGCCACCGCCAGCAGCAGTGACCCCTGTAACGACACGTACTTTCGCATTGACTTACCTCTTTTATTAGGGTGTACCGGCCATCCCAGTAGCTTTCGTTCTTCAAAACACGTTTGATTCTCGTTTCAGCGACGACCTAGTGGCCATCTCCCGAGCGTTAATTCCCGTCGAACTGGCGGTATTGTCTACCTTATCTACGTTTGACGATTGGGCTTGTACACCTGGGTGTTTTTACCTCTTTTATTAAGGTGTACCGGCCATACCAGTAGCTTTCAGGAAACGCGCGTAGATTTCCCTACGCATGATAAAGACTGAGGTGAGCGGCACGCCAAGCTTGGCGGCAATCTCGCGATCGGCACGACCTTCCGCCCGTAGCCGAACGATGCTTAGCTCCAGGTCACCTTCGCAGCACGACTCGATCGTTTGCCAGAGATTCTCCAGCGGGCGCGGGTCGTAGCTGAATATGTCGGCGGGGACCTTGTCGATAGGCACCATCACCGGGATGGGAATCTCTGGGTGCTCTTCGCGTGTACGCCTGGGGACGCGGATCGTTTCTTCGCGTTCCACGGTGTCGCTTATGTGCTTCAAGACGTAGAACGACATCAGACCGGTGGGGTTTGCATTCGCGACATACCCGTCTGCAACCATCTTCATAACAGCCTCAGTGAGCCCCAGCAGTCCGGCCGAATTCAGATCGTCACGGAGGTGTGCCGCTGCCGGATAGAAGGCCAGAAACAGATCGACCTTGTAGACCACCAAACCCGTGTTGCGCAGAGTCATAGCCTCAGCAGCCTGCCACGCATCGGGCCAACAACTGTTGGTCAGCACGCTATATAGCTCGTCATTGACTTTGCGGGTCGCGGGCTCGAACCAGAGATTGCAGAATTCAGACTTTGCCATTATCGGGGCTCTACTCTCCAGAGAACGACGGGTTGCAGGCCCCTAGTTGCAAGGCTGTAATACGTCTGACCATCGGGGTCAAAGATCGTGCCCCTTGAGAAGGCAACAGCGTGACCGGTTTGTCTGTCAGTGATGCACTCGATCACCCCGTTGCCAAGCATTAGGTCGTCGATGATCCCCTTGGGCCAGATGATCGCACGTGGCGTTGTACCGTGGGCATTCATCGCATAGGGCTGTGCCTCGAACGGTGTGCAAGCGAAGCCAAGCTTCCACGCGACGACGATGGCTTCCTGCGGGTGCCAGCCGGCCCGGCAGATCGGCTCGGGATAGCCAGGCAGGACGATCTCGCTGCCGTCGTGGCCTGCGTAGCTGTAGAACTCCCGCGTGGTGATGCCTAATGCCATCGCAAACGAAGTGGCGAGGCATGACCAGCGGGTTGGTTTGGTCTGTAATTTCACTTAGATCAGACCCCTGCCACGAGAAAATCAAGAAAGTCGTTCATTGCGTATCTCGTCCAGGAGCTTGTCGATGTCGGGCAGTTCGCCCCACGATTTCTTCCAGTAGTCACGGAGGTTAGGCGGCTGGAATAACTTGGCGTACTCTTCCTCAGTTGCGTCCACGATGATCCAGATGCCGGTCCCCTTCTGCTCCCACTGCGGCCACTTGATCCGCTGCGCGTTGGTGAAGCTGTAGCGCCCCTTAACCTTCACGTCGATCCAGCGCGGACCCCAGCGCACGTGTTGGCAATACAGATCGGGGAAACCGGTCTGATAAATGCTGCCGTGCGTGTGGTCCACGAGCCAGTCGCGGTGCCCCAGAAAAGCTATAAGAGCTTGCTGGATGTGCCATTCTGGTCTATTACTACTACGTTTTAGGTTGCCGATTGTACACCTAGCTAGCTAGCAAGTTGTGCCATGCAGGGTGCGTTGATCTTGACTTCACCATCGACGGCACCGCCCTTCTTGCCGGCCCAACTTGCCATCTTCTTGAACCATGTCATCCCGATTAGCGGCACAACTGGTCGATAGCTCTCAACCACTTCAACCACTACCTTGGCAATGGTGTCGGTTACCTCGTGCGTGTTGACGCACATGATTTCGTCGTGGACGTTCAGGGGCGCCACCGCGAACTCGTGGACGCCGGCCGGCTGCAAGTCCCAGATACGCCGCTGGAGCGCCTTGGTTATCTCCGCACCAGTGGACTGGATTTCGTGGTTGCCCGCCGCACGGGTGTTCGCTGACTGAATCCCGAAGGCAGCACCGTAGATGGCCGACGCCGTCGCTCCCCCAGCCGTCTGCACGCGGTCGCGGCGGACGACCTTGGCCTTCATTTCCTTCCAGGGGGAAGGCGGCTTGCGGGCTAGCTCGAACAGTTCCTTGGAGATCGTGTTCTCTAGCGTGAAGTAACGGCGGAAGCCAAGCAGAGACTCGATGTAATCGGCGGGCTCGTGCCACTCGATGGCGGTCCCGATGCCGTCCGGCTGGCGCATCGACCCAAACATATCCTCGATCCGCTTACGGGCCTGGGGGATACCGGGGTACTCTTTGAAGAACGTCGCCTCGGCCGCTTTCGCAACCTCCTGGTCAATGCCAGCGTTCTGCACCAGGGTGGACCAGTTGCCGAAGTACAGCACGGCGAAGAAGCCTGACTTGCCCTTCGTGTACATATCAGGGTCCATACCTTCGGACGCGAGCACGTCCTCGTAGGTGGTGCCAGGATACATGCACATCGCAAAGTAGGCGTGAATCTTCTGACCGCTCGTGATGACGTCGATGATGCCTTGATCCTTGTAGACCGCTGCACCAATACACACCTCGAACGAGTCAAAGTCACCGCCGCTCAACACGTACTCGACGGCCGAGTAGTCCTGGCGTCCCCAGACTTCGGCAAACTCGGCCGGCAGCAGGACGTGCTCCAAGACACTACGAATTAGCTTCCCGTCATTTGGGTCCCACGCCAACTGAAAGTTCTGGCGAACTTCCTTGGCGTGCTTGATGCCCTGGGCATTCAACCCGTCGCCACCTGACATGCGTGACGACAAGGCACCGATGACGTTGAAGCTGGCGTGAAACTTCCCAGCTTGTAGGAGCTTCGAGTACAGTTCCTTCTCTTTCGCGGCAGCCTTGACCGTGAGGATTTCCTGCGCGCGAACAGATGCGGGATGCACCCCAGCTTGTATCACCCCCGTCCCTTGGCAACGGGGACATGTCTTCCCCTGGTAGTCACCGCTAGCCTCACACTTGCTGCACTGCTCGGAGTGATTCACACGCCAGCCAGCGAACTGCTCGGCGCCCGTGTCGTCATCCTCTTTGTCCGTGTCAATCTGCCAGTGGGAGACCCTGGTAATGTTGGCCTTCTTGGTGCTCTGCTCGATAATCAGAAGTTCGGTGTCGTCCATGCACGCCGCTATGTAGCGGCGGACTTCGGCCGGCTTGTTGATGTTGATTGGGCTCTTCGCCAACACGGCGTCAGCTTTGACCAGCAGCGCGCGTAGGCCCTCGGTGTCCACCTTGAAGCCACGCCACCGAATGGCGGGCACCATGCAGGCCAGCACTGAATCGTTGTCGCCTGGTTCGGGGTCACCGAAGTGGTGGCAGAGAGCGCGGGTGTACACAATATCGTCGCGGGCGTACTCCTGCGCCTGCGGGTGCGTGTACCAATGTTTGATGTGGGCTTGGATCACGCCAGGCCAGGCGTGGCCAACCAGCACTTGCTCGCCCTTCTTGTCGGTCTTGTAGACAGCCCAGTTCTCTTCGGGCGTGCTGACCATCAGCGCTGTGGGTGCATAGCCAAGTTCGATTGGCCGCAGCGACTTGTCCACCTCCACGTCCTTGAAATGGAACTTGGGCTCGTAGTGCAGCGCGTGCTCGGCCAGGAACTTCAAACCACCGGCCGGCGAGAACCTCAGGCAGACGTCCTTGAAGTGCTGGTCGATCTCGCCATCGCGATTCTTGATGTCGTAGACGTGCCAGCGCGGCGCGTCCTTGTCAGCCGTGCGAGCGAAGTAGATGCCGTCGATCTGCACCCGCTTCTCAAGCTCTTCGGCCAGGGCGTAGGCCAAGGCGGCGGGCACACGACGGATGCGAATGTCTTCGCGAGCCATCAACGATTGGTACGGACCCTTGCGGGAATGGAGTAGCAGGTCCAGCGCGTTGGCCGGCTTGAGGCACTTCCCCTCTTGCCCGAGCGGTTCTATCCGGGCGATTTGGTCGATGTGCTCTTCGGGAATCCAGTCGCGTGGTAGCAGGGACCAGATCGTGTGAATCTTGACGAGGTGGAATTGATCGAAGACCGCATTGAAGAACACACAGGTGTGCTCCATCATCCACTCGATCAGATCGAGCGTCTCACCGACTGGCTGCTTCCAGACATGATGCAGATGGATCGGCCCCTCTTCCTCGGCCCACTGCAACAGCACCATCATGCTATGGAGGCCGCAGGTCTCGGAGTCGATGTAGATGCGAGTCATTCAAACACCTCAAAGTGCCAATCAGCCCCCTCGACGCGGGCCGTGACGATCGGCTGCGTCACGAACTGACAATTCTTGAACTGGAACACCACCCTCGCACCACGCCTCACGACGCCGGGCCAAATATCGCCCTGGTCATCCTTCGAGCCGGCGAACAATCCTAGGATCGCTGGGTTGCCACAGAATGTCGCATCCGTCGAAAACACTTTGACGAGGTACTTGGCTGGCAACACGTCCAACGTGTAGAGAGTCCCTTGATCGCTCTCTAAGATCACGGTGGTGTGCGGCGTTAGCCGGCCTAAGTCAAAGCTCTTCATTACGCGTCCAGACGCCTTGCTCGGGTGAGTACTTGACCCCATATTGACATAGCCCCCGGATCAACTCGTCTATCTGCTCGCTTTCGACGACAAACCCAAACCTCGCCAGCCCGTCTTCCACTGGCATATCTGTGCCGGGGAGGAGGGATTCCAGACGCGCGATCCAGCGATCCTGGAGGCTGCTGATGTCGTCCATCTCGGACAGGGCAACACTGAAACCCCGCCGCCAGGTCACTGCTGCGGGCGTGCCTTTCGGGAACGGGCAGGTCAGGCACGACTCACCATCAGAGGCTGCCCGAAACCCGTCTTCCCAATCGGGGTTACCGAACTCGTAGTCCCAATCGGGATTCCCAAACTCGGGGTTACCGAACTCGTAGTCTGTGCTCATTAGTTAATCTCGATCTTGTAGCGTTTGGGGCCACGGGCTTCGTCCTTCGTCCGCAGATGCACGTTCATGCGCCAGGTGATTCCGTGGTCGGGATTGACGCCGTGAATCCACTGGGTCGGCTCGCGGTAGCCCGAGAAGCTGTTGTAGGCGTAGCTGTCGGTGCCAACCCACGCACCGTTGACGAGCAACTCGCCGTCAATGTCGCTGAGGCTGGCGGCGACGTGGTGGTGGCCCATGCAGAAGTAGCGGATACGAGGCCCGCCCTGCACGGCGCCCAACGCGATCAGCCCCTTCTGGCGGCGGATCATCCCATAGAACGGAATGCCACCGTTGCCACGCACGTCGTCGCCGTGACTGACATTGAAGCCGACGCCGTTGATCTCCAGGTTCACGCTGAACGCATTCGGAATCGTGAAGGCCACGTTGTCCAGATCGCGGCAGTGCAGCCGGGCGATCTCGGCGATCAGGTAATCCCAGTTGTCGTGGGCACCGTGGAAGTCCTTCTTCACGCTGCGGCGCCCATGGTTCCCCGGCACATACACGACGTTCACGCAGTCGAAGTACGGGGCCAGGTCGCGGAACATCAGGGCGTGCAACTGGCCAATCGCGAAGCTGTTCTTGAACTGGTTGCGGTAGGCCGACCGGTTGGTGTGCCCGTGAATCTCACCGCTGGTGTGGTCACCATAGGCCAGGATCGTCAGGCGTTTGTAGTCGTAGCACGAGCCCAGCACGCCCTGCGTGAAGTCGATCGTCTGATCGACAAAGACTTCGCCACGGCGGCAGGAGATCGAGAAGTTGTGCTCTTCCAGACCACCGCACTCTTCGGGGCTCACGATCTGGTCGTGGTGACCATCGCTCATGTGCATCACCAAGTCTTCGACAATCGCGCCCTTGATCGGCTTCCCACGCTGTGTCACCAGAGGCTTGAACGGCACAATGCGGTTGTCCATCTCGGACACGACCGCCTTGAAGAAACCACGTTGCTTGGCGTCACCCTTGTTCGTTTTGCGCGCGTGGTCTCGCTCTTCGCGGAGGTGGACCACCTCGGCTTCTAGCTCCTGGACGCGGGCATTGGTGGGGTCATGTTCGGGCAGCTTCTTGAGTTGCCCACCCGGCACCTTGATCGGGCCTTCACCAGCAGGCCACTCGACATCGGTGTGGACGCGATTGGTCGCGATGTCTGAGATCGTGGAGCGACTGATATTGAATTTCTTCGCGACCTTCGGCTGGGTCTCGCCAGCCGTGAGGGCAGTTTTGATCTTGGCGACCTTGGCTTTTGTCAGTTTCATTGGTTGTCGTTCTCAAGGTGAAGGTCAAGACAGGCAGCGACTTCGCCCATCGTCAAAAGTTCCAGCTTACGGTTTTGCTTAATGACTTCGAGCACCCGCGCGTCGGTCGGGAGGTGGACCAGATCAACGACCGTGGCACCACGGTTTTCATCCATGCCCATACGATGTATGCGGTCTTCGGATTGAGTGCGATACTCAGGCTTGAAGCTGTTGCTCCAGAAGACCACCATACTTGCTTCGGTGAGCGTGAGTCCCATACCACCGGACTCGGGGTGCGCGACGAAGGCAACCTTCTCGTGAGTGCGGTCGGCCCAGTAGTCGAGAGGCGCTGTCTTGTCGCGGAGTGACTTGGCCTTACCGTCATCACCCTTCGTGTAGACCGAGAAGCCACGGCCGTCGCAGCGGACGACATTCCAGCCCTCACGAACGCAGATGTTGACGCAGCGATCGACAGAGCCCGTGAAGCCAGCGAAGACCACGATACGGCCATGGGCTTCGTTCTCGGCCAGCAGTTCGACCAGCACGTCTTCCTTAGGGCACGGAACCTCACGCGAGGTGCGTACCGTCTTGTCGATGACCTGGGCGCCATCACATCGAGGGCAGGTCACGTTCTGCTCCACGAGGCGAGCGGTCACCTCGGGGTTAAGCATGTCGATCGCGCTATAGGTGCGATCAATGTCGCTCGGGTCATACCACTCTTTGACTTCGCCAGTGGCGTTGCAGGTCGGGCACGGGACAGTGCCATCGGACTGCTCGCGGTACTGGAAGCCGTCAGACAACTCGCGGCAGAGGGTTAGCCCGGTAACCGCATTGAGTGCCCCGCTCATAAGAGCCTGGGCGACACGGAGCGTACTCGGGGTTGGCTTGCAGATGATCTTGCGATACTGCTTCTCGGGCAGGTCGAGGCAATCCTTCTTGTGCTTGATGATGACCAGCCCCTTGAGCCGGTCGTACAGGTCAGCGACTTCGTTGGCACTGGCTTCCCACGGGTGGGATTCCGGCTCCATGTCGTCGTGGTTCTCGTGATCGCGGAACTCGCCGCAGACGTTGCACTTCTGCGTGTTGTCCTTCCAGCCGAGCAGTTCGTTGTGGATGCCGCCCGTGCCGAACTCCCGCTGCCGCATGAACGCGAGGCGTGCGCGGAAAGCCTTGTCGCTCCCCTCAGCCAAGAAGCCAGGGAATGCGATCTCGCACTGAGCCCACCAGTCAACTGGGGTCTTTGGACTCGGCGTGCCAGTCATCAGCAGCACGTAGCCCGAGTACCCGTGCTTGTAGCGAATCAGGTCGGCGAAGAATTGAGCGGCCTGCGTGCGCAGCGATCCGTCCGCCTTCACGCGGGTGGACTCGTCGCAGATGAGTCCTAGGGGGTACTCGTCAGCTTCCTTCCACTCGTCGGCGAGGCGAGTCAGACCTTCGTAGGTCATCAGCTTGACGTTGATCGACGGGTCCAGCGCCCAGGTCTTGAACTCCCGCTTGATGGCTTCGAGTACCTTCTTCGGGCCGACGTACCACCAGTTCTTGACGCTCGACTTCTCCATCACTTCGATGGCCGCGAGCGTCTTGCCCAGGCCCATTTCGGCAGCCCAGATTTGAAAGTGCCGCGTGAGGGCAGCGTCGGCAAGTTCCTTCTGGTGCTCTCGTAGCGGGCGCTCGTAGTCCCACTTCTTCACTTCACAGTCGAACCAGGCGTACATCTTGTCCACGCCAATTTCCAGCACACCGAGTTGGAAGCGGTTGCGGAAGCAGTCGGTAGCAGTCCAAATCCTGTCATCGGGGCTCCAGCGGGCTCCCTTCAACTTCTTGATCTCGTCCTTCATCTCGTAGGGGGACTTGATGAACTGGATCAGGCCCTTCGTGTAGCAAAGGGTCATCATTGCGGGGATCGGGCGACCCTTCTTCGAGTAGGTCGTGACCGCGATCTCGGTTACTCGGCGTTCGGCAGTGCTCACTGCTTGTGCTCCGCGTTGGTCAGATAAAAAAGCTTGTCGGCACCCTTGCGAACGCAGTCTTTCCAGACATTGAGGCCGACGTCGTTGAATTGGTCGTGGATCAAGCAGAAGCAGCCCTGGATCGCACCGCCCCGCTGCGTGCCGCAGATCACGGCATCACGCCATTGGGCGAGCGTGCCAGTGATGACAGCGATCTGAATCCCGCGTGCCCGCGTGTCCGAGACAACGAACGGCATCCCGCTCGCGGCTTGGAGGATGCCAAGCAGGTCGCGGTCATCGGCGGCGAGCAGCACGCTGAACGAGACGTGGGTGAGGAGGTCCGGCGTGAGTGATGCGTTGAGTGCTGCGGTGGCCTGTGAATTCGTCATCGAGTTCAAGCAGGACAGGAAACGCTCGGCATCGCTCATTGGCCGTTGTGACTTGTCGGCGGACGAGGCCAGGCTGTAGCCAAGGGCTTCGTGGGTGAGTCCGAGGAACTTCCCGAAGTCGATCGCCGGTTGCTGGATTAAGCTTACGTGAAGACGCATTTAACGCGACCTCACGAATGGGTTAAGGAACATGACGGGTCCACCACCATTGTCGTTCAGGTCTGGGTAGGTGTGGCGGTAGCTCTTGCTGTGCTGGCTTGACTCACGGCGGAGGGTGTTGCCCTGTGAGGCCCCGTCACCAGTCCCGAACGCATTGCCACCAGCTACGCCATCCACGTTCGTGCCATAGCCGAGGTAGCCGCCAGAGCCACCGAACCCACCCATTCCATGTCCGCCGCCGACGCGGGTTGTACTGGTCGAGCCGGATTGGCTGATGGTGGCGGTTTGGAGGGGGCCACGCTGCTGGATGTATTGGTTGTGACGCTGCTTCGCCTCGGCTAGCTGCCGGGCGTTGTAGGCGTTCGCTGCCAGATACCACTGCTCGGGTGTCATAGCAGCGCAGATTAATATAGCTAGTAGAGCTTGCATGATCGATCCAAGGAAGCTCTGCCCGCCGGGTGATCGGCGGGCAGAGCGGGGAGAAGTTAGCTATCTATATTACGTGTGATAGCTAGGTGTTGTACACCAGAAACTACCGTTTGCGACCAGATTTCGGAGCTTCGCCCTCGGTCGGATCGACCTGGGTCTCGCCGGCGCGGAACCGCATGAGTTCCTTCACGTACTGCTCCTGCGACGGGAACTTGGTGAACGGCGACGAGCATTCGAGCACGACCGGCACCCACCACGAGAACTCACGCTCGATGTACTGAGACGTGAGGGTCATGGGGATCGCACCGTGCGGCTCCATCCCCGTGATGTCCTTGCCGGCCGCTGCAATGGCGTCAATGTCGGCCTGGGTCACCGGGATGTTGGGCCGAATCTTCTTGCCTTCCGGCCGGAAGCTCTTGGTTCCGAGGAACAGTTCAAGAAACTTCAAGGTCGTGCGTTCGAGGACCAGGAAGCTAATGCCATACTGACACTTCGAGTCCTTCACGTCGCTCAGCCGTTTCACCTCTTGGAAACGCGGGTCAGCCGAGTTGTAGGACGTAAAGATTGGCGAATCGCTCATGTCGAGCGCCTTTGGGCGCCAGGCGAGTGCGAGGATGTCCACCCGGTTGCCCAGGTCGATGATCTCGTCGCCAGGGAGCGGGACGCCGTAGTGGCCTGGCTTGATTTTGCCCTTGTCAATGAACTTGCCCTTACCCACGAGTTGCAGGCGTTGCAAGTAGTCGGCGCCCTTCGCGACGTCGTTGAACGTCTCCTCGTCCATGACTGGAGCGGCCGGCAGTTGGTTGAAGTCGATCGGAACTAAAGCGTTGCTCATTGGAAACTGTGCCTCGGTGATGGAGTGTCGTTCGTTCGTTGTCAATCACAGCAAACACACCTTAGGCGCCGAACGCAGCAGTTTTTAGAAAATGTCGAAAAAGGTGAAATTATGGAATGGTGTACGGGTTGAGCGTCAAAAACCTCTGCCTACTTATTTACTTTCATTCTTCTCTCTTACTCTCTTTTAAACTATTCACTCCTTTCACTTATACAAAATAAAGAGAAGTAATAAGAATTCCCCGAGAGATTTGCAGCGGCAGGCCAGTGAATGGTTGAAAAGTGAACCAGTCACCGTTTCACCTATTCACCTGGTCACTTATTTTAGACATTCTAGACATTGTCTGAACATTGCTGCGTTCGGCGCCTATTGTGTGTTTGCTGTGAAGACAGACGGGGGAATTACATACAGAGAAAACCGCAACATGAACGTAAGCGAAGCAATCTACCAATTTCTCTTGGCCAAGCGGGCAGAGATGGAAGCCGAGCCCGGCACCCTGATGCTGGATTACTGGCTGCATTACCAAACCAACCTGGAAACGCAAGTCAACGTCGCGGCTGGCGACGGCCGACGTGTGCAAGGTAAGGGGCACTCCTACGAAGATGACGCCGGCAACTCCTGGTGGCCAATTCGGATTCCGAAGCACGCCGACACCTCCCCTGAGTTCAAGGACTATGACCTGCGGTGGCCGTTGGAGATTCACGCAGACGCTATTGGTAGCACGGGCTGGAACTGGGCCGAGAAGCGATCCAAGTACGTGGGCTTCGACTTCGATGCTCTCACTGGCCACGCGAAAGGGCGTGGCGTAACCGACGCGAAGCTAGAAGAGATCAAGCGAATCGCCCAGGACATCCCCTACGTCCAGGTCCGTCGCTCCACAGGCGGTAACGGTCTGCACCTCTATGTGTTCTTTGAGCCAGACGGTGTTGAGACCGAGGACCACAATGAGCACGCGGCCTTAGCCCGATGCGTGCTTGGCCTCATGTCAGCGGACGCGGGCTTCAACTTCGCTGCCGAGCTTGATGTGTGTGGCGGCAATATGTGGCTCTGGTCTCGCCGCGCCACGCCCGAGAACAAGGGACTGACGCTCGTGAAGGCTGGGAATTACTTCCCGCTAAGCAAGGTGCCAAGCAACTGGAAGGATCACGTCGATGTCATTACCCGCAAGCGTACCCGCACGATAGCCCGTGGGGTTGCTCCCAGCGAGATGGATGTCTTCGACGAGATGACGAGTGCTAATCGCATCGTCCCTGTCAGTGACACCCACAAGAATCACATGGACTCGATCGAGGCCGCTGGCTACGTGGCTACGTGGGACAGCGATCGGAACATGCTGACCACGCACACCTGCGGGTTCAAGCATGTGTTTGAGGAGGGCAACATCAAGGGCGTGTTCAAGACGATCAGCAACGGCAACGACCCGCAGACGCCAAACTGCTTCGCCTTCCCGAACGATCACGAAAGCTGGCGGATTTACCGCTTCGGGGCGGGCATTGCCGAGCACGGTACGTGGACCCAAGACGGCCAGGGGTACACCACCTGCTGGTTCAATCGCCTCCCTGGCGTAGAGGCTGCCGCCGCCGCGCACGACGGTAGCCCATCAAAGAAGGGTGGCGCATGGCATTTTGCCACCTTGGCGCAAGCCGCTGAGGCTGTCAAAGCAATCAACGGTCGTGACATCGAGATTGAGGCGAACTTCGCAAGTCGTCCAGCTCTGCTCCACAAGATGAAGGACGGCCGTGTTGCGCTCGAAGTGCCAAAGGGACCCGGCGATCAGCAGCCGGGTAGTCATTGGAATGACGCTGACAAGAGGACGGCGTGGACCCAGGTATTCGCTGCCCCACCCGAGCCTGCCCAGGACGGGATTGTCAACTACGACACCCTTGTCCGTTGCATCAAGACACCTGAGCACGATGCGGCCGGCTGGCGCGTGAAGGACAAACAGGGTAACTGGATGGATAAGAAGTCGGCCTCGGTCAAGACCGTGCTCCAAGCAGCGGGGAACGCGAAGCTCGACTGTGAGGTCATCATGGGTAACTGCGAGGTGGACTGCTGGACCTTGGTGTCCTTGCCCTTCAAACCTGAGTACCCAGGTGGCCGCGAGTGGAACCTGAAAGCGCCACAACTTCGTTACGACCCTATCCCGCGCGGCGCAGACTGTCACCACCCAACGTGGGACTTGGTGCTGAATCACCTCGGTCGGGAGATGGACGGGGACATCCAGGCGCTCGACTGGGCGCGGGACTGCAACATACGCACCGGCGGTGATTACCTCATGGCCTGGTATGCCGCACTCATTCGCAACCCACTGTGGCGGCTCCCGTATTTGTTCTTCTTCGGCAGTCAGAACTGCGGGAAGTCCACCTTCTGGGAAGCGTTCCAACTGCTGGTCACCAGCGGCGTGGTTAAGGCCGACAGGTCCCTCACGAGTCGCTCGGACTTCAACAGTGAACTGGCTGGGGCGGTCTTATGCGTTGTGGAAGAACGCAACGTGTCGGACACCCCAGGGGCCACGGCCAAGATCAAGGACGCTGTGACAACGCTGGAACTCTCAATCCACGCGAAGTACCGCAACCCGTATCAAGTTCCGAATCTGACCCACTGGTGCCAGTGCTCCAACCACCAGGAAGACTTGGCGGTCCCATACGGAGACACGCGCATCGTCGTGATCTATGTCAACGATCTGACAATCGAGATTGGCAAAGACGAGTTGCAAAAACGTCTCCGCGAAGAAGCGCCAGCCTTTATGCGCGCACTGATCGACGTCCAGCTCCCGCCAGTGGCTGGCCGACTCGCGCTGCCGTTGGTGGAGACTCACCATAAGGCCCGCTCCGTCGATTCGACCTTGCCGCTCCTGGATCGTTTCATCATGGAGAACTGCTTTCATGTCACGGGCGAGAAGATCGCGTACGCCGAGTTCTACGACAAGTTCATCGAGTGGTTGCCTTCGGAGGAACGCTACTTCTGGACGCGCGTGAAGGTCACGAAGGGCTTGCCTGTGAACAACCCGAGTGGCGGCTGCGAGGGCCACAAGCGTTACATTGGCAATCTGAGTTGGGAGGACATTCAGCCTGCCCCTGGGGCTCGCCGTTACATCACCCGCGAACGTCGCCTTACGAGGGAGGAAAACCCCTAATGGCCTCACTAATTCGCTGGAATGGTCCGCTGCACCACTTTCGGGAACCACTAACCATCACCCGGCTACAAGAGCTGGTGGGCGGCTTCGTGAAGTTCCTGGAACTACCGTGTGGTGACTACCTCGCGGCCAACGAAGACGACATGCGGTTGTTAACACGGGTTAACAAAAACGCGGACGTCTTCGTTGGCATAGCTGGGCCTGTCTACGGCGACGTTGTGCTGTTTGGCGAGGAAGAACTTGCGTGAACAGAATCAAGCGAGCAATCTTCCTGGCCAAGTGCAAGTGTATCTGGTCTCGACTGGTGTTCGCGGCTGAGGTGTTACAGATGGCCTACCACATTTATCAAGCATACGGATACCAACGTCCATGAAGATTATTGGGTTAGGTCATTACTCACGCACCGGCAAGGATACGCTCGCTAACGCGGTCGTCGATCACCTCAAAGAGCGTGTGCCACACATGCGTGTGGCTAAGCGGTCGTTCGCGTGGAAGCTCAAGCAAATCTGCTACGACCTGTACGCCTGGGATGGGCTCCGCCAACCTGAGTTCTACGAGACTCTGGAAGGTGAGAAGTTCCGCGACATCCCATTACCAACGATTGGGAAGACCCCTGTGCAAATCTGGGTGGACATGGGGACGCCGGCCGTCCGCGAACAGGTTTACCAGAAGACCTGGATCGACTACTTGCTCAAGGGAACCACGGGCGTGGACGTGCTGATCGTCCCCGACGTTCGCTTCCCGAACGAAGTCGAAGCGATGCAGGAGCTTGGTGCCACGCTCGTAAAGGTGGTGCGGCCTGGCTATGGCCCTCGCAAGACCGTGGCTGACCGCCAACTTGTTGGCTTCACCGGCTGGGACTTTGTAGTGGGCAGTGTCGGCACGATGGATAGCCTACGGCTATGGGGTGCTGCATTTGGTGCAGCGGCAGCCGATCTCCAACAACTCACGCCCCAGACCGAGGCCGAGAAGATCGAGGCGTGCAAGGTCGAAGTCACCGAGCCGTGGGAGCCGCCCACCCAAGCGGCGAGCAAGACACTGAAGCTGGATGCCACGCAAGCAGCCGACCTGATCCACATCCTAAACCGTTACAACGGAGAGCGACAAGCCACCACAGTGAGTGAACTGTGTCGCCAACTCACAGTATGACCGATCCGCTGATACTCGCTGCGGTTGCCGACTTTATGGTGCACCTCCTCAATCGTGCGCATCCACTGGTCGTCGGGGCAGACTACCCGCGAGCCCAGATGATTGAAGAGTTTGAGAGGTGGGCAGCATCGAAACGACTGGCTACACATTACATTGACATGAAATCCTGGCACGAATACTGGAATAAATAATGAAGCACTGGATGGGGAACATACTCGCTGCCGTAGACTTGGAGACGAGCGGCTTCCAGCCAAAGTACCATGAGGTGCTCCAAGTAGCTGTGGTCCTGTTGACTGAGGACTTTGAGCCCACGGGTCAGAGCTTCTATGCCAACGTTGCCCCGCTCTACCCCGAGCGTGCAGACCCAATCGCCACTGGTGTCCACGGGCTTGATCCCTGGGAGCTAGCGAAGACAGCCCAGAGTGCAGAGGACGTGGCTGACAACCTACTGGAATGGTTCAACAAGATCGAGCGGCCAGACGATCGCTGTCTGCTCCCGCTCGCCCACAACTGGGCGTTCGAGGCCAGCTTCCTGAAAGCCTGGCTGGGCGCCACGCTGATGGGCAAGCTCTTCCACGGCCACGCCCGCGACGGGATGCTCTTCGCAGCCAGTCTCAACGATCGGGCAGCCTATGCCGGACAC
>Ga0163144_10007862_pt1 | contig 23266 bp, 20 predicted proteins | sample OliLak19BULKMAT1_FD_123175 | JGI IMG/M metagenome (GOLD analysis project Ga0163144, IMG submission 123175) | Freshwater microbial mat bacterial communities from Lake Vanda, McMurdo Dry Valleys, Antarctica - Oligotrophic Lake LV.19.BULKMAT1 | ecosystem: Environmental > Aquatic > Freshwater >...
GAAAGTAAAACCACATCGGGCGATTTGGCATTGGCTTCCAATGCCGATATTTGCATGGCGTTGAGTGCCGATATATTAAGATTAACTAATATTTGGTCGATGCTAGGCGGTAATTGATTCATTTCGCAAAGGTAATCATGATTTTGGGTATTAATTTGCCAACTGCATTTATGAAATTTGATATTTCGACATATCTGGCAAATAATAGGGTAACATACAATTGGGTAACCTGCGACTTATATGAATCAAACCCACAAAAACCATACCCACTTCTATTACATTCGATTTTCTAAATCTACTGAAACTATAAATGGAATCAAATAGCACCGATTTGATAAAAAAGCTTCCAGTAAAGAACGCCTATCCCTTGACAAGGAATTGATAATCCTAAGCTATTTACTAGCTTTGAAAACATACAGAGGATCAAACAATACCATTGAGGCACGATTATTAGTGCAAATTAAGGATGAATTAATTTTTAAGTTGGCCATTCTCGACACTACTTTAATTTTTATTTGCGAGCTGACTGGAATATGCAAGCTGTTAAATTTTACCATCACAGTACTTTAGGTAAACTTTATTGCAAGGATATTTAATGCCTATTATATTTTTAATCGCAATACCATATTTTGCTAATTATTCATAAATTTGATACCTCGGTAAATTGTTGAATTAACCACCTTTTATTGCAAATAAATATTTGTCAAATCTACAAATAGCCTTCATCTAATTATTCACTCTATTTGTCCCTATTAACAACAGTATGAACGAGTTAATGAAATTCGCTTCTTAGTTTGACTTAATTTTAACTTTATTCCTTTGCAATTGGCTTTTTGCATTTGAATCAATATTACAAGATAAAAGCGTGGCTCGATTTTAATGCAAGACCTAAATGAGGAACGAAATAGTAGAATTACCGAAATAAATAAGGTAATTTTTCAAGGGTCCGAAACCTTAGTTTATGTTCAATTGAAGAATATCAACTTAAAATAGTAAAAATTTTATAATAACTGAAAAGTTCAAAATTTATTTTTGTGCAATAATGGTTAAAAAACTATGGTTTCCGAGGGATAGAAGACTTTTTCAATAATATTTTGCTATTGCATGCTTGATTGTAGTTTAATTTACAACTAAATCCAGTATCTTAGAAACAAAAAGGCTAGCCTGAAATAGCAAAAAGTAAATTTATACAAGATTCAATTTCACCATTAAATTATATATAATGAAAAATAAATTATTAATTGTTGACGATGCTCTTACTATATTATCGATATTGGAGAATGTTTTTTCTCAGGATTACGATGTAGTGAAAAAAAATAACGGAAAAGACGCCCTTGACTGGATAGAGGAAGGGAATATACCTGATATGATTATAGTGGATATAAATATGCCAGTAATGGGAGGATACGAATTCATATCCCTAATCAAAAAAGCTTCATTCTTTTTTTCAATTCCTGTTTTTGTGCTTTCCAATACAGATTCAAGTTCTGAAAAGATAAGATTCCTGAAGCTAGGAGTAAATGATTATGTCTTAAAGCCATTCAACCCAGAAGAACTTTATTGGAAGGTCACTAATTTGTCGAAACGTATTCCCTTGGAAATCAATTAGTTGAATTAACAATCATGACAACCACAAAATCATCACGTACACTGCAATATAAAGTTCCATTAGGCAAAAAACTGTTTGATATTTTCGTATCTTCTACTGCCTTGTTTCTATTAAGTCCTGTATTTATATTGATAATTGCTGCCATTAAATTGCTGTCGCCTGGGCCTATATTTTATAAGTCGAAGAGAGTGGGGATGAATTACAAGGTATTTGATTTTTACAAATTCCGAACCATGGAAGTAGGTGCCGATAAAAAGCTGAGCAAAATGTCTCATTTAAATCAATACAGTACCCCCAAAAAAGATATTGAAATTCAAAACAAATGTGAAGAATGCTCGCAGACAGGAGCAACTTGCTCTAGGGTATTATTTCTCGACACAACTACTATTTGCGAGAAATTATATTTGCAGAACAAGAAAACAGGTGAGAGAGAGGCATTCGTGAAAATATCAAACGACCCCAGAATTACTTCACTTGGAAAATTTTTACGAAACACAAGTTTAGACGAATTGCCGCAGCTAATAAATGTATTGAAAGGAGATATGTCGGTAGTAGGCAATCGACCTCTACCGCTCTACGAAGCAGAGAAGCTCACGAGCGATCAACAAATTAGGCGCTTTTTCGCCCCAGCGGGAATTACTGGCTTGTGGCAGGTAATGAAAAGGGGCAGCAAATCGGTTTCTGCAGACGAAAGGGTGCTGTTAGATATTTATTATGCCAAGAAATTTTCTTTCAGGCATGATGCTATGATACTTCTCAAAACGCTACCTGCATTATTTCAGAAAGAAAACGTGTGATTTATAATTTTTTAAGTAATGGATTACCAACCCTTAGTTTCTGTAATTTCTGTAAATTATAAGCAGACAGAAGTGACAGCTATGTTGCTAGATTCGCTCAGGGAAATTACCTACAAGAATATAGAGATAATTATCGTTGATAATGGTTCTGGACAAAATCTTGAGCGCTTTTTAAGCCTCACATATCCAGAAGTTAAGATAGTACTAAGTGAGGACAATTTGGGCTTTGCTGGCGGAAATAATCTTGGCATACGGATGGCCAAAGGTAAATATTGCTTATTTCTCAACAATGACACCGAAGTAGCTCCCGATTTCTTAGAACCAATAATTCAAGAACTAGAACAAAATCCAAACATAGGCATAGCCTCCCCTAAGATCATTTATTTTAATTCCGGTGGTTTAATTCAGTATGCTGGATCTGATGGCATTGGTAAGTTGACAGGTAGAGGCTCAAAAACAGGGCACTTATTAAAAGATGAAGGGCAGTTTTCATACGTAAAAGAAACTAAGTTGGCTCATGGAGCTGCCATGGCAGTGCCATTTGAGGTAATTAAGAAAGTGGGCATGCTGCCTGAGCTATTTTTTCTTTACTATGAAGAACATGACTGGTGCGAAATGATAAAACGAGCAGGTTTCAAAGTATTTTACATAGGCACATCAACGATTTTTCATAAAGAATCAGTTTCAGTAGGTAGGCAAAGTACGCTTAAGACTTATTACATGGCGAGAAACAGGCTTCTATTCATGCGCAGGAACACCCAAGGAATAGAGTTTTTAGTAAGCTTACTTTTTTTCATTTTTCTTGCAATTCCAAACAATACCATAAAGTACTTGATCAAGTTGCAGTTTAAACATTTGGCAAGTTTTTATGCAGGAATAGGCTGGAACTTGAGTCATTACAATATTTTTACAGTTCAAAAATTAAACTAACAAGGCCTGATGTCAGTGTTACAGAGTGTTTCGGTAAAGTTTCGCGACTTCAAGAAAAAGCATGAAGATAGTAGTCTTGGAAATTTAGTTGCTGAAGCTTTGGGCGGATTATGGAGGTTGTTGCAGGCAAAATTGTACCTTAGAAGCTGCAATAAAGTAGGGAAATTGGTAACATGCAATCTAAAACCATTACTTAAAAATAGAGGGAAAATAGAAATAGGAGATAATGTGAGGATTTGGTCAAATATTAATCGTGCAAAAATATTTGTTGAGAGAAATGCCGAGTTGATCGTTGGGGACAATACTAGAATTAATGGGGCTCACATATCGGTAAGTACAAAAGTGATTATTGGCAATAATGTGCGTATTGCCCCTTATGTATTGATAATGGATGACGATTATCACGACATCGGTGATCATTTTTCTGGGTCGGGCAAGAAAATGCCTATTATTATCGAAGACAACGTTTGGCTCGCTTCCAATGCTAAAATTCTCAAAGGGGTAACGATAGGAAGAGGTAGCGTTGTGGCTACAGGAGCTGTTGTAACCAAAAACGTGCCTCCTTTTACCGTTGTAGCGGGTGTTCCTGCAAAGGTGATAAAGAATTTGAATCCTGCACTTTGATTTTACTAAAGTAAAATTTTTATATCCAACCTTACCCAATGAAAAACAGAGACGTTATTATCATCGCTTCTCAGGCGTGGGATATTGAAATCGGAAGCAATTGCAAAAACATTGCTCTAGAATTGGCCAAGGACAATAGAGTACTTTATGTGAATCCGCCTTTGGACAGGATTTCGGTGTTGAAACAAAGCAAACAACCTATGGTACAAAAGCGACTTACATTATTAAAAAAACCAATTGATGCACTGATTTCGGTGGGCAGCAATTTATGGACTCTCTACCCTGCTACGATTTTAGAGTCGATAAATTGGCTACCAAGTGGATTTTTATACAATTTTTTAAATAAAATCAATAATCGAAGGCTTGCAATTCAAGTTAAAAAAGCCTCAAAAATCCTAGATTTTAGCACCCCTATCGTGTTTAACGACAGCTTTATGTTTGGAGGGTTGTTGATGAAAGAACTCTTAAAGCCTGCTTTACATATATATTACATTAGGGACAATCTGATTTCACAGAGCTATTTTAAAAAGCACGGCACCTACTTAGAACCACAGCTGATAGAAAAATCAGATCTTGTTTTTGCCAATTCTACCTATTTACAAAATTATGCTGTCAAGTATAATAATAATTCTTTTTACATAGGGCAAGGATGTGATTTGGAAGCGTTTGAAAATAGCAATTCCATAGCAATTCCAGATATATTGATTTCGATACCTTATCCTAAAATTGGATACATGGGCTACATAACCTCTTTACGACTAGACATAGAGCTTTTAAGAAATATAGCCACCCAGAAACCCGAATGGCAGATTGTATTGGTAGGCCCTACCGATCAAAAATTCAAAGATAGCGGGCTTGAAAAGTTGAAAAATATCCACTTTTTAGGTGCTGTTCCAACCAATTTGATGCCAAATTATATTAAGGGGTTTGATGTGTGCATAAACCCGCAATTGGTAAACGAGCTAACTGTAGGAAATTACCCCAGAAAAATAGATGAATATTTAGCCATGGGAAAACCAGTGGTGGCCACCCTTACTACAACGATGGAAATATTTCAAGAATACACTTTTTTGGCTCAAGATACTTCAGATTATCTCGCACTGATAGCAAAAGCACTTGATCAGCAAGATGCAACAGTGGTGCTAAATCGCAAACAATTTGCTAAATCCCACACTTGGCAGGAAAGTGTGAGGCTGATGTATGAACAAATAAATTTTTGACAAACCTTACTTACTTTGATTCATTAGAAAATGCGTTAGTGAATCTGGAGTACCCAAATCCCACATTTGTGCAGCAACTGAGATGCCTATATATTCTCCTGCATTAATATATTGTTGATACAGAGGCATTATAAAATACTCTCCTTTAGTAGTTTTTTGGTCTGCAATGAGCTTCTCTGCTCGCTGCACAAATTTTTTACCGTTTGAGAAATAATACAATCCAGTACTAGCATTGTCTGAAATCCGGTGTTTTTCGGCCACTTCTACAACCTTGCCCGTTTCGTCTGTTTTTGCAAAGCTCCACCTATCTCCAGGCATATTGGCCACAGATATCAAGCCCTCACAATTTATTTCCATATTTTCAATATCGGTTCGTAAAGTTGATTGCACAATTGTATCAGAACTGATGATCAACACACTTTCTTCACTATTAATCAGCTCTTTGGCCATCAATACGGTACAAAGTTGGCCAGCAGTAACTTCAGGTATCAAAATAAGAGTCCCTTTAGACTGAAACCGAGTTTGAATTTTGCTTCTCATATCAAACATTTGTTGGTGCTCTGCTAGGGCTATAAAAATTATTTGGCTGTACACCATGTTTTCAATACTCCGCACTGCCTGTAAAAACATAGGCTCACCCAGCACTTCTATCAGTGGCTTTGGCCTTTGGTAGCCGCTGCCATGAAACCTTGATCCCCTACCCGCCATGCACATGATAATTTTCATAATGTGTAGTTTTAACTTTCCGAATTGGTGCTGCGATCTAAATCTTATTGCTCTTTGGCGATTTCGAGTAGAATTTCATTGTTGATTTCATCCCAAGAGCTATACCTAAAAGCCCTATCATCGATATAAACTTGGGCATTGGGCTTGCCAAAAAATATTTCATCATACTGTATTTCATATTTTTCGAGCCAGTCTAGTGTTATTTTACCAACGTTTTTCAACACTTTCCCTACGTTACTATCGCAAGTGCCCATGTTTCTTGCTGTTTGAATTATAATGTAGTGACCCGCCATTTTTAGTGCGTTAATTTTATCAACAGCTCCAATATTAGGTAATAAATCGGCATAGCTTTCCGATTTACTTTTTATTGGGCATATTGTACCATCTAAGTCAATCACAATTCTCATTTTATTGAATATAAATCGGTTTAAACACTATTTAAAGTATAGATTTTGTTGTAAAATGCATAAATATTCTGTTTAAATAAAATATAATCCATTTTTAGGAAATATTTCACAAACCTACAGCCTTTACTCCTCTACACTTTATTCGCCTACAATATTGAAACAAATTAAAATCAACAATGTGTATGACATTTTTTTTGTTTTTATAGGTCTTTTTTTTGTGGTTTTTCTCTATAAATTTATTTCGGCAGGTGTACATTTTGAAGTTTTTGGAAATTATTTCTATCAAATTGGCTTTCCCAAGCTCTTGATTTCTAGTCTGTTTTACCTTTTTGCCCATTTTCTAAGATCGCTCAGAATAACAGTAATGTTAGAAAAGCAAAACTTCAGCTTGAGCAGTTTGATTAGCAAACAATATTATGCCAATGCAATCAATATTATAGTCCCATTTAAACTTGGGGAAGTATACAGGATTGTAGAGATAAACAAACTTGTAGGCGATTTTAACAGAACCTTTATTACCATAATTGCTGAAAGGTGTATAGATTTCCTGATTCTTTTTTGCGGGCTTTTTATTGCTCTGCTCATTGAAGACTACCAGCTCACCACGTTAACATTTACCATTACATTAGGGGTAATTTTCATATTTATGGTGCTTTTTATCTACTTCGTGATGCCTGAAAATATAAAATCAATAAATCTGTTTTTGGCTAAAAGGCACAAGGGGAATTTTATAATTAGATTACTGTCTTTTACCACTAGAGTTTATTCTTCTATCCAGAGCATGCGGGGCATATTTAAAAAACGCTATTCTACTATTTTACTCTTGAGTCTCTTTATTTGGAGCTGCGAAGTATTGGGTTTTTTATTTCTGATCGGTTTTGTAGGGTTAAAACTAGCTTTCTTTCTCGCTTTTTTGGTATTCTTATCCCCGTTTCTGCTGTCGGGCATGGCGGATGTCAACGGCTACCATGCTGCTTTCAAAATGGTTTCAGAGTTAAGGCCAGATTTTCGATTTGAAGATATGGCGTATTTGTATCAGATGCTGACCTTTACCCCTGCCATAATAATTGGAATTACCATCTATATTATTCTGTTTGCCAAAAAATACTTTCCTTTTCAAAAGAGTACATAGACTGCCATTTTATGAGCGAATTTTGCATAATTTATTATGATTTGGTAGAAATACCCACCGACATTCTCTCGGTAGTGAACATAGGTCATTACGGAAACCTACATTATCGAAAAAAAAAATTAGGGCAATATCATCGTGCGGTATTTAAGGATCTGGGTATAAACCAATTTTGCCATATCCAAACCCTTAAAGATTTAGAGCAATTTATTGGATATTATTCCAGATCGAACATAGATGTTTTTATTTTTTTAACTTCCGCTTTTGCGATTGTACATCCTCAATCGTTCACAGATTTTATCAAAAGAGTACAATATATCGACAGCCCATTGGGTATTTTTGATAATGAGGGAATAAAGTCGTTTGTAAAATTGAACAAGAAGTTAACCATGGATTTGATGGAAATGCTGTTGGTGAGCAAACATAGCCCAAACCAAATACTTGTTGAAAATTTTTCCTTCATAGAAAAATTCAAAAAGGAACATTTTTATTTGGAAATCAGCAGTTACATCGAATTCATTAAATTTCTGCATAGCAATTTTGAACTGAGATATTTTAATTCTTTAGAAAGCAATGGACTGGTAGTAACCAAAAGTTCAGTAAAAAAGGCCAAAATGTTGAGTGAATACACATACTTCGATTTTGTACCCGAATCACTTAAAATATACTTTTTACGCCCGTTTGATTTTAAGGAAACAGAGAAACAAGCACAATACAGCCTCGAGCAATTGAACGTACCAGATTTGGCCATTCAATGGATACATTACTCGATAAATGTTGCTCAGTTCAAGGTACTGATGGAAAGAATTTTTACTTTTCTAAGAAATAGACCTGTCAAAAAAACAAATGCGGAGGCAATTCAACTCGAAACCCACAAGTCATACATTTCTAAATTAGAAACCAGGCTATCTGAATTCAAAATATCGCCTATATTCGATCAGATCGATACTTTGTTGGATCAATGTACAATTTATCGCGGGCTAGATGACGTGTTTGCCCACTATCTCAGGCTGTACGAAAAGATAAGTAAGCAAAGGAAAAATGATTCGGAACAGTATTTTGGGCATGGCGACCTGTGTTTCTCCAACATTTTGTACGATAAACGAATAGATTTTATCAAATTTATTGACCCCAAAGGATGCACTTCAGCCGATGAGGCCTATTTTGACCGATATTATGACGTAGCCAAGCTGTCGCATTCCGTTTTGGGAAATTATGACTTCATCAACAATGGTATATTTAATATTGCTGTAGATAACAACTTGAAAATATCTCTGACCATAGATGTGCAGGAAAATCGAGACGCCTATGAAGAGACTTTCGTAGAATATCTTGAAAAAAACCAGTTTGACTACAAATTGGTAAGGCTGTACGAGGCATCTTTATTTTTAAGCATGCTGCCTCTGCACATAGATTATCCCAAAAAGGTGTTGGCGTTTGTGCTTACTGCCATTTCTATTTTTGAAACTTTAGAAAATTGATTTTTCTACTTACAATTTTATTTTAATTTTGACCATGACCGACATTAAACTTCCCAAGTTAAAGATCAACAAATTTGAAGTACTTAGCTATGTCACGCTTTTCATTTTCATGGTATTCCCTTTGCTGTTTAAGCTTTCATATAGGGTGCATCTTGATCTGCCTTATGAGGGCACTTACCGTATGTACATTGGGCAGATGCCATTCAAAGATTTTAAGATGCCGCTCGGTTATGGGCTATTTTTAGTTCCATTAATTTGCTTCCATATTTTCGGCCCTTTTCTAAAATCATTGCTCATTTCGCAGATGCTGATTACTCTTTTGGGTGGGATTTCGCTGATATCGGTACTAAAAAGGTTGAAACTCAATGATGTACAGGTCTATATTTCCCTTTTTGTTTTTTGTATTTCTTATACCGTATTGTACTTCTGGCCTTGGTACAACAATACAGCATTTACCTTTCAGCTCATGGGCTTGGCGTTATTATTGAAGACATTTGACTCCAAAAATTGGTTCTCTAAAATAGGGCTTCTATCTATTAGTGCTCTGTTAGTGTTTCTAGCCTTCTTTACCAAACAAGATTATGGCGGTTTGGCCTTTGTATTTTCCCTGTTGCTGATACTGTACATGAGCATTTTAAAAAAGGATTACATTACCCCTATTAGTTTTGTTGCCATTTTCGGCATCATTGCATCGGCTTTCATTTATCCATTACTACCTTATGATTTTCAATATTGGTTCAACTTGGGAAAGCCACCACATCAAAATAGGCTCAACCTAGCGTATATTTTGGAAGAAATTTTATTACACTGCCAATGGGAAAAGTTTTATTTGTTAGCCATTTGCATTATTATGATTCCCTACACTAAAGATTTGAAAGCATTTTTTATTAATGAGAATAAAATGCTGCTATTCCTGATATCTGTTGGGTTTATTTTTGAGGCCATGATAGCCAAATGTACAAGTCATTTATCATTCCACAATACCACTTTTTACCACGCTTTCGGTGTAGCATTCATTTTGGCGAATGTTAAATTTGACTTTGACTTGCGTAAAAACAAATATTTCGTGCCGGTAATGATCTTGATTTTGTTTTGGTGGTCGGGCATGATTTGGGAACATGCGCACAAATTTTTCAAAATGCCCGAATTGGAATTGACCACCAAAAACAGTCGAGCTGAAATTCCGCCTGGCAGGTATGAAAAATGGAGTACAAGTGAATTTAAAACTTTGTCTGGGGTAAAAATACCCGTATCGGCTATCAATAGCATACGAAAAATGAAGGCAATGAAAATAACAGAAAAGAACCCCAATGCCAAAATATTGAACATGTCGGAGCTCACCATTTTGCCTTACGAACTGGGGTACACCCCACTTACAGATGTGCCTTTATGGTATCATGTTGATGTAGGCATATTCCAAAAGCAGGTTGATGAACTTTGTGCGAAAATTGCAGCCAAAGAATACGATATGGTGTTGTTTGAAGAAATACCTTATATCGATGACTTTTTTCCTGAAAAAGCCAGAAAAGCTTTGCAAGCAAGTTACAAATTAGACCATACCTTTCTGGCTCCCAGATTGGGTGGCGAGAGCTTTGTTGAAGTATATCTGCCTTAGATCGAATGAATAATTTACCCAAATTAAGTGTGGTGCTGCCTTGCTACAACGAGGCGGAAAATCTGCCCCTGATTTTCGAACGATTCAATGAAATATTTAGAGAGGGAATGCCACTGGAAGTATTATTGGTGAATAATGGTAGCACAGATCATTCCAAACAAGTGTTTGAAGCGCAATTGGCGAAGTATGACGACTCCAGATTTATAGTGACCAATGTGCCTGTAAATGAAGGATACGGCTTTGGTATCCTTTCGGGGTTGGAAAAGGCAACTGGAGAAATATTGGCTTGGACGCATGCCGATATGCAAACCGATTTTTTAGATGTTTTTAAAGCTTACGATTTGTATATCAGCCATAATTTACCCACTATTTTGGTGAAAGGCAGCAGGAAAAACAGAGCTATAATTCCTGCTTTTTTTACTTGGGGAATGGGTTTGATAGCCTCGTGGGCACTGAAAGTACATTTAAATGAAATTGGGGCACAGCCCAAGCTTTTCAGCAGGCTGTTTTATGAAAAGTACATCAAAAACCAAGCTCCATACAATTTTTCACTTGATCTATTTGTTCAATATCAAGCTCAAAAATATGGTAAAATTGTGGCATTCCCCGTCTATTTTGGCAATCGTTTGCACGGTGAAGCGAAGGGTGGAGGCAGTATTAAAACCCGTATTAAAGTAACTAGAAGGGTACTGGCCTATATCTTTGAATTGAAAAAGCACCAAGTGGATTAGCCTACTTTCCAAAAGGTTCGATGTTTAGAAGGTGTCTAAGCAGCGTAATAATTTGTGGCTTCGCTAATAATTACTTGGCTGTTTAGCAAAAACTTCCTTGCTCAATTGTAAATAAAAAAAATCAAATGTGTAATAAATGGACAACCCCCGCTTAAAATACGATCCCTATGTAGCCTTAAAGAACAGCGAGTTCACTTTGTTTTTAGGAGCAAGGTTTCTACTAAATTTTTCTATACAAATACAGGCGGTAATAGTAGGGTGGCAAATATACCAGCTTACAGAAAACCCATTTTCTCTTGGTCTTATTGGCTTGGCCGAAGCTGTTCCTGCCATAGGCATTTCACTTTTTGGCGGACAAATGGCCGATACATTCAACCGCAAAACGATCATCCTCTGGTGTGCTTTTGTGCTTTTTTGCTGCTCAAGCTTGTTATTTCTTGTTTCTTCTAATCTCAATGGAATGCTAATAAACTATGGCACAACAGCCATTTACAGCATTATATTCATGAGTGGTATTGCTAGAGGCATATTAGGCCCTGCTATTTTTTCATTTTGGCCACAAATAATTAAAGACAAAACCATGTACCCCAATGCAGTGACTTGGAACAGCACCGTTTGGCAAATTTCTGCAACGGCAGGCCCTGCCATTGGCGGACTATTGATCGCACCTTTAGGAATTACAGTTAGCTATTTGGCAGATGCCGCACTTGTTGCAATTTCGATTGCTTTATTTTCATTGATAGCAAATAAGCCTGATCCCATTAGAAATAAAGTGGATTCAATTTGGGTAAATATCACCGCAGGATTGCGGTTTGTGTTTAACCACCAGATTATTCTTTCCACCATCACGCTCGATTTGTTTGCGGTTTTGTTTGGTGGTGCAGTGGCTTTGTTGCCCGTATTTGCCAAGGATATTTTGCATGTCGGTGCTTTTGAATTTGGACTCTTAAAAGCTTCCATGGGCTTGGGGGCAGTGAGTGTGGCCTTGCTTTTAGCCTATAATCCGATAAGAAAAAATGCAGGTATTAAGCTGTTTTGGGCCGTGGCAGGCTTCGGCATGGCTATGATTATATTCGGGTTGAGTACTTATTTCTGGCTTTCGCTCATCATTTTGCTTTTTGCCGGAATGATGGACGGAGTAAGTGTGGTGATTCGGGGCACATTGATGCAATTGCACACACCCAATGAAATGAAAGGTAGAGTGTCGGCCGTGAACAATATTTTTATCGGCTCGAGCAATGAAATAGGGGCCTTTGAAAGCGGGCTTGCAGCCAAATTTTTGGGTGTTGTAAATTCAGTTGTAATAGGTGGAATAATCTCAATAGTTGTTGTGATAGCGATGGCCCTCAAGTCCGAAAAGTTGAGAAAATTGCAGATGTAGGGTTAATTATGCCCGCCCTGCAGCGCAAGCATTACCCGCTCTAGCGCAAGCATCCGCTTGTGCTTGTATTGGGTACACTAACCCCCGCTCTAGCGCAAGCATCCGCTTGTGCTTGTATTGAGTACCACTAACCCCCGAATTGCATTCGGGGGTACCACTAACCCCGAATTGCATTCGGGGGTACCACTAACCCCCGAATTGCATTCGGGGTTAATGACATTGAATCCTTTCAGGATTTTGCACCACTTTATATTAAGCACCCTCTCGAGCCCCGCTCTAGCGCAAGCATCTGCTTGTGCTAGTATTGGGTACACTAACCCCCGAATTGCATTCGGGGGTACCACTAACCCCCTAATTGCATTCGGGGTTAATGACATTGAATCCTTTCAGGATTTTACACCACTTTATATTAATCCTCGCCTCTAGCCCGCTCTAGCGCAAGCATCCGCTTGTGCTTGTATTGGGTACACTAACCCCCGAATTGCATTCGGGGGTACCACTAACCCCCGAATTGCATTCGGGGTTAATGACATTGAATCCTTTCAGGATTTTTACACCACTTTATATTAATCCTCGCCTCTAGCCCGCTCTAGCGCAAGCATCCGCTTGTGCTTGTATTGGGTACACTATCCCCCGAATTGCATTCGGGGTTAATGACATTGAATCCTTTCAGGATTTTAATGTGCGTTGCATTAACCCCTTTGCCGTGCTAACACAGCCCGCACGTGATTCTCTCTGTAAAATTCTACAGGATTTATGGCTCCGCCTAGCTGCAATCTTGCCTCTGCAAGCAATGGACGCAGATCTGTACGGAAAGCGTGTTGCATTATTTCTTGAGCTTTCACTGCATCATTTGTATCTTGAGCTAATTCAAGCTCCTTTCTGTCTATAATTAAAGCCGCTGCGTACGCAATTTTAATAGCTTCGACCGATTGCAATAAATCTTCCAAAGGATCTTTGGTGTTGTGTGAAGCATCGATCATCCAACCGAAGCCAGATTTTGATAAGTCGCCACCCGGCACGCCATCTACCAGTTCATTGAAAATTAAATATAACTGATATGGGCGAAGCGAGCCTACCGTAAGATCATCGTCTGCATATTTAGAATCGTTGAAGTGGAAACCACCCAACTTACCTTCCATTATTAAGCGGCTTACAACTTGCTCGATATTGCAATTGGGCAAGTGATGACCTAGATCAACCAAACATTTTGCTTTGGGCCCCAACTTTTGGGCCAAAAGCAACGAAGTGCCCCAATCTTGAATCACAGTAGCGTAAAAGGCAGGTTCGAATGGCTTGTGTTCCGTGAAAACGAACCAATCTTCAGGAAGTTCTTTGTATATACTTTTTAAGCCGTCAAGCGTTCGCTCAAATGCTTTTCTTTGATGCTGTTGTCCGGGGAAATTAGCCCCATCTGCCAGCCAAACTGTGAGAGATTTCGAACCCACTTGTTTGCCGATTTCTATCACCTCTAAGTTGTGATCGATGGCTTGTTGGCGAATAGCGGCATCGGTATTGCAAAGCGAACCAAATTTATAAGTTAATTTTTGATTTGGCTGGTCTTGGAAAGTATTTGAATTCATGGCATCGAACTGGATTCCCAATGCATCTGCCATTTGCTTTACTGCTTTCACATCTTTGGGGGTGTCCCAAGGAATGTGCATCGATACTGCACCGCTAGAGCGGTTTATAGCATGCAGCAGGCCAATATCTTCCATTTTCTGCTCGAACGTAACGGGTTCGCCTAAGCCTGGGAAACGACCAAAACGAGTGCCTCCTGTGCTCAAAGCCCAGCTAGGAATGGCAATTTGATACGATTTTAGCTTTTCTAAAATGTCTTTTACATGCACGCCTTCATCAGAAAGTATGGATGAAATGGCTTCAAAACGTTTTAAATGCGATTTTTCATGTTTCGCGTTGTGACTGTCGATTTGAGATTTGTTGATTAGCATATTATAAATGGAAGGATGGCAAATGGAATTGGGTTTGTAAAACCTCGCACCCGCCCGCTCTGCTTTGGAGAGCGGTGAAGGAGAACAGAGGATTGTTGGTTTGTTACTTATCTTTTTTTAGGTGTTTTAAATCTTTACATAAGAATTGGACAAACCTTTGATGTTTTTTTGTGATGGCTATACTTTTGGAAAGTGATTTTGCAATATGCATTACGCCAGTCGTAAATTCCCCCTTCGGGAGTTAATTGGCTTTTTATAGCTCTCTCACCCAGATATTTCGGTATTTTACCAGATTACCGTGGTCTTGTAGTTTGATAGCGCCTTTGCCATGTTCTTTGTAAACGGGAAACCCAATAAATTCCGTAGGACCTACGATGGCGAAATTGTTTTGCACCAATATGCCATTGTGAAGCACGGTAATCTTGGCTGTTTCTATTACTCTTCCTTCTTTGTTGAAGCGAGGCACAGTATAAATCACATCGTACATTTGCCATTCGCCAGGCTTGCGACAGGCATTAACCAAAGGCATTCCTTGTTTATAAATTGATCCTGCTTGTCCGTTGGCATAGGTTTTGTTTTCATAGTTGTCCAGCACTTGCAACTCATAACGTTCTTGGATGAATATTCCGCTATTGCCCCTTCCTTGGCCTTCACTTTCCACTTTTATAGGAGAAGCCCATTCAATATGCAATTGCATGTCGCCAAAAGTTTGTTTGGTTTTGATCTCTCCTTTGCCGGGCGCCACGGTCGTTTCCCCACCTGAAACAGTCCATTGTGCTGCTGTGCCGTCAGCGGCTAGCCAACTAGAAAGGTCTTTTCCGTCAAATAAAATAATGGCATCAGATGGTGGTTCGGTTATTGTTTTTGCTGGCGCTACGATTCTGGGCTGTGGCTCCCATACTTCGGTTGATTGTGGGTTTCTATCTTGTGCATTTACCATGGTTACTACCCATGCAAACGTTCCAATCAAAAAGTATTTAGCTGACATACGTTTACTATTTTTGCTGCAAGTTTACACATTTATCTACCAAAATATAAAAATTTAAAGATAAAATATTGTTGCAATACCTTTGATTCACACTCTAATTTCGTTCAATCAAGTAGGCATAGAAAGCTTGGGATGGTTACTGAACAACAGGCGACAGATAAATCTATAATTCAAAAGCACCTAAGCCTTGCCTAATCAATAGGGGCACACCTGATGTGCAATCTAAAATTGTAGAGGGAATATTGCCGCCAAACCCTGCACCAATTACAATATCGACCAGATGTTTGTATTCTTCATAAATGGCTTCTGGGTCGGTGGTGTATTCTAGTATTTGATCTTCACTTTTGATAGATGTTGTCACCAATGGATTTTCAAGCATTTTCACAATATCGATGGGCAAAGGATGGTTTGGAATCCGAATTCCAACTGTTTTTTTCTTTGTGTCCAATATTTTAGGAACATTGGTATTGGCATCTAAAATGATTGTATATGGCCCTGGGAGCAGGTTTTTCATTAATTTAAAAATGTTGGTGGGAATATTTTTCGTGTATTCGGAAATGTGACTCATATCTTGGCATATAAATGAGAGGTTCATTTTCTCAGGCTTTATACCTTTCACTTTGCAGAGTTTTTGCACTGCTTTCCCATTTTTTAAATCGCAACCTAGGCCGTAAATAGTGTCGGTAGGGTAAATAATTATCCCTCCATCCAAAAGACAGTCAACCACTGCTTTGATTTTTTTGCTTTCAGGATTCTTCGGATGAATTTCCAAATATTGAGCTGGCATAATTTGAGTTGTAAACTATTTATAAAAAATTAAGCGAGCGTGATATGCCAATCGAATAAGCGGTCGTTCAACTGCATTGGAAAATGTTGGGCAAGGAAAAGTAGGCACAACTGACCGAGTTGATTTACAATAGCAGCACGCTGCCGTTGCTGGTATATTTTAGCTTTAGATCTTTACCCAAACAGCTCCTTTTTGGGCAGACTCTACTGCCTTCTCTACAAATAGCATGCCCCGTACACCTTCTTTAATAGTTGGAAAATCTAATGTTTCATAATCGTGAGGCTTACCTTCTTTGTGGGCTTTTACGGCCAAGGCAAAATTTTTGTAAATGTTTGCAAAGGCTTCCAAATAGCCTTCAGGATGCCCTGCTGGTGTGCGGGTATTAGCGGTGGCAGCTTTTGAAGAAAGTCCGTTTCCACCTGTTCTCAATATTTCTACTGGTTTGTCGAGCATTTTCAGCAGCAAAGTGTTGTTTTCTTTTTGCTCCCATTGTAATCCACCTTTTTCACCATAAATCTTAATATTGATGTTATTTTCCTCACCAGCAGAGATTTGGCTTGCATGAAGCACACCCTTGGCTCCGTTTTCAAATCGAATAAGTACATTTCCATCGTCATCGAGCTGACGACCTGGGACGAAAGTTGTGAGATCGGCACAGATTTCAGTGATATGCAATCCAGAAACATATTCAGCCAAATTCTCGGCATGAGTACCTATGTCGCCCATGCAGCAGCTTATTCCAGCCCTTTTTGGGTCGGTACGCCAATCTGCCTGTTTGTGGCCTGCGCTTTCTAAAGAACAAGACAGCCACCCTTGCGGGTATTCTACCACCACTTTTCTGATTTTGCCTATTTTTCCTGCCTTCACCAAATATCTGGCCTCTTTTAGCATAGGGTAACCCGTGTAGGTGTGCGTAAGAGCAAACACCAAACCCGATGAAGCCACAATTTTTTCAAGTGCCAAGGCTTCTGCCACACTAAATGTTACTGGTTTGTCACATACCACATGGAAGCCATTTTGGAGTGCCAGCTTAGCAGGTTCAAAATGAAGGTGGTTGGGCGTAACGATGGAAACTACATCCATACGTTCGTCATCGGGCAGCTTGGTCTCTTGTTCGATCATTTCTTGAAAAGTAGCATAAGCTCTTTTCGGGTCGATAAATAATGCCTCGGCAGTTGCTTTTGTTTTTTCGTGGTTGCTGCTAAATGAGCCACATACCAATTCGATCTGGCCGTCAAGGTTGGCTGCCATCCGATGGACGGCCCCAATAAAAGCATCGATAGAGCCCCCTACCATGCCCATGCGTATTTTTCTGTTCATGGTTAGTAAATATTTGTAGCAAGTATCTGTATTTTATTAATCGAAAAGAAATATTTGCGGTAAAACATTCTCTAAGTAGCGTACTAAATATTTTTTAATGTCTAGTGTTTGAAGGTATTTGCTTTTATAATCGCAAAAAGATTTTTTATAATATTTATTAGAATTATTTTTGTCGAAAAATCTACCTATTACCCTAAAAATGAACTTGGAATTCAACAAATCGAAACTTTTTTTAGCCAGTTGCCTTGCCTTAATTACCACAGCCATGTCGTTTGGCTTGCGAGCTGGAATGATAAATCAATGGGGAACAGAATTCAGCCTCAGCATGGAACAGTTAGGCTTTATCTCAGGCACCGCCTTTTGGGGATTTACACTAGCGATGCTATTTGGCGGCCCTCTTTGTGATATTATTGGGATGAAAAGACTAATTTACATCGCATTTTTTGGCCACATAATTGGAACTGTACTCACCATTTTTGCCACAGGCTATTGGTCTTTATTTATCTCTACATTATTTATAGGTATTGCAAATGGCATGGTGGAGGCCGCTTGCAATCCATTGGTAGCAACTTTATTTAAAGACGACAAAACGAAGATGTTGAACAGATTTCATGTTTGGTTTCCGGGCGGCATTGTGATTGGTGGCCTAATTGGCTTTGGCTTGTCGCACCTAGGCTTGCGTTGGCAAATACAAGTATGTGCCATGCTAATACCGGCCTTAGCTTATGGGTTTTTATTTATGAAAGAAACACTGCCTGTTACCGAACGTGTTTCCTCAGGCGTTAGTACGGGCGATATGTTTAAAGCTTGTCTTACTCCACTTTTTCTGGTAATGGTTTTCTGTATGTTGATTACGGCATCAACCGAATTGGGCACAAATCAATTGATCGACACTTTCTTGAAAGGAACAGGTGTAGCTCCGATTTTGATATTGGTGTATGTGAGCGGACTGATGATGGTAGGGCGCTCTTTTGCAGGAAATATTGTACATGCATTGTCACCGGCCGGAATGCTTTTATTTTCTGCTATATTCTCTACCATTGGGCTTGTGGCGTTGAGCTACGTAAGTGGGTTTCTGCCCACATTTGCAGCTGCAACGGTATTTGGCATAGGAATATGCTTTTTTTGGCCCACCATGATCGCATTTGTATCAGAATATTTGCCCAATACTGGTGCTTTGGGATTGTCTTTCATGGGCGGAGCAGGAATGCTTTCCGTGTCAATAGTGCTGCCGATACTCGGTCGCTTTTTAGACAACCAATCTGCCAATGTTACGCTTAGGTACTTCGCCTTGCTCCCTACTTTTTTAATTGTAGCATTTGCTGGCCTATACTTTTATTCCAGAAAGTTAAAAAATGCCTAGCCATGTTTTTTCAAACGATCACTGCAAGTTCAAAATTCTATTTTCCCTATTGAAATGACTATTACTACCAGAAGAAAATTTGTAGCCGCAGCTGCGCTCTCAGCCGCAGCATTAACTATCCCCGAATGGTTACAGGCTGAAAAAGTGAATAATATTGGGCTACAGCTCTATACACTTCGTGATGATATGGATAAAAATGCCTTGGCAACTATAAAAAATGTAGCAAAACAAGGATATGAAATAGTGGAAGGCTATGCCAACGGCAAAGGGCACTTCTTTGGCTACAAACCTGTGGAATTTAAAAAAATAATTTCTGATTTGGGATTGCAGATGCCTAGCACACATATTGCTACGGGTCGCAAGCAACCCGAAGCCAAATGGACAATGAACAACTATTGGGCAGAAATAGTGGCTGGAGCTAAAGAAGTGGGTTGCAAATACCTAGTTTGCCCTTGGCTACACCCAGATGAATACAAAACACTTGATGAATTGTACGACCTATGCGATTTCTTAAACCAAAAAGCTTTTTTAGCCGCAAAATCTGGATTGAAACTGGCTTATCACAACCATGATTTTGAATTTGAGAATGAATTTGTTGGCAAAACTGTGTATGATATAATGCTTGAAAGATGCGACCCCAAACTGGTGCATTTTGAAATGGATTTGTACTGGGCAGTGAAGGCAGGAAAAAACCCACTGGATTATTTTAAAAAATATCCCAAAAGATTTGTAATGTGGCATGTGAAAGACATGGATAAAAACAATAGATCTCTAAATACAGAAGTTGGGAGCGGCCAAATAGATTTTAAACCCATTTTCCAAAATGCCATGCAATCTGGCATGCAATATTTTTATGTGGAACAAGAAACGTACAAAATGAAGCCACTGGAATCGACCCAAAAGAGTTTAGAATACCTCAAAAAGCTAAATTTTTGAACTAAAGTGCTAACACTGCCGCTGCATTAAATCAATAAAAAATAAACCAAAATCTTTATAATCACGTAAAAAACTTTACGGCTTTTGTTACCTCGATTATCAACAGGCTTGAAAGTTAGGAGATTAACGCCAAGAAATTGATTTTTTTTGACAGCGTAAGTTAAAAGCAACTTTCTGTTTGTGTTATTCGACCAAAAAAAAGTACTTGAGCCTTTGTTGAAAAATAATGGATAAATGAATAGCAGAAACTATGAACCGTGACCATTTGCAAGAAATAACAGTGCTTTTGGTCGAGGACGATGAAGTAAATATGTTTTTGGCTAGAGTCTTTTTAAAATCGCTTGATAGGAATCTAAAAATAATAGAAGCTACAAATGGACTAATTGCAGTCGAGAAATTTAGGTCAGAAATGCCAGATATCGTTTTTATGGATGTGCAAATGCCAGAGATGAACGGCTTTGAAGCTACGACTGAGATTAGGAAGCTCCAATACGGCAGAAAAACACCCATTATTGCACTTACCGCTGGCCTTGTCAAAGGTGAGAGAGAAAAAAGCTTGCAAGCAGGGATGGATCAGTTTCTGAGCAAACCATTTGCCAAACAGGTTTTAGAAAATATATTCTCCAAATGGTTTGATGCCCCCGAACCAAAGGATCTAAGCTCCGAAATTGAAACCGAAACAATACTTGATGCTACACATTTCGATAGGGAGCTACTCTCAATTAGGCTAAAGGGCAACCAAGATATCGTTTCGCAGCTCTTGACTATTATTTTCGCACAGCTAGATAAAACAGTTGCCGTAGCGTTTCAGCTTATACAGCAAGCAGAACTGAAGCCCCTAAAGGCCTGTGGCAGGCAACTAAAGGAATCGGCACTTACGGTTTGTTTCAATGTTCTTGTAGCGAAAGCCACAGCCCTCGAAACTCTTGACACATTTGATAAAAAAAATGCCCAAGAGCTAATGACAGAAATAGAAAAAGAGGTAAAATATTTGAAAACGCTATTATGAATTTATCTTAACATGCTATCTGTCAATGGATTAGCATTCTTTGAAAATCATCGTGTGTGATAATGTTCACATTTAGTTTCTGGGCTTTTTCTAATTTAGCTGGGCCCATATTTTGCCCAGCAATTAAATAATCGAGCTTACCAGACACGCCTGAAAGTATTTTACCGCCATTGGCTATCACCTTTTCCTGCAAAGCTTCCCTGCTTATGGCTTCGAATGTACCTGAAATCACAAAGCTTTTCCCCTCCAAAACCTTGCTTTCTGTCACTATTTCGTTTTCTTCTATTGCAAATTGCAAGCCTTTGGCTTTCAATCGTTCTATCAACAATAAGTTTTCATTGTTTGCAAACCAATTGTGCACGCTTTCAGCTATTTTCCCTCCTATTTCGGGCACGATCACCAATTCTTCGACTGTGGCCTTGGCTAAGCCTTCGATTGTTTTGAAATGCCTTGCTAACTTTTCTGCTACTGTGAAGCCCACAAATTTTATCCCAATTCCAAAAAGCACACGCTCAAATGGCACTTTCTTCGAGTTAATGATGGCTTCCAATAGGTTTTCTACCGTCTTCTCCTTGAATTGCACTTCACGTTTTTTGCCACTCTCTTGATCGATAAATACCTTTTTGAGGCCAAACAATTGCTGATAGGTCAAATCATAAATATCAGCTGGATTTCTGATACGCTGGTTGTCGAAAAGCATTTCTATTTTACCCTCACCTAGGCTATCTATATTGAGTGCCTTTCGATGAATAAAATGTTCGAGTCTGCCTTTTATTTGCGGAGCACAACCACTTTCGTTAGGGCACACCCATGCAGATTCTTCTGCTTTGCGAACCAGCTGGGTGCCGCAGGACGGGCAAATAGTGGCAAATTGAACCTTTGGGGCAAACATCTTTCGCTTGTTCACATCTACACCCGTTATTTTAGGGATGATTTCGCCTGCTTTTTCTACAAATACATAGTCGCCCTCATGCAAGTCCAACCTTTCGATCTCGTCTGCATTGTGAAGTGTGGCACGCTTCACGGTTGTGCCTGCCAATGCTACTGCTTTTAAATTTGCCACAGGCGTAATTGCCCCCGTTCTCCCCACCTGAAAAGTAACTTGCAATAGGTGCGTAACTGCAGTCTCTGCCTTAAATTTGTATGCTATGGCCCACCGAGGGCTCTTCGCGGTAAGTCCCAAAGTCTGCTGCTGTGCATAATCATTTACTTTTACAACTATGCCATCGGTAGCCAGTGGCAGTTGTTGCCTTTTGTGTTCCCAAAGTTCGATATACGCCCAAACCTGCTGTATATCGGTGCACTTACCAAAAGTGTTTGAAACATTGAATCCCCACATTTGCAACTGCAGCATAGCCTGTTCGTGGGTTTCGAAATTCAGATCTTCACCTAATAAATAATAAACAAAGCAATCGAGCCCTCTGCGCGCTACTTCGGCAGAATCTTGCAATTTAAGTGTGCCAGAGGCTGTATTTCTAGGATTGGCATATTTCTGAAATCCCAGTTCCTCTTGTTCGTTGTTGAGTTTCTCAAAGTTTTTAAGCGGGAAAAACACCTCGCCCCGCACTTCGAAATAGCCCGGTATATTTTCTCCTTTTATTTGAAGCGGAATAGTTTTGATTGTTTTGGCATTGGCCGTTATCTGATCACCTTGGCTGCCATCGCCTCGCGTAACGGCTTGTACTAATATCCCATTTTGGTATATAAGACTAATAGCCACACCATCAAACTTCTGCTCGCAAAAAAGTTCGGTTGGTTGGCTTTCCGTTTCGTCTGATAAGCCTTTTTCAATCCTTTTGTTCCATTCAAACAACTCTTCTTTTGAATAGGTATTTGAAAGCGAAAGCATAGGGTAGCGATGCACCACTGTCTTGAACTCTTTGGTGACCGTACCGCCCACACGCTCGGTAGGCGAATCGATATGTTTGTATTCTAGATGCTGATTTTCAAGCGTTTGTAATTCTTCCAGCAATTTGTCGAACTCAAAATCAGAGATTTCAGCCTTGTGTTCCTCGTAGTATTGTTGATTAAGTTTGTTGAGGTAGCCGCTGAGGTAGTCTATTCTCGATTTTGCATTTTCCATTGCCGATCGTGTATATCTGAAAGGGGCTAAAACTACTATTTTTTTGCGAATAATTGTGCCGCTCATGGTGGCTGACAATTAGATTCTTCTAATTTTTATCTCTTTAGCGACATAAAATAAACCCTTTTTCAGAGGTAAATAAACACCAACAGGGTAGGCAATTTCATACTTATTTTGC